>Ga0307968_1000379_pt1:5000-30386 | contig 30386 bp, 29 predicted proteins | sample OrgLakmetagen650_FD_201834 | JGI IMG/M metagenome (GOLD analysis project Ga0307968, IMG submission 201834) | Saline water microbial communities from Organic Lake, Antarctica - #650 | ecosystem: Environmental > Aquatic > Non-marine Saline and Alkaline > Saline | place: Antarctica...
TGCATCCGCTTCCTCTTGCGAAGGCATCTGCCCTTCTTCCCCAGAGTTTGGCAGGGCAATGCCAAGGGCACCTCCACCGCTTACAGCAGCCGCGAAGCGCAGTGTGCCTGACTGTGTGAGTGCTTCTGACAGCTGGCCCTCCACCATGCCCTGCGTGCAGGTATGTGGGTGGGGTGGATAGCGTTGTGTGTATATGTTTGTGTGTGTGTGCGTGTGTACGTATGTGCAGACGTTCTCAAGTGTCACCCTTTTATTCTGTGGTTGCGCCTGTGAATTTGTGAAATTATAGGTGAGTGGGTTAATAAGAAAGGTACGGCAACCAAGATCGCATTAGTATTGCAAGTCCCTCTGCCATCTGGACCTCCTTATATTGATGAAAGTCCACACTGATGCATGTTAACGTTTAAAGGACGTGCAAGAGGGTACATGCTGACATATGCTGGTAATTTAAAAGGCATGCACTGTCGATGATGCACTGTCAACGGAGCCTGCTGACGTTTTGAAGGGTGTTTTGGGAGGCGTGCACGAGGGCACATGCTGGCATGTGCTGACATATGCTGGTGATTTGAAAGGCATGCACTGACGACGACTGATGCCTGTGGACGTTTTGGAAGGCGTGCACGAGGGTACATGCGGGCATGCTGACATATGCTGGTGATATAGGAGGCATGCACTGACGACGAATGACGCCTGTGAACGTTGTTAGCGGGCGCGCTTATGCCCACAAGAACACACATGCCCATACATGTAGTAGCAATATCACCCACACCTGCTCACACTCACACTCACACATGTACTGACACATACATACATTCTTACACACACACACACATTTTTGAGCGCATACATAAACTTGCACACAAGCGCACACGCGCGCACACACACGCAAACGCACTCTCACACATGCAAATCACACACACACACACACACACACACACACACACACACACACACATACACAATCACACACACACCTGTAGCCTGTCCTCTAGGTTGCTTAGTGTCTCTCTGCCTGCCCTGAATTCCGGCACGTCTCCTACAAGGCTGAGGCTGCGGCGCATGCTGTTCAGCATTGAGGCCACCACCGCTAGGTCCCCTGCTGCAAACACTTCTTCAACCTGTGCGCACATGCACGACGTGTGTGTGTGTGAGTGTGTGTGTGTGTGTGTGTGTGTGTGTTTGTACCACAAACGGTTGTGCGTGTGTGTGCATGTGTGTGTGCGTACGTGTAGCTGCCACCAGTGCACCAATAGTGCAGCATAAAGACCTATATCAGCATCGCGGCCTTTGCTGCAAACACCTCTTTGACCTGTGTGTGTGTGTGTGTGTGTGCGTGTGTGTGTGTGTACCAAAAGCGGCTGTGTGTGTGCGTGTTTGCGTGTGTGTGCGCGTACATGTAGCTGCCATCAGTGCACCAATAATGAAGCAAAGACCTGTTTGGCAACAAGGCCACCACTACCAGGTCCACTGCTGCAGACACACCTTCAATCTACACGTGCACGATAAATTGCTATGTAGCTCTTAGTTTCTGTTGTGCAGCATGTGCGCAACATTGCTGGTTTACGATTCTGCATGTGATTCACCGCTCACTTTAGGCACGTGCGGACATTTGACACACTCATATATAGGGTTGGCCATTACCGTATATGTATATACCATATATGACCGTACATTTGGTAATTTCCCTGCCAAAAATGCCGTATATACACCGTATAAATATGTTTATGGCCAACCCTACACATATATGCATTTCAATGCGGGATAGGGCTCAACCTTCGGTGGAATCCACTCAATGCAAATCATGACACAATTTCTTGCTCTACATTGAGCAAGGCAATGCTCTTAACTAGCACTGTTCGACAAAATGGAAAGGCATTCACCAGCCAGATGGCAGTGCGCATACGTACATGTGCGGAAAGGAAATGCATTGAATGGACAAAATAAGATTCAAATGATGCCCATAACTGTGGCCAAGGTCATCCTCTGCTAAGAATAGCATACGACTGTTTCAGCATCCCAATACTCTAATGCAAGTCCAACCTTGACCAACAATGGCCCACACCCTTGACCAACAATGGCCCAGCTGCAACGATTTAGTAACCATGCGTACACCCACACAAGCACACGCACCCACACACTCTCACACACACATGCACACACACACACAAACACACACACACACACGCACACACACACAAACACACAAACACACACATACACACACACATCAGCACGAACACACACAGCTTACCATAACAAACACATAATGGCCAGCTAAACGAAAGAGGATGCAACACACTTTCTATGTTGCAAACTTAAGCTGCCAGCTGCCCCCAGCACCTATAGACACATAGCAAACATACACTCACACATACACATACACATACACACAAACTCACATGCATACACACGACACATATAAACACACACACGCGCGCAAACACACACGACACACACACACACCATAGATCACCTTCACAAACAGGCTGGACAGCTCTGTGGCCTCAGAGAGAGTGGAACATGCGCTCTCTACGTTGCGCTTGACCATATCCAGCTGCGCGATGGATGCAACTGACACGTTGCTCTCTCGAGCATCAATGGACACCTGCATATGAGTGTGTGTGTGTGTTTGTGTGTGAGTATGTGTGTGTGTGCGTGCGCGTGTGCGCATATGTTTTGTGACTGTGAGTGCACGTGTGTGTGTGCATGTTGCTTAATGTATTATATGCCATTCGTAAGCAGGAAACACGAATCATTAAGTTATTATGGGTTTTTATATGTGTGTTTAATTGGGTGCATCCTGTGGTGTAAAAAGGTGTATATACCGTTTCATGTGTCTTTGTTAGGCTGAGGGTGCGGTGTATAAGTTCATCCACAATCCGTGGAAGGACGCCTTGGCTGACACAACACAGCCACGTTTTGGGGAAAGCCTCTTGCTAGAGCAAGCATTGACAGGGACCTGGTTGCTTCAAAAAAGAGGGCCAGAGCCGTATCAGCACACCATACCACCATATACACAGATCTTTGTGAAATGTTTACTTGTCTGTTTTGGCTTACCCTATACTAGGAAGGGGTTTGAGCGTCTGGTCTGCCGCACTTGTAGGTGAAAGCCGCTATCCATTTTATTATATGGGCTGTAATTTGGCTACTTGCACCGCAGCACAGATTTTTAGGCTATGCCTTTTTTAAAATACATCGACAATTGTGGGTGCTGGCTGGCTAAATGTGGATGTGGCTGTGTAAGTCAACGATCAGGTACAGGCAGTATGGAGTAGGAGCACGATACGTTACTTAATTACGCAACCCCGCTCATCACTTCAACCAGTGCTTTTCGTAAGCCGTGCATTTAAGCACCACAGCCAGGCAAGGGAAGGGAAGACAGCAACTGAAGAGACGCGCACACAGAGGAGCACGCACCAGTTGCGAGCACACACCAGTTGCGAGCACACAGAGGAGCACACACCAGTTGCTACACACAGAGATAATCACTTGCAGAGAGGAGCACACCTGCTGGGAGGTTGACTTGACACGATCCTGCATGCCTTGGATGTCTCCCTGCAAGCAATGAACATATATCTCATCAAGTGTCTGACATGATAGCCTGGTATGTCAGGGTTTATTTTCGAGCAGGGCTTGCTCTGTTGCCTCGAGAAGTATACTCTAGCAATAGCCTGTCAGGAGTAAATATACCAAATCCGCTCCCCAATGCTTTATTGCATGACACCATATTGCTTGGCCTTGATGCACATTTTATGCGCGATTTATATCCGAGGACGTGCTATGCGCATGCGCGCTTGAGAAGCTTGGGCAACATGAAGACTGTTTTTGATGAGTTGACGCAAGCACAGACTTGCATGCACGCTAAAAGCCAACAGTAAAACAGACTTTTCCCGAACCTGAAGCCTGTAGATTTCTTGCACTGCATAAGGGATCCTGCGAAGCGCCTGGTTGCTGCTGTCCTGCAGGCTAGCCTCAATCTCCTCGGCAGATAGTTGCAGGCGCATCTCCATCTCGGACAGGAACTTGTCCAGGGTGCCCTCATGCTCACTGCGATTCCCTTGAGCACACAGGTTGTTCACGAAGGTCACTGCATCAAAATCTGCACTCAGGAAGTCCCCTACACTGGCCATTATGGTCAGAGTTCCTCAACAAAATTTCAACAAAATTGTACGGAACACAATATCAAATTATCAACGTACGTAATTGATATTTATTTAATTTAGAATTTAGCATATTTACTGGCTTTCCAGACTAGATGGACATGTCCTCTTTATTGCCCCGGAGTAGAGAAAAGGTGGGAGCATTTCTGTTCCGATACTTAGAGTATCTGCATGCCTTCATGAACAGAATGGCTTAGATGTCATCTAAACTTCTTAGTTCTAGTGTACGGACAACAAACAGCACACCTCTGCATGCAAGTGCGCACACATACATGCGTGCATTCACACACACATACACAAACACCATCACACAGGCGCACACACGCACGCACACACACATGAATACACAAAGACACATAAACACACAGGCACACACACACACACACACACACAGGCACACACACACATGCACACACATACACACACTCTCTTTTTCACTTCTAACCGCAGAAACCGTGCTGCAAAAATCGCAAGGCACCCTGGATGGAAGGCACGGTAAGTGGTTTAAGCGGCATCCTTTCTAGCATTCAACTAGATTGCGGGCACACTCGTAACAACTTGTATCCACACGATGACATTGCAATTACTATGCAAGGAATAAGGTTGCTATTTAGAACATGTGCATGTGCTCGTGTAGAGAGGCACGCCTATTACATTACAACATACACACAACACACACACACACACACACACACACACAACGCACATCCATAGCTGGACACTACGTACCGAGAGACATATGTGGAAAAAGATGTACCCAGGGAGGCACCAAAGGCCCGAGGTAAGAAGGGATATCCATCATATCTTCCTCTGAGTCTGAGATACCAGTATGGAAATTTGGAGAGTATATGAATCACTACATTCCCCCTGCTTAGCTTAGCTGCTGACGTCCTGACCGTAGCCCGCGGAGTGGGTTAGTGCAGCGTTTAACATCCTTTCCCAAAGGACGCGGTCTATTTTTTGGTCTGGTCTTGCCCAGGTTCAAACCCTGAACCTCGCGCTCACACGGACTGGCTAATTTGCCGAGAGTCTGTCTGGTCTGTCTGTAGGCAAAAGGCCGCTAGGTAGTGAGTCAAAATTAACCTTCAATATCAATGTCAGAATGGACCTTCAATGTAATCGTGAAAATGTAATCGTGGATGTCGAAGTCTTAGATACCAGGAGGGAAATTTGGAGAGGAAACAAATCGTTACATTAGTCAGGTTTGCCAGAAATATATGTATATTCACGGTGCGCATATGTTACTATTGATAGGGAAATCACCATATACACACGTTGTAACTGGCCAACCCTAAAAATTAGATTTAGGTCGCCTACCTGGTTCCTTTGTAGGCTGGCTACCTTGCTCAAGGTGTTGGTTGGGTGTCCTTTGTGAGCTTGAGCAGAACAGCAATTGTACTACTCCATCACACGTTCACGGCCAAGGATGACGTTTCTTTCCAAGCTGTACATAGGACGGATTATTCGTTCTCGGTATTGGCTGTAAGATAAACATTACATATTCATGGACATATTTCTCCGAAAGCTGATATTTATTGAGATTTCGAGTGGATTCATGCCTAAAGTTGGTGGCTCACACGTGGTTTCTTACTTCCAGCTTCCAGCTTGTTTATGTTCCGTGACTGCAAAGTCTGCTTCGTGCTTCTGCTTCAGCAGGGAGTAACACTAACTATTAAAATTGACGTGGCTTTAATTTGCTTTTGACAATGCATGAGTGCAGAGCATCAAATAAGAGACCCAAGCCACCCATTTGACGGCACCACCACAATGAACACCGACTACAAGGTACGTGTGAGCGTGTTTTGGGGGGTTATGCGCATGTGTCCACGTATGTGCACACAGGTGTAGATGTGAGGCACAACACAGCTAAATAGTAGACACAGATAACTAGCCTTGGTGCCTTGTAATTTGCAAATGTGTGTGTTTTGTACAGAAAATCGTGGCATGGATGGTTTTATGTTGATAAAATAACATACCAATGGACATTGATAGGATACGACTGCAAAATCTGTCCTTCAAAAGTGCAGCACATTCCTGTATTGTTGATCATCACCTGATATGGAAGGAGTACCGGCAGGCCAAACAAAAATAATTTGAGCAGTACAGGCAGAAGTCGGTGTAACGTAGCTCAGGGAATGGTATAGCAGTGCTCAGGACAGTATAACAGTGCTGCATTGATAGTTTGAAACTACTACGTGAATAATATTTTAACACTACCGCACGAAAAGTATATCACCGTCCCCTGATCATTGTTTTTTGGTGGGGGCGGTGACGGGGCGTTGGCTTAATATATAATTATTTATAAAAGGGACGGTTATGGGGCGGAGGCGGAAAATTAACATTTTGGAGCAGTGTGAGCGATGGATGAGTGGTCAGGAATTCCCGCACTCACCTTCCCAGCATTCCCTAACCCCCCAGCCTCAGCTCCGCCTGCCCCTGCACCCCCAGCCCCAGCCCCAGCCCCGGCCCCGCCTGCACCCGTTGCACCCGTCAGGAAGTTACAGCAAGGGGGGGGCGGTTGCAGTGCAAAAATGTGAAATGTTTATTATTAGGGGGGCGGTTGCACATTTTGAACATAAAATATTGATTTTTTCCAGGGGGTGCGGTGGATCCATGGACGTACGGTACTATGTGATTGATTTACACTGCTACGATGATGGTTCAACACTACTACTACGTGCATGGTTTTCCAGTGCTATATGGATGATAGATCAGTGCTCAACCCTTTTATGTTCAACCATGTTGATGTGGTCAGTCACGCTATGGCTTGCTCTATTTCCTCCAAGTGCTTACTGTCCGGTGGATATGAACTCACTGCTGTGGAATCTTTTCCTGCATGGATATAAATACTGCAATGGCTATAAATACTTGGCTAGTGGATATGAATACGGCAGCGAGTGGCTATAAATACTTGGCTAGTGGATATGAATACTGCAGTGGCTATCAATACTTGGCTAATGGATGGTAATACGGCAGTGGCTATAAATACTTGGCAGCGGATATAAATACTTTCCGGTATTTGTCTCGTTGTAGCCGTGGTAAGTCCCACAAGATTCGACTGCCCGCTCTAGCTCCACACAGCCCAATGCCGTTGCGTAGCAGACTCTATGCTGTAAAACGATCTCGTTGCAGCGCGGGAAGTCCCACAAGATTCGACTGCCCGCTCTAGCTCCACACAGCCCAATGCCGTTGTTTAGCAGACTCTATGCTGTAAAACGATCTCGTTGCAGCGCGGGAAGTCCCACAAGATGTAACTGCCCGCTCTAGCTCCACACAGCCCAATGCCGTTGTATAGCAGACACCATCTTGCATGCTATAAAACATTCTTGTTGCAGCCTTGGCAAGTCCCACAAGGTTCAACTGCCCATTCTCTCCACACAGCCCAATGTCAATATATACAGACACAATTTGTGAATCAATCTCGTTGCAGCCTTGGCAAGTCCCACGAGAAGGACCCATCAAGCCTGCTAACACCATCACCAAGGACACCACCCCCTTCAACAGCGACTCCATGTACAAATCAGTAAGTGCAGCCGTGCACAAATCAGTAAGTGCAGCCATGTACAAATCAGTAAGTGCAGCCGTGCTCACAACTCACGACTAGGCAGGCTTGCTGCAACATAGCACTTGAAAACAGCACGCTCTCTCAAAAGCATAGCCCGTGTGTATGTGTATGTGCGTGCGCATATTTGTTTGTATGTGTGGTGTGTGTGTGTGTGTGTGTGTGTGTGTGTGTGTGTGTGTGTGTGTGTGTGTGAGTGTGTGTGTGTGAGTGTGTGTGTGTCAGTGGGGCAACAGCTGCTTGTTATTCACAAGTCAAATAATCAAAGCATCTGCTCTCCCTGAAGGCCATGCACCAGCACCAGTGTGCTTTTGCTCATCCTGACATGCAACGCGCACGCATTGCATGTTTGGCAACCATGCGCATCTGACTCTTGAGTGCGTGTTTGCCTGCTTGAGTACGCGTGCTGCTTGAAGTGTGCGTGCTAAAGTGTGCCTGCTAAAATTGAAGCCTGCTAAAAGTGAAGTGTACCTGTTAAAACTTCCTGTGCCTGCTTGTGGTATGCGATGCGTACCTGCTTGGAGCATGTGTGCCTGCTTGAAGCCAGTGCAAGCTTCTTTATTGCATTTCCAGTGTAAAAGCAACACTTGCTGAACATCCGACTTGTGTTCTATAATTATCAGAAGATGCATCCTCTATAACTTATCACACTACCAGCTGGGTGGCTTCCCTTAGTGCCTGCTGATCCTTATCATCATGCATGAAATTTTACTCGATCACGCTGCCATTATGATCTTGTAGGATTTCGGGCCCAAAGAGTGCAGATACGAGCGAGTGCGGCCCCCCAACGCGTTCCAACCCAACACAGAACGCTTTGACGGTGGGTTTGCCATGATGTGCATGCTTTTGTAAGGGACCTCATGTCTGTCTCCTTTAGTACGGGACTTCATGTGCATGCTTTCGTAAGGTACCTCAAGTCTGTCTGTCATAGTAAAAGATCCCATTTTGTACATGCAGACGCTTGTCGTCAGCTTTGTAAAAGAGTCACTTTTGTACACTACGGACACCTGTCACCTTTGTCTTTTTCCTAATTTCGTAAGGGACCTCATGTCTGTCTGTCATAGTAAAAGATCACCCTTTGTACATGCAGACGCTTGTCGTCAGCTTTGTAAAAGAGTCACTTTTGTACGCTACGGACACCTGTCACCTTTGTCTTTTTCCTGAGACGGCAAGCTTGCCGAGCCTTCATACCGGCCTTACATTGCCGTTGTGCATGCCACTCCTTTTGATGTGCGGGATATTCATGTGCATTGTTTTAGTATGAAAGGCATGTGTGGATGATAAATTGGGTGCTGAGTGTGAAAATAGAGCAGTATCGCCTCCAGATCTGGCTAGCTAGGAGATGAATTTACCCTCCTTTTTCACCTATGCTAATTATGCCTGTTCATAACTGATGGACATGAGCCAACAACTTTTCAAGCATCACTTGTCTTGCTACGCCTCTCTTGCTCGTTCACTTTATAGCCACCTTCTCTTGCTCGTTCACTTTATAGCCACCTTCATGCATGCGTTCTGTTTAGACCTACGCACTTCTCCTGTGCAGGTTTGAGTGTGCAGATCTGTAGAACCTTTATGTCCTGAATCCAGCAAGGAACAGTCTCATGTACAGCAGGATAGATATGTTTGATGGAAAAGGCAATACTTGTTGAGTTGCAACAAGATGGCTCCCTGCACAAGGTGATTCTTGCCTCCTGAGCTTTGAATTGAGGGTTAGCGAACGTGATGCTTTGCACAAAATTGTAGTTGTGCTCGCCCCTGTGTGCACTGTGTTGTTGCAGACAAATTACGTCCTATTATAAACATTGACCAACATGCATGCAGATGTGCGGGCTCAAAAAGGCTGGTTATCATATGCACAATTATCAGCACAGCCTTCTGACCGACTTATTGACGTGCAGAAATGGAAGGATGAAAGGCTGACCACTGGCGTAGCGCCTGCCCCTTTTCTGACAAGTATGAACCTTGCCACCTTTTCGTGCGTTGAATGACGTCAAGCCATTTGGCGTCCATCCCTATGTGCAGACATGACAACTCACAAGGCGGACTACCAAACACGGGGAGTGCCTGCTCCTCCCCCCCCAGCAACCAAGGGCTGCAACTTGCCCGTTAGCTCAGGCCCGTTCGAGGGGGCCTCCCTGTACAAGGACACATACCCGTGAGTGTGCTCACATCCTCAGATGTGTATTGCTGTTTGGACCCTCCTCGTCAGTTCAGGGCTGTTTCAGGGGGCCTATCTGTACAAGGACAGTTGTCTGCGTGTGTGTGTGTGTGTGTGTGTAAGCGTATGTTCAGGGCCAAGCTGTACTTTGCTGTTGAACCCCCCTCAGCTCAGGTCCGTTTGAGGGGGCCCCTTTATACAAGGATGCATTCCCTTGAGCGTGATCGCGGTCTCAGCTTATAGCTGTGTATCGCTGTTTGCAACCCTCCTTCAGCTCAGGGCTATATGGGGGGGCCCCTTAGTACAAGGACTCATACCCGTGATTGTGGCCTCAGCTTATAGCTTTGCTGTTTGTCACATGCCATCAGCTCAAGACAGTTTCAAAGAGCTTTTCCTTGTGCAAGGGCACCTACCTGCACGTGTATGTTTCCAACACTTTGCTCACACACACACACACACACGCACACGCACACACACACACACACACACACACACACACCGATTTACATGTATATATATACTTGCATGTTTTTACAGCTCTAGAGTATACGTCCGTGGTCAGCATGCGTGCATGTTTGTGCTTGCAGGAAATGGTTGGCCCATACGTGTTAGAATTCAATTGCTTACAAGTATGTATGTTCCTAGCATAGAGTTGTAAAATCAGACCTGTGTTTCCAGAAAGTGGCCTCAATTACTGACATATTCTACACTTGTGTGCTTTCCAGGAAATGGCCAGCTAGTAAGCGCGAACCAGCGATGGCTGCCAAGGGGGCGTCCAACATCATCGGGAGTGGACCCTTTGATGGCGGCACCATGTACCGAACTAGCTATGTGCCTAAAGAGATTGCCCAGCGTGAATTGTGTAAACCACAGGTGTGTGAACATTCAATTTTCAGTCGTTTATAAAAAAACGTGTGAATCGAGGCACCACGCGCCCCCTAATAACGTGCCAAAAGAGATGCCCTGCATGAAATAGCTAAGTGTATGTGTGTGCTTTCTATTTCCTGGTAATAGGAGAAGGTTTGCATGTGGAGGCACCTCTTGCTGCATGCGCTACATGCCTGAAGAAATTTCTCGGTACCTGTGTGTATTGTTCCGGCCAATTGTTTCCAAATGCTGATATGTAGGGTTGGCCAAAACCGTATACGCACATCGCACAACGTTTATGACCGAGTGCATACTAACCTCCCTGCTAAGAACACCGTATTTACACCGTAATTGAGTATATGTATGGTTTTGGCAAATCCTGCTTTGACGTGGGTGGGAAGGTGATTTCAGTGCAAGAGCTAGAAACCTACTCAGGTGACCTGCACATGTGGACTATTATTCTCCCTATGTCATACTACTTGATCATCTATCTTGTGTTTGTAGAATATAAAAAGGCATGCTCACGATGTCCCGAGGTGAACTGATTACGTAGATGCCTGCCTATGTATTCCTGGATTGCAAAGTAGTTAACTGGCACTACAAGGAGGTGCTTCAAAGTAGGCCTTTCCGAGGCACCTGCATCTTTATCATTGCTTCTCGCTTGTATGCTCCCTCAAAACTGCAGCATTCCAGGCCTCAGATTGTGCCTCCTCAAGGCACCAGCATGTTTACTGTTGCCTGTTTATCATTGCTTCTCGCTTGTATGCTCCCTCAAAACTGCAGCATTCCAGGCCTCAGATTGTGCCTCCTCAAGGCACCAGCATGTTTTCTGTTGCCTGTTTATCATTGCTTCTCGCTTGTATGCTCCCTCAAAACTGCAGCATTCCAGACCTCAGATTGTGCCTCCTCAAGGCACCAGCATGTTTACTGTTGCCTGTCAATTTGTGTGGTTTTCCAGGGCGCATAGTGGGCATCTTAAAGTGATAACGTGCTGTTCGTTGCCCTACATTTTGTGCACCCCTCAAAATCTGCAGGATGCAAGGCCGCAGAGTGGGCATCATAAAGAGATACGTGCTGTTCGTTGCCCATTAATGTGCACCCCTCAAAATCTGCAGGATGCTATGCCGCAGAGTGGGCATCATAAAGAGATAACGTGCTGTTCGTTGCCTTACATTGTGTGCACCCCTCAAAATCTGCAGGATGCTAGGCCGTAAAGTGGGCATCATAAAAAAATTAACATGCACCCCTCAAAATCTGCAGGATGCTAGGCCGCAGAGTGGGCCTCGACACTATGATGAGATCCCTAGCTCAGAGTACAAGAGCATCTACGTGGGCAAGGACGTACCCTGTAAGTATGACTGGAGCTGTAAAACGAAGGGTGTGCAGTTTTGACCAAAGTGCACAATCTTTGCAGCTGTCTGTGTAGCTGTGCCTGAACGTGGCCTGAAGTTTAATTGCTTGGAATTGGATGGGGAACTTTGAAAGTGGTACAAGGGTTTTGGCGAAAATGCACAATCTCTGCAGCTGGCTCTCTGTGCAACTGTGCCTGAACGTGGCCTGAAGTTTATTTGCTTGGAATTGGATGGGGGGCTTTGGATGTGGTACAAGGGTTTTGGCAAAAATGCACAATCTCTGCAGCTGTCTGTGAAGCTGTGCCTGAACGTGGCCTGAAGATTAATTGCTTGGAATTGGATGGGGGGCTTTGAATGTGGTACAAGGGGTTTATTAAGGATCCGTGCAATTTCTCAGCTGTCTGTGTAGCTGTGTCAAAATTGATTGCTTAAGAATAAGATGGAGAACTGATGGTGTGGTACAAGGGTGTGTGTGGCACATCAGGGTGTGTGGCACATCAGGGTGTGTGTGTGGCACATCAGGGTGTGTGTGTGGCACATCAGGGTGTGTGTGGCACATCAGGGTGTGTGTGGCACATCAGGGTGCGACACGAATGCACATTTTTCTGCTGTCTATTGCAGCTGCGCATTCACGTGCCTTCATGTGGCTTGCGTGTAGGAGCAAAGAATGGTCAAGTCGAGACAAAGGCATCATTATGCAAGCCAATAAATGCATGTGCGTTCACGTGCCTTCTATGTGGCTTGCGTGTAGGAGCAAAGAATGGTCAAGCCAAGGCAAAGGCATTATGCAAGCCAATAGGTGCATGTGCGTTCAGAAACATATCCTATATAAACAGTAGTATTGTGGACAAAATGCGATGACCACCTTTCGACAAAGGAGCAGCAATGTATGATGTGTGCCAGGACTGACACACACATGCACACATATCACATATCACACGGATGTGTTTGTGTACACTCTTGATTACTGCAGAAGCAGACATGAATAATCGTCTCACATCCACTCTCTTGGACCCAAAGCGCATGCCTTGTTGTGCATCTGTGTCTGTCCTCTGCGCTTAGTCTGACGTACGTATTGGTTGATGTGAAATGACAAGTGACGGCGTACGTGTTGAACATGCCGATGTACGTGCTGGTTGATATGAACATGGTGGTCTGTGCTTAGTCTGACGTACGTGTTGGTTGATGTAAACATGTTGGCGTACGTGTTGAACATGCCGATGTACGTGTTGGTTGATGTGAACATGTCGGCGGCGGCTAAAACGCTACATTGCAAGGAAAGTGTACACCCCTCTTCTATTCTGAGCTCACAAAACACATGGTTCCTCTGTCAGCCCTTCATCCAGCTGAAAGCAAACCGTATTTGTTCCCTATTGTTCCTTACAACTGGGCCTACTTGATGTACGCTCTGCATCCTTATGTGTGCATCTGTTTCTCCTCTCCGTTTCAGTTTGCAGCCTCCTTATTGTCTCCCAAGTAACACTTTCGTCTATATGTACACCGTTCTTTGCAGCTGTGCCCGTGCGCTCCGTCAGACCAACACACCCACTCCTGCCAAACGCCCCCTTTGACGGTGCGTATGTTGCTGTTATGTGTACAAACTGTATACACTGTACGGCTGCTAACGTATAAGGACCGGTCGTATTGCTCTTAGATGCACAGAGATGTGCATTGCATGGCTGCTCAGGTGATACCTGTGCATCCCCTATACATGAAGGCTGCTTTTCGTGACTGACTGCTCAGTGCAACTTATTTAGAGTACGTGTATCTGTAGGGTTGGCCAGAACCGTATATATGAACCGTATATGGCCGTTTATTTGGCGATTTCCCTGCCAAAAATACCGTATATAAACCGTATATATGATTCTGGCCAACCCTATGTATCTGCACACCTGTGTATGCGTCCTGGTGCTGCGCATGGAAGCCTGAGACCCTACCGCAGCTGCAAAACAGTGTACACGCAACACGCTTACGTGTGCGTGTGTCTGTGTCTGTGTCTGTGTCTGTGTCTGTGTCTGTGTCTGTGTCTGTGTCTGTGCGTGTGTGTGTGTGTCTGTGTGTGTGTGTGTCTGTGTCTGTGTCTGTGTCTGTGTCTGTGTCTATGTCTGTGTCTGTGCGTGTGTGTGTGTCTGTGTCTGTGTCTGTGTCTGTGTGTGTGTGTTTGTCTGTGTCTGTGTGTGTGTGTCTGTGTCTGTGTCTGTGTCTGTGTGTGTGTCTGTGTCTGTGTGTGTGCGTGTGTGTGTGTGTGTGTGTCTGTGCGTGTGTGTGTGTGTGTCTGTGTCTGTGTCTGTGGAACTCCAGTGTGCGATTGCGATCAATGTGCATCCTGTGAGCATGCCCATGAGAGTTCAAAACACATTCAAACATTGAGAAGGTTTCCAATTTTTTTATTGAGAGGCTTCTAGTAATTACTTTAAGCCTCTCAAGGGTTTGAGCTCAGTGGGATCCCAAACCCTGCCTTGATAATACGTAGGGTTGGCCGTATATATACACACTGTATATGACCTTTGGTATGGTGATATCTCTGCAAAAAATGCCATATAAGCACCGTATATACGTATATATGTATAATTCTGGCCAACCCTAATAATACGTTAATCACACTGTGGGCGGCTCTACAAAGCAAAGTCACTTTGCCTTTGAAAAGCCGCGTGCCCTGTTAATGTTGCAATCACTAATATGAGCGAAGCATGCATAGACACATGCACGCACTAACGTGCACACACACACTTTAAAAAGCCGCGTGCCCTGTTCGTGTTGCAATTTTTAATATGAGCAATGCATGCATAGACACACGCACGCACTAACGCACACACACACACTCTTTGAAAAGCCGCGTGCCCTGTTCGTGTTGCAATCACTCGTATGAGCGAAGCATGCATAGACACGCACGCACTAACGCGCACACACACACACATTGAAAAACCGCATGCCCTGTTTGTGTTGCAATCACTAATATGAGCGAAGCATGCATAGACACACGCACGCACTAACGCGCACACACACTTTGAAAAGCCGCGTGCCCTGTTCGTGTTGCAATCACTAATATGAGCGAAGCATGCATAGACACACGCACGCACTAACGCGCACACACACACACTCTGAAAAGCCGCGTGCCCTGTTTGTGTTGCAATCACTAATATGAGCGAAGCATGCATAGACACACGCACGCACTAACGCGCACACACACACTTTGAAAAGCCGCGTGCCCTGTTCGTGTTGCAATCACTAATATGAGCAAAGCATGCATAGACACACGCACGCACTAGCGCGCACACACACACACACATTGAAAAGCCGCGTGCCCTGTTCGTGTTGCAATCACTAATATGAGCAAAGCATGCATAGACACACGCACGCACTAACGCGCACACACACACACTTTGAAAAGCCGCGTGCCCTGTTCGTGTTGCAATCACTAATATGAGCGAAGCATGCATAGACACATGCACGCACTAACACGCGCACACACACGCACACTTTGAAAAGCCACGTGCCCTGTTCGTGTTGCAATCACTAATATGAGCGAAGCATGCATAGACACACGCACGCACTAACGCGCACACACACACACACAGGCACAACAACAAACAAGAGTGACTACATACAGTACTCTGTCCCTGGAGAGGGGGCAAGGGCTGCACGCCCGCAGCCTGCTCTGTCAATAGACAAGCAGCCCTTCAATGCCCAGTCTACATACAGAGACAACTTCATCCCAATGGTGAGTGCAGCGTGCAGCTCAGTCATCTGTGTATGAGAGGCTGAGTGCGTAATGACTTAGGGCTCATTTTCATGCGCGTGTGTCTTTGAAAGTGTGTAGAAAAAAGTGAGTATAAAACAGTGTGTTTCAGTGGCGCCAAAGGGTTAAGAATTTTAGACATCCAAGATTATTATATAATATTGTTAGATGGTAGTCTAAAATCAAGGCTGTGGAGGAGTGCAGTGCTGTGCCTAACGCCCACAGACCCTGTATCAGCATGTTTCTGCTTCGTGTTGTAAGTCAGGAAATGGATGTGCACCATTCAACTACCACAACCAAAGCCATGAGCAGTACGTGCAATTGTACCTAGAAATTAACTATGTCTGATACACACAGTTCTAAACACGTTTAACCTGTTCTATACGCACTGAACCTGATACACACTGTTCTATACACACTTTTTTTACACATACTATGTCAGATACGCACTATTATAATCGCGTGTACTGCTTCTGTGATTGCAGAATGCACCGTAAATAAACGTCAATTTTGTGTTCGCAGGGTGCACCTTATTATGCACGTTAATCACGCGTTTGCATCTCATATATAGCCTATATAGGTAAACATGTTGGATCATGCATTTGCAGGATGTACTATATACATGCGTGTTGGTTGTGTTCTATTCCGTTTGCATCGTGGGATGGTGATGTAATTATTTACATGGACACGACACAACTGCTGACAGCCATGGTCCTCACAAGCTGCCCAAAGGAATAAAGAAAACAAATTTAATATTAAGCTAGGGAAGAACAGCAGCCGGGAGGACCAAGGAAGTAAAAAGATGAAAAAACAGGAGAGAAACACAGATTAAAGGCAAATGTGATTAAGTGATATCCCTTTGCTGCTCCACAAGAACTGGAGTTTAAGTGGTACACATTGAATTCAGCAATGCCTACTGCCTGCATAGTCTTTTCTTTTTCGTTTTCTTTTCCAAACGTGCAGCAGTGACGCAACAGGGACGCAGGCAACGTAGTGCAAAGAGCCGATGCATGCATACCCCAGACGCAGTATTCGTAGGAATCACCATGATTACACGCGTTGGTATTGTGGTCGTAGGATGCACCATGATTACACACGTTGGTATTGTGGTCGTAGGATGCACTATAATTACACGCGTTGGTATTGTGGTTGTAGGATGCACCATGATTACACGCGTTAGTATTGTGGCCGTAGGATGCACCATGATTACACGCGTTGGTATTGTGGTTGTAGGATGCACCATGATTACACGCGTTGGTATTGTGGTCGTAGGATGCACCGTATAGGCGGGTTCGCCCAGAGAACGCATTCCAGCCAAACCCAGCCCCCTTTGATGGCACCACCATGCACAAGACCAACTTTGTGCCATACGCTGTGCCGGTGAGTGGCTTTGGAGGGATTTGAGCAGAGGGTCTGATGTTGCGTTATGGTATTTTGTGAAGGCTTGCCGTGGTCATGCACAACCTAGATGTTTGTACTTGGAGAAAGCTTGAGCTTGAGCTGTATTGAAGCTCTGTCAATTCTTACCTGCTGACAGATGCGGTTTTCTTGAGCCAACAAAAGCAATGTTGCCAAGAGCTGTATTTAAACACCACTGATAAATTTCGGTTTGCATGGGTTGCTTGAGCTAATGTTTTGTGTGTGTGTGTGTATTTGTGTGCGTGTGTGTGTAAGGGTGTGTGTGAGTGGTGTAAAGATGTAGAGGTGTAGAGGTGTACATAAACGCCCTGGCCAAACTAGACTCAGGCAATGACATCACCTTCCTTTAAAACCGCCTACTACTAGCTCCTTGGTGACGCGTTCTGTGTGTGCGGCGTTTCTTTTGCTCGCAGAGGAACAAAGCTGCAGGCGCCCCCCCTTGCAACATCCATAATGACATGCATCCCTTTGAGGGCAAGTCGACTTACAAAGACGACTTCACCAAGATGCCAAGTGCGTGTGTGCAGTTTTTAGTTCTAATCTGTGCCCGCGCTAGCACCTGTTGTGTTCCTCTCTTTTTTGCTGATCTTTAGGGCACACAAGTGGGTTCACCCCTGTCTAATATTGCTCCGGATGACAAAAGGGACCAAGAATGGGGGAAACCTATGTTAAGAGGGTTTGGGCTTTTTCATGCGATTCACTGTAAATGGGTGAGGTCAGTGTGCCTGATCTTGCATGTTAAATGTTTGATAGATAAGCAGACACAAACTAAGTTTGTTGTGAGGTTGTCAATCTCTTGATTGCCGACAGCTTGCCACTAGACATCACCTTTTTATTGCAAAAATTGCGATTTAAGAAAAGGGTGTGAGTGAGAACATATCGCTGGTGTGATTAGGACAGGCACGTGCTGGAAAAAGGTGTGCAAGCATGTGTTGGTCAAAGGTGTACAAGCATGTGTTGGTCAAAGGTGTACAAGCATGTGTTGGTGAAGGTGTGCCGTTGAGTTTGCTGGACTTGTCTACTTCCATTACATGATCTGACTAGGGCATCTCACTTCATCTTAAAAATTGGCTCCTTTTCCTTGATTCATATGGGCAGTGTTTGCCTCTGCCTGCATAGTGTCCTTTTCTTTTGGGGGTACACAGGACCAAACATCTTAGGTAGCATGCCACTCAACAACCTGCATTGATATTGTTTAATGAATTGATGGTCCATCAATCGCAGGAGGCCTCCGTGCAGACAGGAAAATAGTACAAGGTGGCCAGTTTGAGACGGGGCCTTTTGACGGTGCGTTGTCAGAGTATGGCCTGTGAGAATGCCTTAATTAGTCAGATGTTGCCGGTGGCCTTCAGGTGCACAAGTGGTTTCGGTATTGCCTAAGAGAGTGTATTAAGAGAGTGTATTAAGAGCGTATTAAGAGAGTGTATTGCCTAAGAGAGTATATAAAGAGAGTGTATTAAGAGCGTATTAAGAGAGTGTATTGCCTAAGAGAGTGTATCAATTTACAAAATGAGGGCTAGAGCCATTATCAGAGAGAGGCTAAGCCGTTACCTGTGGGGTGCTATGCCTTTACCAGTGGGGTGCTAAGCAACTACCTGTGGGGTGCTAACTGTGTGGCCCCAGAAATAGGCATGAGCGAAAATGCTGACATGCCACAAACTACTCGACGCGTGTCTAGACATTGCTCCAAAGCCCAGCGGTTCTTGTGCACAGTTCAGTCTGATGTGCTTTAGAAGCCAGCGTTTCCGGCTTCAGCCCCTTCCAGGCCACCCACATGCTTTTTCCCGTCCCTACACTGTGTGTGCTTCATGGTCATGTCACTGAATGGGGAATACATGAAAATTTCCACGTGTAAATACGTGGTCAGGGGGTGGCCTGACACCCACTTCTGCAGCGTTAAGCACCCTTCAATGTCTTGGTTCAATGAAAGTGACTTTGTGTGAGAATGATAGTATTAATTACATAGGTTTAAGGGAAGCAGATAGGGATGAAGGGTGGGAATTTACATTAAATAAGCCAAAGTGCTGCTGGCTCCCTAAATGTCCTGTCTGCTGCGTACACCTTGTTGGAGGGTTGCCTGACATCTACACAGTCCTCTCTCTTTCTCTTGATCACGCTGCCCAAGTTGCATATTTCTGCCTGTGTGCTTGTTTCTTCTTTCGTACTTATGACAAAAGCACTCTCCCACATAGCAAATCCACAGAGGGGGCTATCTGACCCCCAAAATGGGGGTGCTTTTCAAATGTTCCCAGAGTGAGCGTGCCCCCATTGGCTACAACTAGACTTGGTTTCAAATGGCTCCATAGCAGTTGAGTTTCATTGTAGCCAATGAGGGCACTTATGCCTAATCGGCCGCGGCGTGAGCCCTACTTTTCAGGCACCCGTGTGCTGGATCTGACCAACCGCTGCACCAAATCATGTGATTGAAATTGCATTTGACTTTATTCTATAAATAACATCATTGCAAGAAAAATGAGGGGAAAAGATCCACTGATCGGTGAGATACAGAATTCCAGCCATTTCCCTTAAAGAAAATCATGAGAAAATCAGCCAAGAAGGTGCCCAAAAGGTAATTTTTAGACCTCCTTGTATCTTATTTTGGAACATGCAGGATGGTCGCATGGTATAAGGACGTCATAAATACCTAGTTTTGGGAATGAAAAATGGTCCCAGGGCAGAGCTGTGGGCCCATTTGAGGTGATCTGAGGCCAGAAGTGTGATCTGGTGTCATCCGATTTTTACCATTTTTTGGTGAACGTGACCTTTATTGACAAAATTTGGGTTGACATGGTTACAAGTGAGAAAGAAAATCAGGAAGGAACATTTCCTGCAATTTGGCCAGTCAACCCCCTCTGGCAAATCCATAGGGTTTGTCAGAATTATATGATCATTACGTCGTACATGAGCGTATATTTGAGGACATCCTTGCAAACAATATTGTATATGGCGGTGCGGAACTCTAATGACACTCAGACACTTTCTGGTCGGGAAAAAATGACCCTAAATGGTCGGGAATGATTGAGAATGTTTTTTGAGGTCAACGAACGTCATTGAAGCGCTGGTAGACGATTTGTTGGAGGAATTGGGGTCGTGGGGTGTAATCCTCTCACTAGGAGCAATTCCGGCCCAAGGTCTATTCCCGTAGTCCTTTTCAACCTCAGGAGCACACCTGTGAAGTCGCTGCATGGAATGGTGCAGTGTGCGGGGCGGAATCGCTCCTAGTGAGATAGTTACACCCCACGACCTCAAATCCTCCAACAAATCATCTACTAGCGCTTCAATGACGTTTGTAGACCTCAAAAAACATTTCAATCATTCCCGACCATTTGGGTTCATTTTTTCCCGACCAAAAAGTGTCCGAGTGTCATTAGAGTTCCGCACCGCCACATACACCGTACATCATATATATGTATACCGTACCTCTCCGATATCATCCCGGGTAAATAACGTTTTTTGCCCTCCGGGGTGGTTCCGGTATCGTTTGATATATATATATATATATATATATTGAGGCTCCGGGGTTTCCCGGGATTGGCGAAAAGAAAGTTATGTGGGTGGGTGAACAGTGATAAGCGGAGAAGGCCCCGCCTCAGCCCAAGCCCCAGCACCAGCACCAGCACCAGCACCAGCACCAGCCCCAGCACCTGCCCCAGCACCCGCCCCAGCACCCGCAGCAGCCTCAGCACCTGGAGCACGACACTCCTGGACAGCACCTGAAGCACCTGCCCCAGCAACACACACACACACACACATACACACACACACATACACATACACAGCACGACACACATGCGCATGCACACACGCGCATGTGCAAGCAAACTCACACACGCGCACTGGTAAATGCCCACCGGGATTCGTGCGGGAATGCTAAAATAATTATTTTGAGGCTCTGGGGTTACGTTTACTCGGGGTTACGTTTTATATTTATGAAATTTTGTCACCGGGATGGATCCAGAAAGTATGGTATATGGGGTTCTGGCCAACCCTACAAATTTATCATCAACCTTCTCGACCATCCTTTGCTGTACTTTTTTACAGGCGCATAACCTGCATGAGAAGTGCGTACTAGTTGCCTGCTACCTCTGCTCGTTGTTACATCTTTGTTTTTCTTACAGGACTTTACAAGGTTGCAATTCAAGCCACCAGTTAGAAAGTGCGACTGCTAGGCTGCGTATGATAAGCTCTGTTTTTTAAATATCTGACAGGGCCACGGCTGGAGTTCAACCCTTATGTATCCGCGTAACCGTTGCAACCATTACAGGCACCACAACCTACCGCAAGGACTACGACGAGAAGGAGATACCGCTGAACGTGAGACGGGGCCCAGATGACGATTGCGAATCCTTTGTGTGACATCCCGGCTGCCATTACTGGGGGGCTCGTTGTGACACCCCGGCTGCCGCTCCGTAGGGTTGGCTTGCGTAAAGAGAGCAGGAGGGTCGTCCTTGCCAATAGGGGTTAAGAGTTCAATCCTTGCTACTACTGCTACTGCGACGCTTATGGGATGACGGAAGGAACCTTCCTCCAGCTGGATGTGCTGTATTCTCGTTAATGGGGGAGCCTGGTTAAGTTAGTTGCACTTGGTTCGCAAAGGCCTCCAGCCTGGCATGGCTGCTCAAGCCATAAGGATCCGTTAATAAGGAAGCCTTGGGATTGCAGCTCACCATCCTTAGGCGTCTCAGTATTGGGGTTATTGCTGGATGATTGTTGTGGTTTTTAGGTGTTGGGTTGGTGATTTGCGTTTACATACAATCCAGCAGCCCATAATTCCTGTGTGGAAGCGTAGAAGACTCGTTATGTGAAACTTGAGTTTCAGTTTGGATTACAAAGGCCTCCGGTCTGGCATGTGTGGAAGCGTAGAAGACTCGTTATATGAAACTTGAGTTTTAGTTTAGTTTGGATTACAAAGGCCTCCAGCCTGGCATGTGCGTGTGGAAGCGTAGAAGACTCGTTATATGAAACTTGAACTTCCCCACAAGGGTTTCCCTAGACACAGAACGTAAGTTCATTTATCTTCTTCAGCACATTTGGTAAATCTCTGATGCATCTATTTTATAGCTTTTACTATCAATGCCACTTTCCAGCTTGTCACTACTTCTTTTCTTAAGCCAAAAGTGGAATTGGGATTTCAAAGCAGAATTGTAATGAAGCCACTTTTTGCCGCACTCCTCTTGGTTGTGTGCAAGAATACTACTGGTTTTCATTGCATAATCCATCTACATAAACTACCCCCTAACACGAAAGTGCCCTTCTGGAACAACGCACAAATACCACTTTCCAAACACTCCTGGGAATTGCAGATCATTGCCATATGGAACACCAAGGACAGGGCCTGCCTCAATGCTCACAACAAAGACTGGCTAAAAGAGCTTGCCAAAGAAATCCCTGAGGCAAAGTGGGGAATATAAAACATACAGTCAAAAGTCTATGCTGGAAGTCACCAGCGTGCATTAAGGAAAGGCTCTCAAATAGTGCTCACACTAGCCAGACCTACATTATCATCCCTACCAAACAGCTTAAGGTTCCGGACAGCACTCAGGACTCAACAAAATAAATCAGCTACCCAATGACCACCCTCAAGCCTCCAAAGGCCCAGATAAAACAAGCGCCCCAATTAGCACTGACCAACCTCATAATTGTAATATCGACGAAGCACCCCAAAACAGCTCCAGCCAAAACTAACCCGTACGGTAAAAGATTGGCGGGATTGGACCTACACTGATGATGGCAGCCTCCAAAATAATGAAGTAGGGCAAGGCACCGGATCAGGCGTATACCACCCTCACATAAATGTTTCCCACTATGTAAACCCAAAAGGCACGGGTATAACCAGCACCATCTCACGTGCAGATAGAGCTAGCAGCTATAGCAGCTGCAGTCATACACGGCTACTCACATATAGCCACAGACAGCTTTACATCATTGCACCAAATCAAAGAGCAGCTCCCACACCCGAATCTCCATCGCCACCATTACATCCAAGGAGATATCCTTCAATCCATTGCTAAAGCAATCCGCCATTCACCATCTCCCATCCACCTCTTCAAAGTAAAGTCCCATGCCGGTATTATCGGTAATGAACATGCCGACGCCCTTGCTAAAAAGTCAGCCACCACCTGCTCCGACATTGCAGACACCTCCATCAGAATAGCAGGCCCTGAGGGAAATCCCTTCTACATCCACTGGCTTGCAAAAGAAGACATAGAAAACTTATGAGTTCAGTGTGAAACACCTAAACTCAGTGTGAGTGAGATGTTCTCACTTTCTGCTTTTCTCCGGTTTCTGCTTCCCTTCTCCAATCTTTTTATTCCTTGGAGAATATACCTCTCTCTTTAGCATACTTGTTATTCTAGGTCGCTTCCTGCATGCAAGGCGCCCCAATTCTCGACCCACGGCCCAGTGGGCCCTTGTCTCATGGCTTTTCTCGCTCCTGACGCTTGAGACTCTTGACTCTGCCGCTCTGTTCGCTGGTGGGCTCGCTGCAGCAGCCCTGATGGAGGAGGGGGCTGCAACCTGGCTTGTACACGGCGGGGTACTCGCTTTTGTTCTTGCCGCTAACACTTACTTCCTACCTCCTCTCCCGCACCTTTGTCCGCACCACGCGGACCTTTTCATCGACCCTGTTGAGATTCATGAGAGCGCACGTCGTATCTCTGGCTTGGGGACTCGTCGTCGGGGCAGCCATTTTGGGCTTACGTTTGACACGCGCCTTAGCAATTGCGCCTGACTTTTGGGACTTCACTACCTACGACTACTTTCGTCAGATTTTGTGATGAGCCCCACTCTCGCTTCGGTGATGCTGGTCATGTTCTATCCTTCTACGACTCCTACGACTTGCTGGACGATGAGAAGTGATATAGGGGAAAGCGTCAAAGACTTAGCCGAAGAAGATGAACGACGAGTCAGAGTCTTTTATGTGTAGCGGCTTGTTGAGAGCTCAACAAGCCGCTACACATAAAGGGCACTCCGGCACGCCAAGTCCAACCTTAACGACGAAGTCCATACCAGAAAGAGGGTGCTCCACACAAGACTGCCAAGAAAGTGGTGGCAGAGATCCAAGGTGTGTTGAGGGTGATTGAGAAGCAATCTAATCATCTCTTTTTTTGGAGCGACATACGGTTGGGACAAACTCGACAACGCACTAAACCACAGTCCCCTGCCATCTAGTACAAAGAAATTCGCGAAGAAGTTGGGCGTGAAGGCTGGTGATGTCAGTAAAGCACCTGTTCCCTTTCTTCCCAAACGCCGCCCACCTTTTACCACTCAGACTTTGAACCACTCCTTGCCTCAACAACATTATAAATGCACCACTCCTCCAGCCCCTACTTTTCAGCAATCTTTTCCTTTGCCGCCCCTTGCTCCACCCTTATGTTAATGGTCATGCGGGAGAGAATCGTAGTGGCCCACCTTACACGTCTGGTGCACATACACATGGCCATAACCAATCTGCTAGAGGCCAGGGTGCAACGGCTACAACAATTTCAACGGCACTCCACGCTGATTTGGGGAACTTTGGGCACACGTAACTTTTAATTACTTTTATTCCTACAAACCTTCGTTCTATCTTGAGGCAATTTCTTTTCTGGCACCACTACGCACCCGGCTATTATTTCTCTTTATTAGGTACTTTTTCCAGGCCAGGCCTGAAGGGTGCCAGGCGCCGTGGAGGCCCAGGGCCTGCCCCACATGTTCACAACTGACCCAGGCCAGGCCTGAGTTTGCATATTTAATTCCCTTGATCCCTGATCTCATCCAGGCCAGGCCTGAATCCGCGCATTTATTACCTTGATCCTTGAACTGATTCAGACCAGGCCTGCAAGGTGCCAGGCACCACGGAGGCCCAGCGCCTACCACTTTGACCTTGTTATTATTTATTTTTCTTAATTTTCTTGCCCCAAAGAACGTGTATGTAACCTTCCCATATTTCAGGTCTCGGGCTTCCTTTTCACTTTCCTTTGATGCAGGCCCAGCAAAGCCGACAATTCCGTCTTCAAGTGAACTGAAGCGGCATCGTTCTTGGTGGTTGGAAAATTGTTCAGACAAGTGGGTACTTCAGTGGGTGCAGCATGGCTTCCCCTTATTTTGGTCCTTTCTCCCAAGCCCAGCACCACCTTTTTTCCAACAAA
>Ga0307968_1000380_pt1:0-12500 | contig 30384 bp, 33 predicted proteins | sample OrgLakmetagen650_FD_201834 | JGI IMG/M metagenome (GOLD analysis project Ga0307968, IMG submission 201834) | Saline water microbial communities from Organic Lake, Antarctica - #650 | ecosystem: Environmental > Aquatic > Non-marine Saline and Alkaline > Saline | place: Antarctica: Organic...
AGAGAGAGAGAGAGAGAGAGAGAGGAGAGAGAGAGAGAGAGAGAGAGAGAGAGAGAGAGAGAGAGAGAGAGAGAGAGAGAGAGAAAGAGAGAGAGAGAGAGAGAGAGAGAGGCGAGCACAAACACACACATACGCGCACACACACACACATGTGTCAACAACAAACCCCACACGCACCATTTATTTCTAATCTTGTCAATATTTCGGAGGGGCAGAAGGTGCACAACACTGTTGAAGGGCAAAGCCAAGCTGTGCGACCTGGCCACTATATACTCCTCCTTCAGGCTCCAGGGAGTCTTTGTGCTGCCCTCAGTAGCCTAGGCATGAGAAGAAAAAACAGGTTCAGTGAGAGCTGTGTCGAACTTGACGGTCATCTTGGCTTGTGCGCGCATGATGTCGATGATCAAGATTTTCACTGCACACGCACGCATCACCCATCCTTTGCTGCCCTAGACCAGCCTAAGGGTGACGCGGTCCTGCGACAAATGCATCTACCTGGGCGACTCTGTCATCCAAGAAAAGACACGGGCACATAGTGGGCATATTGTCGACGGTTTAACGCCTCGACCGATGTTGGACACATTGGATTGGATTGGATTGGATTGGATGGATTGGATTGGATTGGATTGGATTGGATTTGGATTGGATTGGATTGGATTGGATTGGATTGGATTGGATTGGATTGGATTGGATTGGATTGGATGTTGGACACCTTGTCGACAGTTTCACGCTTCAACTAATGCTGCTTTCATTTTGTGACGTGCCAATTTTCAGCAGAGGACGGGGAGGGTGTGGGTGGGATAAGGCCTTTGTGATCCGTACACATGATCAGGCACGTGGAGGAGGACACATATTTTAGGCAATGACATTGATTTCACAGTGAGATCCTACAGTTCTTTGACGTTTGCTTTGTGAGATGGCGGTGTAGTATTTACTAGTAACTAAAAAGATGGAGAAAATTGAGAGGAGCACAGATAAAAGCAAGAAAGATTTGAGTGATATCACTTTGCTTCACTCCAAGAACTGGAGTTTAAGTGCTACACACTGAACTCAGCAGAGGTGTATGTGCAAATCATTGGCAATGCTGTTGACTTCACAGAAGCGAGGTCACAATTATAGGGTAGGGTTGGCTTAAGCCATACATATACGGTGTATATATGGTGTTCTTCTTGGCAGGAAAGTCATCAAATATACGGTCATATACGGTGTGTATGGTCGGTTCTGGCCACCTCGCTTACTGCGTTGGTTTTATTCTGTGTTAAAAAGGTTTGAGCCGCACAAGTTGCCTAAACCATTTGAAACCATAAAACAAAAACGTTGACTCTTCACAATTTGCACACACACTCACACACACACACACACACACACACACACGCGCGCACACACACACACACACACACACATTATGCATGCACTTGCAGCCCACCTCGCTTAGCGGCACCACATATTCTTCAATGCTCCCACAAGGGATTCTAACCAATCTTGAGAAACATTGCGGCTTCTTCCCCTCCTCCTGCCTTTGCGCATCAAACACAGGCATTCGTAACACCCCTGCCTGGTCTGCTGCCTCCTTGTACGCTGCCACCGCCCTACGTCATTATCGTATGTGTGTAGTAAGATGGTGTGCGTGTGTTTGCTTTTGAGCAGCATTTGTAACACCCCTGCCTGGTCTGCTGCCTCCTTGTACGCTGCCACCGCCCTATACGTCATTATTGTATGTGTGTAGAAAGATGGTGTGCGTGTGTTTGCCTTTGAGCAGCGTTTGTGAGGTGGTGCCTGCTTGGTCTGCTGCCTCCTCATACGCTGCACCTGCTCTGTGCATGTGCGTGTGCGTGTGTGTGTGTGTGTGTTTGTGTGTGTGTGTGCGGAAGTGAGTTTTTGAGAGTGTGTGCTCATTTGTACGCATTATGTGTGTTTGTGTGTGTGTGTGTGTTTGTGTGTGTGTGTGTGCGAAAGTGAGTGTTTAAGAGTGTGTGCGCATTTGTACGCATTTTGTGTGTATTGTATGCTGCCGAGAGATTCGTGGTTGCTGTGCAAGAAGGCACATCACAGTAAGTGCAATCACTATCAAAGGAATGCGTTATTTCAAAGGCCCTGGGCAAGAACCTTCACAGTGAAATGAGAACGCCTATCAGATGCATCAAGCTCTGAAGCTTGCACTCTATACGCATGAGGAGACCCAGTAGCACCCATAGACATACTCGCACGTACACATACAGACACACACACATATACATACAATACGGACACACACCTGCTAATTTAATTGTGAGGATATGCTGAAATTTAGGACGTGCCCGAACACTTTACATACATCACATACACAAACACAAACAGGGACATCTACACACACAGCTCTGGAACGTGCCCAAACCACATACAAACACAAACACAAACACATACACACACACATACATCACACACACAAACACAAACAGGCACATCTACACACACAGCTCTGGAACATGCCCAAACGCTTCACATACAAACACACACACACATACACACACACACACACACACACACGCACGCACACACACACACACCTCTGGAATTGTGAGGACGTGGTGGGATTGAGGACATGCCCCAAAACTTTCAGCCACCCAGGGGGGAGAGGTGCCACGTTGTGAGACACGAATGGAGGCGCATCTGCATGTGTTGTAACACGTGTGTATTCAGACGCACAGAGGTAGAGGCCAACAATGCGCACCGATGAAATAGCACGTGGCTTTGAACGCACAGAGGTGGACACCAACAATTTGCAAGGGTGACAGAGCGAGTAGTTTCGAACGCACAGAGGTTGACACCGAGAATGCGCGCAGGTGAGAGCGTGTAGATTCGAACGCACAGAGGTTGACACCAACAATTTGCAAGGGTGACAGAGCGAGTAGTTTCGAACGCACAGAGGTTGACACCAACAATTTGCAAAGGCGACAGAGTGTGTAGTTTCGAACGCACAGAGGTGGACACCAACAATTTGCAAAGGCGACAGAGTGTGTAGTTTCGAACGCACAGAGGTTGACACCAACAATGCGCGCAGGTGATAGAGCGTGTAGATTCGAAAGCATAGTGGTAGAAGCCAAAAATTTCGCAGGTGAGTGCATTAAAGCAGCAGGCTAAAGGCAGGAGGGAACAAAGCATGCGTGAGAACACACAGAGGTGGAAAGCAGAGAGTGTGTGTGTGTGTGAACGCGCACTGGTGAAGATCAGAGCGTGTGAACACACTGGTGAGAGTTCACATATGTGTAGGGTTGGCCAAAACCATACATACATACGTATATACGGTGTACGTGTATACACGACATTTTTGGCAGGGAAATTACCAACATAAGGTTACCTACGGTGCGTATGCATACGGTTCTGGCGGCCCTACATAAGTGAGCGCGCACAAGTGGAGAGAGATGAGCAAGTCAGGGGGGGGGAAGGCCTTGGCTTTGGTCCCGGCCGTATTGTTTTTCGCCATTTATTTAAACGTGAGTCATTGCCATATAGAGGTAAGTAAGGGGGGGGAGGAGGTTCCTTGACTGGCAGTAACACACTGCCAGTCAAGAAACCTAGTTAGACAGTTAAGCCAGTAGCGTTACTACATTTTAGGGTTTATATATGCAGGGTTTATATATGCCGCCTTGATAGACAGTAGTCAGACAGTAGTCAGTACTATAGTACTGCAGCCATTTATATGGTTCTGGTCAACACTACATAAGTGAGTGCGCACAAGTGGAGAGAGATGAGTAAGTAATGGGAGGGGGGGAGGAGGTTTCTTGACTGGCAGTAGTAATACAGTGGGTATGCTGTCCAGAAATAATGAATGAAAGGAGGACGCGTGATTTGTGGTTTTTGTAGGGCATACTGGAGTTTCTGAGGAGTGCGTGTGTGCTGCAGTGTGAACACACACATGTGTGTGTGCGTGTGTGTGTGTGTGTGTGCGTGTGTGTAAGAGCATGCATGAACCTAAAGAAGATTTCACAACCTGCCAGGCCATTTGAGGGGGGGTGGGAGCTTAAAAACGTGGTAGAAACCGCTGATCACCTAGTGTGCCAAAAGGGGGGCATGTTGGCATATTGAAGTGAACACAAGTATAGGTGTATGTTAAAGTGCACACGAGTATGTTAAAGTGCACACGAGTACGATCAAGTGCACACGAGAATGTTTACGTGCACACGAGTATATAGGTGTAGAAGTGTAAATGGAGAGGTTGAAAACACAATGGCCAACAGTCTAGAAGGGGTGACAAGTGTCGTGTCGTGAGAGGGGTGTGCACCGGTGCGTACAAAGTCACGTAGAAGCACACACACAGTCATGTACAGATGCACACACGGACGTGTACACAAGCACACACAGTCATGTACAGAAGCACACACAGTCATGTACAGAAGCACACATGGTCATGTACAAAAGCACACATGGTCGTGTACAGAAGCACACACAGTTGTAAACAGAAGCACACACAGTCATGTACAGAAGCACACACAGTCATGTACAGGAGCACACACAGTCATTTAGAAGCACACACAGTCATGTACAGAAGCACACACAGTCATTTAGAAGCACACACAGTCATGTACAGAAGCACACATGGTCTTGTACAGGAGCGCACACTTGAAACCCATACACCTGTGTTTAATTGGTAAGTGAATGTGATGGGCTGCGTGGGAGGTGACCATGCCAACAACTGTGTACGTCATTGCACACTTATTGCCTGCCTCTCATGCATGGTGGCTTGCAAGCTTGCGTGCTCGTGGCAAGCTTGCGTGCTCGTGGCAAGTTTGCGTGCTTGTGGGCGAGTTTGCGTGCACATGGGCGAGTTTGCGTGCACATGGGCGAGTTTGCGTGCTCGTGGGCGAGTTTGCGTGCTCGTGGGCAAGTTTGCGTGCCCTGGACAAGTTTGCGTGCACATGGGTCAGCAGCTTGGCTGGGTGGAGGCCTTTGTAATCTGACTAAACTATACTAAACTAAACTAAACTAAACTAGACTAAACTAAACTTACCTGGATGTGGAGCAGTAGCTTGTGGTGGTGCAGCTATCGGTAGAGGAGGTTGAGGGGGCACTGCATGTGCCAGAGCTGCCGTTTGGGCTGGCGGGGGGGGGGGCTGAGGCGGCGGAGGCTGTGGGACTGCTGCTGCTGCTGCTGCTGTTGCAGCCGGGGGAGGTTGTGGGACTGCTGCTGCTGCTGCTGCTGTTGCAGCCGGGGGAGGTTGTGGGACTGCTGCTGCCGCTGCTGGTGCAGGCGGCAGAGGCTGTGGGGCTGCTGCTGCCACTGCTGGTGCAGGCAGGGATGGGAACGGGGAAGAAATGTGGGGGGGAGGTAGTGGAGGTTGGGGTGGTGAGCAGAGCACATGCGGTTGGGGGCAGGATGAAAGGAGCGGAGGCTGAGGAGGAAGGGGGGGCGGGGGGGCTGTGTGTGCCGTAGCAGTGGATTTCTTGTTGCGCTTTGGTGCCGGCAGTGAGTCACTGTCACTAATAATAGTACAATTGGAAGCTTCAGCAGCTTCAGCAGCAGCAGCTTCAGCAGCAGCAGCAGCAGCACTGCCCTCCTGATGTGCAGCGCCAGTAGTTTGTGCTGCTGTGGTAGAGCGAATGGCAACACCAGCAGCAGCAGCAGCCCCAGCAGCAGCAGCAGCAGCAGCGCTGTTCTCCTGGTGAGCCCCATGAGCTATTGCGGTGGAGCTGAAGCCGGTCTTCTTGGCGCGCTTAGGTGGGGGTGCTGGCCCTTCTGCTGCAGCAGTGGAGCTCAATGCAGCTTTCTTAGCGCGCATAGGGGGGGGTGCAGGCCCTTCAGCTGCGGCGGCACCAGCACCCGCACCCGCACTTGCACCTGCACCTTCACCCGCACCCGCACCAGCACCCGCACCCGCACCATGACCTGCGCCCGCACTCGTACCCGCACCCACACCATGACCCGCACCATGACCTGCGCCTGCACCCGCACCCGCACCATGACCTGCGCCTGCACCCGTACCCGCACCAAAACCATGACCCGCACCATGACCTGCGCCTGCACTCGTATCCGCACCCACACCATGACCCGCACCATGACCTGCGCCTGCACCCGCACCCGCACCATGACCTGCGCCTGCACCCGTACCCGCACCCAAACCATGACCCGCACCATGACCTGCGCCTGCACCAGCACCCGCACCCGCACCCGCACTGCTACCATCCTTGCTAGCAGTGCGTGCTACTGTGGTAGAGCGAATGGCAGCACCAGCACCGGCGCTGTGGCTGCCCTCGCCAGCAGCGCCATCAGAAGGAGCAGTACGTGCTGCTGTTGTGGTGCTAACGGTAGCACCAGCACCTGCAGCGGCAGCCCCACCATCTTGGTGAACAGCGGTGTGTGCTGCTGTGGTAGAGTGGAAGCAAGTTTTTTTCCTGGCCTTCTTTTTGCCGCTCTTGCTGGCAGGTGGTGCTTGGCCAGGAGCAGCAGCGCTGCCGTCTTTGCTCACGATGTCATCAGGAGCAGCGGCAGCCGCCGCAGCAGAAGGAGCAGCAGAAGAAGGAGCAGGCGCAGCAGCAGGAGGAGCAGCAGCGACAGAAGGAGCAGCGGCAGCCGCAGCAGCAGAAGGAGCAGCCGCAGAAGGAGCAGGCGCAGCAGCAGGAGGAGCAGCAGCGACAGAAGGAGCAGCGGCAGCCGCAGCAGCAGAAGGAGCAGCCGCAGGAGCCGCAGCAGCAGCCGCAGCAGCAGAAGGAGCAGGGGTGCTGCCAACGACTGGTTCTGGGCGTGAGGGTGGGTACAGAATTGAGTGTGTGGGGGGGGGTGAGCAGGCACGTGCGACTGCTGGAGGTCTTTTGGAAAAGGGTGCAGTGTCGCTGCCGGTGGGCTTTCGTGTTGCAGAGGGGAAAGCAGACGCGGCTGCTTGTAAATTTAAAAATTTGCTGGCTAGGGAGGATCCCGTCATAGTTGCAGTTCTGTGTTTTTTGAGGGTGGGGGGAGCGTCTGCAGGTGCTGCTGGTGCTGCTGGGTGTGGTGCTGGTTGTGGAGCTGGGGGAGCGGCTGGGGGTGGGGGAGTGGGATCCGGAACTGCTGCTGCTGATGCTGAAGGCGAGGGTGAGGGTGCTGCTGCTGGGCTATTTGCTGCTGATGATGATGGTGAGGGTGAGGGTGCTGCTGCTGGGTCAATTGCTACTGCTGGTGCTGGTGTTGGTGCTGCTGGTGCTGCTGCTGCTGCTGCTGCTGCTGCTGCTGCTACTGCTGCTGCTGGTGAGGGTGAGGGTGATGTTGCTGGGTCATTTGTTACCGCCGCTGCCGCCGCTGGTGCTGGTGTTGGTGCTGCTGCTGGGTCACTTGCTACCGCTGCTGCTGCTGCTGCTGTTGGTGAGGGTGAGGGTGAGGGTGAGGGTGAGGGTGCTTCTGCTGGGTCACTTGCTACCGCTGCTGCTGCTGCTGCTGTTGGTGAGGGTGAGGGTGAGGGTGAGGGTGAGGGTGAGGGTGAGGGTGAGGGTGCTTCTGCTGGGTCACTTGCTACCGCTGCTGCTGCTGCTGCTGCTGTTGGTGAGGGTGAGGGTGAGGGTGAGGGTGCTTCTGCTGGGTCACTTGCTACCGCTGCTGCTGCTGCTGCTGCTGGTGTGGGTGAGGGTGAGGGTGCTGCTGCTGCCGCTGGTGCTGGTGCCACTGCTGCTACAGCTGACGGACCTGCTCGGATTAACTCTGCTGCTCCTGCTGCTGCAGGCACCTGCTGCTGTAATGGTAGTGTTGGTGGGGGGAGTGCCACAAAAGGTTCGCCTGAAGCCTCCTTGCCAGGGACGTGCACAGCAGGAGCGACAGCAGCAGCCTTTATGCTACTGCCTACGCCTGCTGTTTTTTGAACCTGCTTCCACGCTGCTGCTTGCGCTGAATTTTGTACGGCGCTGAACGCAGGACCTTGCGACGCCCCCTGTGCAGTGCCATGCCCCACAGCTTCTCCTTGCACACGTCCGTGTGCTGCATCACGGCCTTGCCCCAGTGCTGCTCCTCCCACAGCTGCTCCTTGCACACGTTCGTGTGCTGCATCACGGCCTTGCCCTAGTGCTGCTCCTCCCACAGCTGCTCCTTGCACACGTCCGTGCGCTGCATCACGGCCTTGCCCCAGTGCTGCTCCTCCCACAGCTGCTCCTTGCGCACGTCCGTGTGCTGCATCACGGCCTTGCCCTAGTGCTGCTCCTCCCACAGCTGCTCCTTGCGCACCTCCGTGTGCTGCACCATACCCTTGCCCCGTGCGCTGCTCCTGTGTGGCTTCTGCAGCAGCGGCCATGTTCTGCATCATCCTGCCTAGCACATCTTTGTGACGTTGCGGCGGCGCCGTGCCAGGTTCTGGTCCTAGTGCTGCTGCTGCTGCTGCTGCTGCCTCTGTTGAAGCTAATGATGCGGGCTTTGGTGATGGTGGGGTTGGCTGAGAGGGTGCATGTGTTGACTTTGCTGTCTCTGGTAGGAGGTCAGGGCTCTGCACTCGTGGGGAGACCCTTTGCAGACCTGCGGAGTTGGGCAAAAATGTGTCCCACTTGCCTGGCGATGGCTGCACACTCACTCTCACACACTTGCCAGCACACACGCCAGCATCTTTTGACCAACGTTACAACCACACTTGCCAATCACGCAGGTCTACCATCACACACGCACACACACACACACACACACACACAAACACACACACACGCAAACCCACACCCACACCCACACCCACACCCACACCCACACCCACACCCACACCCACACCCACACCCCCACACACACGCACGCACACACACGCACACACACATACTCGCAAGTACACATACTCGCAAGTACACACGCCAGCATTCATCGACCAACGTTACAACCACACTTGCCAATCACGCAGGTCTACCATCAAACACACACATACACACACATACACATCATTGCCAGCACACACGCCAGCATTTATCGACCAACGTTACAACCACACTTGCCAATCCTGCAGGTCTACCATCACACACAGACACACATCATTGCAAGCACACACGCTAGCATCTTTTAACAAACGTTACAGCCACTCTTGCCAACCCTCAGCTTTGATCTTACAGTTTTTCTATTCTCACACATCATGGCTAGCACAACCGCCAGCAGCTGCTTGACTACAATTACAACCAACTACCTGGTCGATCTGCAGCAAGTCTACTACCACACACATTCCTGCAAGCCCTTTTGCCAGCATCCATTCACCAACAACCAACATGTTACAACCAACCCTCAGCTTGCAGGAACCTGCAAGTTGCCATTAATTTCCAGACATCTTCAGCACAAAGACTTTTCCTCTGGAAAAATACAAACATTTTGAAACCCTGTGCAGGCATTCCACAACTATTTTAACACTCCTTGCGTGGCACCCGCACTTTTTGAAAAGCCCCTGAACTTCAATACCTAACACAGTCGTATCCAAAAGCTTGAACCCAGGCTTCCATGCAGCAAAATTGTATTGCAAGTTGCAACTTAACCCATCCTCACACCTGTTGATGGGCTGATGCTGTCATAGACCGCTGCACTGCTGCTGCGGTTGCTGTCCTCGCTCGCTGTGTGTTGTGTGTGTGTGTATGTACGTGTGTGTGTGTATGTACGTGTGTGTGTGCGTATGTGTATGTGTGCATGTGTGTATGTGTGTGTGTGTGTGTGTGTGTGTGTGTGCACATTGCGCATGTCTGTGGGTAGTATATACATAGGCGCGCGTGCTTAACAACACAGGCCTGGGCTTAGGGTTAGGGTTAGGATGAGGGTAAGGGTTAACCCTTGAGGGCTGAGAGAATCTGAGGTGTTATGCATGACACGTATGAAGTGACAGTATGCCATACCCTATCATGCAACAGTGTTTGTACACACACACACACACACACACATACACACACATATACACACACACATACATACACATACACACACATGTGCGCGTACGCATGCATACACCCACCTGTGCGGCCCACATCTTTGCCCCTTGCACACTCCTCCCTGGCATCTCCAGACATCAGGCTGAACGCCACAAGCCTCATTGCAATCCGCTTGGCACTGGGAATGTTTTGATACTCCCCCCCCAGCTGCACACACAAACACACACGATTCACAGGTAAAACATGTGTAAATCCAGGCAATGCACATAGAGCAGGCCTGTCAAACGTAAATAACTTTCGCACAGCTTTGGCAGGCAGACTTTGGCTCGCAAAAGGATGTGTGTTATTTGGTTCTCTTCTCGTACGCGCCGTCCACTTGAATTAAGGGGTGTTGTGTGCACGTGCATTCTTCAATCTTCTTTTCGTTCGTGTCGCCCATTTCATTGGCTTGCACATATAGAGTTGCAAGGTGCACATGCGCACTTTGCTACTCTTATCGTGTCCGTTGTGCTGCACTCTCAACTGTGGGAACATTGCGTTTAGGTAAACCTGCTACACTGACGCTTCAAGATGAAATCATAAAAGCTGAGAAGGAGAGAGCCACAATGTAGATTATGGCAAGAGGGTGCAAATGTTTTGACAAGGGGCACGCATCGCTCAGATTTCAGCTGCATTTTTCAGATTTCGGCTCAGATTTCGGCTCAGATTTCAGCTTCATTTTTCAGATTTCGGCTCAGATCTCAGCTCAGATTTCAGCTCAGATTTCAGATGGAACGTTGCATTCTTCACACACATCTTCCCAGACACGAGGTTGATAGGTGCACTGTCGTTTGCGTCCAGGTATTGTAAGCACAGATCCATGCAGGAACAGTGGGAAATAACACATAACACTAAAAAGCCGTTTGGATGCATTCCCAGCGGCGGACACGCTTTAAACCTAACTACCACCACCACAAAAACAAAGCCAGACCGTGCACAGGGGCTCGAGAGGTGTTTTCAGCAGGTGCTGCACCAAAAACACTTTCAAGCTTGTGTGACATCACGTTATGCACAGTTTATTGACACATTTAGCACGGTTTATTGACACATTTTGCACAGTTTATTGAGGCACCAAAGTGGCTCCTTTTCCTTATTAATGTGGGGAGTGGTTTTTCACTGCCTGTGTAATTCTTTTGTTCTTTAATCTTAATTGAGATGCGCCACCAGCTGAGGCCTTGGCACTTTAACAAGTTTCAGCTTTTTGACCGCACACAAACGTACCATGCACAGTTTATTGAGGTGCGTCACCAGCTGAGGCTCTGGCACTTTAACAGCGTTCAGCTTTCTGACCGCACACAAACATACCTTGCACAGTTTAATGAGGTGCGTCACCAGCTGAGGCTCCGGCACTTTCTCAGCGTTCAGCTTTCTGACCGCACACAAACATAACTTGCACAGTTTATTGAGGTGCGTCACCAGCTGAGGCTCCGGCACTTTCTCAGCGTTCAGCTTTCCGACCGCACACAAACATAACTTGCACAGTTTATTAAGGTGCGCCACCAGCTGAGGCTCCGGCACTTTCTCAGCGTTCAGCTTTCTGACCGCACACAAACATAACTTGCACAGTTTATTGAGGTGCGTCACCAGCTGAGGCTCCGGCACTTTCTCAGCGTTCAGCTTTCTGACCGCACACAAACATACCTTGCACGGTTTATTGAGGTGCGTCACCAACTGAGGCTCCGGCACTTGAACAGCGTTCAGCTTTCTGACCGCACACAAACATACCTTGCACAGTTTATTGAGGTGCGTCACCAGCTGAGGCTCCGGCACTTTCTCAGCGTTCAGCTTTCTGACCGCACACAAACATAACTTGCACAGTTTATTGAGGTGCGTCACCAGCTGAGGCTCCGGCACTTGAACAACTTTCAGCTTTCTGACCGCACACAAACATACCGTGCACAATTTATTGAGGTGCGCCACCAGCTGAGGCTCCGAAACTTGCAGTGTTTGAGCCATAGCAAAGAGGCCCTGTGGCTGCTGCCCCTTCTCCGCATGATCTAGCAGCAATCCTTCCAGCATGGCTTGGGCAGTAGGAGGCAATGGCAGTTGTAGTTGCTCTTGCTGCAGCTGTCTCTGCTCCTCCTGTTGTTTATGCTGCTGCTGATCCTGCTGCTGAAGTTGCTCTTGCTGCAGCTGTCTCTGCTCCTCCTGTTGTTTATGCTGCTGCTGATCCTGCTGCTGAAGTTTTCTGTGCTGCAGCTGCCTCTGCTCCTCCTGTTGTTTCTGCTGCCTTTGCAGGTCCTTCTGCTGATCTTGCTGCTGTTGCTGCTGCTGCTGAAGTTGTCTGTGCTGCTGCTGTTTCTGCTCCTCCTGTTGTGTCTGCTGTCTTTGCAAATCCTGCTGCAAATCCTGCTGCTGCTGCTGCTGCTGCTGCTGAAGTTGTCTGTGCTGCTGCTGTTTCTGCTCCTCCTGTTGTGTCTGCTGTCTTTGCAAATCCTGCTGCAAATCCTGCTGCTGCTGCTGCTGCTGCTTGTGATCTTGCAATTTGCCCTGGGGCTAGGTGAGAATTAAAAATAGGAACAGTGTTTGATAAATATGTCACTTAAGCTGCCTGTTTCGCAACAGACACTCATTTTTGACGGAGGCAGGCGTGGATGGCACAAACAAATACGCCCACGTGTTTGCTCATTTGTTTCCATGCACTTGTC
>Ga0307968_1000380_pt1:17500-30384 | contig 30384 bp, 33 predicted proteins | sample OrgLakmetagen650_FD_201834 | JGI IMG/M metagenome (GOLD analysis project Ga0307968, IMG submission 201834) | Saline water microbial communities from Organic Lake, Antarctica - #650 | ecosystem: Environmental > Aquatic > Non-marine Saline and Alkaline > Saline | place: Antarctica...
AGGCTCTCATAGGCCGCATTGGGGTAAACAATTAGATTGTATGCCCCTCTCATAGGCTCGCATTGGGGTTTGTTGATTGGGTTTTCTCAAACCTCGCATTGGTCACAAGTCTCTACGGTAGTCTCAGGCCTTGAGTCTGCTCATAATTAAAGGGGATTAAAATAAAGGGTACCTTGCAAATTTCCGAAGCCCTTGAATGTTACTTTGTAACGTTACCTGGATGCTGAGAGGCGTGGATTGAGGCATCAAAAACGTGCAGCCTGCACTTCTCGCTGACGTGTTTTTAAACTTCTTGCAGGTATGTGTGTTTTTCTTCCCCGACTGCTGATCCATTACCAAACTGTTTCAGATTTTAAATTGGGACGGGCAGGCGATTTAAATGGTCCCTCTATACTTTTAATGTAGGGAGTGCATCGACACTGTTTATGTTGGTCTGTTACTTTACGCTTGAAGTAACAGACCAAGATGAACAGTGACGATGCGCTCCCTACATTAGAAGTAACTTACTTCAAGTGCAGCCTCGCAATCAGGGCTTTGCAATGATGGTCTGACGATATGGTCCGTCAAAATGCGGTCTGACGGTTGATGCCGTAAATGACGGTGTCAGACGGTACGGTTGACAGTACGGTCCAAAAATCGCAAAAAGGCCAAAAATGGCATTTTGACCCCAACATTTTGGCTCTTTTCTCCTCATTTTTTAATGCTGCAAGTGTGTTGTTGAACAAACGGTATGTGTAGTAATAAAGAGAGAGGAAAAAGAACAACAAATTTTTCCTTCGTTACCAATGTAGCAGCGTGTTGTAAAAGGTATACTCGAGATGTAAAATTAGGAATTGTATTCCTATATGTATCGTTACTAAGCATGGGTAACTAGGGTGTATGACTTTGCCAGCGAGGCTTGACGAGCGTCGTCGCGGGCGAGGCTCGTCAATATAGGCCCTAGTTGGTTGGCATTACGGTTAGAAAACCACTTTCTGGAACTTGCGCGGGTTGAGCCGAAACATTTTCTGGAGTTTACTTATTATTTATAATTGATTATCGTGAAGAAAACGGATTGAAAAGAGGTGTAGGAAGTGTTAGGAGAATCTATGGTGCATTGGCTGGACAGGCATACGCACATCAAATTGGCCGGAAATAAGTTCCATATATTCTAAATAATATTTGATAATATCAAGAAAATATTGTATAAAATTACTGCCCGTTTTGGGGCGTCGAGAAATGAAAAGTCTGACACTTCCCTGAACTAGACTGTGACATCGTGATGTGCCATTTTTCGCGTTTACATTACACAAAAATACTTTATATTATATACAAAAAAGCAGTCGAGTTTCCCCGATTTTTAGGAATTTCCAGGGATTTCCCCCTGATTTTCCCCAAAAAATGGACACCCTAGTTGCCGTCTAGGCTTTGACAGCAGTGACGTCGAGGCTCGACGAGGCTCGACCTCATCGAGCTTCAACTAGAGGCTGGCACACCCTTAATCGTGACATTGACTAGGATTTGAATCCTGGTCTCAACTTTTCACAGCAAAAAAGTAGTTGACGATGGATTACACAGGGAATCACGGTGAACGGTCCCCTGACCGTTTTGACGCTGAGCACCGTCATTTTAGATTCACTGTCATTTTGACGGTCTGACAGCACGAACCGTCAAGCGTGCTGTAATTACGGTGCAAAATGGCTCTGACGGTGTCATTGCACAGCCCTGCTCGCAATGCAACAAATATTGTTTCCAAAAGAATCCTTACCAATTTTTAGCAAAGTGTTTCTTCTCGGCAAGCATGTTCTTACAATCATTTGATTGCAGAAACCCTTTAATTACATACAAGCTTCACACACCTGATTGGCTTTCCAACACAAGGCCTCGCTTGCAGTGCCTGTATCAAACAAATTGATAGTTTCAATTTCAGTGTTTGCACTATCTGCGTTCTTTTTCTTGTTTTCCTTTTTTGAATAGTTTCGGATACATTCCCTCCCGTTACCCATGTCTGCAGGTACCTAATGCGGTTACATGAGGAAGCGGAGCAGCTGGCCAGGATTTCACAAAAGCAATGACGCGGATAGCGATTTACATTATAGCAATATCACCCTGCCTGCCTATCATGCGCATAAATTTATGCTAGCGCTTGAGCTGATGCGACGCGCTGTCGCCTCCACATTTCCTGTCTGGAAGTGGAAAAGCCAGTTGCTGCACTCACGTTATGAGGTCATGAATTAACAGTGCCATAGATAGTTAAAACGGCTTTTATTTTTGGACATCATACTAGAGTGCTCTGTATCTTCTATGCAGCCTCAAAACTCAAGACAGTGTTGCCTGTTTCTTTTTTCTGTTATCAATTTCTTCTGACAAACTGTGCGTTCCTTTTCTGCACGCTATCCTGCATTGTAAATTTATATACAAGGCTCTGATCTGGCGGCCGTGTATTTCACAGCTAGCCAGGCATGTAGAGCAATTGCCCAAACATGTACTGCAACTGGTGCCCCTTTCATTACTAGCGATTGAAGGAGCAAGGTAAGGTTTACTGGTTAAGCCATCAGTCAAAACGTGCGACTGCTAGGCTGCGTATGTAAAACATGTAAAAATTGTGAATTGTTGTTGTAGCACCTACAAAAAAACTTGAAAGGGAAAAAAGGCACAATGCTGTTTGTGACATTGCAGCACTCAATAAAAGCAATCTGTAAACAATCAAGCATCTGCCAGGACCAACCGACCACAATAGATTAAAGAGGGAAAATCATCATTTAAGCGCACATTAAAAACATGGACTGTCACACTGAGGGTACCAAGAATGAGGGAGGCAAAGCAATAACATTTTGCATAAACTCATGTGTGAGGAGCAGCACATGCACAACGAGAGGGTCTGGAACATCAAACATGGTCTGGTTCATCACTCTTTTGCTGCAGGCCCTGCTGCTAGATCAACTCTGAACCAGCACTTGCCTGGCTAAGACTGTAAAAATCATGTATTAGAAAAAGAAAAGAAAAGACTCCGCTGGTAGTGGTGACACAGCCAGCATGATTACGGGAGGGGGTTACTTAGGTGCCCCCACCGTGCAAACTATAAAAATAAAATGAGTGTGGGTCAGGGGGGGTTGTGTGCCGTAGCAGCCAATCCTTGACTGTTGTTGCTTGTGTTATATTGCAGTGCATACTTTGTTTTTATGAGTGCAGATGCATGTCTGATGGAGTGTTCATTCAGTTTGTGTGTCAGTTTTTAAGTCTTATGGTAGTCCAGATTAAGGTCTGCCAGAGGTTTGTCTGTGTGGTCTTTGTAGATAGTCCCCATAGCTCCAACGAGGATCACGTGAAGCTTCTCAAATCCGACTTATTTGACACAAAGACGTATACTATACCACACACACTCTAGTCGGCTGCCGCGCCTCTCCTCCCCAGGGCTGGGAAGTATACTCAACCACCTGGCTGAGCATTGTGTAGTTTACTGAGCTAATTGAATACCGCAATATCAAAACCAGAAAATGCTATCGTCAATAAACTGGCTTCACCAGATTAACGAGACTAGGCAAAACATCCTCAACTGAAAAACCCAACTAACCAAATCACACGATTCGTCCATGCCATTGATTTAGCATGACAAGGTAAACCTCCCACTGGAGTGGATTCAAATTCTTGTCTTGAGCAAGCTGTTGAAAATTCGAGTTGCGGGTGGTTACGCGAGAAGAACACACAGTGCTAGGTAGAAATAGGATAGCGTCAGGACGAGAAGAGGCTTTTAAAGCATGTTCTGTTAGGTTGGGTAGCAACCAAGAGGGCAGTGTTTTGTTGGCAGTGTTTCTCAGATCTAGGCCTTGCTCTGATAGTTTTTCTGCGCTGCCTATGTCAGTGTAGTAGGCAATTTGGTTGGCTCCGCATGGTCTCTTCTGTAGGGCTTGGACAATCAGCAACTTGCCGATTATGGCGTTTTATAATCATGTTCCTCATTTTAGTGTGTTGGCAACCTAAGAGTATGTGAAACGCACTATCAGTGCAAGGGCAGATGGGGCAGTCACCCTACAGAACGCAACAGCAAAACGCTTGTTTATCACCAGTGGTGCGCACTGCCTGCACAAAGAGCTCTGGTACCGTCCTCCTTATAGGCTCCCAGATACATACTTCTTGACGTTCCTCCTGCGAGATGTCATTCGCAGTTTGGCTCGTTTCAGACTTCGTGTCCACACCCTTCGTTTTAAAACAGCAACTTGGAACTCCACCTCTTCCCCTACTTGTGACTTGTGTAAGGCTGATTTTCCTAAAGGAACAATATGGCACAGGCCGAGACCAGTTCTTTTTTACAACCTTACGTTTACTTTACGCTGGCTGATCCAGCAATGCCTATCAGCCCAACATATTTTTTCTCAACATTCTAAAAAGCTTGATCCCCATTGATTTTTCTTCTCCTTTTTGCGGTGGAGGAGCTTTACGGTACTCGGTACCAAAGTGGCTCCTTTTCTTAATTGATGTGGGGAGTGGTTTTGACTGCCTGCGTAGTTTTTTCTTTTGTGCATTTTTTTTCACGGGAAAAAGCACACTGCTGTTCGTGTATATGAAATGCGCTAAGGTAAGGTTACATCGCTATACATGCCTCAAAGAGCATCTTAGCGGAAGCTTGGCAAAAGCCTGAAACCATACCTGGCTAAACAAAGGAAACAGGGGCTAGAGTAAACATGAAACAGATGTATGTAGAAGAGAAAGTGTATAGAGAAAGAGAACGTTGAGGGAGCAAGCAACGACCACCCCTGTGGTCTGCCCAGGCAGGTGAAAGCAAAGCTTTTGTAATAATGTGCAACTTGGTTGTCATCGCAGCCAAAATGCCTGCCCAAGTAACGACCAATCAGAAGGATGGCACTGTTTAGCCTGCCAAGACCTCTCTCTAGGAGCAACAGGAAATTTGGCATAGACGGACAGAGAGCAAAATGTGGCTGCTTAATTAGAAGCCAACATGGGAAGCAACAAAGATGATCAGATCCGACCTCAATTACTACGTAAAAATGGCTGAAGAGTACGAGAAAAGCAATATGTCCACCTCTAGACCCTCCCAGAGGTGAAATGTGTGTACGGCATAGATGGTAAATGCTTCGGCACCATACCCCTCAGCACCTCAGCATTTTACAGGATGCACATAACTCTGCTCGTCACCGAGGCCTGCACGCTCTCAAAAGTCGCAAGACCTCGCAACAGAAATCCATGGACTACTTCATCGACTTTTAATGACAAGCAATAATACCAAGGCTATATGCTCACATTATCGGGCTCTGCCCCCCCTTCCCTTTCGCAACCATGCCATGGTCACAAAAAAAAGAATGGCCTCACCTCTAGACTTTATCCCAGAGCTTCAAGAGTTCCGAACAGCCCACCCAAGAGAGAATTTTTGGTTCCAGCACAGGTACGTTCTCCACATAGTTCACAGAATTCTCCACCCATCTGTCACCCAATGTATGACGATAAGCACATGCTCGAAGTAGTGCAACATGCAACCGCATCTGCCTTGAATAATCAGGAGGCAACCGCTACCTTCCTGCTGCTCCCAAACTGGATGGAATCTAGCACCAGTGCTTTCACTAAAACTGCACTGACAACAAGGATGTTTGCAATATCCTTGGAATTATCCCCAAAAAAAGTGTGCTACATGCCACTCCTCAATCAGCAAAACAAAACATTACCCCTACCAGAAGCAACATGGGGCATACGCATCCTAGTAGTCTAGAACAAAGCTGCCAGGGAGCAACTTAATACAAACAACCCATCTTGGTTAGAGAGATTGAAACAAGACCTATCACCAGCGGCAATCTGGAATTAAAATAACACAGGTACCATACCTTTTCTTGAATCACCAACTGAAAGGATGCTGCCAAGAATGGCAAACATATGTAGGCTTCCCAAAGACTCAAAAAACACAGTTATCAATGCAAACATTGGCGGCACCACCGATACACACTACCAGGTCCCCTTCCATCATATACAACAAAAGTGCTTGCTAGAACTCAGCGCCCCTGGTTGGAAAGAATGGGCCTTCACCGATGGGAGTTGTTTACAACAACAAGAAAGGAAATTGATCTCGGTCTATTGGAGCTGAATTGTACCACCTTCAATCCAACAAAATCACCACAGCAAATCCTGGGCGGACAAGCATCAACACAACCATAAACAGAGCCGATCCAGCAGGAATCGTTGCTGCTCTAATATGTGAACACACCAAAATTGCGACAGACAGTGCTGGTGCCAAACTCCTAGAAACCATCATACACCACATCCAGCAATGTGAACACACCAAAATTGCGACAGACAGTGCTGATGCCAAACTCCTAGAAACCATCATACACCACATCCAGCAATCGATAGGCACCATCCATTTCTACCTGGTTAAGCGCATGCTGGTATCCTAACCTAACCTGGTTAAGCTCATGCTGGCATCCTAACCTAATAAGTGCGCTGATGCCATAGCAAAGTGCTCTGCGGGAAATTAGGTTGGCCATGATATCCACATGAACACTGACGCCCATCCCCACTCATCCATCTTCTGGCCAGCAAGGGTGGAAGACCCTCCCCCAGCTTGCCTACCAGATACTCTCAACACCTGCCAACCAGCAGAAAGGATCTCCATTTTCGAGATCTCGATGCTGTAAAAGCACACACATGCATATCCAACACAGTGACACCTCTGGAGAAACGAAGAATGCCATGCATGCTCTGCCGCACAGATTTGATAAAAGTACAACCGATCGCGAAAGCGTGCCGCTCAGTGCAACCATATAGAAGGCCCACCAATCTGCCCCATCTGCCAGAAGCTAGACGGCACCTACTACATGCTGTCAGGCTGCAGTTATCCCATTATCAAAAAATGTTTATTAACAGGCACAATATTGCTGGACGAATGATTATAAAAGCGATCTAACAAGGCACACAGGGTGCATGCCTGCTAGCACAAGCAGACGTAGGCAGTCGTGAAACAATTGTACAACAAGGCATTATACGCCCTTCAGAAGAGACACGGATAGGATTGATTCCAAGCTGGCTATTACCTTGCATTTTCAATGCGAAACAGCGGCAGAAATTTAGTAAGCCAGATGCAATCATAGTTTCTCCGACCCAGCAACCATACCCCAAAAGAAGCCCAACAAAAACGTATTAAACTAGGTCTGCCAATTATGTAAGAAGAGTTGCCCGTGATAACCTAGCAGATGGCGCTGCCAATTTATAACCCCTGACTATGCAATTAAGAGACATACAACCAAACAAACGTGATATACATCTCATCATAATTAAGTACTGTGTAGACACATCCCCTACTCAACAAGCAGGAAAGTCACGAGAACAACATAAGCTGCTAATGCCTAGCTTACTCAGACACCGCAATTCCCTCTACACCATCCTGCTCGGAGCAACAGGCACCATTTACAGCAGCCACACAAGGAACCCACTCCACAGTCTTGGAGTCACTGGTCTACGTGCCACAGCACTTGTGATAAAATAAAGCTTACATGCAACCAGATCCATGACAAATGACAAACATCATACAGATCCAGATCCGCGACAAACAACATACAGATTTCTAGAAACAAGATATTGAACACAATCCCCCATTATCCATAATATCTGAGCGACATTTTTGGTGGTGTGGAGACTATTCAACTACCTGATCCCCACTGTAAAGCCTCTCTTATTATTTTATTCTCCAGGTGAGATTTTGTTTGTCTATGTATCCACTGGGTGGTGCAGAACAACTATTGCTGCATCCTAATCCGCGCCGGTAGTGTTTACACTATCTGCATTTTTCTTCTTTTCTTATTATGTGCTGGCTGGCTGCTTCCATTAACAGCCAGGAAGCCTACCAATTCTTGCTGCCGGTTGCCCTTATGTGATTTCTTATATACTCTTTGCCACAGCACTCATGACACTTTGATTCACATGGATAGACCTTCAGCCAGACTGTTCGGCTGATCGGCCTGTGACTGATCCTTGCCAGTCAACAAAAAATCCATATGCTCAGACACACAAGAAAGAGGTTTATTATTGCGTTTCAGAGAAAATCATTACTTTACTGAAAAATCACCCGTGAACAGGTAAGATATTTTTTTCTTCTCAGAGCACAAACGCTCACATCAAAAGGGCATGCACTTCATCGTGAATCTGTTTGCAGGCACCACGGTCACACAAAGGAGAGTTCTCATGACCCAAGATGCTGTCTCTACCTTGAAGGTGTGCGCCCTAAGCTTGGAATGGCTAACATCCCGCAGGACATATTCACGAGACGGATCCAAATGCATATATCTTGGAAAATGAAGAGGGACGAGCATATTTTGAGCAAAAGGCAATGCAAAGAGAGGTTAGTGTGTTTTGGGCTAGTATGGTGTGGCCATTTGAAAGTCATTCACCTGCATCTTCGCTTCGTCAGGGCATATTTTCTTCATCAGCGGTGTAACTTGTCTTCTCTCTCTCGCGTTTTTAAGGTTGACATTCTTCCAATTAAATAGAGGTAAATATGTTGCCAAGCTGCTGTTTGTGTCCTGTAGGTTCAATCCCTCAACACCTCTCCACACTGTCCGCAATCTGTAACAGTGAACTCTTGAATAGAATTGGAAGTACGATGACGCACTGCTTGGCTGCACAATTGAATCACAACGCCGCAACCCTTGAAAAGCATTTAGACTTAAGCAGCCCAGCAGAAGGGGTCACGTAAATACTTATTATAACATTAATGCATAATGTATACTCAGATCCGCTATCAGCACCCTGCTCAACGTCTCACTGTTGGACCTGAGCATGCTATTGTGCTGTTATACATCTTGGCAACAGACCTGAATTACCAGTAAAACTGCAGTGATTCGTGTTCACGTTTCTTCAAGACAGCCCAATTCGTGGTGGTATGCTTAACACCCACTGGGTATGCTTAACACCCACCGGCCAGTGCGGATTTGAAGGTTAGGATGAGAGTGTTGGGAGAGACGCTGAGTTGGTGGCCAGCATACTCTGAAAGTTGAGGCAGCAGCGTGGCTTGAAGGTGGATCTCGCATATGTAACCGATGCCCTGGTGGTGATCATGTACAAAAACGAGCACGCCCTTTTGTTTTCCCAAGATCATTGGGTTTGTGAGCTGAGGTAATAATTTCCCGTTCTTTCTGTTTCTATTTACACCTTTTTTAAGGACTTCTCAACTGCTCGCCCCTATTTGCTGCAACAGGTCAATAACCAACCTGTTCAAAATCTCCATTCTCAGCAGAACGCTAGACTTTTCCCCTTTCTTTCTGAACTTCTTCTGGATTTCATTGTGGCTGGCCGAGACCAGTCAGCAGCCGATCAGCCAAACAACTTGGCTGAAGGTCACCCCCCATTGTAACCTGTGTGATGCTGATGATATCCAAGATGAGTAGCATATTGTTTTCCACTGTGTCAATTCCCACGTGATTTCTCTCTGCAGGAAATATGCAGCTTTGTTTCCCCAAACCGGAGCTCACAATGTGTCTACTTTTTAAAGCCAGGACACCAAAAAAGCTTTGTTATTTTCCCATGAACTAACCGCCTTTTATGAGCAGGCTAGCAGTCCCACTCTTGACTCCATTTTTTGTAAATTCGTTTTTAGCAGCCCAACCTTTTTTGCATCAAGTCAACAACCAACTTGTTTATACTTTCCTTTCTCAGTACATTATACTGGACTTTTCTATTAATACCTGATCTGATCTGTTTGTGGCCGGCCAAGACAAGTCAGCCAAACAACCCGGCTGAAGGTCAACTCCCCATTGTAACCCCCCGTAGATCCCAGAGTAAAGTTACAATCAGAGTTGCATTCCTCATACACATACCCAGACTTCAGCACGACTCGACAAAACAACGAGGCAAACAAAATGGCTAAACAGTCCTCAGTGCAAGTGGATGAATTATAAAGAATGCAGTAGCAGGAGAGAATCATTGTCATCAATTCCAACTTACGCAATGATGTTTTCATCTCACAGTATTACTAAACCATGCTGTCATGCTTCATGACGTGGCGTGCACATGTGGGACTGATGTACACTCATTAATTGTTAAAACAAGAACTCTTTCTTGCCTTTTTTACGACGACATTGACACATCCACATAGACAGAATGCCTGAAAAGACTAGCACCACTCCTGCATCAGAAGCTAATGCAAGACAAAATAAATTTTGCAATCTCTCCTGAGAGTGTTGTGTGATGGAAAACCGATGAAAAGGGACCTTTGAACTGAGAAGCTCTGCATGTCTCACACTATCTAAACACGACCACTGAAATGAAAAAATGTTAAGAAGAATTTAAAAGGCTATAACCCCCGCCAGAGCAGAGTATCGCCCACCGTTGTCGTAAACTTGTTCAGGCTCAAAAGCAGTGCTGGGTCAGTAAGACCGCCACCACTGGGAATGCAGATACAGATGGGCGTGCAGCCAGGGACTAGACTGTTTGAATCCTAATCCTAAGGGACTGGACGGATGACACTTTAGTGCTGCGCACACTGTAGCCTTAGTCCCATACAACACAAATTGGCTCGACCTTTATCCTGACAGAGAAAGAGAGAGAGAGGGAGAGAGAGAGAGAGAGATGGATAGATATAACCATTTAGAGCTATGCAGCCAGCAAAAAGAACCCCAATACCAAACACTCCCCGCACCAATCAAACTGTCTGATAATGACCAATGAAATTGAATTTTCTGCAGTTCTCTGCAATCCTCGCAATTCTCCTTCATACTGTGACCCTCTTTCAAAACACCATCTTCATATCATGCCTGCAACAGGCATCGGCAATGCACATAAACACACACACATACAGGGGTCTCTCATGCGCAACTCTGTTTGCGCCACAAGTCTGTGCAAGTATGCAGCCTCGCCACACAATGTAAACAGCAGAGCAAGACAAACCTCATCTTTGTACTGACATACTGAATCTGCATGCTCTGGTCCTGGCGTCAGAACGCGAAGAGCAAAGGCAAAGAACTGTGGGCAGCTGCTCCTTGCAGCCGCATACCAAAAATGCATGGAGAATTACTCCCAGGAAACAGACACTATTTTCCTCTGGTAGTTGCACAGCCCTTTCCGGGTACCCTCTGACTAGTTTGATCGTCTGTCATCAACACAAGGGACATCCTTGTAAGTAATTTGGTGCCAGCACTTGCGTGCACAGCTTTGCCAACTCATCGCTGCTACTGCCAAATCATCGCTGCCACACACACAAATCTGCCTCGCCCTACAGCAAGGGCAGTCATACACCTGCTCAGCCTACAAAGCAGGCTCTCCTAGCAATTCACACACATACGCACACTCACGCACATTTACCAATGATGGTCATGTTCTAAGTTGAGCAGGAGCTCTGCACGTTCAATTCCATAAGTGGCACGCACGCACGCACACTCACACACACACACATTACACAACCTCGCCTTCTGACCAGCCAGTTCTGTGTCCCGGACACAAAAAAGCTCACAAACATTCATCACATCCCAACAAACGCTCTGCTGATGAGCCCAGATGTGCCCCCCCTCTGTACCGCTACCAGATAAATTGTGCGCCAACAACTGTGCAGCACATCAGTATCCAGAGCTCAACCCTCAGCCCAACAGGCCAGCACCAGAAGGACCTGCCGCTGCTTGTGAGGCTAAATCTCCTCACACTCCTCACGCACCCTCCAGACTCGAGGCATTCCTTGCGTCCTTACGACTTGAGGCGTCACAATATCGGAGGCCTCCCATGCGCCCTCAAGATCAAAGCATGAGCCCTGGGAATCTGCTGCTGCGCATCGTGGGACGGCGCCCGGAGTCCAGCATCTCCCTGCCTGCTCGCACCTGCGTGTGCGTGCGTGTGTGTGCATGTGTGTGTGTGTGTGCATGTGTGTGTGTGTGCCTCCTAGCAAAAACAATCTGTTTTGAAGGGCCACGCCATGGCAAAATTTATCAAACAGATTCGACCTCCACTTCCGAATTCCCCAATTTCGAATCGACCAATATTTCAGACCCTAGCTCAAACCCTTAAGTCCATGCTTAGTGCAAAAATCCACACCCGGTGCAAAACCCATACAGAAGGAACCTGAGTCCTTCGGACGAACGTTTGAAAGGTGCTATGGATTGCTTTATAATCGACCAGTTTTGGTACTCATGATTAGTTTCCATTCAAATTGAAGAATGGACAAGCTTTAAAGGCTGAAAGCTTGTCAGAAAGGTGCCAGACCCATTGTTATTTGCGCACGCTAGATCCATCAATGACCTGCACCTTTCGTCACCAGATGCTTTTCATTCTTAGCAACAGCTAAAGCAGCAGCTGCACATACCCTGACATAACATCACCACCAAATACTACCATCCTGTGCATTATAGCACCACCACCAAACATCCTGTGCATTATAGCATCACCACCAAATATCCTGTGCATTATAGCACCACCACCAAATATCCTGTGCATTATAACATCACCATTAAATCCTACCATCCTGTGCATTATAGCATCACCATTAAATCCTACCATCCTGTGCATTGCAGCAGCAGCAGTTACACGTGCCCTCTGACATTACGTGCCATTACTGACATACTGACATACGTGCCATTACTGACATACTGACATTACGTGCCATTACTGACATACTGACATTACGTGCCCTCTGACATACTGACATTACGTGCCATTATTGACATACTGACATTACGTGCCATTACTGACATACTGACATTACGTGCCATTACTGACATATTGACATTACGTGCCCTGACATTACGTGCCATTACTGACATACTGACATTACGTGCCCTCTGACATTACGTGCCATTACTGACATACTGACATTACGTGCCCTGACATTACGTGCCATTACTGACATACTGACATTACTTGCCATTACTGACATTACGTGCCCTCTGACATTACGTGCCATTACTGACATACTGACATTACGT
>Ga0307968_1000386_pt1:2500-7500 | contig 30270 bp, 22 predicted proteins | sample OrgLakmetagen650_FD_201834 | JGI IMG/M metagenome (GOLD analysis project Ga0307968, IMG submission 201834) | Saline water microbial communities from Organic Lake, Antarctica - #650 | ecosystem: Environmental > Aquatic > Non-marine Saline and Alkaline > Saline | place: Antarctica...
GTTAAATCCATTTCTGAGGTGGAGGAGTTTTACCGGAGTTTTACGCTATTCCTACCAAAGTAGCTCCTTTTCCTTAATGAATGTGGGTTTCCACTGCCTGCATAATCTGTTTCCTCTTCTTTTTTTTGCAAGTCAAGTGTCGCCCCCTTGCAGCACCTGACAACGCTAAGACACAATGACGCTTCCACCTGTTTCTTTTCTATAGAGCATCTCTGTCCTGATCTTCTGCATAAGAAGATGCATCCTGTCGGATTTTGCTGAAGGAGAACCTGTACAACTCTACACATTTTCTGTCTGATACCTTAACGGAAACATGTTGCGGAATTACGGCAACTGTGGAACCAATCGGGCAATGTTTGATGGTCTCATATGCTTTTGTTTCAACAGAGTGTCATTCGAAAGCATCCTTTTCCCTGCGCAGTTTTTAGTGCTGGGAGCCGGCTTTGACACTGCCTGGTTCCAGCTAGCTTCGGAAGGGCAAGCACCCAGGAAATATTTGGAGCTTGACTTTTTAGAGGTGTGTGTTGCATGCACGTGCGTGTATGCGTGGTCGTCTGTGCTCATGTATGCATGCGTGTGTGCGTGTGAATGTGCAAGTGCACATCAGTGCGCACTGGTGCTGCCAGCCTGAGCGGACTAGGCTATAATCTCAATATTAATGGTAATAGGCTTCATGGAAAGGTAGTACACATCTCCCAACATTTTCCTAAGCAATAATGAAAGCCTCAGACCTTAGATCTCTCTACTTGAGATGATTCTAGGGCTCATGCCGAGCAGTGCTGACCTAGACGCAGCAAGTCATGCCCACGTGTCTGCTCGCAAGCATATTGGCTTTCAGGCCTGTCGAGGGTATTTTGTCATAAGCTGACCTAGACGCAGCAATTTATGCCCACGTGTCTGCTCACAAGCACATTGGCTTTCAGGCCTGTCAAGGATGTTTTGTCGTAAGAAGGCACAACGCGCTGTAGCACGCAGTACGCCACCTTTGTATGCCTTGTGCTCTTGAGTACCTAAGCTCCTTCTAGATCACACTGTACTCGGCACCTCGGTGGCTTCCTTGACAAATATGGGGAGTGGTTTTCACTTCCTGCATGCCTATTTGGTTCTTAAAGCCTACCTTTGCTCCTCCTAAATCACCGTACTTGGTACACCAGTGGCTTCCTTAATCGATTTGGAGAGTGATGTTCACTGCCTGGAGCCTTAATTCGAAAATACGGTGCTCTGGATGCCACCCAGGTCACCAAACGCAAAGCTGCCATCATTGAATCTCAGCCGCCTTTGATGGAACTACTTCAAAGGCAAGCTGCGACCGGTGACGGGGTGGGAACTGGTAGGTCAATTGAGGGAGCTGTGTCCAGTGATGTCAGAGAGGGATGCGTGCATTTTAAATACTGGTCTCGAGATCCACTGCTGAAAACCACAGGAGTGAGAACAAAATGTAATCTTCGTAGCCTAGAGATGTGATTAAACACTAGAGCGTCGTTCATATTTGGGTGACGAGTGTGTGTGTGTTGAAGTTCGTTGCCTACGTGAAAGTTTGCAAGTTTCGAAATGGCAGGAGCCCCAAAGTGAAAGTACCTCGAGTGCAAGTATCTCAAATGGCCAGAGACATGTGCTGGTAAAATTCCATCAGCCAGGGATGACACTATTTTAGACCAATCTATTTCACGCAAAGAGCCGGTTTTTCATGATCACATGGTTTTTTTTAAGGAGGTAGGTCCTGGCTCTCAAAGAACTAAGAAAATTGCTTCCAGGCTTTCTGCGTTCGGTCAACTACGCTGCCAAACTTGTCCATACCAGACGCGCCCTTTCCTGTTCCATTACCAATTCTCATCAAGAGCCAGTTTCAGGCCAAGTCTGCAACCCTCTTGATCCCCATTTATTTTTTGTTTTTATTTTATAATACGGTTTCAAAGTGGCTCCTATTCCATATTTAAGATGGGGACATGTTGTTGACTGCCTGCATAGTTTTCTCTTTTTCGTTTTCCTTCTTTGGCAGCCATTGATGTGACGGTGAGAATGTATATGTTTAGCCAAAGTCATACACGTCATAGAATATAATATCAGCAAATATGTATGTCATTTTGCTTGCAGGCATGCATGTAGCTTCTGTCCATTCACCTTGTGCTCTCTGTGAGTCCCACCCCTGTGGGTGAGGAAATATGTGAAGATCGGACCTCCTGTGTACTAATCTCCTTTATGTTTGTGTGTATGCGTCACTCTCCTCTCTGTCTGCAGGCGTGTGTGTCACCCCAACAGCGGGGGAGGTGGTGTGTGGGGACGGGGCCTACTGTGTGCTCCCTGCTGACCTCAGGGATCTTCAAGCAGTGCGAGGGGCCATACAGCGAGCAGGGTTAGACACGAGGTAAACATGTCATTTCATAACAGATACAAGGTAAATGGAATACAAGGTAAATGTCATTTCATAACAGAGATTATTAATCACAAGGTAAAAATGTCATTTTGTAACAGAGATTATTAATGGTCTTCAGTCTGATGTTTTTTTGTCAGGGCGTGCCTATAGGTGTGAATGACAAGAGTCGGTGTGAATGACAGGAGGGAACAACAGAGGTGTGATGTGTAACGTTGGTGCGAAATGAGTATGCCTAGAGTACGGAACAGAGAGGGACCTTCTTAAAACCAGTTATATAGTATATAGGATTCATTTGTTGGTGGTATGGTCAGGCTGTAGCCTGTAAAGAATGGCCTGCATGCCACAGCAGTTGTAAAGGTTTACCAGAACCATATTTATAAGGTGTGTATACGGTTGTAGTAGGGAAACTCTTCACATTATTCACACACACGTGATGCAGTTCAATTGGTTTTAACTGATCCTACAGGTATCAGATCTTGTACGTGCCCCCATAACAGGATAGGGGCATTCAAGCTGCACCTATGTTAATATAGGAGGCAGTTTGTCATGCTCATTCGTCAAGACTGTGAGATCCATCCGCTTATTTCATCCGAGAAGAGTGCAGTCCTGGAATTGAGCTGATGGTTGAATAGGAGTATATGTATATATAAGGCTAAGGGTGTGTTCAGATGTCGTTCAATTGCTGTGCTGATCAAACCTTGCATGCCGTACCTTTCCTATAACACCCCGAATAATCTCGTTTTTTGCCCTGTGGGGTGACTGCGGTATTTTTTATTGTATATCGTAGGTTCACGATCACTTCGGGACCACACTTTCAAAAAATAAATTAAATTTTTTCGATTTCAGTTCGTGAGGGGGTCTGGGGAATAATTTTTGGGTTCGAGGGCACTTCAGGAGGGCCCTGTCGGGAATTTATTTTTGAGTTCGAGAGCCTCCTGTGTATTCTGCCTGTGCACTGCTTCTGCTGTTTGTTGAAGAGGCTGAAGCTGTGGCTGTGGCTGAGGCTGGGGACAGGGGCTTCAAGAACCCGGCCAGGGGTTCACACTGGCGCGCTTGGAGCTCATTTCGATATCACCCTCAAAATCACTATAAATAATTAATTTATCACTTCGAATTCAGTTCGGAGAGGCCTCCAAGAATTAATAAAAATTTTCGTTTTCTGGCCAAATAATTAATTAATTTCCGAAGTGATCGTGAACCTACGGTATCTATTTTGACCCTGCGGGGTTGTGCGGGGTTGGTGAAATTAACCCTTTTTGAGCCGCTGCCGGTCATGAACAGTGAGAGGTACCCCTCGCCCCACCCCTGTCCCACAGCACCAGGCAGCCTCAGCCTCAGCCTCAGCAGCCCCAGCCCCAGCACCGGTTGCTCCCAAGGGGAAATCCCTGAAAGCAGCCGCGGCGACAGTCGAGCAGCAGGGCAACCGTCTGAGCCAGGAAGCAAAAGCGGATCGGGCTGAGCACTAAGGGGGAGGAGGCAGCCAATAAAAGGCCGATTGGCAGGTCAAAGATTGCTACAGACCTCACAATTTGGACCTCAGGGGCACAGCTGTTATGCACGAAGGCATTGACGCTCATGAGGGGGAAGCTGTGTGGCAGGGGGAAGAAGAATAAGAGGAAGGCGTAGGGGTTGAAGAGGACCAACGCTTGCGCATGTAGAGCAGGTTAAAGCAACCCAGCAGATAAAATATGAGCAGGTGGGGCAGACGAGGTCACGCACCACGGCTGCCCGCACCTAAGCAACACCAGCAGCACGCATAAGCAGCAGCAGCAGCAGCAGTGATAGTGGCTAGAGAAGAGGAAGCAAATCTTGAGATTCTGGGCAGTAGCAGAACAGAGAGCAAACTCACATGCAAACAACACGCATGGAAGGACGTTTACTCAGGCGGTGTTCTCTTTCATTGAGGTTGATTGTGAAGCTTATTGGTGCTGAATAGGGCTAAAGGCTCTGCGGGGTTGATGCAGGAAGGGCAAAAATATGCAGTCTGGGGGTGCAGGGAAGGTGCAAGATTTTGAAATTAAGGGTGCGGGATGAGTAAGGGAAGGTACGGTATCATTCAAATGCAATTTCTGTGTGCGTTCGCTATGTTGAACTTGCATGCATCACTCAATTTCACCTGCATGTGTGCCACCTGCTTACGACTTCTAAATACCTGTGTCAAACTCACGGTGTAGCAATCCTATCTGTTGCTTCCATGAACACGTGCAAAAGGGCAATGAGTAGAGTTGGCCAGAACCATATATGTACGGTGTTTATAAGGTAGTCATAGCAGGGAAATGTTCATATACACGGTATTATACGTTTTATACACAACTCTGGCCAACTCTAGCAGTGATTTGCCCTGCCACCCTGTTTGCCGCCTGCATCCTCATTGCCTTTAAACCCTGTGTGTCCTTGCCCACAACGTTTGTGTAGATTTGGGTCTCATGCTTCCCCCGACAATCGCCTGTGTACCTAAAGATAAAAAGCAAGTGACCAATGCTGACCAAAATTGTTTTTTGGAGGTCGGTACAAAATCAATCCCAAGGAACAAATAACAGCTCTGCCGAGACTAATAAAACACAAATGTGTGTTGTTGTTGTTGTTTTCCTTAGGCATACACTTCGGACCTGTGCTCACACTGCGG
>Ga0307968_1000386_pt1:12500-30270 | contig 30270 bp, 22 predicted proteins | sample OrgLakmetagen650_FD_201834 | JGI IMG/M metagenome (GOLD analysis project Ga0307968, IMG submission 201834) | Saline water microbial communities from Organic Lake, Antarctica - #650 | ecosystem: Environmental > Aquatic > Non-marine Saline and Alkaline > Saline | place: Antarctica...
CAGCCTGACTTGGGTGCCGATCAGGACTGGCACGCCGTTTCTTAGATTACACTGCCACGGCAATGCTTGCCTCGAATATCTGGGAGTGAGCATTATTGATGGCTTGCAGCGTTTTACTGGTGGCAGCAGCATGCAACTCCTGTAGTTGTTGGCAGCACGCTTGCTGTGCTACAGCGTCATGTAGCATCAGAAAGGGTGTTCTGCAATTGTTGGCATGAGGCTATTGCCTGTTATTGCTATGATTTGCCCGGCCCCAGTGCCCTCTAGGTTTCAGCAGAGAGTCAATCATAGTTTGATGAACGCAACGACGACAAGCCAAGCTACCCGTTTTTCTCCTTTATGTATGTGTTTATTAGAAGATATTGCCGCTCAGGATCTTCCTGTGCCTGGCTCGTTGTGCCGCTTTGGCCTGTTTTGTTTGCATTGTTTTTAAAGGGTCTCTAGTACAGCAAAATTTGACTGAAATAAGGAATGGCTCACAGTCTGTCTCAAAGCTAAAAAGAGGTTAACTGGTATGGCTGGTGAAATTAGGTTGGTTACAGAGGCCTCCAGTCTGGCATGGCTCCATCTAACGGTCCCAACAAAAAACTAATCAAAAAGATTGGCAGCTGCGCTTATGAACTTGTACCACCTGCCTGGTGGATCGACATCTGCACTTATGAACTTTTCCCACCTGCCTGTTGGAAGCCTCCCTGACCCAGGCCAACCCCTTCCGACAGGTTGTGCATGCCCCCGCCAGGAGGCAGGAAAAAAGATTATGAAGCAAGGCACGTCCTATTCTTGGGCTTGACCCCCCTGACCCACCCCCCAAACCCCCCTTCCAGTGCCCCCACCCAGACAAAGGGGGTACCAATCTGCTCCTTTATAAAGCAGGCATCCATCTGCATAGTCATAAGCAAGACCTGAAACTGAAGTGTTGCAGAGTTGTGGGGCAAAAATCGAGATACGGACGCCCATGGACACATTACCTACCAGGCACTAATAAGTTGTGCATCCTCCTGCCTTCTAAATTAGCAGCACCAGCCAAGCCAGCAGCATCATTCAAGCCAACTAAGGTGTAAGGTTACATCGCTATATATGCCTCAGGGGCATCTGCAAACAAAGGGTTTACAAAGGGGGTAACCGGCAGCCACACATGTTGGGCCGATAGGCATTGCTGGATCAGCCAGCGTTAAGTAAACGTATGGTTGTAAAAATTAAGAACTGGTCTCATCCAGTGCCTTTTTATGTCTTAGAAAAGTGATTTTGAGTAAGAGGTGATGAATGAATGAAGAAAGGCAAAACCTGAGACATTAAAAAGAGCCTAATGGAGAGCCACAACAAGCAATTCTGGCGTGCTCACTGAATACCAGAATGTATAACCGAAGGGGAGGAAGGAAACCAACAGCACAAGCATCAGCATCAGCCAAGAAGCCAAGCCAGCACCAGCCAAGCCAGCAGCACCAGCATCAACGAAACCAGCCCAAGCAGCCCCAGCAAGAACAGAATCAGTGACAACAACCCAAGGCGCCCGCCTTGTTGCGGCGATGTTGCGATTCCTTGAGACTCTCGTGGTTGGGTGGCAGGTTCATCTAGACAAACAAATAAACAATTTTGACTCTCTGCCCATATTTCTGAAATAGAATCTGCTCGCGCCTCCTACTACCCGCTTGCTGCTTTGTTTCTGGCTTCTAGTAGATCTAGCTTGATCTTCGGCTTGTTTTCTGTGGTGCACTGGCACTGCTTCCTTCAAGACTCCCTGTGTTCAGACCAAACCTGATCTGTTAGTTCTTAGGTCATACTTTGGCTCCCTTTTGGCTTCCAACTTCTCGCCTTTTCTTCCCCAAACTTGATCCTTTCATCATTCCATCTCTTTCCCGTTTGTTTGCTTAGCACTAGCTAGGTGTGGTTACAAGCTTTTTTGAAGCTTCCGTTCAGATGCCCCCTGAGGTATATATAGCGATATACTTATATACTTATGAACTTGTAAACATCTGAGTTATGATGAAAAACAGGACCTTTGACACCACCGTCAGATCATCATTAAACAATTGGTTGTAAACCTGATGCCGTGCATGTTAGGTGCCCATACATGAAAACGTGAAAAAACGACTTACCTGTATGTAAAGCTGACGGGCATTTTTGGCTGGGCACAGTCAGCAACAAAGTAAATGTGAAGTTATTAGCATGATTAGCATAATGGGCACAGTCAGCAACAAAGTAAATGTGAAGTAATTAGCATGATCAGCCAGGGCAAAGTTCAACGGAAATCAGTAGTAATCGAGGACAGGTCCACCAAAAGGCACGCCTGGAGTTGAACATGGGAAACAAGCATCTTTTGCACGCAAGGGATAGGTTACTGAGAGCTACGTATGTGAAGAGCGAGTCACACCTCTTCATGAACTAGGATTGAAAGTTCATTGCCTAATCGACCTCTTGTTGCTTGACTTTATGTCTAATGAAAAGTGAAGGCAAGCAGCCTAGGACAGCAACTTTCACCTGCTTATGCGGATGAGGAATATCGCATTAAAAACCAATTGAAAACGGACTGCCAATGGAAAATGCTTACCAAAGACATAATAGGAAATACTGCAGCAATCCTATCCACTAACAAAGTTAAGACCTTTTAGGTACAAAACACCACTGACAAAACACTCAAAAACACAGAAGAAGAGACGCCGCAAAGGTTTCAGCCAATTCTGATGCTGGGCTGAGTACGCTGAGCATTGTTGGGGGAGCGGAGCATGATTTGGGCCAGGCTGCTCCTCGTAGTATTGAGAGAATAGGGTCGGGAAATGTGAGCTGCAAAACAGAGAAGACACATTACCATACAAAGAATAATGGCTGATGATATGTTGACAATGCTTCTGGACACACTAGGCAAGCAGCAGAGAAAAAGGAGCTCCTCATGTACTGCATGCGTCTTTATTTGTCAGGTAGAGCCAAGATAACGCCAAGCTGTGCTTAGTAAAGTAAAAGTAAAAGTCTATGCTGGAAGTCACCAGCGTGCATTAAGGAAAGGCTCTCAACTAGTGATCACACTAGCCAGATCCCCACCAAAAGACGAAAAAGAGAGACAACAGAGACTAATGAGGATCCGGCGGGTTGTCAGCCATGCGATCCGGCCTGCGTTTAGCCCTCCTGAAGCCAGCCGCTCTACCAGTAACCCCCCCATCAGATCCCCCATTATCACTGTTGTTGTTAAGGTGTATTTTGTGTCTTGTTTTTGTAATCTTGTTTAAGCTTTTTATTGCATGGCAGTGCAGTTTAGTAGCTAGTTGGTGCATTTTGTGCGTGGGGATGCCTAAGTTTAGTAGAGTAGTTATGGTGTACTGATTGTAGATTGTGCCCCCGACTCCAAGAAGCATAACATGAAGTGTGACTTTGTTGTTTCAAGAGATGCCTCGGAGACTCCTTGTTCGTAGAAGCTGGATAAGAGGTTGACGTTGGTTGTGTGCTTTTTCTGATGTCTGTTGCGGGCTATAAATGCAAAATGTTACATTCTGAGCAAAGGGTCAAGAAAGTTGCTTCCAGGCAAGGTTCATATGCAAATGCAGTTATTTATCCCAAACTTTGGACCAGACTGGCTCACGAGGCCTGATTAAATTGTGAGGTGAAGAAGTATGACCATTTTGTAAGCAAGTGATGTGCAAGTAATAGCCCCGCTTTTGTACAAAGTCAAATCCCACGCAGGTATAATGAGCAGCAATTGTGCTGATGCTCTTGCTAGAAAAACAATCACAACCTACTCTGACGTTGCGGTTACCTCTATCAAAACAGCCGGCCCAGAGGGGAGTCCCTTCTACAACATCTACTGGCTTGCAAAAGAATATATAGAACACGGAATCGTACAAAGTCACCCAAACACAGCCCAGTCACCTACCTCAAGGCTCTGGTACCTATCCAACTACCATGACGTCTTGCAAGCATACATACACACACCCTCCACAAACTAGGAAATACCAATACCGTAGCAAACTATCATGAATTCTACCAGACCCTTATTAAAAATGGCACTGCCAACGGAGCCGCTAGCAACACTTACCTAACAGCATCCTATGTCCCTGTTAAAACCAAGTGCATCATCATGAAGTACAGTGCAGGAACCCTGTACAACCAAAAGCATGTGGTATGGTTTAAGTACTCAATAAGCCTATCTTGCCCCCTCTGCCCTCAACTAGACAGTGCCCTGCATATCCTTTGTGGATGCCAACACACGCAAATAAGAAATGTGATCACTGAGAGACACAACTTAGCATGCAGCATGATCTTCAAGGCCATCATCAAAACAGGCTCCTTAGGATCTTGCTTTGTCTCCAAGGCTATAGGCAAACGGCCAGCTAAGCAAAATCTTCAGATTATTCCCAATACAGCTGAAACCAGTATTATACCAAAGTGGCTCTTTCACCCCGCTCCTTAGACAAAAATAGGTTTACCTCCAGCCGTCAAAATGCTGTACCGGTTGCTTCCATCATTTATCCGCGGAGACAAAAAAGCAACAGGCTAGCAATGAAGGGGAGTGGGTTCTTAGGAGTGGCAGGGGGCAAGTGAGGGAGACCGGGAGCACCTCAGCAGCACCGCCAGCCGCCACCAGCAGATCCATCTTCTCCAGACAGCACCGACCTAAAGATCTCAGCATTCTCCAACGTGACATCCGCCTCGAGATCAATTAATGTGAGGACACTAGACAGCAGAACCAGCTGATTGCCACGCAGGAACAACACAAAGGCCTCTGCTCCATCCTTCAAGGAGTCTCCGCTACCCTCCACACCATCCTTTTGGGAGACGGTGGCACCATCTACAACAATCACATGCTGGTTCTCGACTCTCAAAGAGTTCAGAAAGTTGTTTCCAAGCTTCATGCACGTTCTGTCAATTACGCTGCCAAACTTGTCCATACCAGAAGCGCCCTTTCCAACACTATTATTAACTCTTATCAGAAGCCGGTTTCAGGTCAAGCCTGCAACCCTCTTGATCCCCAATTTTTCTTAATCTATTGGTGAAGGAGTTTAATGGTACCCGGTACCAAAGTGGCTCCTTTTCCTTAATTTAAGGAGGGAGTGACTTTTCAATGCCAGCGTAGTTTTTTCTTTGATGTAAATGTTTATACAAACTTCCCCTCACAAACAAATTTGACTTAAATCCTCCAGTTCGTCATGGCAACCTTGGAAGATATCTTGCGGCACCCCAATCAAATTTGTGCACTGTGTACCTTACAGATGCTGATCCTAGCTAAAAAGAGCAGTGTCGGACTTTTAATCACGGAGTGTCATGTTGCCCTTGGTGATTGCACGCTTTTTTGATATACCCCCTTTTTGTCCCCCTACGTTAGTTGTCATTTCAATGGGTCACTGAAGCAGAGAGTCGTACACCTTGGATCAGTAGATGGAATTGCATTGCATGCCGCAAATGTTTGTCCAAACAATTTTTATATGGGCCTTCATTATTTAACAGACCTCTGATCACAGACCTGTTACGAGGTCTAGTAGAACACACAGCTTCTAGTCTCTATTGCCCAGATGAAATGGGCCCGCTAGTCTTGCAATCAGCCAAAAAAGTGTTCAGCACCTACAAAGTAATGCACCAGGGGTAATGATAGCTGCTACTCAAAGCTGAAAAGCCACTAGTAAGACGCCACAACTCTTAGACGTCTCCCATATCCTGAGATCCACAACATCTGTAACATCTGTATCTGCGTTCCCTGTGCAATGTCTTCAATTCCTACACCAATTCATCCAGTCAAGGTTTGAACACACAGCAGCTACAATACACAAATTGCATCTACTAGCTATGGTGTGCAGGGGTGGCGGTGCGGAGTGCCACAAATTGCTGGGTGGCGCTCTTGTCGCCTACAAAGCAACCCTGAAAACATAAAAGCTTGCTTCCCTGTGTGATGAAGGAGAATGTGAAGGAGAATGTGAAGGAGAGTGTGATCTTGCTACCCTGTGTGATAAAGGAGAATGTGAGAATGTGAAGGAGAATGTGAAGGAGAGTGTGAGCTTGCTACCCTGTGTGATGAAGAATGTGAGAATGTGAAGGAGAATGTGAAGGAGAATGTGAGCTTGCTACCCTGTGTGATGAAGAATGTGAGAATGTGAAGGAGAATGTGAAGGAGAATGTGAGCTTGCTACCCTGTATGTGAAGAATGTGAGAATGTGAAGGAGAATGTGAAGGAGAATGTGAGCTTGCTACCCTGTGTGATGAAGGAGAATCACAGGTGGAGTGAAATGCCTTGATCGCAATGCCCAGATTGTTAAGGTGACGAACATAAGACCCCCCATGCAAACAAATCAGTACTCACTGCTCTTTGCCTGTAAAACAACTCGCAGGCACTCTACACACGCTGACTTGTGTCCTCACAGAAGCATGCCGCAGTTGCAGAAGTGGAGAGCAAAGGAAAGGGTGCCTAAAGTATACCTACATTTTCTCTGAGTGTGATGACCTCCATGCCCATCGTGTCTGGCTCATTGCAGCCCATGCCAAAGGACCGCACTCTGTACGTGCCAATTGGTGGGCAGCATGATAATCGTTTAATTCACACACATTAGCTATCAGCACGTGCTATATAATGTGGCTATCTAGCTACTGGACCTTTACTTCTTTTAAGAGGGGAATTACGCCCAGCGTTTACTCACACAAACACCAGTTGATGGTCCTCTGTGAAAAAGCCTTGAAACTCCATTCGCCCAGGCTTGACATCACGTCGCATGCGGCCTGTGAACAAAAGGAAGGTCTTATGTGAACAAAGGAAAGGCCTTCTGTGAACAAAGGGAAGGCCTTATGTGAACAGAGGGAAGGCCTTCTGTGAACAAAGGAAGGACTTCTGTGATCAGAGGGAAGGCCTTCTGTGAACAGAGGGAAGGCCTTCTGTGAACAAAGGGAAGGCCTTCTGTGAACAAAGGGAAGGCCTTGTGTGAACAAAGGAAGGCCTTCTGTGATCAGAGGGAAGGCCTTCTGTGAACAGAGGGAAGGCCTTGTGAGAACAGAGGGAAGGCCTTCTGTAAACAAAGGGAAGGCTCTCGTTCTTGTCGAAAGTTGTACCTCTCTATGGTGCCATGAGCAAGTAACCCGTTCCACATCTTCCAGCTTCTAATTGTAAGTGCTGTAACCCTCTGTTTGCATTACAGCGGCCTTTTTATTTCCTTTGGGCCGTCAGAAGGGTAAGATATCTCGAAAAAAACAAAACATTCACACGCGCACACACACACACACACACACACACACACGCACACACACACACACACACACACATTTTTAGACAAAGAACCAAGGTAAAAATACACTTACCCGTAGACACACTGCCGTCCTTCCTGTAGGACTCGTTGTGAATGTGGGCCATTCCCATGACCGTGATCCTGGCATGGATCATGAGCTGATCTGGGCTGTCAGAGATCTGAAGTTATACAATGTACAATGATAGGACATCTAACAGATGATGTAAAATGCTGGGCACATGCAGTGAATCGGGTGCCTCCTTCATATCCTCATTGCTTTGTCTTACTGCTCGTGTAGCTATTTCCTTTTCGCCCATCAGAGACAGCAACTGGCAAAGCAGGTGAAGTATTGATTATATAGTAGCCCCCAAACTTGTGTGGTTTGGTGTGGCACAATATAGGGATCACCAATGCCATCTACTATGCCAGACTTTGTGCATTATTACTTAAGCCACGCGCGTCCAAATTATCTTAAAATTGGCTCCATACCCTGTTTGTTTGTATATTTAGTTCCCCAATTAAACCTTTTTGTGGGCATTGTCAGATAAAATCATTGTCTAAACCAAGCGTGGCAGAATGTCTGGTTAAACAAGGAGGTAATGCACACACTCAAACACACACACACACTTTTGCCGCTTGGGTCTACAATACGGTGAAGCAAGGTAAACATCGAACCCACCTTGATGCCCTTGATGCTTTCATGGGCTTTGCGAGCAATGTAGTTTGCATTCATCATGACGTCAATAGGCATTGGGGCTTGCGAGGACTCTGACTGGACCTGGAGTAGAGCAGATGTTTTGTGTCTAAGGTAAGTAACTTGACGAGGGAAAAGCAGTTTGAGCATGTCAAAGGAAAGGCTTGAACTGTGTTAAAGGCACAGCAGCTTCTTGATTCTGACACTTGCTTCCCTGTGGGAAACCTTGCTAACGAAAAAGGAAAGAATAGCATGCAGGCAGCGAAAGACACTTATCACATGGAATTAGGAAAAGAGAGGCTACCTTGATTCTACAGGGTTGTGATAAATTGACGCACTTTGCTCCGTAGCCTTAAAGCCCGTGGTGGCCTCAAACTAAAGGAATGGCTTTTGTGTCGGGGTTTTAATTATTAAATTTGCTTTTTGGTGGGGCTTTGACTAGTGTGCACACTACTTGAGCGTCTGTCCCGAATGCACAATGACAAGTGTGCACACTGACTAGCGTACACACTACTTGAGCACAGCACAATGACTATTGTGCACACTACTTGAGCACTGCACAATGACTAGTGTACACACTACTTGAGCACAGCACAATGACTAGTGTGCACACTAATTGAGTGCCTGTCCCAAGTGCACAATGATTGGTAACAGCGTAGTCTTTACTTCCTTATTATTAATTGCTCTCTGTGACGCACTTTGCTCCAGTAGCCTTCGTAGCCCGTGGTCTCTGGGAGGGGGATGAACTTTGTGCTGGGGTCTGCATTCAGGGAATATGTCTTGTATAAAGTAGAGTGCATAACATAAAGGAAAGCTTACAGGCAGCTTGAGGTGTGGGAGGTAGGTACAGAGTTTACAGAGTTTACAGATGAAGCCATCAGTCAAAACGTGCGACTGCTAGGCTGCGTGCGTAAAACATTAGGTAGGTAGACACACACTTGCATCGGAGCAAGTGGCAGAGATTGCACAAAACTCAGATTTAAATCTGCCAAAAGTTGGTAGCCGATACTGCACATGGATGAGCAACAGGTGGCAGAAACTGCAAGTAACAGGGAAAAGCAACAACCACCTCTGATCGGGATCCGGTTTCAGGTCAAGCCTGCAACCCTTTTGATCCCATTGACCTCTTTACTTTCCTTTGTGGTGGAGGAAATTAGCGGTACCCAGTACCAAAGTGGCTCCTTTTCCTTTATTAAAGTGGGAAGTGGGTTTTACTGCCTGCGTACCGTTTTTAATTTTCAAGAACCACAGGAAGCATATATTGCACAGGGATGCAATAGTGACAAGCAACAGGTGGAAATGCTGCAAGTGAAGGGGCGAAAGCTACAAGCAACAGGCAGCGGCACGAGACATGTATGCACTTAGGCAGGGCCATCTGTTTGCTTCCTTGCTCGTGCTGGAACTATGTGTTGTCATGCGCTCCCATCAGTTATAGATAATAAGAGGGAAGCAGCAGAGGACTTAGTGCAGACCATCAGGTGTGAATATAAGCGGGTTGTGTATATCTGGATGTTTTTCTGGTGTGTGTGTGTGTGTGTCATCAAGTGCTAAGAAACTCCTTGCCGACGTGCAAGTATCAGAAGTAATGCACTTTGCCGTGAATAATTTGAACGTAAAAGACTCTGAAAGCTGTAACTTAATTAAAAACACTCTATCAGAGGCATACCAGCCGGGTCTCACCTATCAAAGGCAGTGGTCCTTCAGGCACCCAGAATGGCCTGTCGCCAGAGGGCGTGAGAAATCCGGCCGGGAGGGGAATGCGGGGGAAGGACGAGATCTTGCACTGCCATTCACATTGGACGCATTGCAAATGTCTGCCAGACATGTGATTATTGAAAGACATGTATGGATGAAAGATCCATCAACAATCCAGTAGTGGTTTGGTGATTTCAATCAGAAGCAGTGCATATATGGCGCGGCTGACCGCTTTCCTGATTCCTGCAAATTGCACAAACCTGCCCTTGACACTAGTTAACGATTGAGAATATTGCAGCTTATTTACACGTCAAAGAAACAAGAGTGTGCAAACTACATGTGTACAACATTTATGAGCACTCACTTCCTTCCCTTTTCCGCTCGTGACTGCTCAAGCTCGTGTACAAAATAGTTTATGCAACAAATAAAATGTACCGAGGAGGGAGTGGGCTTGTGCTGTAGTGGCGTGATGGTGCGATGCAGCAGGCCGTATGCTCCGTCTCTCAGGGAAGATGACAGGGACTTGGTTGAGTGGGTGCTCAGACGGGAAGGTACTGCCTCGGCACCCTACGCTTGTGTATGTGTGCATGCGTGCATGTGTGTGTATGCATGTGTTCAGGATGCTATGGCCATGTGAGCAGATGCCTATGAGCAATAAGCGCATTCAAGCAAACAAGTAGGGTGTGATCCTGCGGATCAAAAAAATTGGGGCGGAGCCTGCGCTGCAACCTGCATTGAAGTTGAACCTAATGTAGTGAGAGCGATTCAGGGGGGACTGCGCTCCCTCTGCACCCCACTGCTCCTGTTCAACCATTTCTGAGCAGCCTGGTCTTTGCAATGAAGAGCGGCATTCAAATGAGTTAGACAATTCAGGGGGGGCTGCGCCCCCCCTGCACCCCCCCGCTCTTGGGTTAGCACAGTCTCTATCATACCATACCGTGTCTGTAGCTGTTTGCTTACCAATGGTAAGACCTCCGCGATATACCTCAACAGCGGAATCAGCACAAAATTGGCTTGTATTTCATACATATTTTACACTGTAAGGTTGCTTAACTGGCTCAATGCTCTTTTCTTTCAGTGTTGACCCTCTGAGAGCGCAGTGTTGACTGCAGTGAACATAAAGGGACTACGCCCCAAAAAGATGGACAGCATACAGCTGCCGTGACCAAATTTGTTCCTCAACAAGGCCTGGAATTTGCCCTTCTTTCTCACCTGCTTGTTTGCAGCATCCAGATCAGAAGGTAAACCTGAATGCAGGGCACGTGCCAAGCGTTATTAATATTTACTTGAATGCAGGGCACGCGTATTTAATCAGAAGATATACCTGAATGCAGGGCATGTGCCGAGCGTTATTTAATCGATCCAAATAACTCTCAACTAATTTAAGCTCTTGGCACGCTTGGCAGTGATGCATTGGGGCAATGGCTTCTTTGGCACAAAAGAGGGTTTTCAATTGTGCAAGCCTGATCGTCACACGCTTTGAATAGGTCCACTCCAGGCCAGAGTGGATGGGCTCAAGCACAAACCCTTCTCTTAGACTTGCGCAAACCAGATCTGATGACGTCATTAGCTTTTACAGACCAACGAAATATGTGTTTGAAGTCTTAACACCTTTTCAGGGTTTTAATACCCTAGGCACACCTGGTGAGCTGCACGTCACACCTGGGGCACCCTGAGACGTCACATCCGCTGAGGTGCATGCCACACCTAATGAGTCCAGTGTACTGAATTAACTGTAACAAGCGTTATCACCAGTCAGTACAAGTACGCTTACAATCAGTGCAAGTGCACTTTTGTAACAAGCATTATCACCAGTCAGCACAAGTACGCTTACAATCAGTGCATGTGCACCTTTGTATCAAGCGTTATCACCAGTCAGTACAAGTACGCTTACAATCAGTGCAAGTGCACTTTTGTATCAAGCGTTATCACCAGTCAGCACAAGTACGCTTACAATCAGTGCAAGTGCACTTTTGTATCAAGCGTTATCACCAGTCAGCACAAGTACGCTTACAATCAGTGCAAGTGCACTTTTGTGCTAGTGACACAGCACACCTGGTGAGCAAGGAGTGGAGGCAAAGCTGGAGTTTGAGGCAAAACTGCGGGCGTCCCAGAAGTCATCGTCTTCGCTGCTGTCTCCGGTCATGCTGCTCTCTGCGCTCTTGAACTTAAAGTGCTTTGCGCCGTGCCCTGATTTGCAAGAAGGCAGAGCACGAGATGCAAGCTTCACGCACTTGGATTGTTATATACCAAATGAATTAGCCCTGACTTGTTCCAGGTTGGAGTTTAGGTGGAGTTTAAAGCTGACACTGGACTAAGCAGACTGGGTTGACAAATTTCTTGCACAAGCAAGTTCAATAAGTCAATTCCTTGCACCAAGCAAGGTAAGTTAAAACAAGTCTGGCCCTTGAGCTCCCCTCCTGCTGCAAGTGATAATGCATCCTTGCCACAAATTATCGGTGTGACGGTGTGACCTTCATAAAAACACTAGACCCGACAAAGAGTCAAACAGCTCTTCTTGCACTCAATAATAACTGCACAAAACACAACCATTCGTATCCACACACACCTGGCTCCTCAATCTCCATGTCCATGGTGCGGGAAATACTTGTGATGCGTCGCTCTACGTCTTTGAGGTGACCTCCTTTAGACGAGCAGATAAGACAGAGGTTCAGGTGCATACTAGTTCATCTAGTTCATCTAAATCAAATGGCAGCGTGCGGTCAGATCCTTGCTGATATTTGATAGCATATTACAAGCCCAACTTTCCCAGGGATTGTGCATGCAACATCAGGTTAGCTGGAAACGCCATAAGGGAAAACTCAATGACTGCACAAGCCTTCACACATGCCAGAGTCTCGCCGCAGAGAATCAGGCCCACACATTGGAAGATCATGCCACGTGCCATTGCTGCAAGCTTGCATAGTACCAACATGAGCGCAGATGAGGCACAGCCTTCCTGCCAGAATGATCACACTGCTATCAACAATGAAGCAGGTCTCAGATCCAAATTACAGCGACGGGGAACAATAAAGCACAGTCAGGGAAAACTGTCAAATTAATGTTTGCGCTAAAAACTTGCAAATTATAAGCCACCCTATTTGCATCACAAAATGTCACCTAATTACACTCCCACATCAGAAACCGTGTCACCAGTTTGTTAACCTTATCCAAACCCTACCCGTCAGTCCCTTATATCTTCTCGCTGTTACCACAGACACACATTGAGATCTCGTAAAACAAAACACAGTAGGCAGTAAAAAACACTTGCTGCACCAATCAAAGTGCCTCATTGATACAATATTTCAAAGCTCCTCTGCCGCTGGGATGGGAAGGAAAAACGATGGTGACCTTCTACCTAGCTGTGACATGTTATCTAGTATAAACTGTTCACAGACTGGACAGACCTGGCAAAGTGGCTGGAGGAGTGCAGATGGCTAGGCGGCCATCGTCACCAAGGGCTGCATCACGAGGCATGGAGGCGCTGCCACAGCACACCTAAGCAGGGAAAGACGCGTCAGAAAAAATAGTACTATGACATTGATGGTGTAGCCCATTCAGCATCTCTGCTTTGTCTCTCTATTACTACTGTGCAGCTGTGAGAGTGCATGCCACAGGGACACAAAGAACTGACCCTAGCCTCACCATGCTTCCCAGCAAGCTGTGCAGAAAGGGTTTCTTGGTGCTGCTCTTCTTCCCCTGTGCGGGCAGGTGTTTGCTTTCACTTGGAGAGAGATTGATAGTCAGCTGGGCATGGTGTGTACAAGGGGCGCATTGTGCAAAGAGTGATGCTGTGAGGGTATAAAGAAAACAGAGTGAAAGAGGGCAAAACAAACACAGATCTGTCTGAATTTTCCCCACCTTGTTGCCGTATACTTTCTCCTGTTTGGGCAGGTATGGAGGTAAGGAGGTGTTTAAGCGCTCTCCTTCTTGGCGAGGGCAAGCGATGGGAGGCAAGAAGTGCTTGCTGCTGAGGGGCGACGGCGATTGCTGCTTCCCACACTCATCGCCAGCAGCAGCTGCTGACATGCTGTCGTACATGTTTGCACTGTCCAGGCTGGAAAGGTGCTTTTTGCTCTTCTCTAACAAGCAAGCAGCACCCGATCGGTCAGACGAGGAGCTAATGATTTTGCCGCTGTTTATGCCCTGCCAGACAGACTGCAAGGTCTGTGGCTGCTGGCTGTTGGCTGCTGCCTGAAGTGTGTCCTTTCTGGTGATCATGCTGGAGCCCTGCTGCTGTCCCTTGTCCTCTTGCTGGTCTGGGGGGAGTGACGGGTCACTCCTCACGACGCCACTCTCGACGACGCCGGTGCATTGGCTCATTTAAATATTCTCTAAAATTTTTGGCAGAAAATTATCTCTTGAAAAGAACAGAGGCAAAACGCGAGAGGCGTTGACAGGTCGGAGGTTGCCGAACGGTTGCCGAAAAAGAGTTGGAGATTTATATTCGACAATTCTTTAAAAATTTTAACAAATCGCGGCTTTGTGGTGAGGCACTGCCTTGCTTTTGTTTGTTTCAGGGCGGGGTAGTCATTAGTCAAGATCCGACGAGTTCGTTACTTACGTGTGTCTCTTTGAACAAGTCTAAGTAGTATTAACTTGAACCTCTTGAAACACTTAGGCAGAACTTTTAATAATCTAATCGACCGGGAAATCATTAAAAAAAGGGATATGGCATCGTAAAATAATCCCCTATTGTAGGCGCAAATCACCATCGGGAAGCGTAGAACCTACCAAAGAAAATAGGAGAATTAGTGGAAAATTATCGAGGATAAGGAGGGCTGCAGCTTAGCCTAAACGGTTCATGATGAGAGTTGGTAATAGTTCTTCTGGTATGGTCAAGCCCAACAGTTTGCCCCTGACAAAAGGCGCAGGCGACACTTCAAGTTGGAGGCAATTTTCTTAAGTCTCTGCCTGTTCAGTGACAGTCAAGACCAAGTTCCGTATAACCTCATAGAAGGCTTCATGGAGGGTGCAGACATCTTTATGCTGTCTGCTGCAAGCTAAAATAACATAGATTCAGGTATACCAAACACCCTTTGAGGAAGAGAGGATGCAAATGTACAGCCACAAAAAAAGACAGAGGGTTTATTGCAGGTCTTCTCGTTTGAAGAGAAGCGTTCCAAGGAACTGTACCAGGCAGCTTCCACGTGTATAAATCAATATCCATCTATGTCGAGGGCAGTGTGCCCGTCCCTGGCTGCTCCTGCGCCAAGAGCTGTCATGAAGGCCTCCGAATTCAGCACCCCTGACCCTCCAAGCAAGACATGCACCAAGGGATTCCGCTCATTGAACTCAGCCACCGCCTTTGCCTCTTCAAACGTTGTGCCACCCACGATGAACACAATGACCTGGGGGGGGAGGGGAGAGAAGTGCAAGAGGTGGTGCAGTGTTACAGCAAGGGCCATTAATACATCAGGAGCAAAGGCACCTGCGCTTGCATGTTGTGCATGCTGCTTCTAGCAAGGCAGGGAAGTGCAAAAAAAGACCGTGTGCACTCTGGCCTATGGCGTAACTTGTACATACCAGGTGACAATGCCCTTTCCAGTACCATTGCCAACTCTCATCAGGAGCCGGTCCCAGGCCAAGCCTGCGACCGGTCTGATTTCAACTGATTTTGTGCTTTCTAGTGGAAAAGGAAGTATCCGGTTCTCCTCTCTCAAGGGCCTTTTATTTGCTGTCTGTGGAGAGTGGTGTTTCACTGCTTTCGTCTTTTTCATTACCTATTCTTACTCCTAACCTAACGTCTGACCTGATCCAAACCTAAGCAGCTCCTTGATTTTGATCGTAGGAGGGTGGTTCAGGATACCAGCGCACTCTTTCTTGACCTTTCTGTTATGCTCCCTCTCACTAAGCCAGCGAATATTCTAGGACAGCAACCAACATGTCAACATGTCTGTCAAGGTCACACCTCTTTGGGCGGCGACCGTCTAAATGAGGCCTGGTAGGTTTGCACATCATCCTGCAACCACATAAGTAGGAGCGTGTTACAGCACAAGGGTATAATGCACTGAGAAGGTATTAAGCGCTGAAGGTGTTAAAAAGGTGTGAAGCACTGAGGAGGATCAGCAACATCGTCCTCCTGGGTTTGCCGGACTCAAGTTGCTCTTCAACCCATGCTCCTTGTTTTTCAGGCTCCACTTAGCAGCAGATTTGAGTATGAGGACTGTTGCACTGTTTAATGTGCCACACTTGTATGTGCCACACTTTTATGTGCCACACTTTTATGTGCCACACTTGTATGTGCCACACTTGTATGTGCCACACTTCATACTTGTGCAGTGCCACACTTGTATGTGCCACACTTGTTTGGTGCCACAATTGTTTGGTGCCACACTTGTTTGGTGCCACACTTGGATAGTGCCACACTTGTATGTGCCACACTTGTATCGTGCGTTTGTGCCACACTTGTTTGGTGCCACACTTGTATGTGCCACACTTGTATTTAGTTTACCTGATACGCAGCTGCTACCAAGCATAGCAAACTTGATAGGCAAATTTTTTAGATACCTCCGGTAATGTGATATCCCTATGAAAGACAGGTGCCCTTGATACGTGCAGTGCATTGAAGCCAGCAATTGGAAGAACACTGACGTGCAGCTTCTAAGAGGAAAAAGTACCTGAGACATGCCCATGAACGGGTAGGCTTCAATGTCCAATTGGCTTGCCAGGAAGTTGGTTAGTGTGGCGGTCAGCAGGGGCGTATGCTGGGTGTACACGTTGTCGGCGCCCTGGAATAAATGGTTGTGTGTATGAATGTGTGTGTGTGTGAATGTGTGTGTGTGTGTTTACATGTGTGTGTCGTGTGTGTGCATGTGTGTGCGTGAGTGTAAGCGCTCATGTACATGTGCATGTGTGTATGCGTGCATTGTCGGTACCTGGGAGAGAGGAGAGCCAAAGTCACCAACGTTGGCTGGAAATTAGAAATTAGAGTTTGTGAATGACCAAAAGGGTGACATACAGTAAGATTAATGAAATGGCAGAGGGGGTATCAGAGCACAAGTGCATAAATGCTACTTTTTGGGCATTCAAAGCGCAACCACTCACACGCCAATTCATCAAACTGGACCCAACATGGCTGACAGTGGTGTTTGTCAGATTCGATCTGATCTAGACAAGTTGCTTTGCGCTCTGAATTACAGGACTTGACGCAAACAGTGGGAATGAGCACCCATGTGCTTTCCTTGGGGACTGTCAAAATAATTTGCATATTTCGCTAACCACATACCTAGTCTTTTAAATCCACTAATTTGCAATGATCTTTGTTTATCGTAGGGATGGGATAATATAATTAAATAAAATACCAAGTTTGTTGTGCTTGCTAGTCAGGTACAGCATACAGGTGCTATAAAAGTAGGGCTAGCGCTGTGGCTGAATAGACGCGTGCGCCCTGGCTGCTACTTTCAAGCTCAGCTGCTTTGGATTCTATATAACGGTGCCAAGCAAATCATTTGCAAGTCGGGTCGCAAGATCCTAGGACTATTTTGGAGCTGTGCCAGTCATGGGCGTCCTGCAATTCCCTCTGTCAAAATGGCACGATTAAAACAAAAATCCCAAATAAGCGCAATGCAAGGTGATTGATCCTGGCAGCAGCTGAAATTTGGCTGCACAAGCGCTCTTTAAGAGTGTATGTATGTGTATGTGGGTGTTTGCGTGTGTGAATATGTGTGAAGGAGATCACAAAGCATTGCGCTGAGATGCTAGCATTGCACTTACAAGCCTTTAATTACAGTCTTGACTCTGTTCACGATACACACGATGCACGCACCTTGAGGCCTTTAATCATAGTCTTGGCTTTGTTCATTATGGATCTGCTGGCATACAGATCTCCTACCCGTCTGCTGGAACCTGCATAGCTTAGCATCGACTGAATGACAGCAAAGAGCTGTGGTTCCCTGTGTTTGGTGCGGGTGTGTTTGGAGTGTTGGGTAGGCCACATCTCATGTCCACAGCGTACACAAATAAATTACAGCAGGACTATCTCCAAACAGGCGGCCAAAAATGACGTATCATACAAGTCATGCCGGGCCAACCCTTGCCGCGTTTCAAATCCATGCACAGCATGTATGCGTGCTATAGTGCAATGGTTACAATGGTTACAATGGGGGGTGACCTTCAGCCAGGTAGTTTGGCTGATCGGCTGCTGACTGGTCTCGGCCAGCCACAAATAAATCCATAAGCTCAGAAA
>Ga0307968_1000387_pt1 | contig 30252 bp, 32 predicted proteins | sample OrgLakmetagen650_FD_201834 | JGI IMG/M metagenome (GOLD analysis project Ga0307968, IMG submission 201834) | Saline water microbial communities from Organic Lake, Antarctica - #650 | ecosystem: Environmental > Aquatic > Non-marine Saline and Alkaline > Saline | place: Antarctica: Organic Lake...
CAAGCAAGCAGGCAGGCAGGCAGGCAGGCAGGCAGGCAGGCAGGCAGGCAGGCAGGCAGGCGGGCGGGCGGGCGGGCAGGCAGACAGGCAGGCAGGCAGGCAGGCAGGCAGGCAGGCAGGCAGGCAGGCACACAGGCAGGCAGGCAGGCACGCAGGCAGGCACGCAGACAGGCAGGCAGGCACGCAGGCAGGCAGGCAGGCAGGCAGGCAGGCAGGCAGGCAGGCAGGCAGGCAGGCAAGCAAGCAAGCAATTTGATGAATTCCGGCACAGCCAAGCACATCACTGGGAGGAGCATCTTGTTAATTGTTGACTGCACGGAAGCATTGGACATTTACGCTATTGATAGATAATCCGTGGTAGTGTAGCAGCAATCTCTCCTTAAGCCCACTTCAATTGTGCGATGCATCACATTGCTGTCATATTCCCCCCTGATTTTAAAGAGGTTGAGAAAGCATGCTCATCAGGGTTGGCTCGAGTTCTGTACCGCAAGTGTTCTCACGTTTGTAAATTGCGAGGTGGCTTCTTTGGATGTGCCTTTCTAGAGGGCATGTAAACGTCTGCTTGCTCTCAGTAGGTTTGCTTTCATTACATACGAGTGTGTCCACAGAGGATGGTGGAATTCGAAATGGCATGAGCACATAACAGGCAAGGTTCAAATCTGCTGTGCTCTTGCTTTGCTGTGTCGTGTCTTCGGACAACTTCTCCTCAGGTGTGACCTAATCGGAGTCTCTACAAAGTTGCATCAACGTCTAAGCAAACAATAGCTTTGTTGAAGTCTTTACAAAATTCACGTATAATCCCGAGTCTTCCTCCCAGCCTCTGCTGCTCTTAAGCCTCATTGCCTCATCGCAAGAACATGCTTTGTAAAGCATTGACCAGGGCGTAATAGCAAGTTTGATTCAAGAGGAATAGCGCGTCACTTTCACTTGCACAAAATGGACCTTGAATTGAGTGTCAAGTTTATAATCACTAGGGATTTATGAACTACGTTGCAAGGACACTCTCATTTACGTGAGAGCAACCGTAGGTGTTGTGAAAAATCCTCTCCATGAGATTTCCCGACCCACAGATCAATCGATGACCCTGATTAAGCAGTCAACAAATAAGCCCACTTGTTATAACGAGGATGCCCGTTTATACCTCTCATTAGGCGCTCACATAAACGATTCTGGAAAACACACTTAATGCCCTCTGCGTTTTGGTGCTTGTGCAGGCTACGGGTCATTCTGCGTGAACATAGCAGTCTTGCGACATGCGGTGGATTTTGCTTATGGTGGCACTGAGAGTGGCATACCATTCTTGCAAAATGCTGTGGTAAGTTTATTTGCTTGTGGTGGCAGTGAGCATAGCAGTCTTGCGACATGCGGTGGTGAGTTCATTTGCTTATGGTGGCATTGAGAGTGGCATACCATTCTTGCAGAATGTTGTGGTAAGTTTATTTGCTTGTGGTGGCATCTGCTTGTTGGCAGGCAGAGGAGCAGCATCTTTTTTAAAATTTCCAATTTGAGTTTCAGTCCCAGTTGCTGACACTCTCTCGTACAATGTGCAAGCACTGATATCATTGAAGCATTCCTTCTTTGAAACCCTCGTCTGGAGGACTCGGGTTCCCTTCTGCCTGGGTGTTAGACAGGGTATGGAGCGAGAATTAAGGGTTTGAGCTAGGCTAATAATCTATGGTCGAGTCTTATCTTGCTCCTCTAACAGTCTGACCTGAAATAAACCCTTTTTACTTGCCCACATTCTACATCTCCCAACAATAGGCGTCCATATTTATTTTTTCAAATGAGGCTGGAAAATTTTAACCAAGGTTGTTCACTGTGGATCTATGAGCCTCATTTGTCCTTGGCACAATGCTATACCAGGTGTTCCATCCTACATCCCTGTCCTGCATCACCATTTGCATTTCCTTTCATTTGAAATTCCCTTGCGCGTCCTCGGCTTTTAACTTCTTGCTTCATGGTGTGTATGTGTGCCCTCTCCCATACCTCTAGTTTCCCTGTATACTGTATGCGTAAGCCCCCTTCCTTGCCTCTTGCTACACGGTGTGTATGTGCCCCCTCATCCATTGCTTCACATTGTGTATGTGTGCCCCTCTCTCACCTTTTTTTCCCCTGCATATCTGTGCCCCCTTCCTTACCTCTTGCTTCACGGTGTGTACGTGTACCCCTTCCTTGCCTCTTGCTTCATGGTGTGTGTGTGCCCCTCTCTCACCTCTTTTTTCCCTGCTTATCTGTGCCCCCTTCCTTGCCTCTTGCTTCACGGTGTGTATGTGTGCCCCCTTCCTCGCCTCTTGCTACATGGTGTGTATGTGCTCCTTCTCTCACCTCTTTTTCCCCCTGTGTATGTGTGCCCCCTCCCTCCCTCCTCCCAGCCCATGGCATGCTGCATCATCGAGCTTATTGGAGGGCCAAACAGAAGCGGCTGGAAGCAGCGCATCTTCACGGCCAAACGCAACAAGGGAGCCTTCCTGGACAGGAAGGCATTGCGTGTCAGTGGCTGTAAAGACTTACGGGATGCGTTGATGGTGGGTGATATCTTTTGGTGGTTATGTTTGCATGTGGGCGTGCATGCATTTACGATTGTTGTGCTCTGTCATGCAGGCCACGGAGTCCTTATACATGCCCGACAACCCGTTCGAATATACTAGAATTATCACCAACTCTCATAAGGAGCCAGTTCAGGTGATGCCTACAGCCCTCCTGATCCCATTGTTATTTTTCTCTTTTCTTTGGGTGAGGGAGTTGTACGGTGCTCGGTACCAAGGTGGCTCCTTTTCCTTTATCATGTGGGGACTAATGCACACACACAAACACACACACACACACAAATGCACACAAGTACACACAGGCACGCATACACACATACACACACGCGTTATGGGCTTCGTCACCTTTTAAGCGTCGCCAGTGACACTCCCCCACTTGTCACTGCCCACGTAGCTTTTTCTATTTTCTTTAGTACATATCTGTCATGCTTAATCAGTGGCACGGACGGATCATGTGAATTTCCCTGAAATTTATATCGTGAGCAGCTTTTACGGGATTTATAATGTTAGCAGCCTTTGGATGCCATATGATCTCGTGAGTCTATCAATCTGCAGAGTACTCTGCAGCTTGCTGCAAAAGTAATCACGTTCTTTGAGGCAAGTGCAACTGTATGTCAGTTGGAACTGTCTTGCCACAGCTTGCGCTGTGGGAAACATCCTTTTTACATCTGGTCTTTAGTCAGTGCTTAGGTTGTTTTTCCCCTCTTAACCCCGACCTTAGCTTCTTGCTGTCTTAGTTGGCAGGTATGGGGGTGTCAATGGCCCAGCTGCTAACTTCCTTGTTCTCTTCCAGGAGGGTTTCAGTTTTTATGTCATTTAGTGATCAGTGTTTTGTAGGCAGCTTTCTCTCTCTTCAATTTTTTGTCAGAGGTTTTGGGCAGTGTTCTTTCCTGGATGGTTGGCCAAGTGTAAGTTCCCCTCCCACATTTGGTGGAGCCGAGCCAGAGTATAACTGAAACAGTTTTGAGCATTTTGCGCAAACATATCAGCAGGGGCTGGAGAGGACTTAAGAATTTTACACCTCATGGGACTCATCATTCCAGCAGAATCATGATGACTTATCACAAACAATTTGTTGCACCTTTGAGAATTGCTCCTGGCTGGTGAGGTGACAGAAAAAGAAGTCACAAGCCTGTGTTGCCTCTCTACCTTCGCTTGAACATTTCCAGCAATCTTAGCTCTGCACTTTCTTGCCTTAGCCTTTCCTGCCAGAACTTTTCGGTCCAAAGAATGCGCCATGATAGGAAGAGAAGGCCTTATGAGCTTAGAATTGCGACAAATGTGACTGGCACTCTGTTCGATAAAAAAGATATTTTGCCGGACTGTGCATGAATATCTTGCAATTCTTTGCACACAGCACCATCTTGTCTTCCCATCTCTCTTAGTTTCTGCTCAGATGCCCCAGAAATAGAAATATCGAAATAACCTCACCTTACCTTCCCATCTCAGTATGAGGAAGATAGCCCAACTCAATTGAGAACCTTTTTGAACCAGCCAGACGTGTCTAGTGTTGCCTCTTTTGTGGCTAAGTGCCTAGCCCTTTTCTCTCAGCTTTTCCTCCTAGCGTCTTTTTTTATTTGGCTGCAGACTTTTCCCAAGCTTCCGCTCATATGTCCTCCAAAGGCATAAATAGCGATGTAACATCTTCCTGGTCCTGGCAGATGCTTGATTGATTTTACTGGTTTTATTCAGTGCTGCAATGTCGCAAATATTGTTGTGCCTTTTTTTCCTTTCCAAGGGTTTTTTTGTAGGTGCTACGAGTCTGTGGTGCTACAACAACACTCCTTACAATTCAAAATTAATTACATACGCAACCTAGCAGTCGCATTTTCTGACTGATGGTTTAATCTGTAACTTCTGTAGCCTTGTCTTATAATGTGAGCAATGATTTTATGGTTATTTTAGTTGTTTGGCCTTAAATGGTCCTCTTGTAGTAAGCTCGCTCTTTCAGAGCGAATAGCAAACTCCCTACTATGCTCAAAAAAGAAGGAAAAGTGAAAGAAAAAATGGCAGCAAGAGGGGCCGGTTGGACTGGAAAAAAAACAGATAGGAGGCACAGGGGGAGATCTTAGGGGAAAAACAAAGGTGAAGGCGGCATTTCTTCACCTGGATCAGATCTGGGTGGCTTTACACCCTCCTCACCTGCCGCTGCTGGGTCTGGCCCGAATGCACCCCCAAAGCCGTGTCAACCGCGACGCTGGCATGACCCCCCCTACTGCCTGCAAAGACGTAATGTGTATGCTTTTACATACAGGACACATATGGTTTCGGCGATGTTGCTATGCAATAGCAAACGCAACAGTATGTCTTATTTACTAACATTTTCTATCCATAAAACCTGAATGCAATTATTGTGTGTCTTCTTGCAGGTATTTCACAAGGCTGCAAACTGAATTCAACTGCTGTATCCTTACATTCTCTACTCCTGAAAAAGACACCCATTTCCACTAAGCTTCACACCTTTCCTCCAGGGAATGCGTGTAAAAGATCCTCCACCAGCTCATCCCATACAAATCCTGTAACCTGCGCCTCTAAGTCCTCGTGAATGGAAAGCACAGGCACTATCATGGCGTTGTATCCCATCTGCTGAAGTCGGCACAAGGCCCTATCCACAACCATCTTCAGGATACTTCAGGATATTTGGCTGCTGCGTGTTAGGTGCGCCTTCCATCAGGCGCCTGATTACAGGCTGCACTGTGTGCATCAAGCTGCAGGAAGGGAAGGAGAGTTGATTTAAGAAAGATAGTCCATCCAGTATTGAGCAAGGTGGTCTCTCTGACAATTTTTGTGACAAACACAGACCCACGGAGTGTATTTAACTTTCCTGCAGAAAACCACTTTAGATCAGGGCAGGACCTCATTCAAATAAAAATGCTGGAGGGTGTAATATGTTGTAAGATCGAGTGAGGTGTGACTAGTGGAGAAGCCAGATAATGGAAAGGAAAAGGTGGGAAGATATGGCCTGCCAGGTGCACGTATTTAGTGTGTTTGGGCGTGTGGGTGTGTATGGGTTGTGTGCATAATCTTAATTTTCCTGCGGAAAACATCGTCAGAATGTTAGAAAGCCTTTGTAGGATCTATTGTTTGGCTTACTGCTCGCTTATTTGATGAACAAGCGGCCAGTAAGCCAGCTTGATTACTACGTAGGAAGCGGACAGGAAGCCAGGAGTAACGCTTTCCAGTAAGGCTTTCTTCAATTAAATTTAAAGAAGTCACGAGTGCCTTGACATTCCAGCTAGGAAGTGGGGGGCTCTTACTGGATCAGGAATCCAAGGAAGCAGGCTAGTAACCCTGTGAAGGCTTGCTTTGCTGAACAGAAATTAAGTTAGCCACAAGTACTTTAGCAACCCAGCAGGCGGTCTTACTGGAGCAAGAATTCAAGGAAGTAGGCTTGGCAAGCCCAGGTAACCCACAGAGACCAGCAAGCAGTAATAAGCCATGAATAAGCGGTCTGCAGTAAGCCTGCCTAAGAAGCATGCAGTAAGCCTGATCAGTAAGCCACAAATAAGTGGGGCAGGAAGCCACAATAAGGCTGACAAACAAGCTGCAGTAAGCCTGATCAGTAAGCCACAAAGAAGAGGGGCAGGGAGCCACAGTAAGGCTGACAAACAAGCGGCAGTAAGCCTGCCTAAGAAGCATGCAGTAAGCCTGATCAGTAAGCCACAAAGAAGAGGGACATGAAGCCACAGTAAGGCTGACAAACAAGCGGCAGTAAGCCTGCCTAAGAAGCATGCAACACCAGCTTGTCTTCCCACCTTAGTATGAGGATGGCCCAACTCGTTTGAGGACCTTTCTGATCCAACTTGGTGTTTTCGGTGTTGCTTCTTTTGTACCTGAGTGAAGTGCCCTTTTCCCTTGATTTTTATAGCGCCTTTGGTTTGGTTACAGGATTTTTTCAAGCTTCCGCTCAGATGCCCCTCAGAGGTGTTTATAGCGAATAGCGATGTAACCTTATCTTACCTTCACACCATGCCTCCACAAATACCACGGATAACAATGTGCATTTTACAAGCTCCCTTTTTGTTATAGTAGAAATATGAATATTAATGGTCTGAAACACAAGATCTAAGCAAACATGTGAGCAAATTTGTTTGTTTTAAACAACGATTGTTTAATGATACCAAGCTCATTTTGGTTGTTTGTTGCTTACTGCAGGCTTCTTGGGCTTATTGCCGCTTATTGGCCTGGCTTAGTGTGGCTTACTGGTCAGGCTTATTGGCCTGGATGTTTGTTGGCTGCTTCCTGATCAGGCTTCCTGCAGGCTTATTGGGCTTATTGCCGCATATTGGCCTGGCTTATTGTGGCTTACTGGTCAGGCTTATTGGCCTGGCTTATTGTAAAACACTGAGCGCTTATTGATCGAGTTCCCACCCGGCTTATCCCAGAGGCTTAGGCTTACTAAGCAACATGCCTAGGCTTGTTTTGTGCTTACTTAAGTAGCCAAGGCACATGATCACGCTTACGCTTACTAATCCTGGGTTACCTGCTTGGCTTCCTAAGGAAGGAGGAAGCATTACCAAGCACTAAGCCACGAATTGACTTACTTGCTTGGATTACTGCTGCTTACCTGCCGTCCTGGCTTCTTTGGCTTACATATTCGACTTGTTCAGTAAGCCAAGAACCTGGTTTTTCGGTAAGCACTCAAGAAGCCTAAGAGTAACTTTCTACATTCCGACGATCCTAAAGTAAGGACAGTACCTCATTCTGAAATCCTTCTACTGCATCTACTGCTTCACTCTTATGCAAGAACCCCTCCTGCTCACCCTTTATTCTGCAGGCTTTCAAAATCAAATTCCACCAGGAAGATGCATCTAGTGTGCGCACTCTCCACCATGGTGGAGAGGAGTTGCTGTGGCCTGTGAGTTCAACCAAATTCAAGATATCAATTTGTGTGTCTGTCTACAGCATCACGGACGTGTACATAAACATTCTCGACCTTTCACGCACAAGCAGTACTCCAGATCACTCACCGTGACCAGGTCCTCGTTGCTAGTGTCTAAGACGTCTCCACGCCCACCAGGATGAGGCGGCAAGACAATGGCAATGTCATATAGGTAGGACTCTAACTGGCACTAACTTCTGCTAATGCTTGTCGCACAATTTGCTGCTGCTACCAGGCCTGACAAGAAAAATTTTGCTCTTTCCATCGTGCATGCATGCTCCTTGCCGATCATTCATGGTGTGCCCACGCCAGGCAGATCACAGCATGTGAAACAACACTCACCATCAGCGCCTAGCCTCACAGAGCTACCACATTATAAATATAATTATTTACAGCACTAATAATACCGGCACAACATTTCTAGCAGCTGCACTTTTTTCCATAAGTATTCGAAGTAATTAAAGCACAAATTCTCCTTGAGTCAGCAACTTTTCGATTTGTGTCCTTGCTCATTATTATTTTTATCTTAAATAGGTGTGTTGTGATCCCAGACTTGTCGTGATCCCTTGGGATCTTTTCTCTTTCACTCCCACCATAGTTTTTCTTTTATATGATCATTTCTCTTTGTGGCCTTATTGCATGCCATGGCATGGAAAGAAACATTGCGGAAAAAATCACAGCTCATGCTCGCTATCCATGGTTAAGCTGGTAGTATAATTCGTCGGGACACTACAAATCCCCCGATAGCAACCGTTGTCTTGTTCTCGAAATAAGAGATAAACCTTGGAAACCATCTTTGCAAAGACCATAAACCCTCCCTTACTACTACCTCAAGACAACTACCACAAGACCTCCCTCCCTCCTTTCTATGCCAAAACAACGGAGCTACTGCAAATCTTCTGCCTTCCTTTTTCGTCCCCCCTGGACGGTTTTGGCTTGCGTACGGGACTTGGTCGCAGTGGAAGCTGGCTTTTGTGCTGTATGACTAGGAGCAGGGTTTGCCTGCACACACAATTGAGGTAGATTAAATACCGGCTCATGAGCTTGTTTTACGGTGTTAGATGCTGTAATTGATATTATACTTAATTCAGACTCAGCTTGCTTTTCGAAATGATTCCTGCTGCTGAGGTATTAAGTATATCAAAGCAGTGCCTATGTGCAAGCTGACTCATTTGTTATCCTAACCAAAATTAACTTTCTCACCCTCGTGAGTACACACCTTAAAACGCAGCGTGCGCCGGTACTGCCGCACTTCCTCCTCTTCTGCCTTGCGTGCTGCCTCTTCAGCAGCTGCCTTTTCTTCCTGCAAAACACAGCAAGAAGCATAGTACAACAACAGATAATTTGGAAACAGCAGGCACATGGCTGCATATCACATACCACAAATCACCTCCACGAAAATGAAAGCCGCACATTAACGCTTCCGTCCTAGTAGCATTGTAGACATCGCACGACTCACGACCATGATGACAGCAGCATGTCACGTAAATGCCGGCAGTTATCAAGTACCTCGATGGCCCTCCACTTTTCCTCCATGTGCTGATCAAAGAGTTGTCGTTCAGAGGCTCTAGCAATGGTGGAAAGTGCGAACCCAGAGGGCGCTGTGAGGGGGGCATCGCTTTCATGGGGGCGGAAGGGTGCCCCGCTCCACATGGCTCGTGCCTGACCACATAAATGGAAAAGTAAAAAGCGCATCTGCGCATGCCACAGGGGGATTTACATGCACAGATACAATGCTGATTAATCAAGCAAACAAACGTTCACTGCAAACAAACCGTACTTTTAACACCGTACACTGTAAATACCATACACTGTAAGCACCGGACGGTAGACAATGTAAACATTGGACACTGTAAACAGAACTAGGAAAACATGGATGGGTAGGGGCAAATGATCACATTTTGTAATGAATGGCAACTCAAGACTTCCTGCTGGGGTAAAGGCGGGCACGACACCCCTCTCTGCTAACAAGTACCTTGAACTCTGCCTCAGCCTGCTTCTGCTGCTCCTCCTCACTCAGGTGACTGGTGAAGTCAGCCTGGTAGAGCTCATGTCTCACCTGCATGCATAGGTGTAAACAGGTATTCACTGGGGCTTTCCTGTTGCATGACAGGCAATCTGTATCATACAGATCTGGCAAAGTCGCTCCAGTTCTGCCATCTTTCCACCTACTATCAAGTAGACAGCCCTTTGCTAAGTGCTACATACGTGTTGAGTGTAGTTATACCGTAGTATACTTAGCCAGTGCCTCGTCGCAAGCCTAGTTATCCTTTAAGGCACAGCATCCTTGTTTATAGATCAATTGGCTCAAGTGTAAACGAGTCGCTCCCTTTGGCAATGTCTGGCTTCACAATCCATTCCACTACTCTACCTGTGGCATTTCAACATTGTCTCATCACATATCAAGTCTTGCTCCTTTAATCCCTCACATAAATCAAAAGCTTGGGCCCATCATCAAAACAGCGTGGTCAAAGGTGCTTCAAAAGGGAATCCCCAGCCCTCTAACCAGCCGCTCTGCAACCACCTGCTACGCTCCTTAAAAACGCATCACAACTGCTGAGTTTGCCTGTATGAAGGCCCAAACGCACATCAGACGCGTACCTCACTGCGCAGGTTAAAGGGATTAGGCACTGTGAGTGGCCTGGGCTCTGGCTTGGGAGGCACGGCAGGCCTCTCAAGGGTAGGGGGCAGCTGCTGTGCCTTGCGCACACGCAGGGCCTCCTGCTCCTGCTCCAGCTCCGACAGCTTGGCCTGCACCCATGAGTTAAACAACGAGCTTTGAGGACAGGAAGGCCAAACGAATAAAGATCTATGGCATGCAAGTGGTAGCAGCCCCTTGCCCCTGCACAAGCACACAAGTCTTTGAGCACACACGTGTAGGGTTGGCCTGATATATATACGGTGTATGTACAATGTTTTTAGCAGGGAAATCACCAATATACAGTCATAAACAATGTATATATACGGCTCTGGCCAACCCTACACACGTGCCAACCTTGAAGGGCACATGCGCGTCCAGTTGAGCTGGTGTTAGCTGTCAGAGGATGTGATTGTGATCCAGGGTACTTAAATGTAAAATATGAAAGGAGAGTAAGTAGAACAAAGCGTCGTTGTTTTGATTTGGAACAAACAAAGATTCACACAAATCTTCAGTCAATCCCTTACGCACGCAAACTGGCCACTGTGCAGGCACGTTGCCTACAAGTCATGCTTTCCCCATACTACACCACAAACCGCAGGCACGTTGCCTACACGTCATGCTTCCTATACTACACCACAAACCGCACACCTGCAATTTGCTCTGGTGCAGCTGGCCTCGGCGGTCGGTGCGCAGCTGGAAGGGCTTTTGTTGTGTGGGCGGGTGAAGCTCTCGTGGTGCAGCCTGGAACTCCCTGAAAAAGCTCATTAAAGGAGAAAAGGCAGGAGTGGACAAGAAACCTATCACTTTTAAGCCCTTAGTACACATTGCAGCCAAAACTTGGGTGGTGGCATCCGTGAGACGACGAACATCCAAGATGGAAAAAGACACAAGATTGTTGCTGCTGCTGCAAGCTATAAGTCAAGTTTTTGCGGAGCAGAGCCAAACGTCCACTAAGTGCTTTTTTAAGCTGCTGAATCTAATGGTGACAATAGCAGATCCTCCTGCCAGTTTTTTTGGCCAGTGCCGGCAAATTCCACAAGCGTGCAGTAAGGTGGAACTCTAGAAAGGGAAATTTGCTGGTGAAGATGGGTCCAACCGACTCAGCGTCTTCAGTTACCTTGGAACTTGGAGGAAATCAGGCACAGGGCGGGCCTTAAACCCAGTGCTGGTCTCTTCCTCTTGCCTGGAAGCCTGCGACTAATTGTTCATGTGTGCAGTGCGAATGTAGCATAGTACAGACTTCCAAGAGAATTCATGCATGAAATCGAACTGGAAACTAGTGCGGTGCATGATGTCAGCTTGTAGCAGTATGCTCCAGAAGCAGGAGAGCACATGTGGAGCCTACTCTCCAAGCATTGAGCTACCTGTGCCGGCACATCGTTTGAACAATTCCTCTTTCTCTGCTGAATGGGGGCTGCGTAATCATCCATTTGCTGCCTCTAAAAAGCGTGTGGGCTGCTGCATGCAGGACATGCCCTGTGCACATGAAATAGCACGCACCTGCATGGCACTAGTCCTTGAGCGGGTCCGTAGCATGGGAGATCTGGGCACAGTAAGGCTCATTCGGGGCTTCTTGGGGAGGCCCACCTGGGCACATTGTAACAGCAGGATGCCAGGGAATGAACAAGTTTGCCATGTGGAGTGTCTTGCAGGGGGAGGAGACTGTGCAGCTGGGTAGGTTGTTCATTGGAAATTCACGATAACCATTCAGGCCGACTAGAAAGCGCTATATGTTATATATTGCTGCAACTGTGCGTGCTAAAGAATTACTGACACACTTGACTACCCTGTTGTACATGTGGACATGTGCCCTGTTGTACACTTGCCATTTTTAGGGTTGGCCAGAACCGTATACAGATATATACGGCGTATATATATGCGCCATATATATACGGCCGTATAATTGTTGAAGCCACCGTATCCGTATCCGTATAAATGGGTTTAAACAGGGCCGTATATATACGGCGTATAAACCGTATATATACCGTATAAATATGGTTTGAAGCTGTGGCCAAAAAGCGCCTTCGACAGGCCTTCGAGGTGCCTTTAAGTGACCTTCCGTTACCTCAAATTGCCCAGTTTTTTCAGGGCTTGTTAGTACTTATAATTCATTATTCTCAAAGCATGGAAGATGGTAGGGATGCAGCAGGCATGGGAGGGAGTGTTAATGGGGCTGTCTCAGGGGGGGCTGCAAGTGGTTCAGCAGCAACAACAAGTTCAGCAGGTGGAGCAGCAGCAGCAGCAGCAGCAGCAGCAGCAGCAGCAGCAGCACTAGTGCTTGCAACTGAGGATCAGGGGTGCCCTGCAGGCTGGCAAGCCAACCCGTCAACAAAGGGAGGAAAGTGGGTGAAACCAGAAAGGGCAATGGAAATGATGCAGGATGCGAAAAGGAGGGGGAGGGCAGACTATTAAAAGGACTTGGAGCCTGTGCTTGTAGAGAAGGAGAACTGGGGGGGGAGTGTTTGCATGTTAAAGTGCATAAAGGAGGGGGGGTGACAGTGGCATGGTTGTACAGTTTTGAACGTCTTTGAGCCAGCGTAGCTCCCCAACCTTTCATTTTTTGGTAAATCTATATTGGGTACGCGAGCTCAGCTCTTCAAGAGCTGCAGAATGACCCCACTATGAATTAACTCTGAGGATATCCATATTTCCATATATACGGTGTATACGGTTTGTATACGCTTATACAGTATATATACGGTATATATACGGTATAATACCGTATACGGAAATGTCATATACGGTTCTGGCCAACCCTAGCCATGTTCCATGGTCCCTCAGAGCCCATTTTCCAAGTGAACCTTGCTACCCTTTCCTCTCTACCCATTCTGAACTCACCGGGTGGTCCAGCAACGCCCTGTTCAGGGGCATGGCTTTAAAGGTCTCTTCAGCCTGCTGCTGCTGCTGGTGCTGTTGGTGCCGTCGCTGGAGGCGGTCGTCAGTAATGAAGTTGAAGGGCTGTGAAAAGGTGGGCATGTGCTTGGCCGGCCCGAGCGCCCCTGTGGAGGGGGGTTGGGGGGCCTCGAGGACGTGTTGGCTGCAGGCAGTGGGATGCAAATGTGCAGTTGTGCGTGGCATACTTCATATGCATTTAAAAATAAATGCCTAAGAGCCGCCTGATAAATCAAATATCACTGTTCAGCGAGTGCATACCGCGGAGCACCCATTGCCATCCAAGCACACTATTCTTATTACGTCGACACACGCGCACTCACATGTACTCACAACCACAACCACACACATACACACAACTCTCACTTTAGGGGACGCGCGTGGAACTTTGGCATGCTGGCCATGGCTTCTGCCTCCTCCTCTTCATGGGACTTGAAGTGCGAGCCTCTCAGGCGTGCAGAGGTCCTGAAGCTTGGCTCCTGCACGTGGTCACCAGGAAAGGCATACAACTGTCAGTGTTACCAATGCTCAAATCCGTTGCCGCAGTCATTAACAGAAGTATTGCAACAAATATACAAATATTCCCTGCTCCTAGCAAGAATGGGCAGACATTTATAGCTTTAAATGCACCCACCCCGGAAATCATTGGGTGGACAAGATCACACTGGGCCTGCCCCCACCAATTCAGCCCACATAATATACATAGTACAAACTGCATGCACATTTCAAATTATGTTGCTGCGCAATTGACCCATACCTTTGGCTGCGTCATGGACACAGGCTTCTGTGCTTCCATCGGGGCAGGCTTAGACTTGTAGCGCGCAGGCGTCCGTGTGTGGAACTCCTTGACTTTGACCACCAGGGGCTTAAAGGGCGTCTTCTGGTCCTAAACAAGCACACAGGGGAGTAAGTGCTAAGGGATTAATGTAGGGTGAGGGTGAGTGTGCTCTTACGTGCAGGAAATGCATGGGTCACGAGCGCTTTCAGGGTTTTGGGTCTATTTGGAGGGACACGAGAGCCTTTTAATTAGTAGCACATGACTACTTCCTGCGTTTGAATTTGTTCTGCTTGAGATTTGTTTCACAAACCAGCTCTCAAGCCAAAAGCCAAAACGCAATCAAGCAGGCTTGAAAAGAAACACACACGCACATACACACACAATTTGTACACTCTTACACAAGCGTTTTTTTTTACGGCACATAAATGCTGTTACACAATAAGGCTTTGAGCCAGAGCATGGAGTGTTGTAATTATAGGGAACACCTCGAGATAAAGGCAACATGGTGGCAAACACTTTGCTAAGATGCTGCACCCACCTCCTCAGGTGCTTGTGAGCTGCTGCGGCGGGAGCGCTTGTGCCCCAGCATTGGTTCCTCTGGCAGGGTGAGGGGCTTTGTGGATCGTACAGGCAGCACCTACAGGCCCAAACACAAAAATTATGCCCGTGCCTTTTTTAACATTATAACTGGTTGAGAGATTCAAGCTGCTGCTGTACAGGAGCGATGTTGAGGTCTGTGCAATTACTGGCAAATAGTGCAAGGGCGAGAGGGAGTAGCAAAAGAAGTCAGGGTCAGGGTCGGGGGTAGGAAATGAGAAATGAGTATTTGTTGGAGGAGCTCTTGTTGAAAATGCTTGAATTAATAACCGGCGTTGATTATTAGGGAAGCTTTTTTTCCAGCACCGCCGGGGCAAACACACAAAATGGTTTGCCGCCCCTTACCTTGCGAGCCTGCAGCATCTTTTGCAGCTTGATCGTGTCAGCCCTCCTGCTGCTGGGCCTGGGCGCACTGCTGCTCTTGACCTTGGCCACGCCAGATCCACGTGCCACACGTAAGTGGGGGTTGGTGATGGCACTGGCATGGTTGGTTGCGTGGCCTGTGCTGGCTTCTCCACGCCTGTCAGATTGTCAAGCCAAAGACACAAGAGCAGAACAGAGAAGCTCTGAGGACAACAATGCAGGCTCTTATGGCAATGGATGTAACTGCTCTTGAAGGTGCCACACAGTCTGAAGCAGTATACCAATCCATTTTAATTCACAACAAACTTAGCGTGAAAGCCTGCTTCCAATACCAGGCCAGAGCTTGAGCCGAAGACACGTCTTTGAATGAACCAAACCGCCTTGTGCCTGTTGTGGAAGTGCAGTTCTATTTTGGCACGAGGCCACATTTACGTTGGTCGGGGGGGGGCGGAGGTTCAGGGGGGTCGGGGAATTTTGGGGGGGTGCTCCAGAATTTTACTTGACCACTTTCATGAAATACTAAATGGACTCCTCAGCTCAAGCCCATTTGATTAGCTCCCTTGTTGGGTGATTTGATTTAAGGGGGGGTTCTGGGTGCCTGGTCATAGAGATGCATGGAATGCCCCCAAGTAGGCCGCAGGGGTAGAAAAATTACCAGCAATTGATTCCAAATTTGCAGCTCACGTATTGCATTATACATAAGTTGCATAAATGAAGTGAAAAAGTGCTTTGACAAAGGTTTTGGCTGGAAAAGTGCACTAAACAGGTGGTCAATGCAAGAGCGTGCGCATATCAGTTTTTGCCCTATAACTCTTCAGGCATTAAATTATCTGGCAACAGAACTATGCAGACAGATAGCTGCTTAAATCCTGAGTATATTGACACCCTTCTTATAAGTGTGGGGGGTCAGGAAGGGGGATTGGAGGGGGGGGGCATTCTGGGCCGGAGGCCCAAAATTTACACGTGATTGTCAGGAATTTTTTTTACGCCTCCTGATCTAACCCTGAACTTCTGCTGATTCAGGCATTGGTAGTCTGATCTACTGAGGTGCAAAATGAGTGCAGAATTTGCAAAGTGAAGGCCAAACAAGCCAGAACGGACCTCACAGGCATACTCCTGAGGGTCGAAAAAGTAGGGTAAAATGCGTGCTACAGGTCCATTGTGGCTATGCAGGCAGGTATGGTCACCATGCGGTGCGTGCTGTAAATTAAAGATGCCATCGATGCACACACATTCCTGGGGGTCAAACACAAGGGATACAATGTGCACGACACTACCATCGCGGCCGTGTGAGTGGAAATGGACGCCGATGCTGTGTGTGCTGCAAATGGACGTCATCAACACATGTACTCAAGACAAATGGTGCAAAACCGGTGCTGTATGTGTGTGTTTGTGTGCTTGTGTGTGTGTTTGTGTGTGAATGTGTGTGTGTGTGAAATGCACGTGTGTGTGTTGCACGTGCGTGCGTTGCATGTGCGTACATGTATGCGTTAGCATGTATGTGTGTGTGCACGTGCTGCATGTGTGTATGTGTTGTGTGTGCTGCACCCTCCTTATTCTCGTTTTCTGTTTTCTTTGGTGAGGGAGTTTCACAGTACCCAGTACCAGAGTGGCTACTTTTCCTTAATTCATGTCGGGAGTGGTTTTTCGCTGCCTGCAGTTTTTTCGTTTACAAGGGGTTACATCTGCTACAAACAGTGATGTTGCGCTTTGTATGCTTACATATGATTTCCTACTTGATACAGGCACAAGCATGCACACATGCGCATGAGCGTGTGAGTGTACGCACACATCCACGCGCACCAAAAAGTCACACTCACAACCTCACATCCTAGAGAATGTGAGATGGGATTGACAGGCACCACCTGTGCCTCACCTGATGGCATTGTGCACGCGGGCTGCAGCAGACTTTGGTGCTGCTCCTGTAAGGGTGGCATTGGAGTTGCGCATGAGATTTGGCTGCTGTCCCTGCTGCAGATCCCGTGCCCTTGAGGTTCCCTGCCCCCTTGCAGCTGTTGCTTGCGTGCTGCTGCCCCCTTGCATTGCTCCTGAGGCTGTACCACGCGTCTTGGCCACGGATGCACGGTCCCGGCCTGTGACAGCTGTGAGGGCAGCAGTGGTGGTGCGTGCTCGAGGAGCGCTGCTTCCCGACGCAGCAGCACCAGCGGCAAACCTGGGCTTGGCCTGTAGACAGGAAATGCACGGAGCCTTCACTGATAAGCATGAGGGTGTTGCAGCTCATCAAGGCTTTGTCGGTTTCGTTGGAAAAGTCCTTAAATGTTGTTTTAAGTCCTTGAAAATCGGTGCCAAAGTCCTTAAATGTCGTTGGGGTGATTGCTGACACGCCACTTCATAGAATTGGTACCAGTTTAGCTTCCAATTGAAGCTGACGATATCACCACCAGCTATCAGAAGGTGTGCTCAGATTTAGATAAGTTGCCCTGCGTAATGGTTGACAGGACTGAATGCAGACGTCAGGCATCTGTACCTAGGTCTGTTGCATCCATGGAAAGTGGCATGTTAGTTTGCGTATTTCACCAACCACGTGCGTATTTTTACTCCTATGACTGTTGCTTGTTTTAGGGACTCTAGTACATGAAATATGTTGGTATTATAAGCAATGGGTTGTCTGACAGGGATATTTGGCAGCAAAAGGTAAGGCTTGCACCACACCCGATAAGACACGTGATTTCTGAATTGCAGTTCAAGCTCAGGTGCTCCGGAGCTTCCGTGACAGTGCTGAGCTTGGAACCGGCAAGCCATGACTTGTGCTCATGACCGAGGAACATTCAAAGAGCATGGCCATTTTGGGCCTCAAATAGCCCCCTCTGGCTATAACCCTACACATTTGCACGAGCAGATGCTTTTTTGTGCCAGACCGCAGGCGCATCAAGTTTGCGCCAACGACTTGTCTGTCCTTGTGTGCTGTCATGGGCTCTGAACTGGATCACTTGCATCAACCAAAGTGATCTATCATGCATCCAGCTCTACCTGTGGTGCTGTTGCTCTGCTGGGTCTGATGGCAGCGGCGCCCTTGGAAGCAGGCCGCTTGCTGGGAGGAGGAGGCTTTGTAGCCGGGGGTGCTACTGCCAATTCTGGTGCTGGTGGTTTGGGGGCTGCCCCTGCTGTGTTGGCAGCAGCTGCTGTGGTGGTGGTGGTGGACTTGGCCGTGCGTGTGGCACGTGCCTTGGCCATGGCTGTGCTGAGGGACTTGTTGGGCAGGGTGGTCTGCATTTGCATTACAAGGGCATTTTTGATGCTGCTGCGAGGAAGCAAGCAGAATGCTCGAGTGCAAAAAAAGGAGCAAGTAGAGTAGCCCTGTTGAGGATGGGAACTGCGTCTCGCATCAACCAGCTGTGTGCTCTTGCGATATTGACCACACACCATACACATGAAATTTGGAAATAAAGCAGTATCAATGCTTGTCATCTTTTGGAACCATCGTCCCGGAGGGACTCGGTTCCTTCTGGTTGGGGAATTCCACAGGGGTTGGAAACGCGCTACAAGGGGTAGTTAAGGGTTCGAGGGGGCTCCAGAATTAATGGCCGAGTCGGAATTGGGGAACTCGGAAGTCCGGACCCAGTTTCTGTCGCAGGTCACGTCAAAGTGTAAAATTTGTAGCAAATAGAAGCAGAGTTTTGGGCGACCAAAGTACTGCCGGTATTTTTTTTCTATGAACCAGCGTTATATCAGATCGCGTGCGGAGTTGCGAGTCTGTGCTTTTGGGTGCGGCAGAATGAATGAGTAATAAGTGCTCTTTCGGTCTGTGTAATTGCTATTGCATTTGGCGCTGGTGAAGTGTGCCCGGAGAGGAGAGTGCTCCTGTTCCTCCGTGCGTAGTGACTTGATAGAATGACATTTGGTTTAGTCTTCTATTGCTCTGTGTGATTGCTACTACGATTGGCGTTATGGAGTGGGGTAAAGAGTTCCTGTGCACGTAAGAATCGGATGGAATGCATTTGTAATGAGTCTTTCTCACGGCTGTAAAGTTGCTATTGGGTTTGGCGTCAGGCCCGCGGAACTTTTCACACATCGGCGGGACTGTGAGCACGCTGTCACCATAAGTAATTATGTAGAAACACGGCTGTAAAGTTCCTAGGCCAAGAGCACACTGTTCACACGATTACCACACACTTTGCTGGAGAACGGCGGGACCTGGGAGCCACGGCGGGCCCCATCGCTGGTGGGTATGGTGCACACAATGTACACAGCACACACTGAGCACAAGAGGAAGGCGGGTGGGAGTGGGCGTGGGCGTTGAGCAGCAAATTGCACTTGGGACGGGGACTGTTCACACTGTGCACACCGAGCATTGCACACCCTACAAGGTACACAGACATTGCACAGGGATGGGGGGGCATTGTACACAGCTTGTGCACAAGGCAGCCTGGGCACAGAAGCACCCTGCACACAGCAAAACGCACACGACATTTGCACAATGCACACCAAGTAAACTGAGCAATGCACACCTTGCTTGCTGCACGCACATTGCACACTGTCTGGGTATTGAGCAGAGTTTGTGTACAAAGCAGACGGGGCACTGAAGTATTCTGCACACAGCGAATCGCACGACATTTGCACAATGCACACCGAGCACACGTAGCATTGCACACCTTGCCTGCTGCACGCACAATGCACACTGCATGTGTTCTGTGCAGTGCTTGTGCACTAAGCAAACTGGCCACTAAAACACATTGCGCACAGCGAATCGCACGACATTTGCACAATGCACACCGAGCACACATAGCATTGCACACCTTGCTTGTTGCCCGCACATTGCACACTGATTGGGTACTCTACATAGCTGGTGCACAAAGCATACTGGCCCAGAAACACACTGCAACCAGCACAATGCAATGTACTCCTTCTTGTGAATTGCACGTACAAGGATTTGCCTATGTATGATGTGCTTTGTGCATATGCCTTGCACTGCACACAGAACATTGCGCAAAGTGCACAGTGCACACTAATTAAGTTGCACACACGACACCAGGCACCGAACACAACAAGCACCAGGCTGTCCAGGCACACCCAGCACACTGCACACGACAACTTGTGCAAGACTCACAATGCATAGTTTCACATCTTGTGTATCTTGTGCTTTGCGCATATGATGGTGCTTATGCATTCACTTTCTTAATTTGTGAGCTGCTTCGCTGCGCTGGTGCTTTGCTACCCAGATTAGGTACTTGCTGATCTGGGTGTGTTTTCTCTGCAAGAAAGGTGATCTGAACCCCAGGAAAAGGCCAGCTGCTGGGCAGCGCATGCCCGAGGTTTAGGACGATGGTTCCCAGCTTCGCCTACAGCGGAGCCGTGTATTGGTAGCCTCAGCAGAGCACAAAACAGGACATTTAGAAAGCGGTACACTTGACACAAATTTCAGGCTGCACATACCCCTGCACAAAGAGAAACCGTGCATCACACTACGTTGTAAAGTGCATGGAGCACAAGTGCACTTTACACTGCATAGTAGCACGTACCCTGCACATTCCCACATAAGCACATAAGCATACACACACATAAATGCACACTCACACACCCCACCCCTCACACACACGCACACGCACATGCACGCACATACACCCGTGCACAAGCATGTGGACGCACACATACGCACTTGCACATGCGTGCGTTGCGAAAGCGCGCACGTTTGTGCCATGATATCAATTTGCATCGATACAATCAAACCACTGTGCCTGCTCAAGCTTGCTCTCACCTTGGGGCGGTCATCTTGACAGGTGGATGCCTCTCTCTTAGCCTTGGTGGCACTTCGTGTCACACGGGGCTCAAACCGCTTGTGCTGTTGTTCAGACACACGCTGTGCCTTGCTATCTGAGGGGTATGCCTGTGCAGGTCCAGCACCAGCCCTCTCCAAAGGTGATAAGAATTGCTCCTCCTCCTCCTGCTCCTCCTCAATATCCTCATTGCCTACAAAGAATGAGCCAGCAAATTTTCAATTGAAACATCCCTTCTCTGTAATATGCATAACACTCAGGAGCAGCGTTCATTATTACCCTTTTCTGGGAACCCTGGTCTGATGCCTTTGGAAAAAGGCGTAGGGGTGTATTTGTGTGTTTGTGAGCAGCTTATATACTGCAAAGTAGTCTCGCTATGTTGAGCTCAGTGCTCAAATACTTGCAAATTGCCATGTGCCTGTTGTGGAAGTGCGGTTGTACAACAGGGGTGACACTACAAACACACAAACCCACGGGTGCTCCTAACTTGCCTGGTTGTGCCTCTACACTAGGAGTAACAATTGGTTGCTCCTGGAGTGTGGGTGCACCTGCTTCTTGTAGCACAGGCGGGGCTGGGCTGGGGGGCTTTTTGCTTGCAGATTTGGGGAGCATCGGGTGCTGCTGCTGCTGCTGCTCCTGCTTCTTCTTGGTGCTGGTGTCTGCCTTGGCTGCCCAGGAGGTCACGATGTTCTTCGATTGTGTTTCTGGAGCTGTTTTGGGCACCTCAGATGGGTCGCTCTTACCCGCGGCTTTTGGAGAAGGAAGTTGCTGCTGTGGCTGTGACTTGTTGACGATGACATTCTGCTGGACCTCAGCAAGAGGAGAGCGTACACCTAGACCAACGGGAATTGAAAGCACCATGTGTGTGTGTGTCTGTGTGTAAGTGTGTATGTATGTTTGTGCTTGCGTGTGTGTGCGTGTGTGTGTGTGCACGTACATGCACGTGAGGTAGTTATGTGTGGGCGATTGCGTGTGTGTGTGTGTGTGTGAGTGTTCGCGCTGTAATTATATCTGCACGAATGCTCTTGTGCGCTTTAGTACACCTCTTGATGTGCACTACACCCTCCAGTCAAGTGCCTTTCAAACATGCCCTATTGTATAACCTGCTGTTGCTCCAGGCTCATCATCACCTCGGTCAAACCTGGGCCTTTGACTCCTGGTTCCTAACGTCATACGCTCGTACGCTTGTGCGACATGCTCAGCAACAGCATTTCCAAACCCAATTAAAATGGGTCAGGCACGATTTGGCCCGACGCGGCTGATTGCGTGGTGCTCCCCTACTTGCATCGTGCGTGCTTGCTTGAGGCCTCCTTGCACAGTTACCTAATTGTGCCTTCGCCTGCTCCGTGAACCAGTCCGACGCGCCAGCCGGCGAGGCCATGGAGAAATCGTAGAACTGTGGGGCATCGAAGTCCCAACTTGTGGTTTGCTGCATAACAAAAATGTTTTATTTTTACACTAAACCTGACTAAACTTCAAATTTTCCTAACAATGCCACAAACAGATAATGCTTTAAAGCGGTAAGCCCCGAGCATGTGCTCACATATACACATTCACACACACACACACACACCACACAAATATACACGAACACACAAACACGCACATACACACACATTCACACACACACACACACACACACACACACACACACACACACACACACACACACACACACACACACACACACGCACGCACACACACACACGCACGCACGCACACACACACACACACACGCACACACACACACGCGCGTGCGCACACGCACGCATGCTCAACACATACACATACACACACAACCTCATGCACACATGCGCACACACCTTAAATGCCAGGGACAAAAGGAAGAGAAGAAAAAGAAGAGAGAAGCAGCAAAAGAAAAGCAAGCATCACACTTCCCCCGCCAGTCTTTGCCGGGACAGTGATAGTGATGTAGGAAGTGATGATAGCAGTAGTAGTGACAGCACCAGCAGTAGCGATGGCAGTGGGAGTGGAAGACCTGCCCAAACCCCACGCACGCATGAGGTCCTCTCCTCCCTTGCTTCTCTGCGTGCTGGCCTTGCTGGACAAGATGCATTTGTCTGCCGTGTTTTGTTTGATGCCGAAGAAGCCATCATGGCGCACATGCTGGCAGTCCACAGGTGGAAACACAGATGGTTACTTATGACAGTGCATTAGCAACACGCGGTACACACAACAACGTTTACAATCACCACGTGCACACACTTACACACACGCACACACTCATTTATATACTCAAATACACACACGTACACATATATGCACACGCATTCACATGAGCACATACATTTTGGTACTCACCAGTGAACAAAACTCGCAACACACATGTACACATACACATACAGTCTCATGTGCAAACACAACACAAAAGCACAGCAGTGCTCTTCGGCCACATATTGGCTCAGTGAAACCCCACCTTCCACACTCCCTTCAGAGCTCAATTACAACCGGGCGAGCTCAAGATTTTGGTTGCCTCCACAGCCGGTGGTGGCAGAGGCCCACACGCCGTCCCTCAGCAATCTCAGCAGCAGCCTGGCAGCAAAATCACAGGAGGAGAAGATGCTGGAGACCCAGGAGAAGGCGCAGCTGATGCGGCTACTAGGCTGAGGCCGGCGCCAAAAAAAAAGCATATGTGGACAACTGCGCAGGTGGGTATCTCCTGGACTCGTTTGCGGCAAGGGCCTATACATCATTAATTAGTACCCTATACAACACTGTAGGCTGTAGGCATTTAAGCATATCCTGCAAACCTTGTGGTGCGCAAAATGTGAGTTGGCTTAGAAGGGTAGTCTGCAGGCCTAGACATTAACTATGTGTCAGTTATGAGTATACGGGCATGTCGAGTTGTGTGGAGAAGTGTTGTTGCATGAAATGTTTTCATAAGAAAAGCCGTAAAAGTATGCGTCAAGGAGTGTTTGCCCTCGCTTACAAATTCTTACATGAATAGGTACTTGTGCACGTACATCGCACATGAAAGCACACAATTTCACAAACACAAACATACACACACACACAACAAACATACATACACACATGCGTGATGCACATACACAGGAGCAAGTGTTACGACAAGAGCTGAAGCGCGCTGACAAGGCGTTCCGCCACCCAGATTACCAAGACCTCGTCGCAAAGTTAGGTAAGCGTTGCGCCCGGTAACGTGTGGACCTGTGTCATACCCTATGTAGACCTGTGTCATGTCCTATGACAGTACTTTCTTAAGGGCTTGTTCCTACACTGAAGTGCCTGTCAGAGCAAGCGGCGTAGTGTCAAAAAGTAGCGTATCAAGCGAGGCGCTGTGCGTGGAGTGGGCAATTCGAGTTGCCAAGTTTTGGGGCGGACTGTTCAATTTTAATTCGCAGAGGTGAAGTGTGTGTGGAGAAACGGGAGTTCAAATTACTGCAGTGGGATGTTGGTGAATAGTATACCACAAGGTTTTAAATGTCATGCGAGCCGCCATGTGCCTGTTGAAAAAGTGATGTTCTACGTCAAGGGTGCCCCTGGGTATCCTTCTTGTAGCACAGGCGAGCCTCTATGAAGGTAAACACAGAGTTGGTCAAGAATGTGCATGCTGTACAGGTATGTGCAGAACACAGTAAGCATCCAAGGCAAGTTTTCGGGAGTGATGAGTTGTCCGCATCCCTGTTCACAATGTGTAAATTGCTGTGGCCAACCTTGAACTTTCAAACACTCTCGTCTCCAGTGTCTGGTTGTATGTATGCCTTCAGCATAAAGTGGTGTCCCACACTAATGTGCTTGCATTCGTTGTGACCATCCAGCCATGGCAGGTATTGTTCGCAATTGCACAAAAAGCCATTTCCCAAAACTTGCCCGGTTGTGTCACAGGCTTAACCATTGAACAAGTGAAACGCAAGGCGCGGCGGTTGGCAAAAGAGATGGCATCCAAGAAGGGCAGGAAGCCAGCAGCCCAGGCAAGGCTGCGCAGTCAGCCAACTGAGCCGCAGCAACAATCATCACAGCAGGAGCAGCAGCAAGGGGCATCTCAGCCGCAGCAACAATCATCACAGCGAAAACAGCAACAACCATCACGACAGGAACCACCGCCACTCAGGACGCCACTAACCAAGCACAGGTCGCAGCAGCCTGTCCCTCCTCAGTCCTTCCCTGCCGGAGGTGCAGCTTTATCAGCAGGGCAGCACCAGCAGCCCAGTACGCCCACGCGTGATCGCAGTCAGGCAGGAGCTTCCTCTGTGGCCCGAGCTACAATTGGATCAGAGAAAACGCCCCTGCGGCAGAAAATCCAGGAGCTGCTGGCCATTGTTCCTGGAAACAAGGTGGGCAGTGTCTGTGGCAAATTCTCCAGCAAATCAATCGACGCAATGAACGGCAACCTGTGCCACCATCTTGCTCTGTACGTAAAACCTCAGCTGTCAGCCCGTGCAGATACAGGGGCTTTCAACTGTTTGGTCACTGATGATCCTGTCATAAACCAACCAATGCTGCAGGGCACGGTTGGAGCCGTTGTAGAGGAGCTGATGCTGGAACAGCCCTATGCAACACAAGTAAGAAGTTCGATTTAGAACAGGATGAAAGGATGCTCGCTCTATGCCACGCAAGTGGTTTGACTAATTGCATTTGCAAAAGATAACGCTAAAAAAAGTTGACTATAAGGCTTTTCTTGTTGCGCTAGGTATGTGGCATCTAGGTGTTCCAACGGGCCTGTGGTGCAGAGTGAGATTGTTGCTTAACTTTTTCCAGCAGCATGGACAAAGCAATTATTTGCAAACGGGCCCCTTTTTTGTCCTTGATCGGGTGGTACCAACACAGTAATGGCACGACACTGTCATCTAGCTAGGTGGCAGAGCTGCATAGACAGTGCTTATGCCCACAGATGTCGAGAGTTGTTTACAAGATAGCAAAACTTATGAATCATAAACATTGTTATGAAAAAGTTTGGCAGCACAAGAACAGAGCTTGAGGGTACGCTTCCTGGCCCTCTTCTTGGCTCCAGGATCCACACATTTATAGAAGGTACCGCCTACATTATTCAAGAGTATGGTGCGCGAAGTGAGGTGTTCAGGTTCAAAGCAGATGAGTTTTTTGCTGGTGCTTGCAGCCACCTGGTCTTGAATCTAGAAATTTGCCAGGACTTGGCAATGAAGCTTGTTAGATTCTCTTGTATTGCATCATAAGGTTGACGGCTCTGCTGGCCTCCCCCTTATACCATTACTGCATGTTACCATAAACGGTCACCACCCCCCTGATACAAAAAAGGTGTAACCCCCCTTAGCAATATGTATTTTACCGCAAATACCCACTTTTTCTCTCTTCAAATGGTGATTCATACAAGCTAGAAAGTAGAATTCATGCATCCAGCTAAGCAACTGCTGTTACAGGCCTTTCCCTGGTGGTGAAAACCTCAGGGAGGAGGCACTCCCCCCAAAATGGGGGTATGCTTTTAGAAAACTTTAGCCAGCTCCCCTAACTGCACCATTTCCAAATATTTTACCACAGACCTGTTCTATGAAGCCTACGACATTCACTGACCAGAAAAGTTGGGGACATGGGGGGCGCATGTTTGTGCGGTGGGGTGCAGAAGGCAGAGGATGGGGATACCCCAGTACAGGAATTGGATTAATTGCTTAAATTCAGGCATGATAGAAAAAGCGTCCTGCACCTTCAGATGGACAGGAGCGGAAGTTCGGGATTTCGTTCCAGGCAAACTTGGAGCTCGACAAAAGTCCGTATCGCGACAAAATGTGGTCAACGGTCGAACAACACCATATTTTAATAAGTGGAAGTGGCGCAATCGGGCCAATGGTTGGCCGTGGGTGAGCAGATGTATGAAACAGATGACACCAAGGCTGTTCTGCGCACATCCAACTTTACTATATGTAGCAATCAATAGTGACCTTGTCATGCAAACCGTTCACATTGAACTTTGCAGCCAATAACCACACCCACTCACAGAATGTCGCTTTGGTACAAAACCACTTGCAGGATCCAGCTGCCTTAAAACGCCAAGTGTCCCACATTCTTAGCACAGGAGCTGAATTTGTGTCCACCTCTGCTTTCCAGGTGATTTCCGGTTTGAAAAGCTCTTTCCTGCTATTTGATTGGGGCGGCATAGAGCTCTATTTCATCTTTTTGAATTTTGCACTGTGACCAAAGAAAAAAATTGACATGCTGCCTCATTCTTGTTGTCAAAAAGCCTGACTCATCCTTGCTCTGTCTTTGCTAGGGAGACAGCATCTCTGTACTGCACAGTGGAAATGACATGCATTCCTTTCTGCTGCCTTAAATTTACAGACGCTTGTGTGAAATGGTCATGTCCACTCCTGAATTCATCATCGTAGTGTTCTGTGGTTTGTGGGTGTCCCAGAGACCTGACATGACTTTAAAAGCCGTTGATGCCAGTTGGTTGAGCTGCGTCTGGTTAACATTTCAAGACCGCAGATTGTTGTCTACTGTTGTCTACTGTTCACGCTCCTGCAGTCACAGAACAACAAGCGCTACGAGTACGAATATGACAATACCAACACCACCGGACTAAATATCCGCGGCTGGAAAACGCGATGACAGCTGTAGCAGTATGGTTTCTGCTTTTTAGTTAGCCACCACAAGCTTAGCTTACAATAATCGCACCCTAGATGAGGCTACCTGTCAGATAGCAGTGTCGATTTGTTCATGCAACTCAGTTGTTGCCTGCATTGGACGGAATCCATGGTCTGAGGTGGATTTTGAAGGACGTTTGCGTGCCTGTTAAATTGGAGCAAGCAAGATGCTTTTTCCATGCACTTTAGTTGTAAGTGTGCAGAGAAAGGCTACGCTGCTGGGGACTTAGGTGTGCAGTACGTGTCAGTGCAAGTTGTATGTTTGCTGGGCAAATAATGTGACCGGGTGTCTCTGTTAATTACATCTTTCAACAGGGTATAGACAGAAAGAATGTGTATGTGTTTGTGTTAAAGAGAGAGAGAGAGAGAGAGAGAGAGAGAGAGAGAGAGAGAGAGAGAGAGAGAGAGAGGGAGAGAGAGAGAGAGAGAGAGAGACAGAGAGAAAAAGAGAGAGAGAGAGAGATCCCTTTAAATTTAAGTAAGTTCTCTTAACGGCGGTGATGCAAAGGATTTTACCTGCTTCCCCTTATTAATGAAGTTTATGAACATTTCCATAGAGAACATCAATTTCTGATGCACGCTGATCCAAAGGAAGGAAACAGAACGCTGGTATTGTAAACACCACCGGCATGGATTAGCTAGGAAAAAATGTTGTTTTGTGCCCTGCACCACCGAATGGATGCAGAGTTACACAACATCCAGCCTGGATAACAATATCAGTGATGGGGGTGAGGGGGCAGAGGCTTGCACGCAACCAGGAGTGTTGTTCAGACATGTTTGTGGGTTGCGTTCAATGTCACGCCTCGTTTGCAGACCTTTTCCTTCCAGGCTGTGCGGTGGATTTGTTGTATGGCTCCTATTAACAATGCTGCCTGTTGCTCCCGGTAGGATGGTGTAGAGGATTAATGCAGATAGTGTAACCACTACCGGCACGTAGGTATGAGGAAAGGGTGTTGTTTCGTGATCTGCACCACCCAATGGATGCAGAAACACACATCCCACCTGGAGAATAAAATTAAGAGAGGCTTTTCAGTAGGGATCAGGTGGTTGGGAGGCAGAGGCCTGCACACTACCAGGACTATTGCTCAGATATTGGTTTTTGTTGCGGATCTGATTGCATGTAAGCTGTAGTTTTTTCATGAGTGTTGTGGCATGTAGACCAGAAACTCCGAGGCCGTGGAGCGGGTTCCTTGTGTGGCTGCTGTAAATGGTAGTGCCTGTTGCTCCTAGCAAGATGGTGTGAAGGGTTTTGCGGTGTTTGAGTAAGCGAGGCATTAGCAGCTTATGTTGTTCTCGTGCCTTTTCTGCTTGTTGGATTGGGGAAGTGTCTACACAGTACTTGATTTTAATTTAATGCAGGTGCTCCAGAATATTACTGGGCCACTTTCACGAAATATTAATATAATTTTGGATTCCTCAGCTAAGGCCCAGTCGATTGGCACCTTGTTGGGTGATTTGATTAAAGGGGGGGGGTCTGGGTGCCTGGTCACAGAAATGCATGAAATGTCCCCAAGTAGGCCGCGGGGGTGTGTTCAGGCAAATTACCAGCAATTGACTCCAAACTTGCAGTTTACGCATTGCATTATGCATTAAGTTGCATGATTAAAGTAAAAAAGTGCTTTGGCAAAGGTGTTAGCTGGATTTGTGCACTAAACAGGTGGTCAGTGCAAGAGCGTGCGCAAACCAGTTTTTGCCCTATAGCTCGTCAGGTATTGCATTACTTGGCATGGCAACTGTGCAGGCAGATAGCTGCTTAATTCTGAGCAGATTGACACCCTTTTTATTAGTGTGGGGGGTCAGGAAGGGGGAGTTGGGGGGGGGGGCATTTTGGGCCGGAGGCCCAAAAAATGCACGTGGGTGTCAGGAATTGTTTTTTAGCATTTGTCTTTTTGTGCGACAATGCCTTCCTTGATCAGTTCTTAGTATTATGTGTAGCACTTTATTTGTGGGTCGTCCCCATGGCTGGTTGACCCAAAGTGTGCCAATAAGCTGTCCACCCAATCCAAAGCCCCCTATACCTCATCTGAATGCAAGATAGCTACTTGATGTTATATTCAAACCATTGATTTGCTGGAGATTCGGCATTTTGGGGGGCTGTGTGGGGCCCGGTGCGTACTTTGCACCCACTTTGGCAGGGAAAAGGTACATTTCTGAACTTGCCCCGATCGACCTCTGCTTCAGGATGTAAACAGTATAATTTTCATTCAACAATGCTGCAATGTCGAATCTGGGACAGGGGTACTGGGAATGCCGGCGTATGGGAGGCACTCACACAAGGGACACTGGGTTAAAATATCAAATATTCCTGTTCAAATTTACATGGGGCCAATCGGTGGCCTGGTTGGATTTTGGTGCAAATTGTTCACCCCTGACATGCAGAAATTTCCCAGAGGGGGTCAACAGAGTAGATGTCTGGAAATGTGACTTTTTTGATGCACACCATAATAAAATAAGTAGATGGTTCACAACGGTTGGGTCCAAACGGACCCCCCCAGTGGTCTGGGCAGAATATCAGTTCATTTTTTGGCACTGAATATTAATGTATTGAGCCACCACGCTCTATCCAGGGTCTCTTTTCACCTCAAAACACGATAGGAGTACTTCTTTATGATGAGGAATCATTTGGGGTGCTGAAAACCGGATTTGGTGAAACTTGGTATTCCACCATTTTTGGCACCCCTTTTGCTGATTTTTTCTAAGGGTGGGCCAAAATGGGGTACCTGGCCAACTACTGCTCGGGTTCGCCCCATTTTTGTCGCAGTGATTTTATTGAAATTTAGACCATACATATTAAAATGACACAAATCGGGTCAATTGGTGGTGAAAAGTGGGGTTCACGCCACGGGCAATTAGACGTGAGCACGTGAGCACCCCTATTGGCTGATTTCAGGCTCAGGTGCTATCAGCAGAACAAGGGCTACCTTAAATTGCTAAGCTTAGAATCAGTAAGTTGGGGGGCCCATGCTCAATTCACATTCTAAAAATACCCCCATTTGGGGCCTCAGATGACTTCCTCTGGGAATTTCCGCCTGTGCTTTTCCGCCTGTATATTAAAATCCCACATTCACACCAGAGTTGCGGGGTGAACTATCGAGCCCTTCTGGCTTGAATGCGAAAGCAAAGTTTCATTATAGAAGCTTGTCTTATGCCTGGTATCGTTGTCGGCTGTCATTTACTTTGCTTAGGCTCTTGCCTAGCAAGGGGGGTTGTGCTACAACTCTTTGT
>Ga0307968_1000389_pt1 | contig 30169 bp, 21 predicted proteins | sample OrgLakmetagen650_FD_201834 | JGI IMG/M metagenome (GOLD analysis project Ga0307968, IMG submission 201834) | Saline water microbial communities from Organic Lake, Antarctica - #650 | ecosystem: Environmental > Aquatic > Non-marine Saline and Alkaline > Saline | place: Antarctica: Organic Lake...
CACATACACACTCACACACACATAAACACACACGCATTCTATCCTGCTCACTACCCCTCCCCTCACACAGCCCCCCTTGAGCTCTTCCAACACCGCACTCACAATGCCCCCTCACACACACGCGACTACAAACCTTGGCCCTCCCTCATCGCATCTGCCCCCCACCACAGACGCTTCTTTGGCAGCAAGGCTGTACGGGTCAGGCCTTGCACCTCACCCCTCCCCCCTTCATGCAGGTGTGTGTGTATGTGTGTGCGTTGGGTGTTGGTGTGAGTGGGCAACGCATACACAAACACAAACTAAGACACACAGGCACACACGTACAAACAAGCACGCCCACACTCACATACGCATACACAAACACAGACACACACAGACACACATGCAAACACAAACGCTTGCGCACTCGCTCACATTCACTCTCACACAGGCACACACAAAGGCACTGCTGCTGGCGGTGGTGTGCCAATGGGGCTGCAAGGGCCCACAGGAGGAATTGGGGGCCCAATGCAGATGCCCCCCATGGGAAATCCACCCCACCATAGACTCCTTCCCAACACGCTCCCGACAGGCTCTATGGGCAGCAATAGTGCTGCAGGTGGTGGTGGCGGTCAAGCCCCAAGCGCTGGCATGGGTCTAGGCAACAGCAGCAGCAACGCAATAGGGAGCAGGGCCATGGCTGGCAGCAGCGTGGGGGTTGGGGCTGGGGGAGGAGGCCTGCCAAGTCTGGTGCCCCCCAAGGGAGGAGGGGGGATGATAGGGAGCATGCCCCTGGCTCCGCATGGTATGCCTGGAGGCGGTCGGCCCGCGGCCATGAACCTTTTCAACATGGATAGCCTAGGAGGGCCCCAGGGTTTGGTGGGAGCAGGTGGGTTGGGGTGGGGCGATAGTGGGGGTGGGGATGGGTGAATCGGTGAGAGTGTGTGTGCGGAGTAGGTGTGTAAAAGTGTGTGTGGTGTGTGTTTTGTGTTTGTGGTATATGGGTGTTTATGTTTGGCAGTGTGAGTATTGGTGGGTGAGTGGTCTGTACGTTTGGGTGTGGGTGTGAGTCTGTATCTGTGGGCATGATATGCCTGATGAGCACAGCTATTCCTCTGCCCCTGTCATTCTCCAGCCCACCTGCCCAGCTAGCCGCACTGCTCCAGCTCTGAGACAGCCCTTGCACCTCTCAGGCGCCCACCCCCCTCCCCTGCATGTGTTACACATGATGTGGTTGCTTGACCGCGTGACCTCCTTTACCACCCCTGCTCATAAAACGTACGAAAGGCGGTGACGAGAATGAAGGGCGTCGTGACAGCTCCTTGCTTCCCTTGGACAAACGCAGGAGGCATAGGTGGGCTGCCTGGGTCCATGGGCATCCCTTCAGCCCCCCTGACCCTCCTCGGCAGGCAACATGGCAACAACTTGCACTCCAGCGAAATCATACCCCCCCCTCGACGCTCGATGAGCTCCACGTTGGAGGCAGCGTCGCTCTTCAGTGGATTGAACGGCGGTGGGTGGCTTGGACGGCTCTGGTTGTGCTTGTGGGCGAGTGACGTGTGTGTGTGTGTGCGCTGGTGTGTGTGTCTATGCAAGTGATGTGTGTTTGTGCCACTCTTAAGCACTGCTTTGACAACGGTAAGAGCTGTTATGCTGTCCACTCTGAAAAGTGTGTACCTCCCCTATGTGCACTAGTCGCCTTCTAAGCTTGGTTTACAAAAATAGCAACTGCCCCCCAAAATATTTAGATTCCACACCATGGCTGAGAATTGTGTACACATGCCATACCTCGTAATACATGTAAATCTTATGATTATTTCAAACGATTTAAACATTGCCCCCTCCCGCCCCAAATGTCGATCAGGGGCGGTGGATATTTCATCATACAGCATGTGTTTTTGCCAAGCTCTTCGGTTAAAACTTGAGCAGCATTGAAGCCTGATTTCCATCTGGGTACGGATGAGATCTTTATAGTAATCTGCACGCACCTGTGGGCACTCACACACACACACACAATACACATACGCACACACGCACACACACAAACACATGCACGCACACACGCACGCAGGTGGCCACATGGGAGGAGGTGCTGGCAACAACATCAGGCAAGGACCTTCGTCTTCCCAAGGCCTGCACGGCCTGCACAGTAGGTTGTCCATGGCCGGAGCAGGCTTTGGGGGCCACCTAGGTCCAGGGGCCAACAGCAACAACAACAACAACAACATCATCAACAACAACAACCGCAGCCACCAGCACCACCTAGACATGCAACAGCTAGGCCTCAACAACAACATGGGCAGCAGCGGCAGTGGCCTGATGATGGGAGGACCTGCGCAATTCCCGATGCAGCAGCACCAGCAGCAGCAGCAGCAGCAGCGTGGGGCAGGTCTTGGGATAGGGTTGATGGGGAGTGATGCAAGTGGAGGTGGGGGTGGGGGTGGGGACATGGGTGATCCTCAGTCACTCCAAGCGCAGCAGGCTTCACAGGCCCAGATGTTGCAGCATCTCGCACAGCAGCTGGGCATGGGCAGCTTGAGCCCTGCAGTCCTCGCGCAGCTACAGCAGCAGGTACAATAAAGGTCCTGCTTGTTTGGTACCGCAGGGCACTTATATCACCGCAAACAGCAAACGTTTTTGACCCCCTCGCGGTGCATTGCGACCAATTCAAAACGCCTTGCAATTTTCGCATTGGTGCAAAACAACAGAGGTTCTAGGTTGGATTCCTGGTCAAAACACCCCCAAAAAATTCTCCCATTTTACCGCCTTTCCACGTTGTATCTGACTTCTTTTGCCCTTATTCACGTGCATGAAGGCTTTGCTTGCTTATTCAGGAAAGGGGCAACGAAGATTTGCATAAGCTGGCATTGTGTCTACTGATCAGGTGTTGCCCCCCTTGCATTGCTCGCATTGGGGTTAAAACCCAAAAAAATACCAACTAACCCTTGGGTTTTTTCACCTCGCTTTCATTACGGTACCCACGGTACCTGGGCATTTAACCCCTGCCTTAAGACCTGCAAAATCCTTTGTCATGGCTGGTCAACGCGCGCTCAAGCACACACACAAACACACACACACACACACACACACACACAAACACGAACACAAATGCCCATACACAGGTGACCCTTCAGGACCTAGCAACAGGGACAACAGCAGCAGGAGGGTCCATGGCTCCTGCCCTGAACAACTCACAGCTAGGAGGGGGGCCCTATGGATTTCTCCCCCAGCAACAACCACAGCAGATGGGAGGAGGAGGAGGAGGAGGAGGCCCACGTTCACACCCCATGCCTCGTGCCCCCAACCCCTTGCCCCACAACAGCAACAGCAACAACAACAACAGAAGCCTCAACCCACAGCAGCAGTCCTTCTCGCACCACGGTCCTATCATGCGCATGCACACAAGCCCCCTGCCCCAAACCCACAGCCTGGGCTACGCTGAGCCTGCCATGTTTCCCTTACCCACCACGGTGTCCAGCACGCCCCAGCAGCTCCACCTTCAGCCTCACAAACCGCTGCCCCCCCAGGTGCAGCAGGCCCAGCAGGTGCTCAAACTAGATTGACAGTCAAGATGAGAAATGTTGTGGAAAAAAGTGAGGAAGGGGGTTGAGACTTACTGCATCAGGCGAGGCCATAAAACAGCCGTTCACCCCAACCCGCTGACTGTTGGCTTGTAGCGGTGAAATTTTGTTGCGCCAGACACAGCATATAAACCATGAAGAATCAGAGCAAGATGCTTTGGGATCTTGCACAGGAAAAGCCATTCTTTCAGGATCAGCCAGAACTGTACATGATGGTACTTTGGGAAGAAATCCTGTGTGGGACATCCTTACAAGTATATGTAAGAACGCACGCATTCTACATGCACAAGTGAAGGAGTCTTGTTGCAGCATAACGTAATACGACACTCAGGTAGCCTTGTTTGCTGGGAGATCAGATGAGCAAAGACCATTTTAAACCATCACGGAAAGCCCCTGCTCCTCTCATATCGCTCACGGTGCCCAACATACATGCTTTTGGCACTAACAATCTCATCACACACACACACTTGCACAAAGACACGAAATTAAACATGCAAATACACACAAATTCTTTTTTTCTCTCACACACACAGACACACACACGCGTGCACACACACACACACACACACACACACGTATGTTCACACATACACACACACATGCACAAAGACACGCAAAAACTCGGAACTTTTTCTCTCATGCACACATGCACACTCAGTAACATGCAGGAACACGCGCAATTTAATGCGCAATTAGTGCGCAACCATACGTGAAGAATATCACCGCCCCTAATTAACGTTTTGGAGGGGGGGGCAATGATCAACTTTACATATTTTTCAGATTTTGCAGGGATTTACGGGATTTGGGGTGGGGCAATGATCAATTTGTTTGTAAAATATATGTTTTTAGAAGGAGAAGGAGGGGCGGTGAGTACATGTAAGTACGGTACACACATTCTTTCTCTATACACACGTATGCACATACACACACACATATACACACACATACACACACGTACACACGCATATACACACACATACACACACACATACATATACACACACTGTGACTCACATCAGGCACAGCAGCTGCTCGGCGACACTGGCTTCAGTGGCCTGCAAGATCTGCAGCAGCAGCTGTTACACGCCCAGGTAACCACGCAGCAGTGGCAGCAGCAGCAGCAGCAACCTCAACTGCAGCAGCAGCAGCAGCCGCAGATGCAGCAGCAGGCCACAGCAGCCCAGCTCATGGGTCAACATCGACATCTGCCCCCGGCCTTTTATTGCCCTCTGTCTCAAACTCTGATGGTCGATCCCGTGGTGGCTGCTGACGGAATCACGTACAACAATGCAGCCATACAGGACTGGTGAGTCACGCGTGCGTTTATATGAATCCGGTCGACAACCATGCTGGACAATAAGGTGTGCGGGTCCCTCAAGCATTGTTTTATAAATGTGTTGTAGAGCAACGGCCCTGTTGATGTAAGCTGCCGTGCTGAAAGTCAAGCGCCAACATTCTGAGAGGAGCTACTGAAAGCAACACGGCCGGCTGACCACAATACCCGTTACACTGATGAATGTGTACATACATGATCAGACTCAATAATCAAGCGATGATGGATTAATTGATGTCCTTAGGAACTTTAAACAAAGCCTTTAAAAGCATGAGTAAAACAGTGAGCTTTGGTCGCTTGTGCCTCACAAAAATTGGGGGGAAAGGTTAAGACTGCAGCCTGGCACACGCTGTCAAGGCGCGCTTTAATCTTCCATAGACAATGCCATTGCTTATCTTTCATGAATGTGTGCCACGTATGTGCCTCATTATCCTTGCCTACCTTTCCCAAATGTGTGCCCACGTGTGTGTGCCTTATTGTCCTTGCTTATCTTTCATAAATGTGTGCCACGTATGTGCCTTATTGTCCTTGCTTGTCGTTCGAAAATGTGTGCCCACATATATATGCCTTATTGTCCTTGCTTGTCGTTTAAAAATGTGTGCCCACGTGTGTGTGCCTTATTGTCCTTGCTTGTCGCTCAAAAACGTGTGCCCACGTGTGTGTGCCTTATTGTCCTTGCTTGTCGTTCAAAAATGTGTGCCCACGCATCCGCATCCCCCCCCAGGCTTAGGATGCACGCCGTGTCTCCCATTACGCGCATGCCGCTCACGAGCAAGTATTTGGCGCCAAACCCTGGCCTCAAAGCAGCAATTCTGGAAGAGGTGAGAGGAAGGGCTGTGTGTGTGTGTCCTCCACCCTGTTGTCCATTCGCACACCTGCTGCCCTGTGGATCTCCAGTCACTTTGATTCCATCCAATCGACTTCATTCCAAAGCGTCTCTAGACTAGAGCATGAAGAGGAGGAAAATGAAGTATCAGTATTGTATGTGCTCATGGCCAACTCTCTTACCACTCCCTTGCCACCTGCTGCACAGGTCGCAAGCCAGCAGCAGCCATTCTTTCCGCAGGCCTAGGCCTACAACGTAATGAACACACTGCAAGCAAGAACCTGATGAAGTGTAAGAGTATGTGTATGTGTGTCGTATCGGTGTGCGCGATCCAATTGCTGCACAGATGTCCGATTCAGCTTTGTGCTTGGTTCCCTTATGTAGAGATGGTGGGCCTTTTTGCGTTCTTGCTCCGTCAGCTGGGTCTCCAGGCATCTAGCCTGTGCAGGGCAAAGACAGGAAGGGCATGCACGTGTCTGTGTGACATTGGTGACTGTGGCTACGGCACTTATTGACGCCACTGGCGTCTTTTTGCAAGGACTTGATGGAATATTTGTGCGAATTCTTCAGCACACAAATGCATTCACCTCCAGGTGTGTTTCACTACCTTTAGGCGGTGTGAGAGGCAAGAAGAGAGAGAGAGAGAGAGAGAGAGAGAGAGAGAGAGTGAAGATCCCACACAGAGGAGCAAAGCAAGAGGGTGGAGAGGCATATGTACATTGTTTGAGAGTGAGGGTCAAAGATACTGAAGCACGCAAGATCAGGGGTTCGGTCTTGTGCTTCGCTATGCACATTTGCTGATGCATGAGCAATGCTGGCCGTGCCTTCCATATTGAATCCAGTGGAGTTTTTGTTTTCGCTCTGCTTGCTGAATGGGAAGAGGATGTGATTGGAGGTAGCGTTTTCTTTTCTATTGACACATGTTTTTTGGTGCAGGCGCCTGTAAATCCTTTGCTTCCTAAAAACCTCCCGCGGCATGGATGGTCAGCAATAGCTAGGTTTGTCAATCCCTGCCGGCAATGTGTAAGCTTTGTGCGTTTGGTGCAGCCCTCTGCATGTCCCCTCCTGCTTTCTGCAAATGTGCCCCTGGCAGCGTTAGCCAGGCAAAATACCTTTTTGCCGGTCTGCGTTGAGTCCGTGCCTTTGCAGAATTGCCTGTTTGTATTTAAATCCCTCTCAAGTTTTTGTTTTGCACGTGTGACTGAGTGGTGGCTCCTGTTATTCCTGATGACAATTGCGCCGTGCTGTGAAAAAATGTGTGCTCGTTTGTAGATGCAACAACACCAATGTGTTTTGGAGGGCAGTGTGGGCAGTGAGTAGAAATGGTGAACACTGGGCACATCTGCCTCAAAGCTTGATTTGCGGCAGAGTTTCTCAGTGTTTCATTTTGTGCATGTGTGTGTCTAGGAAGGAGGGACTCACACTTGTGTTTGCTCTGGATTGAGTGTGTTTTGACTGTGCATATATTGGCTTCCGGGAAGTGCACTGGAGCGCGGCCACGGTGCAATGTCTATTTGGAGATTTCATGAAGGCGTTGAGAGCTTGGCTTGGCAATGAGGTGTGCAATCAAAACAGGTGGTCAACAGGGGGGGACGTTGAGTCATTTAATTTTGTTGCACCCATTTTTTGCCGCCTATTTCATACTTTGTTACTGTCGTTTGCAACTCCAAGATTGCTGCGCATCGCCATGGGTCTGCAAACCAGAGAAATACTTCACCAATAATCCATTTCTAGTACAGTGTTGATGAGGTATGCTGGCTTTGGGCGGGGCTTGGGCTATTGGGATCATGAGTTTGGAGTTTTTCCTTTATGCACGCTGATCATTACCAGCGAACACTTTTGATCTTGCTTTTGCTACATTGTGGGCAGGGGGGGGGGGGGTAGCTATTCTTCTGAAAGACTTTTTGGACAAACTTGTTGATTACATGATTACAGTAGCTTACCATTTTGGTGTGTTTATGTTATTGCCTTATGCAACAGCATTCTAGCAAAAAATGTAAATCAGATGCAGCTTAGCTATGCCGTGCATCATGCACCAGCAGCTGCACCTTGTGCTGTCTGACCAGAACAAACTGCCACGCTGCCTTTGCTTGTATTTGCCTAGAATTTGGGCACGTCAGCATCAAGTTTATACTTGCAAGCAGTCAGGCACGTTTGACCTCTCCATTGCATAAGGGGATGGTATTCGGCAATACAATAATAAAATTTGATGACGACAGCACACTGTCAGAAGAGAACCCCGTGTTTTTAGGAAAATGTGCTTAATGATACACAACTTGCCGGAGTCCCAGACATTAAGTTATTTTGATGCTGCAAGAAGAGGTACATATTTAGTTTAAAGAGTTTACAGATAAAGCCATCAGTCGAAACGTGCGACTGCTAGGCTGCGTATGTACAACGTGTAAAGATGGTGATAACTGTTGTTGTGGCACCAGACTTGTACTAAACAAGCATCTACCAGGATCAGTGGACCACATTAAATCAAAGAGGGGGGATCATCTTCTGTGTGTTTTGGGCACATGAAAAACTTGGACTGTCGCACTGAGATACCAAGAACGAGGGAGGCAAGAAACATTATGCATATACTCATGTGTGAGGAGCAGCACATGCATAACGAGAGGGTCTGAAACATCAAACATGGTCTGGTTCATCACTAATTTGCTGCGGGCCCTGCTGCTTGACGAACTCTGAACCAGCGTGAGTTTGAAGCCGTGCCCAATGGAAACGTCAGATTTTTGTGTAACGATTAACTGTTGGTGCAGCTGTCATGTGTTCATGTGTTTGATCAATATATTTCTGAGATCCTTGTAGGTTGAGCAGCCATGCCATCTCTCTAAAAGTTAACTGCGCAGCTACGCCACCTCTTGGGCTGAGCAGCCATGCCATCTCTATAGACATAAACTGCGCAGCCACGCCACCTGTGCCATCTCTATAGACAAACTGCACAGCCCTGCCACTTGTGTAGGGCTGTAGGCTTGAGCAGCCAAGCCTGGCTGGGGGTCTTTGTAATCCAAGAACGTTTTTGTAATCCATCGAGTAGTGTAATCCAAGAACGTCTTTGTAATCCAAGAACGTTTTTGTGTGTTTGTGTGTGTGTGTGTGTGTGTGTTTTGGGCACATGAAAAACTTGGACTGTCACACTGAGATACCAAGAACGAGGGAGGCAAAAAACATTATGCATATACTCATGTGTGAGGAGCAGCACATGCATAACGAGAGGGTCTGAAACATCAAACATAGTCTGGTTCATCACTAATTTGCTGCGGGCCCTGCTGCTTGACGAACTCTGAACCAGCGTGAGTTTGAAGCCGTGCCCAATGGAAACGTCAGATTTTTGTGTAACGACCAACTGTTGGTGCAGCTGTCATGTGTTCATGTGTTTGATCAATATATTTCTGAGGTCCTTGTAGGTTGAGCAGCCATGCCATCTCTCTAAACGTTAACTGCGTAGCTACGCCACCTCTTGGGCTGAGCAGTCATGCCATCTCTATAGACATAAACTGCGCAGCCACGCCACCTGTGCCATCTCTATAGACAAACTGCACAGCCCTGCCACCTGTGTAGGGCTGTAGGCTTGAGCAGCCAAGCCTGGCTGGGGGTCTTTGTAATCCAAACGAAAGTTGTTGCGTGACTAATTTCGCCAAGAGACCCCTTTAGGATGATCAGCCATGCCATCTTATAGGACCCAGGCTCCTCCCGCCATAGTAGGGACAGCCATGGAAGTTTGTTCTCCACTCAATCCTGCCTGCCTTTTAAATAGGTGACCCTGCTTATAACATCACAGGGCCCCCCCGCACCACTGCTTTGGCTTTTTTATTAAGTTAGGAAGCTGGTACGGGTTGAAGCACTATACGACATTCCTCCGAGTCAGACAAAGTAGCGTCAGACAAAAAGGCCACAGTTAAAATGTGGGTTTGAAGCGATTAAATTGCAGTTGATGTGATTTTGCAGCCAGACCTAACTGGGTTGGTCTGTGAGGACTGACACAAAGATTTATTCTATCTGTGTCCCTCCTCTATCACTGTGAGGAGTGACAAAAAGAATAGCAATTCAGAATTTGATCAAACAAGTTAAAAGCGACGTGAACCTGGCTGGTGTACTTCACCCTTCACATTTCTGTCTGCTTGCCAAACAAAAGCAAGAGTGCCTCCAGCCCTTATTACACATGGTTACTGTAGTGACCTGGACTGCAACCTGCAGTCCTTGTGTGCAACTGGTAGTTGCAAGCTCACTCAAAGTGTGTGTGTTCGCCCCTCTAAGGTCTGCTCCTCCCCCAAAACTTGGTGCACGCTCCGCGCCACAAAGCCACTCTGCTCGCACGGAATGCTGTCGTTTGTTCCCGTGCTGCTGTAGTACACTGCTCACTGCAGCACATACAGCCACTGCTGCTGCATTGGCCGCCCCCGATCGACTCAGCCCGCCAATCTAAATCTAACCCTCCTGCTTCCGTTACTGCATATTACTGCCACAGCTCTAAAGCCAAGATTTAATTTTGGGCGTAATAATGGGGGATTAGCAAACTCCCTACTACGGGGTTGAAAACAAGGCGAGACAGATGAAATAAAAAAGAGAGAGACAGGCTGGTAGAAAAGGAAAGAGGGGGGAGGCAAGTCGATGACTAAGAAATAAACTTGACATAATGACATACCGGTACACGCGGAGCATACAAATAAGGCAAGAGGGAGGGTCCCAAGCTGTACACTTGATTGTCTAGGTACCGATCTATCTATCTATCAATGTACCGCGGGGCTAGTAAAAAAGGGAGGAAAAGAACAACTGGCCGAGCGCAGTTCTGCGCACATCCAGAGACAAAACCTCGGGGCACTCAACAAAAGGCTAGGGAAGGTAAGGGTTAGCCAGTACAAGCGCAACTAAGCCATTGCAATGACTGGTGCACCAACACCAAGACCAACACAACCCGAAACTACAAGTACGCGTTTCCCTATGGGAACAGCCAAGGAGCCGTTTGGCCTAGCATAAACAAAGGGGTGAGCCTTGCCACACCCAATTGTTGTCAGCGACGAATTGTGTGACAAGCAGTTAGATAGTTGGTTGACACTTGAGAGCTTCTGTATGTCTTGTTCAATAAGCTGGATGTGCCAGTCTTTTTAATAACCTTTATCTTCTGAATTTGATACTTTTGGTAATCGATTGACACCATGTGAGCATTCTAAGAGGTACCATTAGAGGGGATCCTCAAGAGACCCTGTACCGAGTAAGGTCTCCGATTCTATTTGTTCGTTTAGTCATATAAATGTGTAACCACAATGAGGCCGAGAGGTCTGTCTGAGTTAATATCCCAGCTCCGAGAGCGAGGGGGAGCAGTGTGGGAGCCAGTCAAAGATTAGTGGCACTAGTAGAGTCACACACATACGTATGTGTGCAGAGAGCGCACTACAGGCATGAGACAGAGAATTGGTAGAAGCATTATGGACCACAGCGATGCAAACCCACTCCTCTGCTGGGTGGTTTTTCAGCTTCTAGTACTGCCTTTAAGCCCAGAGGTCATTCGTCCTTAAATTTGCTGATCAAAACATCTCTTGCCTGATAAGAAGCAGATGATGAGGCGCAAGAACAACGAGCACTACTGACATGCCTACTTATTAGAACACCGACCGCAAGTAACTCTCCACATAGTCGTAAGGGCCACGCACAGGCACTGTTTCCAGCAGAAGAAAACTTCTCGACACCCTCGGAGTTGCTCGTGAATGCCACAGCATGATGAAATACTAGCTTGCATGGATGCCATCAGATCTGCAACAAAATCACACAAAATAGAGAGATAGAGAGAGAGAGAGAGACATCCAACACAACCCTCAAAAGATCTGAGCAATACTTCTGGTGATGTGCAGGCCCCTGCTCCCCAACCACCTGATTCCCATTGATAAGCCATTCCTCTTTTTATTTTCGTGGGACCTTGTATAGACTCTGCTTTCAGTGCAAAATGGCGAGCAGCGCAAACACAGAACAGCAGAACAGCTTTCATTCCTAAACCAATTTTTACGCCGTCTGCAATTTTTTCCTGTTCTTTACTTATAGCTACTTAAACACTTAAACGTGAAATTCCCGAATCTGCAGCCTTGAACTTGACGATCTTAACGGCACGAACACACGAATAAACAAAGTGCAAGCTTGCACTTCTCTCAGGTCTAGTGAATGAGGCAATGAACACTTGTGTTCCCTCCAGTCCCCGAAGGAATTTATCCCTGGTGCAGTAGCCCCCCATCTTGATCCCCACCGGTGGACTGCCCTTCTTATCGGTGAGAATCCACGCAGAATCTACTCCTTGAATTTCCTGCACTTACAAGATAATCAGCAGATATACCAAGTTGCCTGCATTTTCCGGAAATCGCATTGGATTACACACTCTTTACAGATTTAAAAATGTTCTAAATTTCAGCCTCATATCTACATAAGAGCAGGAGCATGACATCGGTGGACAAGGTGGGGAACTGCTGCTTGAGCGGAGGGTGTGTCTTGAAACGAAAGACACCTGCACAGCTTGCTGCAAACCTTTGTAACCTTGTTGCAGGATGTCTTCAAGCACACGGATGTAAGAATGCCCGAGGACCAGCAAAGAGCGGAGGGGGGCTCCGTTGCTAGCAAGAAGCAAGACCCTCGGCGTATGTCACTCGGGAGTCTGATGGGCAAACCGAGCAAAGCAGGAGGTGCGTAATCCCCGCCTGCTTCCCCTAGCTGAGGTTACTCTCGCTTCCTCGCGCGTGTTTACGCTCAGGCATCCCCTCCGCTTTTTGCTGTGAATGGGTGTATATGTGTGCGTGCTTGGAAAGTCAAACATATGGAAACTCAGCTCGACAGTGTCGCCCCCACTAAAACTTTCGGGTGGTCAACGCCACTTTTAGGTCAAATTCGGTGGACACATACTTACACACACACACACACACACACACTCACACACGCACACACACACACACACACATTTATGCACACCACGCACACATACACACTCTACTTCGCCTCTTTTGCACGCAGGTTATGGGGGTTCCAAGAGCTCAAAAGCTGCGAGGACCCTGAACCCTCTGGCTCAGAGCCAGGACAGGGGGCTGCTGTTCAGCTTGCAGCCAGGCTCTGAGGACGGTCAGACGAACGAGAACGGAAGCTCAGCTGCAGCAGCATTGCCCGTGCTCCCAGAGCACGCACAACAAGAAGGCAGTATGGATAACGCAACCCTTTTGAAGGGCAGCAGCTTGTGGGGTGTGGTAGAGGGGGGAAGCCCTGATAAGCACAAAGACACCGACCGCAGTGGGCAGGACCAGCAACGCTCCGAGCTTAGCGAGCACCAGCAGCAACAGCAAGAGCACAGTGTGATTGCGTCCATGGCAGCGCCAGGCAGCCAAGAGGGGGTTGAGGGGGCCCAGCATTGCTTGTCTGGCCGCAGCAGCTTCCATTCTACCGAGCTTCTCTGCTCTCCCTCTGCAGCTGAGCATCACCAGCAACAGCCTGCCAGCAACGGCAACAGCCCCGCATACCTGCCATCAGCGGTGCCCGTGACTCGTGAGCAGAGCTTTGAGGACGCGCAGCACAGCTTTGACCAGCGCCTCTCGTCCGCAGAGCCTTCCTCCCCTCCCTCTGCCAACAAGCCTGCCTCTCCTACCATGCGTTTCACAGACCAACAGCAGGAGCAGGAGCAGGCAGAAGCCTGTAAGCAGGCAACGCAGCCAGACCTGGGTGAGCTTGCTGCGGAGAATGAGCCTGCTGCAGCTGAGCAAGTCATTTCTGCTCAAGTATCCTCTGATGCTACTGATGCGCTCTCCCAGCTGCGAATGTACGAGCTCTCACCTAAACCCGCTGCAGCCAGCCCACGAGGTGATTCTTGTTGTGTGCAAGCAACGTGTGGACTGCTGGTCATGGCAAAGCTTGGGCAAAAGCACATATTTTATGTGCATACAACCCTCGCGCACACACCCCATACAACGCTCATACACTCGTGCAAGCACACACGTACACACACAACACGTATACACACAACATGTACACACATAAAACACATACATACACAATCTTCACACACGCACTTACATACAAGGTCGTGCATATACTATCCTGCGCACACAAGGAATGGAGTACACATGCATGCCCGCATACATTTCCTAAGATACAAGCAGTATATACATACACAGGGGACATGCTGCATGCGGAACAAGTCAAGGAGGATGGAGAGGTGGAAGAGGAGGGTGCTGATCAGGCCATCTCTCCTCCTGCAGCTAACGCACCCAGCTCACCAAGTGACCGAGCGGGCCTTGCCACAGCCAAGGATGAGCAGCAGCCGCAGGGGAATGAGAAGGTGGAGCCCAGTTTAGTGCAAGGGGCAAATGGAGGGAAGGAGGAACAGGATGTGGACATGAAAGTGGGTGCTGCTTGCTCAGAGCAGGAGGAGCAAGCGGAGCCAGCCGGGCAGGAACAGCCAGGAGCAGAGGGTGTGAGTGTGGCGGAGAGTGTGGGTGCGGTGGTGCATGCGCCAGCTGCAAAGGAAGAGGATGAGGCGGTAGCTGAGGAGCACGGTGTGCAGCCAGCAGCTGGGATAGAGGAGGTGCATCCTGCAGTGGCCGCGGCAGAGGAGGTGGAGGAAGAGGAGGACAGGGAGGTCACACAGCAGGTGGCAGCTGAGCCTGAGCCAATGGTGGAGGAACCTGATGCAGCTCATCAGGTGGAGGAGCAGGCCGCCTTAACAGGGGAGGCGATGGAGATGGATGTAGTCTCAGAGGTAGGTTTGACCGCTAGAATTGTTGTGTGTGCACATGCGTGCGTACGTAAGTACGTATGTACGTATGTGTGTGCTCCAGTTTTCCCAGTGCTTCAGGCGGACACGACCTTTAGGCATCTCATGGGCTATGCATGTATGTGTAGATATCAGGCTTACGACAATTACTCATGTGGTGCTGCTATGGTCCCAGCACAAAGGCACGTGTGTATGTGTGCGTGTGTGTCTGTGTATGTGAAAAAGGGCTAGTTTAGGTAATTCTTGTAATGTCAACTTGAGTGTGTGTGCACACCACAACACAGGCGGAGGCAAATGAGCCAGCAGCAGCAGCAGCAGCAGAGGGTGACGCCGAGCAAGGAGAGCAGGCAGCTCTTTTAGCTCAACCTGCTGAGAGGGAGGCTCCCGTGACCCCCCCAGCCGACACTGCTGCAGCGGCAGAGGGTGAAGAGGGGGATCCTGAAATGGCCGTGGCTGAAGTTGCAGGGGAGGAGGCTCCCGTGTTACCTCCAGCTCCACTGCCAGCAGCAGAAATTTTGGGAGAAGAGGGGGAGAAGGCTGCAGTTGAAGGAAAGCTTGTTGCTGCTGACGGGGCGGCTGCTGGGCAGGCGGCAGAAGTGAGTGAGGCTGAGGTGGGACAGGAGCCCGCAGAACCTGTGGCGGCTATGGAGTTTGAAATGGACGCTCCACATGGGGAGGAGCGTGAAGAGGCGGCCATGGGTTGTGAGGCACCTCCTGTCGCAGTTGCGGCAGCAGCAGAGCCTGGAGCAGCAGCAGCGGCAGCAGAAGGGGCAGACAAGGAGGATGTCCCACAGGGCAGTGCGCCAGCAAAGATCAGCACGCCGGAGACGGTTGATGTACCTAAAGAGGTCAGTGCGCCAGCAGGGATCAGTGGACAGGAGGAAGTCAGTGCGCCAGCCAAGGTCAGTGAACCAGCTCCAGATACCGAGGGGGTTGCCGGTGCAGGGGCGGAGCCGATGGCAGCAGCAGTGCCAGAGGTCCAGGAGGAGCAGGAGGCGGCTGAGGTCACGGCAGAGACCAGTGCGCCTGTGACTGGGCGGGCGGATACAGCAGCAGCAGTGGACGAGGAGCCTGCTGCTGATGAGGTGCCCGCAGCAGCAGCAGCAGCGGTGGGCGAGGAGCCTGTTCTTCCTGTAACAGCAGCAATTATGAAGGAAAAGGAGGGGGAGCAGCCTGAAGCACCTCCTGCCTCTGCAGCAGAGGAGGCAGCAGCAGCAGCTCCCTCTGCTGCTTCTCCGCCTCAAGAGCGTGATGACGTAACCCCCCTCCCACCCGCCCCGCAAACCACCCCTGAGCCTGCTGCACCTGCACAAGGTGACGTTATGTTCCCCCTCCCTCCAGTCCCCCATTCCACCCCTGAGCCTGCAAGTGCGGTGGCGTGTGCAGACCCTCACATCTCTGCCCCTGTGGCAGGGGTGGCTGAGGCAGACATGGCAGAGCAGAAAAGTGCTGCCCTGGAGGGAGTCAGCTCAATGGAAGCACCCAGCCCACCCGCCCCCCAGACCACCCCTGAGCCTGCAAGCGCTGCAGCCTCCACTTGCACCGCTCCCCAGGTCACAGAGGAGGAGGCTCACGCTGCTGCTCCTGTGGGAACAGCTGAGGCAGAACAGGGTGCCGATCTGGAGAGGGGCAGCTCAATGGACGCTGCCACTGCCGCCCGCCTGGCACACGAGCTAGGTGAGCAGGTTAGGGCGTGCAGGTCACGAGCATATCATTGATGTCCATTGATGTCACAGCGCGCGTGTGCTTGTTGCAGCAGGCTGGATGTACTACTTTAGACGTACATGGGAGCATGCGACAAGCTCAAGCACTCTAGGCTAAGATCTGAGCAGAAGGCACTTGACCTCACTCCTCCTTTTCCAGCAGTTTCACAGGCAAGCGCAATCGTGGCATGAAGTATTACAGCATTCTTTGCTACGCTTGCAAGGGTGTACACCCTGGAGGTCCCGAAGGGGCTGTAGAAGTGTTAGTTTAGGTCTTTGGACAGATCCTAGGTATGTCCATTCTAGCGTCACCCAATTAATGATAAACCTCACCAGCAGCAAAGTGTGATGAACAGAGTGTGTTGGCATGTGACGTCGACCTTACACGTAAACCTTTCCCGCAGGCGTGGCGCTTGCCATGGAGAGCTATTCCAGCAGCCACAGCAATAACAACAACGGCAACGACTCAACCACCACCCCGCAGCGCTCCTCGCAACTGTTAAAACAGCTGGAATTGGGTACCCAAAAGCACACCACCACTCCCTGCACAACCAACACCACTCCTGCACCCATGATACCCCCAGCGGCTGTGGCACCTGGTGCGTGTGATCGCTGCTTGTGCTCGATCTGAATGCTTTCAAGCCTCAATCCTCTGGCTGCAAGCCCCTTTAGAGGTCATCGTTCTAACACTGACCATGCCTCACCCTTTTTGACACACCACAAGCACACACGTCCACGGTTTATGCCCCATTTCTCCCACAGTTACACTCACACACACACTTATACACACACATACCTGCAGCCAAACACAAGGGCACACCTGAACCGCCATGTGGGCGGCAGCCAGAAGGGCTGGGCCTGATCGATTTGAACACAGGGGGAGGTGGGTGCCTTACTTGCAGCAGTGCCTCATAAGAAGGGCTGGCCAGAACCGTACATGTACTCTGAATATGGGACAAACTATTGAGTACGTTCATGCAGCTCAGATTTCCTCCTCATAGACACGCACACAAAGTGTGTTTGCCTGCGCTCACTTTGCAGATCTTTGTCCTCAAAAGAACTGTCTGTCACGTACATGGTCATCCTCACATACAGAATTGTCTGTCACGTTCATAGTCATCCTCACATACAGACAAAGAGAGTTTGTGCAGTGTCTTTCACTGCCACACAATGACCGGAGCTTTGTCACTGTAGCCGTCATCTGAAAAAAAAAGGAATGGAAAAGTGCTTGTGCATACACTCACACACACACTCACGCACATAAGCGCACACACTTGTTGTTACACAAGTACAGATGATGTGAGCATGAGTTAGCAATCGTGGTGGAGGGTAAGAAGGGGAAGGGGACGTGCATACACACACATAAGCACATACACACAAGTTGACACATGCATGCACACAAACTCACACGTACAGAGGATGTAAGCATGGGAGAGCAGTATGGTGGAGGGGAAGAGGGGGAAGGGGGGGGTTACATGCCTCCTTTGGAGGCTACCCCCTCCCCTGGGCCAGGAAGTCCTGCAGGCACTTCAGCTGGCAACCACCACCACCACAACCACAGCCACCACGAGCAGGTGAGAGAGATGTTGTAGGGGAAGAGTGTTTGATCGGGGGTGAAGCAGGTTGAGGTCAGGATCCTTGCATGGCCGTTATCATGCAAATGCAGGGTGTCTTGTGTGGATGTGTGTGAGTTGGAGGATGCTAACTTTTGGGGGGCTGCGTCACAGCCATAAATCCCCGCCGCAATTGTTGGTCAACCAATTTATGCGAGAGGCGTACACACCTGCTGCCGTTTGTGGCATTTGTAGTGTGGGCTCGAACTGTGTGCTTCGTTTGCTAGCTTGAACCAGCCTCACTTTTCAATGTGATGGTCCATTCAATGGTCCTTGCGGTCGTTGAGAGACGACTTTTTTACAATGCACGTCTTCAGAGGACAGGCACACTGCACTTTGAGGTCCAAAAGCAGAATTGATCAGTTTTGTGCTTAAAGCATTCACGCATTCACAAGTGTGAGTATCCTGAACTTAACTCTCAGGCCTCATCTCACGCTCAACTTACTGCTTGCAGATAGATCCATCCACCTCCTTGTGTACCTATGTGAATAATTTGGCCTTGCCTTGCATTACGCTTCTGCCACACATTCACAAATGCACAGAGGTGCATTGCAACTTCACCCCCTCTTCGTGCACGCCTCCCTTGCTGTGCCTGAGTCGGTGTCTTGTCGCGGTTACACATCTTTGCATGCACAGGTGGGCCGTGACTCCATCCCCCTCTTTGTGCGCGACTCCTATGCCGTGTCTGACTCGGTTTCGCTCGACCGTCAGTCCCTGAATGGCTTGGAGCCGTTTGGGCGCTCCACGCACCACACCGCCGCGCCTGCCACTGCCTCAGCTGCTGCCGCTCCCCCCTCACACGCTGCCTCTTCTATGCCTCTGGGTACCCTGCATGAGGAGGCCTCTTTCATGGAAGACCTGCCACCCAAGGTGCGTACTGTGTGTGAACAGGTGCATGTGTGTGCGTTGAGTTTTCTATCGCTTGCAGCAGCTGCCAGACATCGCATAAAGCGTATCGCCCTGCCAATGTGTGACTAATTGGGCCGTGTTTTGTGGTGAAACAATGTTATGCATTTCGACTCCCTGGGTACTTCCAACCTAGCAGCATTGTTCCAGGGAAAATAGCAGTCTTTTCTTTGTAGTTCCTATTCTATGTAGAGCTCTAATCCAAGCATATACATCAGCCTCAGGCATCCTTGTGCGTTTGGCACGCTTACCGTATACGCTCCTCCATGTGCACATGCTGGCGTCATAAAAATGCGTACACTTGCGAGCGGCAACTACACTTTGCACACATCATTTTGCCCACACAAACAACCAACACTCATGCCCATAACCACATGCTGGCATCGTCCGTACGCACACGCTTGCAAGCTGCACTGTCAATTGCACCTAGCACACATCATCTTGCCCACACATACAACCAACACTCACACGCACACACATACACACACATGCACTCAGCCCATGGCTGAGCTGCAGCGCCCCTCCCAGACGCCCGGTGCCCTACAACGTGGAGCAGCACGTGCTGCACGAGCAGCCACTGCTGCAGGATTTGACGACCACGAGCTAGACGATCTGCCAGGTGACTTGCCAGATCCCATGATGATCTCGCCTTCACCTGCCCCGCCACCTCCCTCTGTGCAATCCAGGGTGAGTGTACACACGTGTGTATGTGTGTGTGTGTTGGAGTGAGCGTGCACGTCAATGTGTGAGACACTTGGCGTTTTCAGCTGCTGCAAGAGTGCTTTAATCACTATATACTTAAGGGTGTACTTTCCTGCTCCTTGAGTGCGTGAATTGTGAATGCCTGCTGCAGATGTTGCGGTGAGGATTGGCACACTGGAATGTGTGTAAAAGGTCGTACACGGCAAGCTGGGTTTTGAATGGTTGGTGACAAGGTTCAGATTATTAGGGAGGCAATGCAGATCACTGGGCTTGGAATGCTGCGACCTGTGTTCTCTTGCCTATGTCAGACCAGCTACTAGCGTTCATTTCAATTTAGGCTAGATTTCAGGCTAGAAGGCCAATTTCAGATCGTGCACAAGCATTGCTGCGTTTTCCTCAAGGCAGCCAGCAATTGCCCCTAGGCTTTACCCTCATCCTCTCCTGTAGGGACTGATCCCTTGGCAGGAGTCCCTGGGCAGAAGACCCCAACCCTTACAATAACAAATTAACACAATGCCCTTCTACAGGGAGCTGATCTCATGGCAGGAGGCCCCCGACCCAATTTCACCAGCCCCTCTAAGCCCCCCCTCCCCGGCACCAGTCCCGCCCCCACGCACAACACCTCAGCACGCAAGCCACACCCACCGCATGCCCACGCCCACGGGAATGGCACGCACACGCCCTCCGCTGCCGCCGCGGCCGACGCACGTGCACGCATGGGCCTGCCTGCACACACACATGCACCGCACACTCCTGCGGGCAGTGGCAGTGGCAGTGGGGGGGGCGCAAGCACTCCTCGTATGGGAGGTGCTGGTGGGTACTCAGCACCAGGGGCGACTCCACAGGCTAACAACGGCAAGGCTACTCCCAGGGGAGGGTTGCCTGGAATGGGCCAGCAGGTGAGGAGTGAGGACTGGCTGGAAACTGCTCGTGCTTCTCGTGTACAAATACACCACGCACACAAACACACACTCACTCAGACACACACACGCACGCACAATACGCGGGCACGCTCACGCAATCATGCACTCATGTATTTGCTATGATATTTGCTATGAGAGGCAGAGGGCTGAGCAAGCGTTTCACACATTTACGCCATGTGCTTATGCACACACGCTCAGCGCGAGCAGCTGGCGCAAGCTCAATCTTCTTCCAAGACTGGTCTTGTAATATTGTGTTGACTACCCTCTGCTTCTTAACGTGAGGCACCATAACTTAGAAACCCCATCAATTGTTGTGAAGGCATTCATTCATCACAACCTTACGTGTACACACATTATGGCCTTTAATTAATTTTCACGCGTAAAATCTCTATTTGCAGCGTGGTGACACGGTACTTGCCCGCCCTACATTTTTGGCATATGACCCTCGAACAAAATAGCTTAGACCACATGCCAACTCCCTGTACTATGCCTAGAGTTGGCCAGAACTGTATATTTACACCGTATACGACAGCGTGTACAGAAATGTCCCTGCTAAAAACACTGTATACACACTGTAGATACGTACATAAGTATGCATGGCTCTGGCCGACCCTGACTTTGCCTGAAAGGCTACCCTCCTTGTAGGCAGGCCCCTGCAGCCGCCTGACAAAGAATTCACTCACTGTCAATGCACATTTATTATAAGGCTGCACGTCACACATGCACCTGCAGCGCATGCTACACCACAAACACAAGGTCCTCATGCATGTGATTGTAGTGCACTGACGCCATTAAGTTCGATTTTGGTATCCACAGCGATCAAAATACACGACACACAGTAAGTGATGTGCCAGCACCACCACCAGATCCCATTGTGCAACTTTGCCCTGCTCACTCGTCCCTGCACGAGTATGACATGAAGGACATGCAGGCAGTATGCTCTGCATTCAAAAATACTGAGCAGTCGTCTGCTCAGTAACCCTGTGCCAACATCACCACTCGTCTCTCTACACACACACACACACACACACACACACACATACACTCAAACGCACGCACGCGTTTTGCTCTTCTGAAACTCTGTCCTCACAGGGAAGCAGGCCGGTGCCCACACCACCACCCACGTCTAACGGTTCAGCCCCCTCACCCCGTTTGTCCAGAGCGGGTGCTGACCCAGCCTCGATGTCACTGAGCGCCCAGCGGGTATGTGGTTTGAACATGATCATGATCAAGCTGCATGAGCACTTGATCGAAATAGAAATAGACATTAGACAGAGTACACTGGACATCAAATAGACAGGCTAACGGGTTCAACTATCAGCTGGTTTTTGGCCCCGAGGTTCTAGTCAGGTTAAATGGTGCCAGGATGGTGCACCTCCTGCCGTGGGTGCATTATCTGATCCGTCACACACACACATTGAGGTCGGGGGGAGAGGAGGGACATTTGTGTGCACTGTGTTTGGCTGTCAATTGAGCCAGGTAAGGAAAACTGAACAAAATGGAGCCTGCACGCTTGTACATATTCTGGCGATTGATGACATGTCTTTCTCCTGCTGCTGCGGTGAGGCACCCTTCCACAACACCCATGATTGAGTGATCCATTTGTACTGGCAACACTGCACATACACATACACACACATGCACATACACACGCATACACGTACCCAATTCGTCTCTTGCCCCAAGCATACCCTCACGCCCTCCGTCTGCAGCAGCTGGCTAAGACACCCTCCAGCGCACGTCGCACTGGACCCTCTGCATTTGGCAACAGCCCTGCAGCAGCTCCCACTCCACCCTCTGCCTCTCGTACACTGCCCAAGTCCATCTCCATGCCCGCGTCTCACAGCGGCAGGCAGCTGCCAGGTATGCGCTGCTCCGTAGCTCTGATCTTGGATCTTGGTCGGGACCCACTGCTCCAAGTTTAGAATGACCACATGACACATGAATGTATGCTTTCTTTAAGCTGTGGATTGCAGCTCCCAGTTGATCAGCTCAGTTGATGTGGTGACATTATCCGAGATGTCGCATGAGCAGCTGGTTGATGTCCTGTGACCCAGATGTCATGATACCGTACCAAAATTGTATCACCCCGCAAAACTAATGTTTTTGAGGGGTGCGGCTAAGTGCGGACAGAAAATTAAATAAATAATTTTAGGCCTGCGGATTGGTGAAAATGGCCTGAATTGGTGAGAATGGCTTAAAAATGGCCTGCGGATTGGATTATAATAAATATTGAAGGGGGTGCGGATTGGTTGCGGATTTGCAAAACTAAGTATTTTTTTTTGGAGTGCGGGATGATTAAATTTTGGTACGGTAAGAGGAGTGCTGCTTGGTTGCAACCTGATCCCAAGCCCTGATCCTGTTTGACCTCACATTTCCTGCAGCACGCAAACCAAGAACGCTTCCATGCCGTCAGAAATTAAAAGACACGCCCATGACTATGCTGGCATCCATTGACTCTGCTCTCCACAGACATCACACACATATGCACAAAACCGCGTCCGCGCACAACACACACAAACACGCACACGCACACCCACACCCAAAAATCACTGCTTGGTTGGAAGCAGGCCAGCACACCACCCCCAACGTGCGCAACCCCTCTCCCCCTGCCACCTACACCCCCCATGCCACCCCCCCCCAATCCTTGCACGGGCGCATGGGTGCTGCGGCTGCCAACACCCCGCCCATGACCGTAGGTGGGTACCGAGCACTTTCTCGATATACCTGGTTCAGTGCCTGCCTGTTCGGGTTAACACTCACCATTGATGCTGTCAGTAGCAGGGGGTTGCCTTGTGTTTGCCTCGCATTTCAGAGCCGCCTTTACCTTTGTACTGGTTGTGGCGCTTGACATCCTTCACACACACACACACACACACACTATTGCCATTGGCAAAAGGTGTAGGAAAAGTGGAAAGCTTGTCTAGTCTAGGTCGTGCCTGATTAGCTGCCCCCATTGACTGCTGACTTCCATGTGTGCACAACTTACCCAACTTACACCTTCTTTTCTCCCCTTCTCGACTTGTACCCTCTTCCTGTCCGCGCAACCCCACCCACTATGATAGCAGGCCAAGGGCCATGCCCCTACTGCCATTACGCCAAAGCCTTCCAAGTGCTCGCACCGACCCGATCTCAGCATTGCACTCTCCTCAACACTCCTAGATCTGAATGTCCACTGCTAATGCAGGCCAGGGTCACGTGCCCACCGCCGTTCTACCCACGCTGCCTTCTTCCCTGAATACACCCATGGCCATGATGCAGCGCCTGCCCATGGAGATGGCGGTGCGTTATGACTTATGACGTTATGACATATGGATGTGTGCACATGTTTGTAGACAGGTGTAAATGCCAGCAATCGTCCTGCGTTTCTAGTCGGGTTTTGCGTCAAGGCTTGCCTCGCTTTGTCAAGCTTCATGTGTAGGGTTGGCCAAAACCGTATACGTACACCGTATATTTGGTGATTTCCCTGCCAAAATACTGTATATACACTATATACACTAGTACGAAGCCCTACGAAGGTGATCCAGAGTAGGCTATTGGAAAGTGCATGCCAGCTGTGACCTGAGAAGAAGAAGGAGTTGCCTCTGGTGCCTCGATCAATGTAGCAACAATCGTCCCTGTCCGCCTTTTTCACCACCACGACTTAGCCGTAGGTGTAGGGCTGTACATGAGAGAAAGGACTTGCACAAAGTAAGCACACACATGCACACACACAAACACACGCACAAACACACACAAACGTGCAAGTGCATGCACACGCACACACACAGACACACACACGCATGCACAAACACATACACACACGTGCAAAAAAGTAGGCATGCATGCATGCACAGCGGTCCCTGGGGCAGATCTGCAGATTTAGCACGCTGCCACAGCGCCAACAGGAACTGGACTGACCTGCAAATCACCTGAGCTCTGTAAGTTCAACATTAGCCAATAACGGTCATTGACCGTTTAAACACCAGCCGGTGGTCATTCGTCATTAGAGTTGGCCATGACCGTATATATACACCGTGTATGACCGTACATTGGTGATTTTCCTGCCGAAAATACCGCACATACACTGTATATGTATGGTTCTGGCCAGCCCTAATCGTCATTCATCTCGCTGCGCACAGGTCAACGCCCCCTTCATGGACCAGGGCAGTCCCTTCAGTGAGATGGACTTTGGTATGGACACCACAAACATCGCAGAGGAGGCCAAGCGGCTGATGCAGTCCCTGGCACCTCCGGGGGGGGGCAACAGCAGCGCCAGCGACGGCAAGCACGCAGGCCATAGACACAGCCCTGCGGCAGGAGGGGGCTCTGGCTCACGTACGTGTGTATGTATGTGTGTGTGTATGTGTGTGCGTGTGTGTGCATGTATGCATGGAGGCCAGCTAGTGTTTCAGGTACTCACTTGCGTTCCACGTGTGTTAGCAAAACTGTAGAGTTGGCTAGGACTGTATACATTCACCGTATATGATTGTATATTTGGTGATTTCCCTGCCAAAAACACCGTGTAACCGTACATACACCGTATATATAGGGTATGTTTTTGGCCAACCCTACAAAACTGCTGTACAGTTTTGGGGCACGAGTGAGAAACAGCTCATTAAATATGCGAGTCTGACGTGCAAAGAGAATGAAGCTGCACCCAAGGATAACCCAGTCCCCTGTTAGATCGTCCCTTGTGAGCCGTGCCACGTGATGCCTGCTATTCTTGAGCTACAAACTAGAAATCAACATCTGCTGCCCCCCCTGCCCCCCCTTTTCCCCTTGGGCGTAGGCACCCCTCCATCTGACTTCAGATTCTCCAGCATGGGAGAAGATTCGCCTGGCATTCAGGTCACCCCCCTACAGTCACACCAAGGCCAGGCGTCCTCTAAGTGCCCCGACTCTAACAATGACGGCAAGGCGGGAGGCCAGCAGCTGCAGCCGAATTGGGGCGGTAGGACGGGCAATGGCAGTGGGCACAATAGGGCGGATATCTCGCCAGGCCAAGTGAGTGCCCTTTTTTGATGCATTGTTGGGATAGAGGGGGGGTGTTGTTCAGTGTGCAGATATAGATCTGCTCTGATTTCGTCTTCCATGCACGGCCAAGTGAGTGTTTGTATCATGAATGCGTAAACCTCTGTCCAGGACTATGATCTTTAAACGTTTAACAAAGGAGGGGCGATCTGCTGTTGTTGTGTGCAAGGCTTTAGGCGTCAAACAGTGCATGCCTGGATATCGTGACCTGGATCAATTGCTCCAGGCCATGTCCAGTGCCTGCTGCTTTCAATTAGTGAAGCACTTGTGTGCTATGCACTAAGACTGGCAGTGTGCCAGAAGAGGCACGTGCTTGCCCTTCCAGAAACTGCCAATGTGCCACCTGTTAATAATGAACAATGACAGTACACCGCCAATGTGCCACCTGTGAGAACACAGGTGAACACACGCACATGCTCACACAGAAACATACACACATACACACGCGCAGGCAGGCTTCCTGGAGACTCAGAACCGCATGCTGATGGAGCGCCTGGTTGTTGCTGAGGAGCGTGCACAGGTATGCTGGACTACGCAGCTGCTCTGACAGCCCGTCTCTTCCATCTTCTTGTGGCTCTTAAGGCTCTCCTGCACATGCTCAGATGGCGCACCCCAATCATGAAATGACCATGCACGCTCTCCCTGCAACCCCTTGCAGGTCTCAGAGCGCGAGGTGGAGCAGCTACGTGACCAGATTAAGACCATCAACTTTGGTGACATGCTTCAGGAGGTATGTGCTTGTTAACACTGCCAAGACTCTCCTTGGTCTTTTGAGGGGGCCGTTCAGCACTGTGATGATCCTTGCTTGTTTCTAGGGTTGGCCAAAAGCGTATACTATATACACCGTATATTTGGTTAATTCCCTGCCAAAATGCTGTATATACACCATTTATATTTATGGTTCTGGCCAACTCTGCTCGTTTGGGTGTGGCATGTGAAAGGGATGTGATCAAACGCATTATCACAGAATGTCAGGCACTCTATAGAGTAAGATGCTACACAAGCGCTCTCTCCCCCGCACTGCTCCAGTGTGCACAGTGTTACAGCGCTGCCACACTATACTTAAAGGGACTGTGCAACTCATGGGCACACACACATGCATGTAGAATGGTGCCGGTGACATGGAGCACGAAGCTCGTCTATATGCAGAGGAGCAGCTGCACGCATCCAAGGCAGAGGTCTCGGGCATGCAAGACACGGTAAGCTAGTGATAAGTCCTCAAACCTGTGTGATAAAACGTGATTTTTAATTTCTGGCGCTGAGGTCAACAAGGCACCTTCAGCAAACTGGTTTAAGCCTCAGGACATATAAAGGCCTGCTCAGCTTGCTTGGTAGGGACACGGCCGTCTGCAGAGTAACTTATACCCATGAATGCAGGCTAGCCTTGCTTGTACATTTGCATACTTTACAAAAGCCTGGGCTATTGCATATGGTTAGGACTTGGAGAAATCAACCCCATCAGGCCACAGAAAACTATGCACTTCCTGCTTGTGTGTGTCCCTTGCAGGTACGCAATATGCAGCAAGCACTGGCTGACACCAAAGCGACCAACAGCAGTCAGTCTGCAGAGCTGAAGGAGCTGAGGGCCACAAACAACAACGACAAGCAGCAATTGAGGCAGCTTCTAGGACAGGTGTGCGTGTGGATGTGGATGTTTCAGTGGTGATGTAGCGTATTAGCGTATTATTGGCACAGATGTTTATGTGAGTTACGTTTTGAATGCAGTACTTCCCAGTAGCGGTGGTACATGGTGCAAAACAGGACTGGTCAAATTCACGTGTGTACAATGTATAAAGACCATGATACATACAGCAGAAGGTCGAATGTCTCCCCAGGCGGCAATGTACAGCAGTGTGCAGTCTTTGCATACCAGGGAATGTGTACCGTGCACCTTTGCACCGATCCAAATTTAAGAAGTAGTCAGGAATCCCTTAGTAATGCTTCTTGTTCTGGCCATGGAAAAAGCTTCCTCTGCTGGCGGCCACGCCTTCACATGCCCGGCTTGAGATGTGTGGACCATATCTTGGTCCAGTCCTTTTATTAGCCTGCCACCCGCCAGCAGTACTTATTCCTCCCCCTCTTCCTGTAACAATTTGTATAGAAATGCAATCCCAAATCAAACATCTTAAGTAGGCCTTTTACAACACGCTGCTACACTGCCTATCTCACCAGGGTGCTTGATCACTCCAAGCGGTTGATCACTCCAATCAGGGTGCTTGATCACTCCAAGCGCTTGATCAACGAGCCTGGTCACTCGCCTTGCCACCTTTTGCTTGCCCAGCATTGTATACGTGACCCCGATGTTTCGGTCCGTGACTCCAGGTTGCCCACCTTGAGGCAGAGCTGGCCACTGAGCGTGAGCAGTCCAGGAAGATCAACATGGAGCTCAACACCACACGCCAGCGCTTGACTCAAGTGGAGGTGCGCACCTACTTAGAGCGTGGTGATCCTGTCTGGTGTTGTCAAACGTCCAGTATTTATTACTGCACATCAAGGTCTTGGGTGCGTTGACCACACGTACAGGAATGAGGGTGACAGCCTCTCCTCGAATACTTTGCAAGATATAGGCACAGCCTGCCTTGGCAACTCTGTGTTCTTCATACACCGCATGAGAGATGCGCACGTCATGGCTTTGAATTTGGTTTCCAGCTGCTCGCTCAGATCAGAGTGCTACCCCTCGTGTTGACTACCGTATGGCATCAGCTTGCATGCTTTGAGACATCATAAACACATACAGTTCCCTCACAAACACGTCAACACAAGCACAGGCCACAGCAGAGGCACGAGGCACAGAGGGCACTCGGCTGGCCAGGCAACGTGACGAGGCTCAGGGCTCCCTAAAGCACAGCACAGATGAGCTGATCGCTGAGCAGCTGCGCAACAAACAGCATGTGAGGCGTTTGGTTATGAACTTGTGGCAAATTTATTATATGTTTGGAGCGAGTAATTGCTTTGTGTGTGGCTGCGTGACAGGCGTCACACTAACAAAATCTGCAGCAATTTGACTGCCTTGTTTCACAGATCGCTCTTGTTTTAAAGGTGTATCATGTAATATGTATTATCTGTCATCTGTATCATCCTGCAACTGACATTTTTCGTTGTACAGGTTGCAGAGGCAACAAAGCAGGCCAGTGCCATGCAAGCGTCCCTGACAAAACTGCAATCAGACAAGGATAGCCTGAAGAAAGATGTGGCTACTATCTATGCCAGGATGAAGGCAAGCGAGAGCCAAACATCTGCGGTGAGTGAGTGAGATCAGGTCGTTATCTTTTTAATACATCCAGGACACTGGCTGCCACAGTGTATAGTAGGGTTGAAATTCTGTTCTATTTGTTCTTTTCCTATGTGCAACCAGTGTTGTGCACTTTACTGTTGACGCCGTCATCCGTCATTTGACGGTCAGGCGTAATTTACGGTTTTGACCGTCAGAAACTAATCATCAAGCGTAATTTACGGTGATTTTAATTTTTGACGTCTGACGGTCGGCTTTACGGTTATTTCAGTGTGAAACCGTCAGGAATAAGTTATTTACGGTGGGAAACCGTCAGGAATTAGTAATTTACGGTGGGAAACCGTAAGCAGCTGGCCAGGCTCGACTGACTCAGGGCCACAGGGCCACACGAGCCCTCTTGGCCTGATTACCGGAGGACATTTTATATTTATATCGCAAATCGCAAATGTTGTTTGTGGGGAATTCGGAGCTTGAGTTGGCACTATGAGCCACTGAGTTCCTGACGCCGCACCATTACTTACGATTCCCCACCGTCAGTATGAATTTCACCGTTAATTACGGTTATGTGACGTAGACGTCATTTAAGCACCGTAATTTACGGTGCCATTTCTGATTGACGCCATAAATTCACAACACTGTGTGCAACACATCTTGAGACTGGAGCAACAATTTTTCTGCTCTGTTATGTGCTTGCAGCATAAAGCGGACGTCCAACGCCTGAAGCAAGAAAATGGGGAGCTGGTCCGTATGGCAGAAGAGCTGATGTGCTCCCTGGAAAAGGAGCGTCAAAAGAACAGGGCGCTGGGGCACTGAATCGTCTTAAAATTTTCATACAAACATTGTACATACCTACGCATTTCTTAAAAGACGCTATCTTGGCCACCGGCATGCTTCCTTTTTACTATTTCTACTAAAATAAGGCAGAGAGGCCAGATAGGTATAAGAATTGTTAGGATAACAAAGTTAAACGGCCTTCAGTCATGTCCTTTCAAAGGTCAAGTTGACCCCTGGCCTGCATTCATAAAACCAATCGCCTTTCCGAGGAAACACAGAAAAATTACTCCATCCTGGCTCTTTCAAGGTTTACAAAAAAAGGCCTTCAAGAAGTTCTGTAGGGGTCCAATCCACACTCGTGCACGACACACCATGAAGGCATCTTTTTTCCAACCCCCAACATTTGCAACACTGCCAACAGCCATTTCTGTAAGGGACTGTCCATCTCTTTGCCTTGTTGTAATTAAGGAGTGCCCCAAATCTGACCCGCATTCATACCAGCAGGAATAATGTATGTCTTGAGAAGCCATGCATATGTACACGTGTAGCCTGTTAGCCAGGCTATGTTTCTGGACAAACTCTCTTGACTCTGAACGTGCCAGCTGTGAATGGGCAAAGTGCTGCGTCAGCCGCGGTATTTAGATTGATCTGCTTGTCGCACACCATGCCCAAATATTTGAATGAGTCTGTGTAATAGGGGAGCAGTACACTGTCGAAGTATAGGGTAAGGGTAAGGGTAAGGGTTACACAGCTATATCCGCCAGCGAGGGCAGTTGAGCTATAGCATAAAAAAGCCAGCTTCAAGAAGAGAAAGAGGCCAGACTGAACAAGACACCAGAAAAAG
>Ga0307968_1000394_pt1 | contig 30118 bp, 28 predicted proteins | sample OrgLakmetagen650_FD_201834 | JGI IMG/M metagenome (GOLD analysis project Ga0307968, IMG submission 201834) | Saline water microbial communities from Organic Lake, Antarctica - #650 | ecosystem: Environmental > Aquatic > Non-marine Saline and Alkaline > Saline | place: Antarctica: Organic Lake...
GTTTGTTTTGAAGAAGCGCGAAGAGAAAGCATCATGGAGAACGAGAAAAAAAGCTGTTGGTATGTCTCAGAATGTGTGTGAATAAGAAGCCCCAGTCAGAAACAGGAAACAAGAGGCTGAGAGAGCCAAGAGAACAAGGATGCTTATGCTTACAAGGACACAAGCACTTGAGAATGGGGCGAATTTAACATGTATAAGCAAACTGGAGGAAAAGCTGTTAATGTCCACAGAACAAGATGATCGCTGCAAAGGTCACGTGCACGATGGCTGAAGTAAACATGTGGGGGCGGAGCAACTAGTTACTAGTTAACTCATATAACTATCAGCACAGAATTAAGATGTGTAGGCTGTGTAAGGGAAAGCCGATTTCTGTAATAGTGCTATAAGGGAAGGTTATATGTTTACAAGTTAAGCCGTCAGTCAAAACGTGCTACTGCTAGGCTGCGTGTGTAAAGCATGTCCAAAATGCGATAATTGTTGTTGTAGCATCAGAACTGTAGTAGCACCTACAAAATAACCCTTGGAAAGGGGAAAAGGGCACAATGCTGTTTGTGACATTGCAGCACTATAAAATCAGTAAACAATCAAGCATCTGCCAGGCCCACCTGACCGCAATATATTAAAGAGGGGGAATTTGGGCAGATTAAACAATTTAGACTGTCACACTGAGGATACCAAGAATGAGGGAGGTATTTAACATTATACATAAGCCCATGTGTGAGGAGCAGCACATGCACAACGAGGGGGTCTGGAACATTAAACATGATCTGGTTCATTACTCTTTTGCTGCGGGCCCTGCTGCTAGATGAACTCTGAACCAGCACTTGCCTGGCTAAGGGAAGGTTACACACCATGTATGCCTGAGGGAGCATCTGAGCATAAGTAATGCTGTAAGGTGCTTTTAAGGCTAGCAGCCAACCGTCATAACTAAAAGCCGTTTCACATTGTATGGTGCCTTTATTTGAAGCCCTTACCTTACCTCCACCTGAGAGGAAAAGCTTCTTGTGGGGCCACCAGCTTCACGTTGCTGTTGGCTTCTCCCTTTATTCTTTACAAATATCCACCAATTAAAATTTGATGCACTTTCTTTATAACAACTTGAGTACTGCCGAGTAATGAGTGAGTGTTCATGGGTCAACATTTTCCTCTTTAAATCTGAGCTCATGGATTTATTTGTGGCTGGTCAAGACCAGTAGCAGTCGATCAGCCAAACAACTTGGCTAAAGGTCAAACCCTCTATTATCCGTCCTTGAACATTGTAAACTAATCTGATCTAATCACCCTCTATTGTAACCATTTGTAAGTGTTCAGGGGTCAGACAGCAAGCAAGGACGAAGAGCCAGTGTTGATCAAATATAGTTAGCTATTAGCTATGAAAAAAGAGTACCTAGGTCCTCTTAAACCGTAACCACAGTAAATAGCAAATATCAAGATAAAGAAGAAGGAATAAGAAGCAGCTCTTTTGCTGGACTAGGCTGGTGCCCTAATAGTATTGGTGCGGTTTCATCAGTTCAGTTTCCTGAAATTTAACTACAAAAATAACTTCACCGGCATGACAAAGCAGGCATGATGAGAGGCCTGGCTGTGGGTGCGAGGGGCGGTAGAAAGTGGTCTTGCGCGCTATGACACTAAATATTGCAAAAATGCCAAATGCTGTTTTTATATTTGCAAGCTACGAAATAAGAACGAGGAGGCTGCCTAAACGAGCAGGAGATGAAGAGCTCCAATTAAAACATCTTATTTGTACATGCACAGGGCCTCACCCTAGTCTAAGTACACCCGATGCACTTGCTTTGTTGTCAATGCTTTCCTGCACTTGGGGCTGCGAAGAAGGTACCAACAGCAGTGGAAGAAGCGTGTGAGAAGAGCAGTGGAACGATGGAATGTGTGTTCTATGTCAAGCAGGTGATGGCCTAACTTCCTGAAAGCAACGAACACTCCCTCCTCTCTGGCATCCACTTGTATAGTGAAGGCAAGGATGCACGCGAAAGACTGTAAATGGCCAGGGTCATACATACATATTATAATACGTATACATATACGTTAAAAAGTGTACTCTTTGAGCAATCAGTCGCAAGCAGTGTTCATACACGGTCCAGGCTAGCCCAGACAATGCATGTGCAGCACTTGTTTATGGCTTGCACAGCTGCTGTGATGCACACCAGGACTGCGTGTGCAACATTTCATGTTGGCTTGGATAGGTGCTGTGATGTACACCAGGACTGCGTGTGCAGCATTTTATTTGGTTGGATAGGTGCTGTGATATACACTAAGACTGCAGGTGCCACTCGTGCCAGAATTGATTACCACCACCACCACCACTACGCTGAGTCACCTGCCTAAAGCACCAGGAATGATTGACGAAGCTCAGCATGGCACACACACACACCCATTCAAAACCTTAACTCACCATTTTTTTGTGGCCTTGATGGACGCTGTGATGCACACGGTGCAAAACACGTGCCCACAACTGGTGGTGCTCATTTCGGTGATAGAATCCAAACTGCAGACGACGTGAAAGCATGCGATGTGGGTGAGAGATGCCCTTCTGATCCCTTTCTAGCTTTTCTTCCCTCACTTCATCAGTGAAGATCTAAGCAACCCCGTGCTTAATTTCTATTCCTTATTTAGTATGGGGCAAGCGCAATCCTCTCTTATTTTGAGAGGTGTGCGGCATGGGTGCCAGGAGTAGGGTTTGAAGTGTGAGGTCATGGAGATGCCTTTGACGTGTGAAAAGCTTAGTGTGTAGTGGAAGATGTAAGTTGATTGCCAGCATTTAGGTCAAGAGAAATGGCGATGGAAGTTTAATTGGATAGAGCGTTCCAAGAGTGGCTTTATAATAGGGTGGTGGTGACACGTCACAATTTTGTGGCATTTGAAACAGCACAGCTTCAAGAAGTACAGCTCAATCTGGCCCAGTCAAGCTTTCAAAGCCGTGTGGACACGTCCCACTGTTGTTATCAATGACGCTTGTATGGACATGCAGCAGTACGTTCAGTTAATGTTGACTGATGATGAAGGAGCTCACGCCCATCAGGCTGCATTCGTCCCTATCGTGGTTCTGTATCACGCTCAACTTTGAATTATCACACCCTGTACTGTCTCAAATTGTAAACCAGGATGCTGACAACACGTCCGTCCTCCCTCTCACTATGACACACCATGAGTCTCCTTTGAACCCTGCCTTGAATCAACAGTGACACCAATCTGCGTGTATGACGCGTCACCGCCACAGCAGCGCAAGTTTGCCAGTGCAGCCCCCCTAAAGTACACTTGCTCCATCAGTGCACAATCTTCACATCAAAATCAAGCTGACACAGGCTCTTTGTAAGCAAAACACGCACCAGATGGGGCACTTGATGCCTGGTTCCTCAGGAGGAGGGGGCGGGAGACGGGGCTGGGGGACATGCAATTGGTGTTGATGCCGATGGGACGGTTGGTCAGCTTGCTGCTGGTGGCTGCGGTTGGCTGTGCTGGTAAAATGGGTGCGTGGCGGGGCTCGGCGTTCGCTGGTAATTTGTATTTCATCCGGGTCACTTTCTGGGGCGTTCGTGAGGTCTATGCATACGCCCTGTGTAATACAGGTAAACATATGTGTGTGTGTTCAATGTGCCTGTCTGTCTGTCTGTCTGTCTGTCTGTCTGTCTGTCTGTCTGTCTGTCTGTCTGTCTGTCTGTCTGTCTGTCTGTCTGTCTGTCTGTGCTATCTGTCTGTCCGTCCGTCTGTCTGTCTGTATCTCTATCTATCTGTCTGTATCTCTGCCTGTACCTGTCTGTATTTCTGTCTATCTGTCTGTCTGTCTGTCCGTTTGTCTGTCTGTCTGTGCTATCTGTCCGTCCGTCCGTCCGTCTGTCTGTCTGTATCTCTATCTATCTGTCTGTATATCTGCCTGTACCTGTCTGTATCTCTGTCTATCTGTTTGTCTCTGTCTGTCTGTCTGTCTGTCTGTCTGTCTGTCTGTCCGCTTGTCTGTCTGTCTGTCTGTCTGTCTGTCCGCTTGTCTGTCGGTCTGTCTGTCTGTCTGCCTGCCTGCCGCCTGCCTGCTGAATGACTGCCTTTCTTTTGTGCTAATTCATGGCGTAGCAAAAAGCATGTGCAGACAACCTATCTTATTTCTAGTTGAATTTAGAATGCCAACTGCCACTCACCTTATGTCTGTCTGCCTGCCTCCTTCTTTTTCGTCCTGTGAAGGAATTCATAGGTTTCAGGGATTAGCGGTGGAATTCATGAGTTTCTGTAGTTAGCGGGTGAAACTAGGTAAGTATGAAAGCTGGTAGTTGCTCGTACAGAATAGAAGGCTTGAACGGTGTATCCAGTGGTCTGAAGCAAGTCCAGCACAAACCTGATTCTTTTCCTCCGGAGGAAGGCAATCTCTTCCTGCTACTGGATCCTGCACCTCCCTGTGTATGCATGGAGGAAAGTGCGTTAACTGACTTTTCAGGCATGCTGCCTGCAAGGTCCCACACCTCAGTTTGCCCTGTCTCATCATCTTCTTCATCATCACCGTCTAAAACTATGGGTTCCTGCTGCTGATGTTGCACTGAGGCTGAGGCCATTAAAAGAGGCAAAAGAGTGGAATGCTACGTAGTTGAAAATATTTTATAATTTCTAACTACAATTTGTATTTCTACAAGCTACAGGGAACCCTTCAATTGCTGGAATTTGAGAGTATGGAAAAGAAGAGGAAGGCGGAGAGCAAGGAAGCCAAGCCTAACAAAAATATCAAGAGCTTCTTCCAAAAGGTATGCCTGTTTTCCTCTTCAGAGCTGATACTTCCTCAGCTGTCAAGCACCTCTTCTGTCTTCAAAGCGGAGAGCCACCAACTGGGGACACGAATTGTCCACACTGACATCATGCTTTGAGGGGGAAGGATCCTCACTCTCCCATTCTCTTTGTCCACTCAATGTCCACTTCTGACTTCATGCTCTCAACAATAAATCTTGTCGCTTATGAAGGAGTGTCTATCCAGAGCTTTGCATGCAAAGCTCAAAGCAACGTGGAATCTATCTGCTCAGTCACATCAAGTGACAGGAGGTTCTACTCAGACAGCTGACGCACGCCACGCAGATGCAAGATAACTGCGTAAAAGGGTAATTCGCTACCCTCCTCTTCATTCACTCCTTGCAACAAATTGCGTCACCAATGCTGCAGGTGCCTCACAAGGTGACGTCCAGCAATGCGGACGGCGAAATTGTGCTCGTCAAAGAAAGCCCTGCGGTGAAGCTTGACGACGGCAGTCCCCTTCCCCACCCCCAAGGTGCCACTGCGACACCCCCTTCTCCTGCTATCCCTGATGGTAGGTCAAGCATGTTATTTAAATGAACACCAACATCTTGAAATTCTACCACATACTCACATATTCTATGTATCGTGTAAAAAGTTTGATGCACAGCACAAAGGCAAGAAAGCCCTTGCCCCCCCTCTTGAAACACCAGCCCTGCATTCTAAACCAGTGTATACAGCAATCCATTAAAGAGACCATTATGGTCACCGCTGATTATTCAGGTGGCGCCCCTGCTCCCAGGCTCCTGCCCGCTTCTCTGATCAGGCATGCTCCCGCACCAGCGAGCAGCAGCCTCCAGCAAAGCGGCACTGAAGCAGGTGTGGGTGTAGAATGGAGAGCTGTTAAGCGTACTATTCGTTAGGAGTTATAAGGCCTCTATGTCCAAAAGAGCAAAGCAATTCGTTGTATCGAATCAGTCATGCAGGAGGAAAACCAGTGACGGGTTTTGGGGCCACACACTGGCCAAAGAACAGCTAGAGCTGTCTTTGGCTGTCACTTTGCATCAGGACTGTTGGCTTTTCAACAGCTTTAGGTGCTTAGCACGTAGTAGTAAGCTTGCGACGCGTTGAGCAATTGTATGCATATATTCGCTTTTTGGTAAACGCAGCAGCTGATTTGAGATTGAAAAGGGGTTGCAAGCTCCTTCCCCACAGCACCTTATTATGTTGTACACCACCTCAAAAACAGGTAGCTTGAAGACGGCTCTCCAAAGCATCAGCCGCGTGGGCAATAGCTTCACAGGTACTGCTAAAAGAAAAGAAGGTTAAGAAAAACACTGTGCAGGTAGCCGCTCCGCACAGGTACTGCTCTACACAGAGAGGTAGAGTGGAACAACACGAAGTACTGCAAATAATAATCCATCTATAGCGTTTTCCCTTTTCTGTGGTGGAGGAATTTTATGGTACCCGGTACCAAAGCGGCTCCTTTTCCTCATTGTGGAGTGGTTTTCACTGCCTGCATGGTTTTCTTTTTTGTTGCAGGTGCTTGCTCAGTACAAAAGTAGCGTATAGCAAGGATGGTGACTGATAATAATTAACCATAGTACAGCCAAAGAATCAGCAGAATGCAAAATTTGGGTGAGGTGAAAGACTAGGAAAGGCCAGCAATCACCGACTGCTGTAGCCACAGGCAGATGATCACAGGCGCATGCCACGGACCAATGTATGCTTTATTGGGTCTCATACCTGGAGAGATTTCCTAGAGACATGTTTTATTTCTACACCAACATATGCGGTGCTGCCCAACCTTACCTAGCCTGCCTGTGTGCGGCATATTTGTTTGACACGTACATGTTGGTTTCCCGATTCTGAAGTAGTTGTGCGGCTCCAAACAGCTTTGTTAATTGTAGACCGCTTTGCTCAAAGGAGTCAAGCTAGTTAAGCGTGCCGCCCCATTCCTGCCACCCTTCATACTTCTCACAGGTTGCAGACTATCAGGCCGCTAGGCATCAATTATTGCAAGCTTTTGCACATAGACTGCGGCCAATAAGCCAAGTGGATAGTCATTGGTCACAATAGACCTACAAACCATCTTGGTACCAAGCCTATATACACATTGACCAAAACAAACGCCGCCACTCTCAAATACGAACAACGCACCTGTCCGAGCCATCAACATGCCTGTTTTAACAACAACTCACATACAGTGACTTGCACGTCAATCAACACACACACAGATCGTAGCCACGTGAGCCAAACCCAATGGGGCACCGGCCTTGGTTCTACCAGTGGAGGTCAGCAGCAGCTTATAAACCAGGGGGAGGCCAGCAGCCCTGATCTCAGTGATGAGCAGGTCTGTGGATGTGTGTGTTCGTGTTTTAACCGTAATCTTGGGTATGCGTGTGGGCTTGAATGTGTGTTTGTGTTTCTGGTGTGGGTGGGAGAGGGGGAAGGGTAAGGGGGGGCCACGCATCTATGTGACTTTGCACTGTCTTGCATCGATGTGACTCTGCACAGGTGCAGATGTGGGTATGGGTGGGTGGAAAGAGGTGAACGCTGTTGTGCGCGAGCATCCTATTCTTTTTATACTGGAGCTGGTGCATCGCCTACAAGCAAAGCAGGGCTTCCTGACTTGCATCCGCCCACACTCACTTACTCACTCACTCACTCACTCACTCACTCACTCACTCACTCACTCACTCACTCACTCACTCACTCACTCACTCACTCACTCACTCACACGCCTACACACCTATACATACACCCAAAGACCCGTGCCCTCTCTTACTCCCACAACCACACCCACATCCAGACCCAGACCCAGACCCACACCCACACCCACACCCACACCCACACCCACACCCACACCCACTCCCACATCCACCCCTACACCCACTCGCCCACCCATTACTCTGTTCCAAACATATTTGCTTGTTGAAGCTGGTGCTGAATGGGAGCACATTATAAACCTGCACAAACCCAGGCTCGCTCGCCTTTACAAACACAAGAGAGTGTGCCGGGGCTTGTACGGGTGGTGGAAAGACCACGGAAGATGCGCATTCACATAGCACGCCTTCACACAACACAGGATCGTGTGCTGGAGCTTGTGCGTGATGGGGGTAACGTCTTCTTCACGGGGAATGCAGGAACTGGGAAGACGTTTCTCCTGTCTCGCATCCTCACAGGTACTTGCAAATTACATCTGATGGCGCTCTCATGTGAATGCACTCATCTTCTCATTTTATTTGTAGCAGCGTCTGCAAGGCAAGTACTGACAAGGCACCTCCACTTTTGCATTGCGTCCCGACAAATGTTTTATCATTGCAAGTGAGCAAGTGAGTGACTCGTGGAACGCTGCACCTTCCACTGCTCCTTCCGCTGCACCTTCCACTGCAGGTAGCTAGCGACACAGCTACAGCTTGTTGTGATGTTCATCCGTCCGTTCATTGCCTCTTTGTCAAATTTTGTCAAGAAAAATGATGTGTTGCAGGGCATGGAGAATTAAATGCAGCGCGCTTTGATGAGGCACAGTAAGGCTGATATTAGAAACGTTTGTTTCAGAGAAATGAAAGTCACCGCTCATTCACCAAAGGAAGGAGTGCTGTAATTACACACACACACACACACAAGGAGTGCACCCCTCATAAGCACATGCGCAATTGAGTTGGCTATGCAAAGTTTTAAGGAGCTTCAGCCTCAGTTTGGACTTGATCATAATTTTTCTGCTTTAGGCTGCTCTCGCTCGTCCGCGATGTCCCAAGCTTGTATGCGTCCTGTCTCTGCAGCTCAAACACTTGTTTTTTATTTCTATTTAAAATGAGTGTGCTCCAAAGCATCACCCCACGCAATGTGCGTCCCTTGGCCTTTGCAGAGCTGCAGCTCAAGTATGGGGACGACTACAGCAAGCGCGTGGCTATTTGTGCCCCCACAGGCATCGCAGCCACGCATATTCAGGGTACGTAAAGCAGTGATCGGTTGCGTGATTATCGAGGTCTAGAAGCCCCCACAGGCCTGCTGCAGCCACACACATCTAAGGCAGGTGAAACACTTTAATCGGCTGCGTGATTGATAAGCTTTAAAAGTTCCCACAGGCACTGTAGCCACATACATCATAGGTAGGTATGCTAATGTAATCAATTGCATGATTATGGGGTTTGGATGCCTCAATTGGCAGCCACACTCATTTATGGTGTGCTGTTTGCGTAACGAATGAGTCGAAATGCTGCCACAGGCATTGTGCATACACATCCAAGAATGTGGGAGCTGCTCTTAGCATATATGTGCAAGCAAGCAAAGACTTACGTCGGCCTGATCTGCATTGCTTTTGCTGTGCAAACATTGCATTTGTAGTTTGGAGGACGTCTTAGTGCGCAAGTTGTAATATAACAAGACTTCTTCCTGTCCACTGCTAGCATGCAAGCAGCCTTCACTCAAGTATTGTGCCTATGCGTGTTGAGCACACGTACCACTGTTCATGTAGCTCTGAACATTGGCATGCCTACGACGCACAGAAAGTGTGCCTTTACCACATAAACACCTCAATGCACACAGAAAAGCCCTGTTGAACTCAGAATCTGTGCGCGTGCCTCATGCCTGATGGCTTACAGGCACCACCCTAAATTCAGCACTGGGCATTGGTGTGCCCACAACACACAAAGACTTTGGGTCTATGCACAAGCAGGAGAACCGTACCAAAATACAGAATTTCCAGGTGAACGTGCGTGCTTAAGTGGGTATTGGGTATGAGTGTGCGTATGTAAGAGAGTGAGTGTGTGAGAGTATGTGTTAAACAAACCCCTTCCCCTGTCCATTGCGTGCCCTTTGTTTACACTTACATGTCTGCAATGCTCTTAATCCTTTTGACCCTCATTGTGGCATCTTTTGTTTACATTCATGTCTGCAATGCTCTTAATCCTTGTGGCCCTCATAGTGGCATCCTTGCGGTGTGGATAGGACAATACACGTAAAGGGTGGGAGGCATGGCCGCCATATTTGATTGTTTATTTGGTGTATGTGGTCATATCTTGCATGGTGTGATAAATGACAAGTTTGTTCTTTTTTATCATGTATCTAATCTATCTAGACATCCCACAAAAAGTTTGATGTTAATTGCAACTATCTGATCAAAATAAGCATTACATACGGCATTCAATGGCCTTGTGTGCAGGTGCTAGTCGTCGATGAAGCGTCCATGCTGTCTGCAGAGATGTGGGAGAAAGTGGAGGAGAAGGTGAGAGGCAATTACTTGTGTGGGACCTGCACCCATACTAGAATCAAACATCACATTTTGTAATGCTTGGGAGCATATACTGAAATGGGTCTGTGTGCATTACAAAGAGCTTCAGTTTGCTGCTCTTATAATATAGAGTTTCACCGAGGCCTTTGTTTTGGGCTAAACTTTGATCTCCTCAAAAGGATGCGTACACATACTATGTAAATATTATGTAAATATTATGTGACATACCGTACTGCGCTTTTAGTATTGCGAGGCCTACTTTTTGCGAAGTGCCGAAATAATTCGAATAATTAACTTGCGAGCATTAGGCTTTTGCGAGGCCCCTGAATAGTTAAGGAAATTTGCGAACTTTGCAAATTTGGGGATTTTTTGTGCTCTCCTCTCTGTATCTATTCAGTGCTGGTTTACATCAAAGTCTGAGATGTAAACACACACTGCCTGCTTCTTCAGCTTCTGGGCTTCTGCTGCTGCTGCTGCTGCTGCTGCTGTGAAGTGAAGATGCAAGCGCACCTGGTGCTCCCCCCCACTCCACCTGAGTTGCAGCTCTGCCCACACATGCCTGTCTCCTGGAGGGGCTTGCCCCCAATGGTGCAAGCACCTTGGGCCTCCCCACAGGCCTCTTAACTGGGGCAGGGCGGGATGCAATGCTGGCTTCAATGGCTGCATCCCTGGCTGCTACTGCCTGCTGCACATCAGGCCTGAGGCGGATGATGAGCTCCCGAGCGGGACCATCGTCCTCTGTGCGCTTCCGTTCAGTGCAACCTAGGTCAAATAGTGATGCTTGCCCCTTAGGGCGGTGGGTTCTATTGGGGGGACCCAGAAACTACCGCATTAAAAAGTCTAAGTATTGCAAGGTCTGAAAAAACTTTATTTATTTTTGGCTTGACTCATTGCGAGGGGCCTCAATAATTATTTGATTACTCGCAAAACAACCAAGCGCAGTACGGTAGTATGCATGTTACGCACATAACGTGCGTTATGATTCAAGTCTTTCGGATACATGAAGGGGATCGTGACCTGAGCGTGTTAAGCCAATTCTACTTTACAGGACAACGGGTCAGACCGCTTACAAAGAAAACCTGTCTCAAAACCTCTATTTAGGGTTGGCCAGAACCAAATATATATACAGTTATATACGGTAAAATTGGCAGGCAAATTATCAAATGTACGGTCATATACAGTGTCTATATACAATCCTGGCCAACCCTACTTGTGTCACAAACACCGTGAATTGATCGTTGTGACTTTGTTTGTGCTTGACCCTTGTTTGTGCGTTCACCTGTACACTGACATGTTTGTGTTGCTTTGGCCCGTTGACAGATTCGAGAGATCAGGAACTCGCCCAAGGCTGCTGGAGGGCTGCAACTGATTGTGTGTGGAGATTTCTTTCAGCTGCCTCCAGGTGATAGTGTGTGAACACTGTGTCATATTGCTCCAGGTACTTGCCACTGAGTGCTGCGGCTAAATTGCAGCAAGGTGCGCAGTATAACTATGACGTACAGGGTCACCCGACAGAAGTAGTTAAAGCATTTACAAGTGTTGTAGGTATTAATGGCTGTGCAGTGCTGCATGTTGTAATGATCAGAAATGTGTCTCTCTCTCTCTCTCTCTCTCCTCCCTCTACTCTCTTTCTTCACAATTACAATATGTACATTATCTCATGTGCACACAATCATACCCACGCACGCACAACACTTGATCCCACAATCACACACACGCACGCACGCACACACGCTCACACACCAGTGTCAAAGCTGTGGACCAAAGACATGCCTCCAAAAACACACGCACGCACGCACGCACAACCACTCACACACACACACACACACGCACGCACACACACCAGTGTCAAAGCTGTGGACCAATGGCATGCCACCACAAACACACACATGCACGCACGCACAACCACTCACACACACACGCACACACGCACACCCTCCCACCAGTGTCAAAGCCGTGGACCAATGGCATGCCTCCAGACCTATTCATGAACTGGGGTTGGGCGTTCCAGGCCCCAGCCTGGAAGCGCTGCGAGTTTGAGCACGTGCTACTCACCAAGGTATGGCAGTGCTACTCACCAAGGTATGGCAGTGCTACTCACAAGGTATGGCAGTGCTACTCACCAAGGTATGGCAGTGCTACTCACCAAGGTATGGCAGTGCTGCGAGTGACAGGCTCGCACTGCTAACCAGGAATGGTTGTGCAAGTGCTTTTAAAGTTGTAGTACAGGCTCCTGCTGCTCACTAGGAAGGTACGGGCTAGTGCTTCTAAATTTGTACTCGTTGTGAGGGAACGAGTGGATGAAGCACGGGCTCCATCAAACTCTTCACCTTGGGCCAAGATGGTGTGGAGTTGGTGCTGCTCACAAGGTGTGGTTTACTGGGAGGATTGCATTCCCACTCAACGTGGCATCTTCATCGATCCTTTGAATTGGCACGCGCTGAGTGTGTATATCACATGTAGGTAACCTGCTACGATAGAGTGCGCCTACTTATTGTGTTGGAGGCTTGATGACCACGTAACCTTGACGGTCTGATTAAAGTTAAAGTTTCTGGCTTATTGAAGATCTGCAGGCATAATCTAACTGTCCGGAAAATTATAAGCACCATCACAGGAACAGAATTGCTATGCAGTTTGAATAGAACTACAATTGAAACATTCACTTTTGAAATAGAAATGCTATGCAGGCAGTGATAACCACTTTTGAACAGAAACACTATGCAGTTTGAATAGAATTACAGTAGAAATGCTTTTCACTCCTGAATAGAAATGCCATGCAGGCAGTGATACCCACTCCCCACAATAATTAGGGAAAAGCTCAATTCCATAGGTACACAACTAGGCCTTAATGCATGAGTACAATGCACATGCACGAACAAAAAAAATCTACTGCTCACAAGTGCTCCAGCAAATATTCCTTCACATGAACGGCGACGCGCTTTCTGCTGCACACAGGTGCCTGGCAAAAGAGTCAAACCTACGCATGCACTGACAACGCACTTGCTGCTGCACGCAGGTGTTCCGGCAAAAGGACCAGGCCTTTGTGCAGCTCTTAGATGACGTTCGCTACGGGCGCAATACACGGGTGCGTTTATGTAAACACTCGCCCTCAAAGATGAGCAATATGACGGATTGCACAGTTAAGTACAACTCTACGCGGCAGAGACATCACATATCACGCATCCCTGCCAGCTTGTTATTGCATTTCTATTCAAAATTGAGAGGGAAAATGATAAGGGCATGTGTGCATAAAAGGCAGCACTCTCTCCCGGTGCTCACATTACCTAGAGTCTTACCAAGATAATGTGTGCGGCTAGGGTATCCTCATTTTGTGTTCTATGCGTGCATAGCAGCCATTCCCTGCCTGAAACCAACCACTTCTAGCTGCTGTTGCTCTACTCACATCAAGGACCACACCCACACCACTCCCACATCCAAGCCCCTATCAATTTTTAATAAGCACGAGCCCTTGCATTCACTTACGCTCGCTTGTCACGCCACAGGAGTCCATCCAGACTCTGATCAACCTTTGCAAGAGACCGCTGCCAGAACTGGTGCGCCTTTTAAAGCACCTGTTCATGTAGCGCACTCTATGAAAGATAAGGCAAAGCAGGAAGGAAGGAATCCCACTGTAGTCAGGTTGGCGACAAGCTGGCCTGAATGTACGCATGGCAATGAGGCAACAAGACCTGTTTATGTAGCGCACTCTATGCAGGATAAGGAGAAGCAGGAAGGAATCCCACTGTAGTTAGGGTGGCGACAAGCTGGCCTGAATGTACGCATGGCCTGAATGTACGCATGGCAATGAGGCAACAAGGCGATACTACCCATCCTTAGTTTCTGCTGTGCTTTGTGCTTTCTAAGACTGTGCAAGTTCCAGCAGGCAATCAAGCCAGGAGGTAAGGCGTGGTGAATGGCACAGCACACGCTAAGATTTCGCTGGCTTGCCGTGTCCCGGTCTTTACTACCAGGAGTCACACACGTGTTGCAGACAGCTGCAGATTGTTTGCGGTGAATGACGCAGCACCCACTGCAATTTCTCTGACTTGCCGTGCCCGGTCTTTACTACCAGGAGTCACACACGTGTTGCAGACAGCTGCAGATTGTTTGTGACTTTGCAGTCTCACAGCCGCAGAAGTGGTTGCTCCTAAAGGAAGTGGTTGCTGCATTTACAAATGCTTGAGAGCTGAATGTGTTAGGCGCAGTGGTCGTTTCTTGTTGAAAACCAAAGGACATGGGTTCGCCACTTTTGTATCCATTGTCTTGCCTAAAATTGGCACCAGACAGACGATGTGGTAGCGTTGTCAGGTTGCCTATGTACACGACTTTTAACTGTGTGAATTCATTCAGATAAACCTGCTCATGCACACAGAATGGCATCAAGCCCACCAAGCTGTTTGGTTAGATAAATCTGATTGGATAAATCTGTCTGGTTAGATAAATCTGATTAGATTAACCTGCTCATGCACACAGAGTGACATCAAGCCCACCAAGCTGTTTGGCAAGAATGCTGATGTGGAATCATTCAGATACACCTGCTCATGCACACAGAATGGCATCAAGCCCACCAAGCTGTTTGGCAGGAATGCTGATGTGGATCAGGTCAACGCAAGAGAGCTTGAGCAGCTACCCGGTGCTATGGCCTCCTTCAAATCTGAAGATGAGGTGTGAGATCTGCATCTTTTAACAGGATGCATTAAACTATTTAGCCTAATGCTGTGACCTTGTTCAAATCTAGGAATGAGGTATTACGTCTCCTTTATCATATACATACCAAACCCTTTGTCTAGTGTGTTCTGTCCTCTTCAATTCTAATGATGAGGTGTATGGGATCACATCGTCTAGCAAGCCCACAGGGCTGATCTGATATCCTAAATGAGAATGTTCCCAAAATGCGTCATGATTGTGCTGGTTTCTATTGTGGCACTTTCATATTGATTCCAAAGTAGCTGAGCTAAAGGCCAGCAAGCATTGGTACACATGTCCAACCAGCTGGAGCATGAACGTTGCTTTCAGACATGCTGCATCTGACCAGCCAGGTCACCAAATTGTGTGTCTTTGTGTGCTTTGGTGTTCTCGAAATTCACAAAAGTTGCAAAAAAAATGAGTGGAAGTACCTAGTGATTGGTGAGATCTTACATTCCAGCCACTTACCTCTTGAAAAGACAAAAGGGTTGCCAGTAATCCCCCTCCAAACGACATTTTTTTATATCGTTTGTTGGTATTGTTATTGACGGACTCTTGGGGCTGGAAAGAGCTCTGGTTGGGATGTGATGGCATATTACGTGTGTGTTATGCCAAAAGTCTAGACTACACAATTATCCAGGTCAACATAAGTTTCATATTTAGTCAAACTCCCATCAATGGTTTGATATTGTACCAATGTTTACTGTTTGACATCAGGGAACTCTCGCTCAGACAGCCAGTGAACTGTGTATGCTTGTTCTGCCCCGACGCCAATGCTTGCATAAAATATGAGGCAGAGAGTGAGGTGCAAAGCATAGGCTTATAACACTAAACTAGAAGGAGAAGAGGCACTCCAGTTTCCTTCATACAAATCTAGGTGTGCTGTATGACATATTCTGTTGGTGCAAACACATGAGGTGTGTTATGAAACATGTTACTGGTGCAAGGTGTATGAGGTGTCATATTGGTGTAAGGAGTCAGAACAATTCCTTATAAACAGTCCCATCCCCTGCCAAATTTGTCCCACAACGAACCTCGCCAATTTCCCTGCCAAAAAGGTGGCTGTATCCATGCATGGGTACTAATTGTGACCACTGGCAGGAGGCTGTTGAAAAGATTCCGGACAGTCACGTCTATAATTTGGGCCTCCGGCCAAAAATGACCACCCGCACCCCAAACTTCTTCCTGACCCCACACACTAATAAAAAGGGTGCCAGTCTGCTCAGAATTTAAGCAGCTATCTGAAAGCTTTGGAAATAACTTCTGAAATTTAGGTTTCACAGGCATTTGAAAGGTAAAGGCCCTGCACAGTTCTCATGTCAATCAATTTAATACCTGAAGAGTTGTAGGGCAAAAACTGGTTTATGCACGCTCTTGCACTGACCACCTGTTTAGTGCACAAATCCAGCCAAAACCTTTGCCAAATCACTTTATTACTTCATTCCTGCAACTTGTGCATAATTTAATACATGAACTGCATGTTTGGAATTGCTGGTAATTTGCTTGAACACACACCCGCGGCCTACTTGGGGGCATTTCATGCATTTCTGTGACCAGGCACCCAGACCCCCCCCTTTAATCAAATCACCCAACAAGGGTGTCGATCAAATAGGCTCGAGCTGAGGATTCCAATATGTAATAGCTCTCGACGTCAGTATAGCGATTAGGTAATTTATATTTCATTTTACACGTGACGTCAAAAAGTTATGATTACTGCAGCCTCCTGCCACTGGTCTAATTGTCACATTGATTGTTTTTGTTCCCCGGTAGAGGTGGTGGGCAGCGACAGCTGTGCATCTATGTAGAAAAATCTGTGGCGAGCCAATCTGAAATCACTGGGACAATTCAAGCCACGACCTTGTCACGTTCCAAAGCTTTAAATATACTGTTCATCACAAAATTTTGCTCTGTACATCTTGTTCAAAGCCTTGGTGTTTCAAAGTGCCCCTGCCAAAAGTGGGTCCAAAATGGGACCCTCGCCCCAGGACCCCGGATCTTCACCAAAACATCAATATTATCTCACTCAGATCACCCCTGTATTTGACTTGCACTGGGGAAAAGTTTCCAGAAATCGACCTTTGGGCAGGGATTTCTCCCCAGCACACCTGGGCACTCATCTGCACTAACTGAGTGTTCAGGGGTGCTTATATATGTCTAGCTAAGGGTCCTGACTTCTTAATAGTGGAAAAGTTGACGGGCTCGTGTGACACACAGAAAAGGGGGCCTGGCTTAAAATCAAAAGTCGAGGTGTCGTAAAATTCCTTGTTGGTGTACAGAAATGTGAGAGGTGTATACCGTTAGTATAGGGTGTATGGGGTGTTACCCTTCCTTCGTGTAAAGGTGCCAGCGATAGCACACGGCCATGCATCATCAATGTTTGGGTGTAAAGGTTTTGTGTCTGCTTAAAAGCAACCACTGCTCTTTAAGCAGCAACGATGTGCTAAGAGCTCCGCTGTAGTTTGCTCCTGTGGGTAGAGGTAGGCGACTTGGGTGGTCAGCAATGGCAATTTCTTTAGGTATACGGCAACATATTGTTATCAACAAATTTCTGCTTGCTGCAGGACCACACTAATGCTCATTTTGCTTCTCGACACCCATGTAGCTCCTTTACCCAATCAATAAGGGTTGTTCTATATTTTCTTCAGTTCCTTTACAACCGTTTGTGCTCTGACCTGCTATGCACATAGGAGGGAAGTTTGGTAGTCCGCAGCGCCTTTCCCTTTGCGTAGCAACCATTTGGTCGCTGTTGCAGCAAGAATGCTGATGTCACTGTGAAATATTTCCCATGCAGGTGGAGGTGGATCATATGGTGGTGGGCAACGCCATTCCCTCCGCGCGGCAGCGCTTGCAGCGTCATGAATTCTTCCGTGACTGCCTGGCCATCCAGCAAGTGTCTGTTAAGGTGGGAGCACTTTCTGTTCTTTGCATACAGATTGTGGACTAAGAGGGTTGAGAACTTAATTCTTCCGTGACTGCCTGTCAGCCCAGCCAAGCCCCACCCAAAAAGGGAACCGATACCCCTTCCTGAATTGCACATCTCAGGTCACACAGTGGTTTCTATACATAAATGTAACACTTCTGCATAAAACTTAATGAGTTTGGGGTCAGGGGCGTGAGTGGAGGGCTGGATTTGTGCCATTTCCCTGCCAGAAAGGTGGCATGGGTGTATAAATGCGGGTTTTGGTCTGAATTTCACCAATTCTTTTGTTCTCAGATAGGTTTAGGGTCAAACTATACCCACTAAAGCAAAAAAAGGGGGGTGAAAATTTCCCCCTAAGGATTTAGTGCATGGGCCTGTTTGCTGGGCAAAAATGGTGCATTTCTGAAAACCCTGGAAACACGCTTTCTGGCCATCACCTGAGTGTTGGGAGCCCTTCAGCATGCTCCCAAGGCATGCCCTGTCAAGTATCATGGTCTGGAGAATGCTGGAGATGGGCCGTGGTGGGCAGCAGCAGCTGAAATTTTCAAAAAACATCAGGCTCTGCCCAGCCCCTCCGGGCACAGACTGATTTGACAAACAATTCCAGATGAACTATTTATCAAAACTGAGCCGCTCAGACTTACGCGGCAGACTTATACTTCAGTGGATGGACATTATTAATAATATGTTTGACAGAGTTCAGCAAAACAGACGCGACCCCAAACGGTTTAGCAGTTGGTGCCTGTCTGTAAATGGCAGTTTTCCCTGCCAAAAGGGGGTCCAAAGCCGAACCTCCACCCCAGACCCTTGGACTTGCACCAAAATGCCCCCAATATCATTGCAAACACCCCTGGTAAGTTGATAGTACCGGGAAGGAGCTTTTGGAAATCCACTTTCTGATAGGGATTTCCACCCATTTCCACCCTGCCCACCTGGGCACCTCTCGCCACAAACTGAGTGTGCAGGGGTGCTTTGATACATCTAATTAAGGTTCCTACGTACTGAAATGTCCTTCACTGCTTTGGGGCAAGAACTCTCACAGGGATGGCTGGCCTGACTGCCTGGCCATCCAGCAAGTATCCATGAAGGTGGGGGGGATTTCTGTGCACACAAACTGTAAAGAGGTTGAGAGACGGAATGTGCTGTGACAGTCAAGTTGGGGAAACTTTCTTGCACACAAATTGTAAGTCAAGAGGGTTGAAAGGTTCCAGCCATCCTTGTCAACTGTTTGGTGTGTGTGTCTTTATTTTCCGAAAAGAGGGTGTTGAATGACGTAGTGATGTGTTGATTGTTATCCTGTTAGGGGCAGGGGTTAAGCAAAAGTGCCCGCTACATTGTGATCTCCAGGAAGTGGGGAGGAAAGCGAAGCGAAGTATTTTTATAGGGGATATGGCGCCACCTAGGCAAAAAGCACTTGCCACTCAACACGTGTTTGAGTAATTACTGGGAGGAATGCTAGTACATGAAAGGATGACATTTTTATTCACGTCTGCAATTATATACTAGTGACAATAAGAGCCTGAAGGTTGTCGCCTGATTTGTTCTCACCATAGGCCATATGCCACGCCTGATATATTCTCACCGTAGGCCATAGGCCACAGGGGGATGTGAGAGGGCCTGACCCTGCAAATACCCGGAGCAACCGCTTTCTTGCTACACAACATCAGTCTACGGCTTAACGAATAAGTGCAGCACACAGTTCCCCCCATGTTTAATCCCTGCATTGTATTTAAGCACGTGTTGCATACATGCACACTTACCTTAGCTTGTACTTTACACACACACACGCACACACACACGCACACACATACGCACGCGTGCACACACACGCACACACATACGCACGCGTGCACACACAAACACACACACACACACACACACACACACACACACAACGCACACATTCTACAGGTTGGAGCACAAGTGATGTTACTCAAGAACGTGGATTTGGAAGGAGATGTGAACGGACGCCAATTAGTAAATGGTTCTCGTGGAGTGGTGAGTTCTCAATCGTGCACTCCAGGTGTTGTATTTAATCAACTGATACATAATTACGCCTTTCTTGGTCTCGAATCAAGCGCTTAAAGCTTGTAGGTGATGCTGGCCAGCACCATACACATATCACGGTGTGTGTGATACTCTGGAAGGTATATTTCTGAAACTTACAGCCCTACACGGTGCCTTTCTAGCTCTGGCCATCATTACACCCCCTACCTCACCCTTACAACGTAGCTGGCAACCTGGTTCTCACCAGACAGGCTACCAGAGCAGGAGGTGCCTAGTGCCCTGTCATTCTGCATGGAAGAGGACGATCTGTGCTGATCTGCTGGTGCTGATCTGCTGGTGCTCATCACCAAAGCTCATGCTTCACTGCTAACGCCACCAAGCAAGCTTCACCGCCAGTGCCACCAAACTAGCGCCCCCAAACGCACGCAAATGATTGCTATAATAATCGCTCCCTGCCTTGTGCCACCCTCAAACTGTGCTAGCACCCAGAGACCCACACGGGCGGCTGCCAAAAATGACCCTCCCTGCCGTGTCGACACTCCCCAAGTGTTCTAGCACCCCCAGCTCCATGCAGGGACTGCCCTTTGGCGCTCTGCAAACCACAAAAAACTTGAAATACTCACAGACTCCTGCCATGATAAAACCCCTCGAGATGCTTACAGACTCCTGCCATAATAGCACCCCCAAATGCTGGTGGCATCCTCTAACCCCACGCAGGTGACTGCCATGGTGCCCAAAGCCAATGTGCTGCGAAGGCTGGAGCAGGAGCGCCGTGCTGCGTCAGCGCTGGTGCCTGATCGAGGGGGCATGCTTGGGGGGAGCGCAGCTGGCATGGTGAGTTGCTTCCCTGTTGATTGGATGCAAAGTTGGGGCGCTGCCATTGTACCTGATCAGGGAGGCATGTGGGAGGGGGAGTAAGGGCATGACCATGATTTGCTTCCCTGTTGATAGGATGCGGAGTTGGGGCGCTGCCCTGGTGCCTGGTTGAGGATGCATGTGGGAGAGGAATAGTACAGACGTGGATGTGAAAAGCTGTGTCCATTCCTGCCTGTTCTGCATTTTGGGATGACTGCCTCAAATTGCGTCTGAATGATGCGGAAAAAGGGCTGGCATGTCGTTGTAAGTCTTTGTTGTGTTTTTGAGATTGGATCCCTGCCCTGTTGCTCAGATGTGTGGACATGGACATGCAGGGAGGGAGTACGGCTGGCATGGCTGAACAACAGTACAATGGCTCAATGGCGTAACATAGTACAGGGTCAAGGTCGTCCCCCTACTCACGTTTTGAGGAAGACAAAACTCCATTGCAGGGGAGCTCATGCAGGGGGTTATCATTAATCTCCACAATAGTTGACCTCACGGGTATGTAAGAGTTACCGCTTGTTTGATGCTGATCTGTTGTACCGAAAGTTCCGCTTTTGTTCATATTGCCACTTTTGTTCACTGAATGTATAAAGTGTCTAAACCCTCTGTGCGTTCTAACGGAGGTGTCTTTAAACCCTCACCCTTTGTACCCCTTGTACACTAATATTTGTTGTCATGACACAGAATAACCTTGGCACATAAGCTCTGAAAGTAGGGCTCTACACGCATAGGCCAACTAGCCCTTCCATGTGCTCCCTTTACTCCGCTCATAGTAAGCTGAGGACCCACACACCACTCAACCTTGCTGCCTTCCACTGTGAACCGCGCAGGGCTTCACCCTTGCTGCTGTTTGCTGTAAATCATGCAGACCCTCTGCCAAAGAACGCAGGGCATTGAACCCGCTGCCTACCACGCAGGGCACTAGACCCACTGCCCTCCCCTGTAATTTGTGCAGGCCAAACTTGGAAGCCAGGCATCAGGCAATAAAGCACCAGGCAGTGCTGCAGGGGGCCTCCAAGGCTTAGCTGGGGCTTTTGGGGGAGTGGGTGGCAGCAACGGAGAAGATAACAGTGAGATGGGCCAGAAGGTGGGCAACCTCAGCAGAAGCATCGACTCTCTGCGCAGGTGGGTGTCTACTGTGTGTGTACGTGTGCGTTTGTGTGTGTGACAGACGCAGAGAGAAAGAGAGAGATAGAGAGAGAGAGAGGGAGGGAGAGAGAGAGAGAGAAAGAGAGAGAGAGAGAGAGAGATAGAGAGAGAGAGGGAGGGAGAGAGAGAGAGAGAGAGAGAGAGAGAGAGAGAGAGAGGGAGGGAGGGAGAAAGAGAGAGAGAGAAAGAGAGAGAGAGAGAGAGCGTGTGAGTTTGTGGATAAGTGTGCGCAAGTGGTTGAGCTGGTAGCTCTGTACTGCTGCAACAAGTCAAAATTGAGACGTTGAAATTGAGACTTTGTAGCCATGTTGCTTTAATCTTCATTTGATGTTGCAACAACCGAGTCAAAAGAATACCGGCAGCCTTATAGGAGTGGGTAGCAATTGGGTAACAAACCCAAGGATACTAGAAAACAGACAGACTCAGCTGCACACCTTGTCAACTGCTCAGTTCAGTGTGTAACACTTAAACTCCAGATCTTGGAGTGAAGCAAAGGTTACACAAGTGTTCAATATTCAACTTATCCTTAATTTCATCATTTTGTTAGTTACCGAAATGGTGCACAAGTCCTCTTGAGTGTGTGAGTGTGTTCGCGTGTGTGTGTGTGTGCGTGTGTGTCTGTGTGTGTGCGTGTGTGTGTGTGTGCGTGTGTGTGTTGTAGATGGTCGGGCGCTGAGCTTACGTGCCTTTTTTTGACAGGGCTGATATGGAGACCAATTACAAGTCCGCACGCTATTTCTCACACTGGCTTGACGTTGCTCTCGCTGTGTGTTTGCTGTAGATGGTTTGGCGCGGAGCTCCCCAAAGTGCGTTTTCTCAACGGGGCTGAGGTAGAGGTTCTCCCTGCCAACTTCTCTGCCTCCCTCCCAAACGTGGGCACTGTGAAACGCCAGCAGGTGAGAAAGGCACGCAATGCCCTCTATGTATATGTGCATGTGTGTGTGCGTGTGTTTGTCACGTGCGTTAATGTATCTGTGTCACATGCGTGAATGTATGTGTGTCACATGCGTGAATCTATGTGTGTGTTTGTGCTTGTATTTGTCAATCAGAACGAAACCTTTCATTGCTAGCACAAGCAAGATCCTGTCTGCCTCCCTCTCCATTGCAAGATCATCAGCCCTCTCCATTGCAAGAGCATTAGCCCTCTCCATTGCAAGATCATTCGCCCTTTCCATTGCAAGATCATTAGCCCTCTCCATTGCAAGATCATTAGCCCTCTCCATTGCAAGATCATTAGCCAAACCTTTGGAGATTTGCGATACAGGCACTTTGGTTGGAAGCAGGGCAATGGAATTTTGCAAGTACAATGGTGTCATCGCCGCCCGACTTTTCAAATCACCGTACCATGGACGCAATTTCCCATGTCTTTGGGATGTGTAACCAACTAATGGCACTTTGTATTTGGCTTCAGTGATGGGGTCGGTATCAGTTGTAGATCTGATTATACCGCTCAGTGTCTGGCCGTTGCCATGTTAACTCCAAGGACTTTCTTGTTGGCATTGACGCACCCGTATCAGAACCCCTTTACAAAGACACCTATATTGCAGTTGCCCCCATCATGAGTTTCTTTTGCCTTCTGTGATTTGCAGAGCACTCCAGCATTGTTGAGTCTGTGTCTCAAGCTCTGTCCAGACATAGGGTTTAGGGTTAGGGCTTTTAACCTAAAACCTAAACCCTAAACCCTACGCTTGAGGAGTCGCAACTTCCATATTCAACCTCCCTTCATGCTCATACAAGTAACGTGTCCCTTCATGCTCATACAAGTAACGTGTCCCTTCATGCTCATACAAGTGCTCATACAAGTGCTCATACAAGTGCTCACACAAGTGCTCATACAAGTGCTCATACAAGTGCTCATACAAGTGCTCACACAAGTGCTCATACAAGTGCTCATACAAGTGCTCATACAAGTGCTCACACAAGTGCTCATACAAGTGCTCACACAAGTGCTCATACAAGTGCTCATACAAGTGCTCATACAAGTGCTCACACAAGTGCTCATACAAGTGCTCATACAAGTGCTCATACAAGTGCTCATACAAGTGCTCACACAAGTGCTCACAAAAGTATAACGTGCTGTCCACAAACTGAAAACCCTCCTGGAGCTCACTCACGGTCACCACCTACTTCTGCACGAGCCTCATCACAAACCCCTGAAACTTGCTTGGTAATCACCATTCGCACTGCCATAAGCCTCTCATGATGCTTCATAACGCACGTGAAACCACATCTCTGAGATTCTGGTCCAAGATTGTATTGAGCAGCCACCATGTTTTTTACTTGCACCGGCTTAATTTGCCTTGTTGCGCGTGACAACTGACTTTCTAAATCCTGATCTCAGACACCCCTAAAGCTTGTCGAAGCAATTAATGCCTGCTTTTACACAAACCTTTAATGGTGCCTCTGAGTGCTCGTGGAGATCATACACACATTTTGCTGCTTTCAGATACCTCTCAAGCTTGCTTGGGCGATCACCATGCGTCTGCTTTTACACAAACCTGTCATGGTGCTTCTTAGCGCTTTATAAGATCATTGCGTTTCCCTGAACCCTGCTCTCAGATACCTCTGAAACTTGCTTGGGCGATCACCATTCACAAGAGCCAGGGCTTGGGGCTAGATCGGCTGCAGGTGGGCTCAGTGAACAAAAGCAGGATAGGACGTCTACACATTAGTTTTCCTGGCCTGGACAATGGGTAGATGGTGGAAATAGAAGCAAAAAGGGAGGCAAAAGGTGTACACTATTTCTGCTCATCAAATGATGCTGAAGGGGCAGTTCTTGTCGGCAAGATTAATTCCTTTTGCCGCACATCTTTGCACGTCATTCCCCACTAATATTCCACCTGGGTGTTCCATTTTAAGATCAGACCCAGCGTTGAACAACAAAACCCTTTCCTTAACAATCCCTGGGTCGTTATATTATTGAATTGCATGACGACTGCTGCACCTCCTGCCTCGAATTACAAATCAATGCAAGCCTCACAATCCCCCCTGTCAGGTTTCGTTGAAGAACATGTTCCAGGCCGGCCAAGCGTACGTGGCCCTGAGTCGAGCGCGCAGGTAGGTGATCTACTCACTTCTTCCTCCTCCTCTTACTCCTCCTCCTCACGCACATGCATACACGGCATTCAAATCACAATAGCCGGTGAGAGATCTACTCAATTCTTCCTCCTCCTCTTCCTCCTCCTCCTCACGCACCTGCATACACGGCATTCAAACCACGATATGCATTTAAACCACAGCAGCAGGTGGGTGATCTACACAGCATGCTAACCACGATAGGGCTCAGCTACAGGATGACCTTTCTCCACTATTAGATGCAGGCAACAAACTGTAAGTGTCATAAGAATCGTTCAAATTCAGTTGGGGTCGGTTGAGCACATGCTACTCTTGCAGGGGGAGGTGGAGCTTGATTGTGTGCATTAGCAAGGCTGGAAGGACATCACATGGCACATTGCAAAAAAGCGTACGCGATGTTTTGACCCTCGCTAATCCTAAGAAAGGACAGAAGTACTGCAGGCCGGTCAAGCATATGCTTTCCTGAGTCAGGACAGAAATGCTGCAGGCCGGTCAAGCATATGCTGCCCTAAGTCAAGCACGTACGTGGGTTGGCTTGTTAATCATACCAGGGTCTGGGTGTGCAAGCTTGGGTGTGATATCCTCCCTGCTCCACCAACGCTTTTCATCTTGCTTTGGTAGAGGTCTATTTGCTACAATTTGTAGCTATTAAATTTGTCAGCATGCTTCCCCTCTGTCACATACATATACACACACAATCGCACACACACATACACACACAATACAAACGCACACACACTTACACACACACGCACGCAAAAACACATGTAAACGTATATTTACAGCCTGGAAGGCTTGGAGCTGCTGGACTATGACTTTAACTGCATCAAAACCGATCCCCTGGTGGCCAAGTTTTATGAGGTGAGCGCCAGGGCTCAACAGTGCAGGTGCAGGTGCAGGTGCAGGTGCATGTGCAGGTGCAGGTGCAGGTGCAGGTGCCTGATGCTACGTTTTCGATCTGCACTCCTACCAGAAGGAGCACACATGTGTATGGCTGTGTGATGCTGAGTTTCTGGCATGCATCTCTATTAAAAGGAGCACGTGTGTGTCTGGGTGGGTGGGTGGGTGCGTGATGCTGACTTTTGGCATGCGTTTCCACTTCCATACTATGACTCAACCTCCAAGGAGGAGGCTGAGTCATAGTTTATAGTAAAAGGTTTGATTGCAGCTTCACAAGTGACGGCCCCACTTTGCCACTTGGCTGCAGCCTGTGCAGGTCGCACCTTCCTACTTAAAAGGTGCTCTTTATTAACAAAAGGCGTATCATATTCTGGATCTGAAAACCAGGGGTGGGTCTGATAAGGTCCTGCATAGCCACATAAGCACTAATACGCATGCGGACATACACGCACACACACAAGTACACAAGTGTGCACACAAATACACACACACACACACACACGCAAGCACAAGCTACCTGCACTTCTGCAATGTGTGCAGGCCATGAGCCAAGGTCAGGAAGCAGTTAAGGAGTTGCTAGACAGCAGCAACGCCTGGCAGCAAGAGGTACACTATCTGTGTGCGAGTGTGTGTATGGTAGTTGATTGTGTACCAACTGTGTGTGAGTGTATGGTAATTGATTGTGTATTAACTGTGTGTGAGTACGTGTCACACACACACACACCACATGGTAATTGATTGTGTACATGTGGTTTGTTGTGTACATGTGGTAATTGTATGCAAGAAGACAAAGAGCAACAAATGCAGGCACTCAGAAAGATGAGTGCAGGCAAAATGCAACAGGTACATTCATGTGCACGCGTTCGCACGTGCTTCACAGATGTGTGAGCAGGCGTGTTTCTCCACCTGTAGACATGATTACCACTTACCACCCACCTACACGCATATACCCAAAGTTGCCCACCACCCATGCCTCACCATATGCAGGTGGCATTACGCTCTGGCAATGGCACACAAAGAAGTGCCTGGCAAGGGAATGCAGGTAGGTGTGCGAGTGTATCTGTTTGTACAGGGGTGCAGGTATGAGTGTGTGTAATTGTTTATAAAGGAAAGCTGGTAGGTGTGTGTGTGTGTATTCATTATAAAGGATTGCAGGTAGGTGTGTGTATGTATGCCTGTCTACAAGGGAATGCAGGTAGGTGTGCGTGTGTACCTTATCATTTGTGGGTGGGGGTCGGAGCATCTATGTTTGCAAGTACCCAATAAATTAACACGTTGTGATTAGGATTGAAGCTCGATCAGTAAGATGGGAGGGTGCAGGAAGAAGTTCGACCCCTATCTAAATAGAGGGTGTCATTTTGCTCCAAAAATTCTGCTTTAAAGAGGCACGCAATTTGAACAGTGTTAAGCGGTTGTGTGTTTCAGGAGCTGTGAGTCAAGAAGTCAAGAACGTATTTCAATCCAAACCAGAGCCAAAGTGTTCGTCTGTCCTGGCTCCCACATCATTATGATTAATACACCTGCCCTGCATTCTGCATTTTTTTCATGGGCTTGCCCTCTGCCCTGTGCATAATCTTCATGCACCCCTCCTCCCTGCTGTCCTGCTTGTGAGTCTGAGGCTGCTGTGGGTGCTTTGCTGCAACAGCCGGCGTGCCCAAAGAGCTGGCATGCCCCATGAACACACATACACACACTGCACACACACACAGCATAGACACACAGCTTACACACACAGTATACGCACACGCATACTCACGCAAACAAACAATAACCCCCCTCTGACCTGCAGCATGGTCGCCAGTCGCTTCACAATGGCAAAATAGGGGTGGCTCACAAGCTGGTAAGAGGCCCCTGTAAATTTTGGTTTTGTGAATGTTTGTGCGTGTTTTGCCTGTGCTTGTTGTATGTATGTTTGTCTCGTGTGTGTTTGTCTATGCTTCATTGTCCTTGTATGTTTTGTGTTGGGTGGGTGTGCGTTTGTAAACTTCATATTGCATTTTCATTTACATGCAAAATGACAGGGTTGTTCAGTTTGAATTTTTTGGGAGCGAGGGTTCAATAAAGTTCGTGAAAGTTCTAGAACCCTCGAATTGTTCGATCAGTTCGATGTGCAATTTAGAAAATGGAGGATTTTGCTGGTTTCTGTGGTCATACTCGTCCAAAACATGCTTGAATTGTTTTATATACATATTATATATTTTATATTAAATCAGTATACGAAAAATCAGAACGTTTGACGGCCATCTAAGGCTTTTTTCTGCATTTTGGACTACAACTTTGGACCAAAAATTCGAAAAAAGGGCATATAGTTTGACGAATTATTAATAGCTCTTAAACGGATTTTTTAGGGTTCGTTAAAATGCGTGAAAGTTCGCAAACCCGAACTTTTGACCAAACCTCGAACTGAACAACCCTGCTAAATTTGTATACTCTAAGTTGCATCTAGAATACTCCACCTCCTGCTTGGAAGTTCCCTGGTAACCTACACATGCCCAAGACCACCTCTACTCATATTTTTGCAGTCCTGCCTTTCCTTCACTACTTTCAGTTTGCATCTAACACACTGCTGCACTAACCACCACTGCCCCTGATTGCATCCACCTCTGCTCCAGGACTTGGCAGCACTAGCCATCACTTGGCAGCACTAACCAACACTGCCCCTGCTTGCATCCACCTTTCCTCCAGGACTTAGCGGCAGCAATTTCGGGGGTGGCGGGGGTGGAAATGGCTTTGGTAGTGCCGGCGGCAGCTCTTGGGGGGCAGGTCTGTCTTTTTTTTGCAGTTACTGCGACTTCTCATCTATTCCAGGGAAATGCCATCGTGCATTCCTGTTATGCCTAAAATGATTTGCTGTGCTGGGTCCTCCTCTCTACTCCAGTGTTTGGTGCTTTTGCCCTCTTTATCTCTCTCTCTCTCTCACTTTCTCCCCCCCCTCTCTCTCTCTCTCTCTCTCTCTATCTCTCTCTCTCTCTCTCTCTCCCTCTCTCTCTCTCTCTCTCTCTCACTCTCTCTCTCTCTCTCTCTCTCTCTCTCTCTCTCTCTCTCTCTCTCTCTCTCTCTCTCTCTCTCTCTCTCTTTCATTCTCTCTCTCCCTCTCTCTCTCTCTCTCTTTCTCTCTCTCTCTCAATCTCTCTCTCTATCTCTATCTCACTCTCTCTCTCTCTCTCTCTCTCTCTCTCTCTCTCTCTCTTTGTCATTAATGATGCAGGGCTGCAATAAAGTAGGAGGACAAGGCACAAAACTTATGCCATAGATTATGGGCAGATTGTTGGACTCTCTGGCGTCCATTACTGTAAGATCATGCAAGCACACACACTTACACACGCACACACACAAACACGAACACGAACACGAACACGAACACACATACACACAAAAACAAACACACACATTGATGCAGGTCGTGGAAGAGGAGCAGGAGGTAGCTTTGCTGGATCCGGGCGAGGGAGGGGGGGTGACATGTGCTTTAAGTGCGGCCAAACAGGTGTGTGTTTGTATTTGTTAAAAAGTGTGTGCATGTGTGTGCGTGTGTGTGTGCACGCGCGTGCAATCTATGTATTATTATGTCTTTTCGAGCTAGTTGAGGGAGGGATTAACATTTACAGTTACGAGCTTTGCACGTTATTCTGTGGCCTTAACACAAGCTTAATGACACTCCCAGTATTTTTGTGCCAGTGTTTCCCTTCTCGGTTTAAGATAAATAACACAGCTTTCCAATCCACTTGTTTATGCCGGTGCTCCATTTCTGCATTTACCCCTAGCTTAAGCAAAATATTCCTTTACAAAGGACAAACATGGAGGTGGGGAAGCATTCCTCTTGTCAATATGGCGTTTGTTCAAACTAATAAATAAGAAAACCCAGATGTACGCACCCGGCTCGTGCTTGTGTCACATAGGTGCATCTACAGCCTCTCTGTGCAAACGATATCGCAGATTTGCCATTCAAGCACACCCACTTTGCTCTGTGACCTTCCATCTAACACCTAAAACCATCCTGTGCACCATATCTCTGGGTCCTCTCACAGACACATACACACACAGAGCAGCACCCACACATACACACACAGGACACTGGGCATCCCAATGTCCTGGCAAAAAGTAGGCAAGCAGATGATTGCAGGATGTGGGAGTGATTCTACTACCTGCTATATTGAAGGTACATGCAGCAAGCTGCTAGGCCAGCCTTGTAAGGTCGGCGATTTCATTGGATACACACATGTTATATTCTATTAAGATATTTAGATATTTACCATGTATGTCTGTGCACGTGAGTTTGAGTGTTTGTGCATGCGTGCAAAAAAGAGAATATAGATAGATAGCAAAGAGGAAGAGAAAGAGAGAGAGAGAGAGAGAGAGAGAGAGAGAGAGAGAGAGAGAGAGAGAGACAGAGGGAGACAGACAGAGAGACAGAGGGAGACAGACAGATAGACAGAGACAGAGGGAGACAGACAGACAGACAGACAGACAGACAGACAGACAGACAGACAGACAGACAGACAGACAGACAGACAGACAGACAGACAGACAGACAGACAGACAGACAGACAGACAGACAGACAGAC
>Ga0307968_1000399_pt1 | contig 30002 bp, 38 predicted proteins | sample OrgLakmetagen650_FD_201834 | JGI IMG/M metagenome (GOLD analysis project Ga0307968, IMG submission 201834) | Saline water microbial communities from Organic Lake, Antarctica - #650 | ecosystem: Environmental > Aquatic > Non-marine Saline and Alkaline > Saline | place: Antarctica: Organic Lake...
CTTTCTGTTTTCACCTTTTTTTGAGGACTTTTCAGCAGCCCAACCCTTTTTGCTGCAACAGGTCAACAACCAACTTGTTCATGATTTCCTTTCTCAGCAGAACAATAGACTTTTTCTTTTTCTTTCCGAGCTTATGGATTTATTCGTGGCTGGCCGAGACCAGTCAGCAGCCGATCAGCCAAACTACCTGGCTGAAGGTCACCCCCCATTGTAACCATAACCATTGTACATTTATGCACATATAGGCGTTTTTATTCCTCCATTATACCATCATATTGCACATTAGTGTTATCTCTAAAACTCAATATGTATCACATTGCTTTGCCCGGAACCTTTGACCGAGTGCTGAACGGTCAAGAAAATCTTTGCCTGCATATTGCATGAATAAGCTTGGGGCTTAAATCTTGTTAGCCTGACAGAAAGCAGCGTTACAATAGCAACATCGATGAGTGCCGAATTCTGGCTGCAGACGGGCTCAAAATGCTCAAAAACACATTGCCTACACGACAACTCACGATGTAATTACACAAAGAAAGAGGAAAAGGAGGTACAAAGCCGCCTGTTCTATCTAATTTCGAAGCCATGACGACTGACCTTGTGTCACGCCCAGCAGAACGTCAACTGCGCCTTATATAACAATATTGTACACTAAGGTTGGAAAAAATACATCCTATGCCCTCCACCTTTAATTTACACCTATGGAAGTTTTCAACTCCTCCTTTATACAACTGCAGAAACCTCCGCTCTTGTACCTCCGCTGCCACCAGCCTGTTGCTGCTGAATGTCCAACAGCATCGCACTCCAAGCACGCGCATTTTCAGCAGCAGCCTGTATGCATGTTGCGTTTTGATGTGGCAGATTTGGAAATGTCTTTGCTTGCACAGCACACTGATGACTTTAATAGATCATGTATATTTTAAAGGCAGATTTCAAGCGTGTATGCTGAAAAATACTAAAATACTTCACACTAGGAGGATCTGCATGCACAACTCCGGAAGACTTACAGTAAAATTATAAACAATACATGTTAGTCTGCTTAGTGCGTGCAGAAATGCACCTCGTACCCACCACCCACCAAACAAATTTGTGGTGCTGCGCTTCGGGGCACAAATGGAAACAGTCAAAAGCCAAAGCTCATGTGCTGTACTTTCCACAGTGCTTGAGCATGCGTATGCCAAAGTGCTAGTTCTCACAGCATACTTGCCAATTCCTCAAGTCCCGTGTTTGACCTGTTGTGAGTGCCCATCATCATGCATGTGAGTGCACCAGTGGGATGGCTGGTGCCGCAACCAACGCGTACTTAGGTTGCTACCTAAACATTGCAGGCCTGTTGGAGCTCTAAAGCTGCTGTCCTCCACCCCGCAGTGCTCTCTCCGCGCAACACGTCATCACAGCAGGGAGTGGCCGGAAAGCAAATGTATTCCAGCATTTGAATCTAGCGTCCTGCTCTTCCTAAAGAGGCAAGTTTATGACTGCACAGGAAACAAACTTGCATTCCCGGCGTCACCAATTGCTCCAAACTGGGTCCAGTTTGTCTCAAAGCTGAGTCTTCTTTCCAGCCATGCAGTACTTATGACAAGCATTCCATAACTAAATTCCACAACTTCTCTTTTACTCTTCAACCTGCTCGGCATAACGTCCCGAGTCTAGCTTTTGGCTTGAAGCATAACGTCCCGAGTCTAGTTTTTGGCTTGAAGAGGCCAATAATGATTGAAAATGGTCTTTTTGCTAAAGGCTCTCAACTTCTCCAGCAGTGCATGGGACCAGGACCATAGTGTCCCAGACCCACAATCACCAGTGAACCATTTCATTCCCCCAAAAACATCTGCAATTACCAACCTTAAACATAACATATGATAAATCTTTCGCCCACCAAGTCTCCGGGGCCCCATTGTCACAGAGTCTGAAGGGTTAAGGGAATTCGTTTCTGCACCTAGACGAACAACAGCAGGCCCAAACTTGCGGTTCAAATCCTGGAAAACATTCAAACGGCAGTTTCTCGTCAATTTAGAGCGCCCACCTTGAAATAAATATATCAAACTATTTTTGGCAGTTAGATCACCGTCCACTTTAAAGCACACTAATAATGGGCGTTGACATACTTTCTTGTACAGTATAGCCGCACACGTACGCAAAATACGCAACACACACGAGTATGTGCACGTATGGGTACACACCCACACCCACAGTGGGTCCCACACCCTTCTGCCCGCAGCTACACCCACTCACCTGTGCCTGAGCCAAAGCAAAATCACGCAACAGAGCGCTCATGTCGCTTGCACGCTCCTTCTGGAATCGGTTGAGCTCCTCTGTCATGCGAGCCACGATGCCCTCATATTCAACCTTGGTGGATTGCACGCGTGCCTCTCCATCCTCCACATCCCGCTCTGCCTCTGAGATTTTTTCTTCCTGGGGGCGTGGTGTGTAAGCGTGTGTGAGCGTGTGTGTATGTGTCCATGTGTGGTAGTGTGTGCGAGTGAGTGAGTGAGTGTGTAAGTGTGCGTAGGTTTGTGTGTATGTGAGCTTTAAAGTTGAATGGCAAGTACGTGGCCTTCTGTGTGCTTGCCCATGAGTAACTGTTCATTTTAAATTCTCATCTGCAGCCACTGCCACAGAAAACGATGCCTTCATTAGACTGCTGGATCCAGAATCCACTAATTGTAACAATACTAGTGAGAATGCAATAATATGGATGATAATGTAACAATCCTAGTGAGAATCCAGAATCCACTGAATGTAACAACAGGATGTGCTAGCTTGAATCTTAAATGAGGAAAGGCATGTTCTCTAGTCACTTATAAGTAGGAGAAACATGAGGTGCATGGTTGACTAACACACAACATCATCCATGCATGATGCTTTAGATTTGGGTGGCGGTGATTGAAATATAATAGGAAAAAATATTTAATTTAGAGTGAGTTTTTCTGTCCTCTTCTGATTGGCATTTGCTGCAACACCCAGCAACAAAGACTGAGCAAAACGTTTTTCCAAATTTAGCACCTAATTCACTTGAAACAAGATCAGAAAAGTGTTGCCATCAGTCTTTTGAATTGGACGCCATGTCTCATCTGCCTGCAGGGTAATCACGCAGATTATGAGCGCCATATAAACACGCACCTTGAGTCCTGGTGTCCCTCTTAACTTGGCCAGCTTCACTTTCCGGCCGTCCAGGTCTCCCTTAGCCTGTATGGGAGAGCAAGTTTGGTTGTCAGATCAAACCATTGTTACAAATAAGTATTTGGCACGTCATCTAAGTATGGTGCCAAAATCCACGCAGCAGCCTTTGACTGAGGTGTTAAACGAATGTTGCTCACAGAAGTAGAGTTGGCCAGAGCCATATATATGGATTATACACGGTACATTTGGCAGGGGAATCACCAGATATACGGTCATATGCTGTGTATATATACGGTTTTGGCCAACCCTACACATAAGACACCACAATGGTAAGAAGTAAGAAGGCTTAATGGTACAACCCTTGCCGTCATGCTTAAGTTGCTAAAAGGCCAATAACGGCAAACAAGGCTACAAAAGTGAGCTCGTTGCTCTTAATTGTACATGTCCCTGGAGTCGTTTGCATCCTCTCAAAAAGGTGGGAGGTTGCTTCTGGGGGGAGGCACCTCTCAAAAAGGTGGGAGGTTGCTTTAAAGGTTGCCTCCCTTTTCGCTATTAGGTCTGCCCACACATCAATAGAGAGCACCACAGCCACATGCAGCAAATAAATCACTGTGACCCATTCGCCTCACGCATCAGTTGATACCATGCACGCCCCTGACCTTCCTAGAATAGTTTGGGAGAGAACCCAAAAAGCCACACAGGTACAGCAACAAGACTAAAAACTACCATATGCACCCAACCACCAACCCACATTGGACAAACTCGCACAAACCCATTTCATTCATCCATCATCACTCGCACCCTTTCTCCTATACGCACCCACCACCATCTGCAATCTGCAATCTGCAACCCTCCCTCCCTCCCTCTTCCACACACACACACACACACGCACACGCACACACACACACGCACACGCACACGCACACGCACACGCACGCACACGCACACACACACACACACAAGCGCACACGTACCTGGGTGAACAGTGACAGCGCAGCTGCCCGGTCAGTCATCGTGGTCTGCACGCACTTGATGGTGCGTGCCATTTCTTTTAAGGGTGCCTCAAAGCTACATGCCATTGTGTTAGCGCGCTGGCGTGAGGCTATTGCAATCTGACTGCTCTGGCCACACAGCACGTCAAAGGAGCCGCGCATGGGCCCGTCGTCAAATTTGCCCTGTGTCAAATTATGGGTGTGTGTGCGCGTGTGTGTGTATGTGTGTGTATGTGTGTGTGTATAAGGGTAAGGGTATTTGTGCGTGTGCGTGTGCGTGTGCGTGTGCGTGTGCGTGTGCGTGTGCGTGCGCGTGTGAGTGTAAATATATGTATATGTACGTACATTTGCTGTGCGCCCCCAAACGAGCACACGCGTGCAAGAAAGTTGTATATGAAGTTATAAAGTGTAGCGGCACTTGACACATCTTCTAAATAATCTGTGTAAGTAATCTGTGTAATTAATCTGTGTAATAATCTGTATAAATAATCACATCTTCTTAATAATCTGTGTAAAATTTCAGCCATGCGTGGGTCGTTTTCCTTGAGGCTTCAGAAGCTGCTGCTGCTGCTGCCGAGAGGAAGCATTGTGAGCGCAAGGCACAGGCAATACACAAAACAGGTTGCAGGGGGGGTTGCAAGTGAATCCTGCGCAGGGGTTGCGGATAAATGAGGAACACTGACCTTCTTAAGATAGAATCCAACTGGTCTGGAATGTCCCCCATTTAATCTCCTTTTTGATCAAGCGTGTCCGTTAACACATCTAACAAGAGCACCCTTTCTCTACAGCTGAGCAACCTCTTCTCACCCCCCTCCCTTTTCCCCGCACCAATTGTTCCGCTGCATGCCCAAACTCCTCCAGCGCCCCATTCAGCTCGGTCTCCTTCTTGATAAGCCGCGCTGCTTGGCGATGTGCCTCGACAAGGTTGGCTTCTAGGCTGTTGATGTAGTCACGGACCTTGATGTAATCGCCATCCTCTAAGCTGTCATCCGACCTGTTTGTGTGTGTATGCATGTGTATGCATGTGTATGTATTGTGTGTGTACGTGTATGCATGTGAGTGTATGCATGCACATGTATGTGTTCTTGTATGTGCAGGCACTTGCGTGTTAATAATGGGCTGCTGAAGCCTCTCGGCTGTTGAATACAGTTGCATCTCCCTTCTTTCAAGCTTTTCTGTAATTTAAGCGTGTTTTGCAAGATTTAGCGTATGTGCAAGTACTTATTTGCGCCTCTAGACTGTGTAAGTATGTGAACTTTCAGTACCTTCGCTCTTTTTCTGAACAAACTGTGCGTGCGCTTTGGTTGTGCATGCACTTGTCTGTGGGCGGCAAGGCTGGCACAAAGCAAAGTTGATTTGGCTTTGTGTGTCACTATAACGTCAGTTGCGTGCAGCACTGCATGAAATGTCTGGTGCACCAAGTGGACCCTGTATAGGAGACAAGACGGGATACAACAGCAAGCAGGGAGCAAAACTGCCAGCTGCTTATTACACCAAAGGCATCGCAAGTCATGGTTGCATTGACAGGAGTGTGTGAGCAAATGGACAATACAGACTGGAATGAGTTGCGCACTCATTTGGCCAGATTGTCCAAACCTGTTGCTGTCCATTTGCTCATACATGTATATTGATTAAGATAAATACACACACACACGCTTAAACACATCTAAACGCATGTGTTCACTGAGAACAGTTTAACAGTTTACACCTCTGCGAGATCTGTCACTTTAGACCCACCTCCCAGACACCATGTTCTGCGCTGAGTGATGGAGGCTCCGGAACCTACAGATTAAAACGAGCCCACAAAGATTTATAATATGAGTGTACATTTGCAGCATCTGGCATGGAAATAAAACCGCTGGCAAACATGCACTTATGTTGCAGCTATGAAGCTGGTCATACAGGGCACGCAGTGCAGCCTAAGTACCCCCTAGGGGTTGGCATGAACCGCGATTATGCACTGCCAATCCTACATTTCAAACATTCCCGCCCAATCTACAAAATTCCTCTGCCCCAATTGTCTGAAATACTGCAATTATCTGCCCCAGATTATACATTTCAAGGTTCCGCCGCCGAAAAATGTGTGAGTGCAGTATATGCAAATGTGTGTGTACAGTATATGCACAACACCGATATATCGGAAATAACGATCTGCCAAAAAGATGTGAGTGCATACATTATATATTTACCATATTTTTAAATGTTTCTACATCATTACTTCTGGCCGAATCTATCTAGATCCTTGGCAAAATGAACAAAGCAAATTACCGGGTTGTAGGAACAGAACTTTGCCATAGTAAGAGAGGCTACCCCCTCCTTCCTCCTGTGCAAAACTAGAAAGAACACCACAGCCTTGCCAACTGCTACCGTCAGGCGCCGTCTATGTCAGAAAGAAAGAATGACAATAGATCAATGGTGATTATCAAGATATCCAACCTAACGATACGCTACACGCAATCACACGAAAACATACACAAACAAGAATGACAATAGATCAATGGTGACCATCAAGATATCCAACCTAACGATACGCTACATGCAATCACACGAAAACATACACAAACAAGAATGACAATAGATCAATGGTGACCATCAAGATATCCAACCTACTAAAACGCTACATGCAATCCACAGGAGAACACGCACGAATAGGCACGAGCACACAAACACGAATAGGAGATGTGCACACAAACACAAATAAGCACGAGCACACAAACACGAAAACACACACGAATAGGCACGAGCACACAAACACAAAAACACACACGAATAGGCACAAGCACACAAACACGAAAACACACACGAATAGGCACGAGCACACAAACACGAATAGGAGATGTGCACCACAGGACTCACCACTGCAGGGCACCATTGACGGCAGGCGGCTTTGCTGAGCTGCTCTCTGCTTGCCATCGTGCCATCTCCAATGTCCAGTCCTGGTCGTTGGACTCCAAGAACTGTGTGTATGTATGTGTGTGTGTGCGTGTGTGTGCGTGTGTGTGTGTGTGTGTGTGTGTGTGTGTGTGTGTGTGTGTGTGTGTGTGGTGTGCCATCTCTAGTGTCCAGTCTCGATTATGCAATTCCAAGAGCTGTGTGTAACCGTGTTTACGGAAGCGTGCACACACAAATATGGTGTGTGAAGGAAGATGCGTGTGCACAGTTCAGAGTAATGAGCATTTGCGCAGGGGTGTGTGTGTACATTAGGTACCACACGATCGCTGCAGGTGAGCAGCGAGCTCTGCTTTCCATCTGCATTCATCGTGCAAGCATTGTGCGGACACATGTGCCGTACACAGTGCAGACAACAATGCGCGTGTCTAAGGTGACCAGGACGGCACATATATAATTGTATGTATATAATAGATGCAGATTTGGATATTATATATTCGTATACTGTATGCTTAGAAGCGTTTTTGCTCTGAATCCTCCGTACATACACCGTGTATGGTATAAAAACTCGGTTCCACCTCACGATCGCACCAAAACAAATACACATGGTTCTGGCCGACCCTACTCATTCATCACCTCAACTGGTGTACGATGCAAATGGCGCAGGCAGCGATGCACATATATCAGCAGTGGCAATAGAAATAAGAGCACGTGCTGCGTGCTGGGATGCGGAGGTAGGAAGGGCAAATGGTGAGCAAACTCTGATACGAGGGATGCAGATGAGTAGGTGGTGAGCAGACATACACGTAGGGTTGGCCAGAACCGTATATATATACGCCGTGTATGACCGTATATTTAGTGATTTCCCCGCCAAAAACACTGTATATATACACACATACGTGGTTCTGGCAAACCCTGCGTATAATTGCATGTGCTGTGCGCTTGGGTGTGAATATGGGCCTTCTCCATTACCACCGACCTGCTGCAGCTCTTTGCAGTCCTTGAGCACTGGGTGTGAGGCAACCTTGCTCAAAAACACCTGCGCTGTGAGGAGGCAAAGTTATAACGTGTGTGCCTGTATGTGCGTGTGTGTCTGTTTGCATACGTGTCAATGTGCTGTGTGGGCACGCAAGTCTGTGTGTGTGCGTGTATGTGTGTTCCTGTGAGTGTATGTACGGAGGTGGGTGCTTGTTACGTCTGTATTGTGTGTATGGTGAGGCAAAAGTCTCAGCTGTGAGCATGGAATGCCATGTAATGCGTGTGTTACGTGTGTGTGTGTGTGTTACGTGTGTGTGTGTGCTTCGCTATTTTGATCACCCTATACACCTAGGTACACACATTGTTGAACCCCCCTCCCTCCCCTCCTGCCATTCCTTGCCTGTAAGGCACGACGGCGCTGCTCTATGAAGTCCAGTGACATCTGGAACTTTTGTACCGCACTCTTTTCAGGCAGCGCAGGGACGATGACTCCCTTGTTCTTCTGTGTGTGTGTTGTGTGTGTGTGTGTTGTTTTGTGTGTTGTGTGTGTTATGTTGTTTTGTGTGTTGTGTGTGTATGTGTATGTGTGTATGTTGTAACGTGTGTATTTGAGTGTATTTCTGTGTGTGCGCTGGTGTGTGTTGCTTGGTGCGTGCATGTGTGGTTTCAATGTTCTTACCTCTGTCAGCTTTTGGTGCAGCCATAAGAAATGAGAGAAGCGGCGCACCACTTCATTGGACGGAGAGGTATAGGAGGGGTGTGTGGTGGTGGTGCGGATCTGCATGGGGACGTGCAAACATGTTTGTGTTTAAAAGTATTCACGCGTGTATGTTCAGACCTGCATGTGTATTTGCGTGTGGGCTTGCTTGCTGTGCGAGTATGGATGTGCATGGTTGCTAGGAAAACAGCACACGTAGAGCTCACTGCAGATCATAAACTGACGTGCATGTCTTAAACATGTGGAATCCGCTCACTTTGACTTACTTTGAACGAGACATACGCAGACACCCCCTCTCCCTGCTTTACAGGGTCCAGGACCTGCATGACGTGTTCAGGGCTGAGTGAGGTGCACACGAGACCACAGGAGGAAAAGCTTGATTTATGGCAAACAGCAAGACGTTGATCTATGACAAACGACAAGATGTTTGTCACAAGATGTTATGTTAAGGGGCAGAGAGGCACACAAGGGGCAGAGAGGCACGCAAGGGGCAGAGAGGCACACACCACAGCACAGGAAACATATACGACGTGCAAGGATTGCATACAGCTATTGCAACGAATATGTGAGAAGGTGTAACAAAACAGTACATATGGAACAGATCACATGCAACAGCTGCAACAGCTGTTTCGATGCTGACCTGCACGTGGATCGCTGCAGGGTCACTCTGATGAGCCTCGCCCTGCTGGTTGTAAAATTGGTTGTGGTTTGGGGGAGTCGCTGCCGAGGAAAAAAATCCAGATGTGTCTGCTAAAACTGACTCGTAGGGGGGCGGGGGTTCTGCCTGTTTGTATGTGTACGTTAAACCTTTGTGTGCGTGCGTGCGTGTGTGTGAGAAGTAGGTGCGTGTGTGCATGAGTGTGTTTATGTGTGTGTGCATGCGTGCTTGCGTGTGCATTTTGGTATGTGGTATGTTTGTCTGTGTGTGTCTGTGTGCGCATGCATGCGTGTGTGTGCGTGCTTGCGTGCGTGCGAGCGTGTGTCATATGTGTGTGTGCGAATGCGTGCGTGCATGTGTGTGTGTCTGTGTGTGTCTGTGTGTGCGTGCGTGTATTATGTTTGTGTATGTGTGTGTATGTGTGTGTGCGTGTGTTTGTGTGTGTATGCGGGTGTGTGCGCGTGTGTGTGTGTGTGTGTGTGTGTGTGTGTGTGTGTGTGTGTGCGCGCGCGCGCGTACGTGTGCATGACACACAATCTCAAAGCTTGCTTATCTGCCAATCACACAACGCACCATAGCAGTGTAGACTTAGAGGACTGAGAGACAAGCTGGGGTTTCCCAAGGGTCTGAGGGATGGAGCGCTGGTGTGAAGAGTACACCCTGAACCAAAAATGCCTTTCGCAATTCAACCGAGAATACAAAACCAGTCCAAAAAATAATTAGTCTTATTTTGGCATTCAGTTGGCTTTTTATGCTGGCATGAAAATTCAAGTACCTACCCAAGGATATATTACTATGAAAATTAGTATACATTCATGAAATGGATACTGCCAAGCGATTGATTAGGTTTTGAAGCATTGTTTCAGCACGCAAACATGAGCAAAAGAGTTGCTGTGATTGGCTCCGGTATCTCAGGACTGTCAGCTGCATGGCTCTACCACAGGTTTGTATGTCTGTTTTCTGTCCAGACGGCCACAACCACGCGTGCTTGCATCGTGTACCACACTCCGAAAACGGATGCACATGAAGCGGATGGACAGCATAGAAGATTTTTACAAACCTTCTTAGCCTTTCTGTAGCCACAAGGAGTCTGATCAACCATGCTTGCACGACACCTGTGGCTCTTTTTTCTCGCCAGGAACGGGGATGCTGTGACCCTCTTTGAGAAGGAGGCGGTGTGTGGCGGACACACCCTCACAGACCACTCCTCCCCCTACCCTGTGGACTTGGGTTTCCAGGCACGTGCTGATGCGTTTGTGTTCAAGCGTGTGGCTGTTGCACAAAGCTCGGCGGGTCTGCTCGTTTTTTGAACAGCATGTCACAGAAAAGTATGGTTAGCCTAGATGCAGAGAGCTCGTGCTGCCTGAATGGCATCCACCAAACTCTGCACAGTGCGTATCCTGCAACGACACAGGGCGTCCTGCTTGTGCTGGTAGATATAAGGATTACTACAGTACTAGGGTTGGCCAGAACCGTCTATACACACCACATATGACCGTGAAAATTTTGGTAGTTTCCCTGCCAGGAGTACTGTTTATACACCGTAAATATATGGTTTTGGCCAACCCTAAACATTACCCACAGACCCTTTCACAAGCCATATACCGTACACGTCTAAACACAATGTTCCTCACACAGTTTCCTTTCTGCACACACACAAACACACACACATAAACGCACAAAGCACACATGCACACTCGCGTACAAACTGTAGGTGTACAACCTCACCACATACCCCCACTTTGTGGGCTTCTTGGAGAGCCTGGGTGTGGACTCGGAGGCCTCAGACATGTCCTTTGCACTCTCCATAGACGAGGGCAAGCTGGAGTGGGGCAGCCACGGGCTGGACACCATCTTTGCCCAGCGCAAGAACCTCGCTAGCCCCTCCTTCCTCAGGTGTGTGGGGCGTGAGGTTAATTGCTATTTTGTTGGTGGTGTACAGCTCTGAGCGTTATGTTTAAACTTTAGAAGTACACACAGCACACACACACACTCGCACACACTCACTCACACACACATGCACGTGTATATAAATGAGCACAAACTCCCTTGACGCACCCTCAAAATGATACCTGCATTGATTGATGCCCGTGCAGGATGATCTCAGATGTGGTACGTTTTGGCAAGGAGGCTCCTAAAGTCCTGGACCCCAGCTTACATCACCAGGTATACAAGCAGTTTCCTTTTGGGTATGCTATATAATATAGCCTTTTTTTTATAGCCTATATTGGGTATGCAAGCACTTCACGTTGTTAACAAGTGTCACCTAGCAAGACCTTTTCTCCTCGCAGCTCCGTGGCATGACATACACGCAAATGATCTGCAACACAAACACGCACACACACATAGATACACATCCCTTCACACACACTTGACGCACATGGATACACATACACACATACACACTTCATGCACACACTTATTCTGTGATACTCACCCTCACTCGCTCGCATGTTGTGCCCTGCGCAGTTCCGTGACATGAGCATGGGCCAGTACTTGCAGCTGCAGGGTTACAGCCAAGGCTTCATCAACAACTACGTGGTGCCGATGTGTGCTGCAGTGTGGAGTGTGCCCAAGGCACAAGTGCGTATGTGTGTGTATACATGTGTGTGTATGTTTGTGCAAGGCGGTGTACCATGCTGATGACAATGATATTGTGACTGTGGTTATGTAGGTGGTGGTTGGTGGTGGTGGTGGTGGTGGCAGCGTTGTTGTTGTTGGTGGTGGTGGTAGTGGTGGTGGTGCTCGTGGTGGTGGTAGTGGTGGTGGTAGTGGTGGTGATGGTGCTAGAGGTGGTGGTGGTGGTGTTGGTGCTAGAGGTAATGGTGCTAGAGGTGGTGGTGATCATGATAATGCTTACACCTGTTTGTTCCCAAAGCAGGCTGCAAATGCTCCTTCTTGCGTAACTCTTGCTCGTGTGTGTGCTTGCCTCAATTACGGCACAAGCTTGCCCATCAATCCGCTCACAAAAGTGTTGGAAACCGGCAGCACGCACATGCAAGCATCAACGCACACACATACAATCATACGCACAAAAGTGCAAGCACACACACACACACATTTCCGTCAGCGACGTTTGTTTCTGCAGGTATATTGACTTTCCCTGTGCAACTGCTGGTGCGCTTCGCCCACCTACATTAGGCCACCCCTATTTACGATCATTGCAGGTCATGGCGTTTCCTGCTCATCGGCTGGCGCACTTCTAGACCAACTGCCACCTGCTACTGACGCAACGTTATTTTGTTTACTACTCACTTCTTTCAGGCCATGGCGTTTCCTGTGCAACTGCCGGTGCACTTCTGGGCCCACAGCCACCTGCTGTTGATACGTTGTAACTATGTGCCCCTTGTAGGTCATGGCGTTCCCTGTGCAACTGCTGGTGCGCTTTTGGGCCAACCACCACCTGCTGGACATTTTCCAGCGCCCGTTGTGGCGTGTGGTCAAGGGCCGCAGCAAATCATACGTGGACAAGGTCCTGCAAGGTGCGTGCAAGACTTTTGTGCACTTTTGTCCCCGAGGAATTGTTGTGTCCACAAGTGGTGGTTGTGTACTCAAGTAGCTGTCGTGTGCACATGTAAATGTTGTATGCGCAAGTGGCTTTATTGTGTGCACAAGTAGCTGTTGTGTGCACAAGTAAATGTTTTATGCGCTAGTGGTTTTATTGTGTACTCAAGTGGCTGTTGTGTGCACAAGTAAATGCTTTATGCACAATTGGCTTTGTTGTGTGCACAAGTAAATGTTTTATGCACAAGTGGCTTTTATTGTGTTCACAAGTAGCTGTTTTGTGCACAATTAGTTTTGTTGTTCGGTACGCAGGCAAGACCCTGCAGGGTGTGTGCAAGAGTTCCGTGTGTGTTCAATGTCACAGTGTGTGCAGGCCATACACAGACAAGGTTCTGCAAGGTGTGTGTGCAATAGTACTGAGCATGGAGCACATTAAAGTGTGTGCAAGCTTAAGTGCGGTCCTGCAAGGTTTGTACGTGAATGTTTGTTGTGCCTGCGCAACAATTCCCCAGATTTTGTGTGTATGCATGCGTACATGCGTGCGTGCGTGCGTGCGTGCGTGCGTGTGTGTGTGCTTGTCTGTGTGTGTGAATGTATGTGTGCGTGTTTGTGTGTGGCGCTACTAGTGGCGCTGCAACACGATGCGTGTGATGCTCTTGCTTCAAGGCTTGAGCCCGATTATGACAAACCTTTCAACAATGGCTCATCTGTTTGACTGTAGGAAAAATGCATTCACTGTGTGAACCACACAAACATTTAGTAATGGCTCATCTGTTTGACTGTAAAGGAGATTCAATGCAGTGAATGTGTGGAACCACACAAACGTATTACCGTGGTTTATCTGTTTGACTGTAAGGGGAATGCGTGACTGTAAGGGAGATGCAGTAAGTGAGATTTATAGCAGTAAATGAGTTGGAACCACACCACTCTGCTGCTTGAGGTACCCTTCATGATAGCTTGAAGGCTGCCGATGGAATGCCTGGGGGGTATGGGTGGGCAGCTAAACAAGCAGCTGCACCCGCCCAAGCTACGCACCTGCTATCACATACGTCTTTTGCAGGGCTGGCCAGAACCTTCCACACTCACGTACACACAGTGTTTTCTTGCAAGGTGTTTCCTTGCAGGAAAATTATCTTTTCGACGGTGTGCACTTACAGTTCTGGCCACCCCTGCCCTTTTGTATACTCCTCCTGTGATGCAGAGCTGCCTGACGTCCGGACCAGCACCGGTGTTGCATCTGTCAAGAGGGCACCCGCCTCAGCATCGACTCCAGCTGTCACAGTGACCACTGAGGCAGGCGAGGTGTGTGTGCAGGTGTATGTGTGGGTGCTGCGAGGGTGCTGTGTTTTTGTGTGTCATTGTGGTCGTTATGTGTGTGTCTATGCGTGTGAAGTAGTGTGCGTGGGTGTACGTGTGTGTGTGTGTGTGTGAGTGTGGCGAGATGGAGGGTAGGGTTGTGTGCATCAACTGCGTACAGAGCAGGCACACATCCACCCTTTGTTAAAAGGTACAGACACGGAGTATGAGTTTTAATGAGTAGTGCACCAAGACATGTACACTGCCAGACGATACAAACTCACTGTACCAATTCCAATGAGTACTGCACCAAGACATATACATTGCCAGACGAAACAAACACACTGTACCAATTCCAATGGGTAGTGCATTAGCTCCAAAACGTACGGCACAAAATTTGCGAACACGGTGGCTCTTGTGCAGAGGCAGGCTTGCAATGTATATAGTGTGTATAGTACAGCTTTCTGTTGTTAAAATGGCTGTGAGTGCTCAGGGAGGGATAAGCTTTGAGTGTGTCTCATACATGCTCGTTTGAACTCTGAGTGTGTCTCACTCAACTCTGAGTGTGTCTCACACAGGCTCATTTCAACTCTGGTCTACTCACTTACTGGTCATTGGTGGTGGTCAATGGTCATTGGTCATTGGTGGTCATTGGTCATTGGTGGGGGTCATTAATGGGGGTCATTGATGGTCTACTCACGCAAACTTATGTCGGCTGATCGCACTCGTTCGATGCAAGGGATTTTATGCATGCTACAGTTAAATGAAAAGTCATACAGAACCCATTACCACGCGGCTGATGTCATTTGGTAGGAGCTAAGAATAAGCACAGTTGTGTCTGCCTTAAGGTTTGCACTAGATTGCTACCTTGCCGATGTTTGATGCAGGTGCTGGAGTTTGACGCGATACTGTTTGCCTTGACTCTGGCAATACAATATTACAATTCTATCGCAACACGTCTTCCAAAGTTTGATGCAGGTGCTGGAGTTTGACGCGGTGCTGTTTGCCTTGACTCTGGCATTACAATATTACAACACTACCACAACACGTCTTCTAATGTTTGATGCAGGTGCTCGAGTTTGACGCGGTGCTGTTTGCCACGCACTCAGACACCACGCTGCGGATGCTAGGCCAGGATGCTGACGAGGAAGAAAAGCAGGTTCTGGAAGCCGTGCCCTACAACGACAACCTGATCTACCTTCACACAGGTGTGTGTGTGTGTGTGTGTGTGGATATGTGTTTATGTGTGTGATAATGTTGGCTAAATTAGGCTGCATGGTTGTAATCAGGCAGCATGAGGGGATGAGGGGATGGAAGGGTAGTAATTATGAGGATGAGAATTGGCAACCACAAAAAGTTACCGGTGGTTGCGCAATTACACACTCACGTGCACACACATACACACACACTCACACACACACGCGCGCACACGCGCATCACTTACGCCCTCGCACACACGCATGCGTTCACAGATGCTTCCTTGATGCCTCGCAACCGCAAGACTTGGGCTTCATGGAACTTTTTGGGCAGCAGCAAGGACTCAGAAACCGCTGCTGTGTGTGTGAGCTACTACGTGAACCGTTTGCAGGTGTGTGTATGTGTGTGTGGCCGCTTGTGTATGTGAGTGTGTGTGTGTGTGTGTGTGTGTGTGTGTGTGTGTGTGTGTGTGTGTGAGAGCTACTACGTGAACCGCTTGCACGTGTGTGTGTTTGGCTGCTCAGGATGCATTGGCAGTTCCTGGACGCTTTCATCACCTGTGTGTATGTGTCTATGCGTCCGGTTGTTTGTGTGTGTTTTGTGTATGTGTGTGTGGTTGTGTGTGCGGTTGTGTACGGCTGTGTGTGTTGTGCGTGCGGTTGTGTGCAACTTTATGCGTCTATGTGGCCGGTTGCGTGTGTAAGTGCTTTGGTATGTGTTTTTAAGTGTGTGTGGTTGTGTGTGTGTGTGTGTGTGTGTGTGTGTGAGAGAGAGAGAGAGAGAGAGAGAGAGAGAGAGAGAGAGTGTGCCAATACGAGCAGGCTGGGAACCACCTTACCGTGCAGTGTTGGGTGACCAATTAGGTTTATGGTGCACTCTACACAACCTGTGCATATTTGTGGCAAACAAAAAATGAGTGAGTGCGCACCTTTAAGCATAGGCCTCTGTGCTGTCATTCTAAAGAGCAACCATGTATGTCTCTTGCGTGCTGCCCCTTGTGTGGTGCCCGACTTGGCTATTTGCGTAATACCTAGAACTCACGACTAACAAAAGGCGGACAATGTCACGCACCCTAACTTGTGGGTCACCTTCACATTCCCCCTTGACCTCCTTTCAGTTCTAAGTCTGCCGCTTCAATGTAGCCTACACACACGCACACACACCAGAACAAGCCAGACGTCATGTCATGCTCATAAGCTCATCATTAGCTCCTCTCTCTTTTCATACGGGCAAGCATCACATGGAGTGCATAGATCGCTGCCTGCATACTATATCAAAGTAGCCCTACCTCATTGAACATCCAACATACGCATCGCATAAGCACACACCACCATTTCTATATCACGCGGCTGCAGCACATGACTTTGGCTAATGCAACCAACCTGTGTATATCACCCTTTTACACCGCCTGTAGAAAATACATCCAACACATGCATCGCACAAGCGTTCACACACCACCACTCCCATATCACACCGCTGCCTGCAGATGATCCTGATAATGCAACCGAATTTTACACCGCCGTGCATCGTACCAGAAATACATCCAACACATGCATCGCACAAGCCCTCACACACCACCACTCACATATCACACCGCTGCAGCACACAAGCTTGGCTGGTGCATTCAATATTGTGCGTAACTGATGCACGCTGCCATGCATCAAAAGCACCCCACATTATTTCAGACATTACAGACCTGTTTCCACGCAGCTTGTGCCAATGTATGCAGCACCTCCGTTATAATGCACTTGTGTTTGTGCTGCTCAAATTAATGATTGCAGCACTAACATGTTCATAGGCATGCTTGCCTACTCTGCTCGTGTCTGTCTGCATCAACTACATTTCAAGAAAGCATGCTTGCCCACTCTGCGCGTGTTCATATCTGCTCCACCTACAAACTTTAATAGGCATGCTTGCACACTCTGCTCGTATCTGAATCTATATCAACTGCAATTTATAAGCATGCTTGCCCACTCTGCTCGTATCTGAATCTACATCAACTGCATTTCATAAGCATGCTTGCCCACTCTGCGCGTGTCCATATCTGCATCAACTACAATTTATGAAAGCATGCTTGCCCACTCTGCTCGTGTCCATATCTGCATCAACTACGTTTTATAGGCATGCTTGCCCACTCTGCTCATGTCCATATTTGCATCAACTAAATTCTTTGAAAGCATGCTTGCCCACTCTGCTCGTGTCTATATTTGCAGCACCTCCCGGCTGGTGCACCTGACATGTACGTCACGCTCAACCCCCCCCACCCCCCTGCTGCCGACAAGACCTACCGCAAGCTTACCCTCTCCCATCCAATGTTCAGGTACGGACGTATATGTGTATGTGAGACATGCTGCTCAACCATCACAGTGTGTAAGTGACAGAAACAGACATGCTGCTCAACCATCACAATGTGTATGTGACAGAAACAGGCATGCTGCTCAACCATCACAGTGTGTATGTGACAGAAACAGACATTCTGCTCAACCATCACAGTGTGTATGTGACAGATAAATTCTGCTCAACCATCACAACGTGTATGTGACAGATAAATTCTGCTCAACCATCACAACGTGTATGTGACAGAGACAGACATGCTGCTCAACCATCACAGTGTGTATGTGACAGAGACAGACATTCTGCTCAACCATCACAATGTGTACGTGACAGATACATTCTACTCAACCATCACAGTCTGAGTCAATGTAGCGCCCTTTGCAGACAGTAAAAGTGCCGTGCACTCTCCGATCGCCCTGTGTTGTATTGGTTGCCTTTTCGTGCAGCTTGTTACTGCACTTTTGCTCCCTTATCGCGTTTCACTGTGTGTGTGCCAATGCCTTTTCAGTCCGTTTTTCACGTCCAATCGAGAATGCATGCCTTTTCAATCCGTTCTCAACGTTAATTCAAGGCTGTTTCAAACTGTTTTGCTGGCCTGCTCATCATTGCTGGCCCCTGCACAAGGACGACATCTGTCGGACCTGAAAGCGACGCAGAGTGACTTGCTTGCCAAATTCGTGCAATTTCCCCTCCCTTTCCCAAGCTAATACCACTGTTGATTCTTCACAACTGCTTACAGCCTACAAATCACTCCCACCCCCCTGCGTTTCACACTCATAGGCACGTTCATGTTTGAGGTCCCAATATGCTCTGCTCGCTCCATGTTTTGAGCGTGCTTTGGCAACCCTAATTAATAGAAAAGAGTGCTCTGAAATACGCACCCTGTCTACTAGCCTGACCAAGCTCTAAACATGCTCTGCTTACAACGTGTCTCCGCTCGCATTTACCTTGGCCATGCTCATGTGAAATGTAAGAGTGCATAGAGGTGTGTGTTTATGTGAGTGCAGGCACATACAAGTCTCTAGGAATCACAGGCCCAGCTGCATGCTCACAATCTGCTGACTCCTCTTCACCATATATCTTTGCAGTGCTAAGTCCAAGCATGCGCAGGCCCAGAAGCACATTCATACACATACATTGCTCGCCCTTATTTGCCATGACCACTTTGCAGCGCCAAGCCTCAGGGTGCGCTGCCTGAGCCACACGCACACACTCACACACACACACACACACACACACACACACACACACACATTCACAAGCACATAAACACACATGCGACTTGCTCACCCTTTTTTGTCATGCCCACTCTGCAGTGCCAAGTCTCAGGACGCGCAGGCCCAGCTGGTTTCTCTGCAGGGCAGGCGGGGTGCCTTTTTTGCAGGCGCCTGGTGTGGCTACGGCTTCCACGAAGATGGCATCAAGTCAGCCGTGCAGGTGAGAGAAGTGAGACAAGTATTCTTGCATTAGGGTTCCACGAAGATGGCATCAAGTCAGCCGCGCAGGTGAGAGGATTGAAGAAGGTGTTCTTGCATTAGGCTTCCACAAAGATGGCATCAAGTCAGCCGTGCAGGTGAGAGAAGTGAGACAAGTATTCTTGCATTAGGCTTCCACGAAGATGGCATCAAGTCAGCCGTGCAGGTGAGAGAAGTGAGACAAGTATTCTTGCATTAGGCTTCCACGAAGATGGCATCAAGTCAGCCGTGCAGGTGAGAGAAGTGAGACAAGTATTCTTGCATTAGGCTTCCACGAAGATGGCATCAAGTCAGCCGTGCAGGTGAGAGAAGAGAACCAGGTATTCTCGCATTAGGCTTCCACAAAGATGGCATCGAGTCAGCCGTGCAGGTGAGAGAAGTGAAACAGGTATTCTTGCATTAGGCTTCCGCAAAGATGGCATCAAGGCAGCCGTGCAGGTGAGAGAAGTGAAACAGGTGTTCTTGCATTAGGCTTCCGCAAAGATGGCATCAAGGCAGCCGTGCAGGTGAGAGAAGTGAAACAGGTATTCTCGCATTAGGCTTCCGCAAAGATGGCATCAAGGCAGCCGTGCAGTTGAGAGAAGTGAACCAGGTATTCTTGCATTGGCATTTAAGGTAAAAGAGCCTTGCATTACAACTTGCAGTAAATGACTTGTGTATGCTAAAGCAATTCCATGTGGTAGTGTCGAACGTATGTGGGTACAGATTTAGGCCGTTGAGCTTTTACAGGGAGAATGCAGTCCTGCAGGTAATATAAAAAAGGAACGTCAGGAAAGATATGCAGGCATTCAAGTTACTCCCAACATTAAAAAGGGAAAGGAGCCACTTTGGTACTGGTTACCGATCACCCTTCCTTCTCTCCTAGATCACCCTTCCCTTAAGTGTGTTGACAGACCTTGCATTCATGCGTGTGATGCACAACACTACCTAGCGATGCACAACACTACCTAGCAATGCACAACACAACCTAGCGATGCACAACACTACCTAGTTATGCACAACACAACCTAGCGATGCACAACACAACCTAGCGATGCACAACACTACCTAGTGATGCACAACACTACCTAGTGATGCACAACACTACCTAGTGATGCACAACACAACCTAGCGATGCACAACACAACCTAGCGATGCACAACACTAACCCTCAAAGCCTTGAAACCCTCTATTTCCTCGCAGGCTGTGGCCGGTCTGGGCATCACCCCTCCTTGGACATGTCGCCCTACCTCTCCAAAGATGTCCTGGTCAGCTCAATGGTTCATGGTAAGCCCGTACAGGAAGATTTCCTAGTTCTTTCAGAGAGTGTCAAATACGTACATACAGTACTGGAGAGTGTGTTATATAGTTATATACAGTAGGGTGTGTATTACGTTCAAAAATGGTGTCTAATACGTACAGGAGGGTGTGCTTCTACTGCCCAAACATTCCTTTTTTCTGTCAGATCCATTTGTTAGCACGCACAATATGTTAGTAATGCACATGCGTTCCAATCATTCTTTTGTTCCGTCAGCCCCATTTTTAAGAGCACGCACCGTCTGTTAGCAGTGCACTGCAATCCAGACATCTTCACGCCATTGATGACCTCCGCCACCCTGTGCTGCTGCAGCAATTCCCACTGGACATCTGTTGGGCTGATTGCTGTGACTCACCATTTCACTGTGACACACCATTTTGTTATTCCATTCCATTACTGTGCCATCGTGATACCTTTGCTACACTCACATGCATACACAAACACACACACACACACATGCTACACTGAATACACTCACATGCACACACAAACACACACATGCTACACTGAAGCATCCTCCTTTTCTGCCAACCTCTGTCTTGTGCTCTGACAACACACCGGCAGCACAACGATGTAGTCACAATGACAAATTGATATGAAGTGTTTTTTGTGGTTCAAAAAGTGCATGTCAGGGTGCGCGCGTCGTTTAATGTGCATTGTACTACCTAAACATACTGCAACCACTCGCGGCTTTGACACCCATAACCCTGCTGCATGCGCAACAGGGCCTGTTCGACCGTTTTGCCTCCTCAACCGTCAAGACCGGCCACATGCGCGTGATCTTGCCGAACGGTGGCGAGCTGGTGTATGGGAGCCCCAATGCAGAGGATGTCGTGTTTGAGGTAAGAATGGTGGCTGTGTTGGTCACTCAGCTGAGAGTTGTTTAAGCTTCCTCAATTTAGACCTAGCACATGCGCGTGATCTTGTCCGGCTATGGCGAGCTTGTGTGTGTGTGTGTGTGTGTGTGTGTGTGTAATTCCAATGCAAAAGATTCCGTGTTTCTGAGATGAAAACGATGGCATCTTCCATCTTAATTGCTTTGCTGGTTTTGAATGGTTGCCAATGTGTTTCGGTGTTGCCTTTGAAGTCCTGCAAGTTCCCTTTCTTGAATTGGACTACCTCACCTAGTAGTCCAACCTAAGAGCTTCCCATCTATCCGTGTCAATGTTTGTCCTGTTCTACAAAAAATTGGAGGCCTCACGACACAGCCCTGCTGCCATGTGTCTGTATCCGTGTGCAGGTGCCAAAAGGGGAGGAGTGGCGGAATCGCCCCCGTCCTGTCGCCACGCTGCGTGTGTACAACATGGACTTTTTCCGCAAGATCGTGCTGCGCCACGACACTGGCCTGGGGGAAGCTTACATGGATAAGGTGAGGGTGGGAGCAGGGGTGTTTGCGCAGAGGTATGATAACATGGACTGTTGTTGCAAGATCGTGCTGTGCCCCGACACTGGCCAGGGGGAAGCATATACGGACAAGGTTGGGGTGGGATCAGGGATGTTAGCGCAATAATGTGGACAACGTGGAATTTTTTTTTAATCGTGCTGCGCCACGACACTGGCCGGGGGGAAGTTTACATAGACAAGGTGCACCACAAGTCAACAAAAAGATTCACTTGACAGCTTGTGGACCACAACAAAAAGATCCACTTGACAGCTTGTGGACCACAAGTCAACAAAAAGATCCACTTGACAGCTTGTGGACCACAAGTCAACAACAAGATCCACTTGACAGCTTGTGGACCACAAGTCAACAAAAAGATCCACTTGGCACCAACGCCCTGCATCCAGCATTCAAAGCGTCCGGTCGACCGCACGACTCCCTGTCTCATGCGCGCACACAGACAAAGTGCGCGCACACGCCAACGCACACTCTCTCTCTCTCTGTCTCTCTCTTCTGCACGTGCGCACAGGACTTTGAGGTAGACAGCATCGGTGGGCTGACGGCGGTGATCGTGATGAATGCCAACAGCTCAGAGCAGGCACGTGGCTCCCTGGGCATCCTGAACTGGGTGGGGGACCGCCTGCTGTACCTGGCCCACCTGAGGCGGCCAAACACCATAGCAGGTGGGGCATGTGGCTTGAATATACGTGTTCTGAGTGTCGTTGAAGTGTCGTTGAAGCTAAGCCCTGCTGTACCTGGCCCACCTGAGGCGGCCAAACACCATAGCAGGTGAGGCATGTGGCTCGATTCTTTTGAATGGTGTAGAGTTAACGTCAAGCCGGTGTACCTGGCCCACCTAAGGCAGCCAAACACCATAGCAGGTGGGGCGTGTGGCTTGAACATACGTGTTATGAGTATCATTGAAGTTGAAGCCCTGCTGTACCTGGCCCACCTGAGTCGGCCAAACACCATAGCAGGTGGGGCATGTGGCTCGATTCTTATGAATGGTGTAGAGTTAACGTCAAGCTGGTGTACCTGGCCCACCTAAGGCAGCCAAACACCATAGCAGGTGGGGCGTGTGGCTTGGACATACGTGTTATGAGTGTCATTGAAGTTGAAGCCCTGCTGTACCTGGCCCACCTGAGGCGGCCAAACACCATAGCAGGTGGGGCATGTGGCTTAATTCTTTTGAATGGTGTAGAATTAACGTCAAGCCGGTGTACCTGGCCCACCTAAGGCAGCCAAACACCATAGTAGGTGGTGTGTGTGGCTTGAACATACGTGTTCTGAGTGTCTTAGAAGCTAAGCCCTGCTGAGGCCGGCCCACCTGAGGCGGCCAAACTCCACAGCAGGTGGGGTGTTTGATGCTGGCATGCCTACTGCTGCTGCTGCTGCTGCGGCGGCTGTTTGTATGATGTTGTGGATATATGTGATTGAAAGGTAGTGCATTGAGGGTAGTGGGCAAAATCATTATTTTGAGTTATTAAAGTAAAAAGGCCAGCGCCTTACAGTCCTGAGCGTTCTGTGATCACAACCAGACAAATGCAATTCAGATTGCAGTTTCTCTCTCTCTCTCACTCTCACTCTCTCTCTCTCTCTCTCTCACTCTCACTCTCACTCTCACTCTCACTCTCACTCTCACTCTCACTCTCACTCTCAGTGCTCTGTAGCACGTACATGACTAATCATGTGTGTGTGTTTGTGTGTGTGTCATCGCTTGTGTATACGTGTGTGTGCATGTATGTGTGTCATCACTTGTGGTACTGCTGACTGCTGGAAGTTGTGGCACGTGGTTCTAAACGTTTTATGGTCGCAAGGAGGGCAACTGCAACCATCTAAGCAGTGACATGCTTGCTATCAGCTTTGGGTGCGCTCTGCAGCTCGTGGCTGCTTAAGTGATTGGGCGTCTTGTTTGTGTCGCAGGCAGCCGGAAAAACATCGAGGAGCATTACGATGCTGGTAACGACATGTACAAGCTCTTCCTGGACGACAGCATGATGTACAGCTGCGCCATCCATAGCCCAGGACGAAGCCTGTATGATGTGAGTCAGACTGCACTGTATGTGTACCTTATTTTCTGGACGACAGCTTGATGTTCAGCTGCGTCATCCATAGCCCAGGACGAAGCCTGTATGATGTGAGCTTGCGTTTGAGGTGCTGTTGTTATGCGTGAACTTTTTGATTATTTGTGTTAACACTGCATGCTGTACAGCTGCGCCTCCCGTGTCACCATTTCACATTAATGCTCTCGCAAAGAAACTCACCTATCAATATCCTTTGTACTTCAAGCTGGGCTGTGTGACCTAATAGGTGCACTAGGGTTACGGCACTTTGCACTGACGCCATGAAATCCGCATTCACGGCCCACAGTCATTTGGATGCTTTCCACATGCGCACGCAGGCCAAATGTAATTTCGTTATCTAAAACAATAACAACTTTTTTCATTTCTTTTTGGCCTAGTTGAATTGTTACGTGAAGGCTAGCTGTCAAATTGAAGCCTTGACTGAAGGACCGTTTCCCATTTTCATCCTTGTCATCCTTCCACACGCTTGCAGGCCCAAAGTACCTTCCTGATTCAAAACAACAACAACGTTCCATTCCTTTTTGCGCTTGTAGTTTATTCTTACGAAGCTTTAACAAAATGGCAGTCAAGCGCCCAGACTGAAGGACCTTTTCCCATTTTTATTTTTGCTATCCTTCCACACGCACGCAGGCCCAAATGTGCAAGCTGGACGCTATCATCGATGCCGCAGATCTCAAGCAGGGGCAGCGTGTGCTGGAGATTGGGTGTGGGTGGGGCAGCTTTGCCATTAGGGCGTCGCAGCGGACTGGTGGGTCAATGCGTACGAGTGCTAGTCGCGTTCTGTGGGTTTGACACATCTGAATCCATTCCGTTTGCATCAGATGGCGATAAAATCATGAAAAGGACACTCTGCTCAAACTAGGGTTTTCAGGACTGCTTCCAAGCAAGAAACTCAAGGATCGAACAGTGAACTAAAGCGAGGGGAAAGTAGAGCAGCTGTGGGGACCAAGGCATTAACAAGATGGAGGTATGCATGAAAAAGAGAAAAAAATAAGAGTGGTACATGCATGATATCACTTTACCTTACTGCAAGAACTAGAGTCAAAATGCTACACACTGCAGTCGGCAGTCTATTGGCAGGCTGCTACCTCTCACAGGCTTGTGTAGAATCGAGCAAGCAGCTGCAGCTGCAGCTAGCGTTGAGCTGCAAAGCGGCTGTTTGTTCTGTGTGGCCGTGTGCATGGCATTAATGACATTGCGCCGGCTTGGCTTTAACAATGCATATGCGTAACAAACAATTCCTTTTTCCTGTTATATGAGCTACCAAGTGGTGGACTAGATATGCACGCGTGCACAAATGAGTTGCTTGTTTACTGCACGGGCTGCCACACCATGGTTTTATTAATGCGTGCATGTATGGCCTAATTTCTTCTTTACCATGCTGGCTGCCACACCATTTTTATGAATGCATGTATGTATGGCCTGGTTTCTTCTTTACCATGCTGGCTGCAACGCCATGGTTTTTAAGTATATGCGCGTGCATACATAAATATTCTAGCTCCTAGCTGCGCAGACTGCCATGTCACTGGCCAAATACAAGGAGCTTGTGATTCTACATGCGCACACGTGCACAAACAGATGCTCTTGGTTCTACATGCGCACGCGTGCACAGATAGATGCTCTTCTTTCCCACGCAGGCTGCCAAGTCACCGGCCTGGGCCTGACCCTGAGCAAGGGGCTCGTGGCTTTGCGTATGCATGCGTGCATGAACAAACTAAATTTTCTTATTTCCCACGCAAGCTGGCACGTCACCAGCCTGGGCCTGACCCTGAACAAGGAGCTCGTGGCTTAGCATATGCATGCATGCATGAACAAACTAATTTCCCTTCTTTCCCATGCAGGCTGCCACGTCACCGGCCTGACCCTGAGCAAGGAGCAGCTGGCAGAGGCAAATGGCAGAGTAAAGGCTGCTGGCTTGCAGGACAGCGTGACGCTGCTCTTCTGCGACTACAGGGACTGCCAAGGTGAGGGGAAGGGGGGTGCAGGTATTTTGCTTACATAGTATGCCAGATATTTTGCTGCCATATTATGCCAGATATTTTGCTGCCATGCTTTGCCTGGTATTTTGCTACCATATTATGCCAGATATTTTGCTGCCATGCTTTGCCTGGTATTTCGCTGCCATATTATGCCAGGTATTTTGCTTCCATAGTATGCCAGGTATTTTGCTTCCATAGTATGCCAGGTATTTTGCTGCCATGCTTTGCCAGGTATTTCGCTGCCATATTATGCCAGGTATTTTGCTGCCAGGTGTGTTACTGCCATAATCTGCCAGGAATTTTGCTGCCATATTCTACCAAGCATTTTGCTGCCAGGTATTTTTCCAGGTATTCATTTTGCTGCCCCCCCTGTGTCCTCTGATTTGCAGCAGTGTAAACACACTGATGTCGTGATCGGCAGGGTTTCACTTTGACCCTGAGGATCACGTTCTTCTTCTAGTCTTCTACTTAGGCTTCTTCTACCTGCAGTATTGCCAATACGTCCAGCCCAGTGACCCTGCGCTCCATTGTGTATCAAACATAGGGTTGGCCAGAAGCGTATATATACACCGCATATGACCGTATGTTTGGTGATTTCCCTGTTAAGTACTCCGTATATACACCGTATATATGTATGGGGTTCTGGCCAACCCTAATCAAACATAATGCTGTCTACATCCCTCTGACGCTGGCAAGCTCAGCATGTGTTAAGGAATGCCCCTGCACGGTTGCTGACACCAAAAAAAGGAGAAAAGCTGCTCGCACCTTTTGTAACTAACTCATAGAAAATCAGGGCAAAAAAAGGAAGGGGCCCCCACGCAGTGCTCACACTGAGAACACACTAACGCGTGCATTGCATTGTGTATCTAAACATTATGCCCTCAGCCACCCTCTGACGCTGACAATTTCAGCGTGCGTTGAGGAAAGCCCCCACACTATTTATTGCTCACTGTTTACTGCTCACACTGTTTATTGCTCACACTGTTTATTGCTCACACTGTTTATTGCTCACACTGTTTATTGCTCACACTATTTATTGCTCACACTGTGTATTGCTCACACTGTTTATTGCTCACACTATTTATTGCTCACACTGTGTGCACACTAATGCAAGCATTGAGGAAGGTCCCCACACAATGGCTCACACTGCAAACACACTAACGTGTGCATTGAGGACTCTCGATTGCTTGCACTGAGGAGGCCTCCACACAGAGATGCTGCATGCACCCTGTGTCAATAAGAAAATTAGGGCACAAGAAGGAAGGCTCCCCCACACGGTTGCTCCCACCAATTGGAGCCCCACACTGTTGCTCCCACCAAATGAGCCCCACACCGTTGCTCCCACCAAATGGAGCCCCACACCGTTGCTCCCACCAAATGGAGCCCCACACCGTTGCTCCCACCAAATGGAGCCCCACACCGTTGCTCCCACCAAATGGAGCCCCACACCGTTGCTCCCACCAAATGAAGCCCCACCAGGGAAGGAGAGAAGCTGCACGCACAGGGACCTCATACGTGTGTTATGCTTAGGGTTGGCCATAACCGTATATATATACAACGTATATGACCTTATATTTGGTGATTTCCCTGATAAAAATACCGTATATACACCGTATATATAGGGTTCTGGCCAACCCTAGTCATGCTGTCTGCCTGCGTGCAGGCGCCGGCACGTTTGATCGTGTGGTGAGCATTGAGATGATTGAGGCAGTGGGTCACGAGCACTTGGGCTCTTACTTTGCCACCATCGGCCGCATGCTCAAGCCGGGGGGTAGGGCGGTCGTCCAGGCCATCACGTACCCTGATGAAAGGTGGGTCTGTTCGTCTGTTCACGTGCAGGAAAAACTTGTGTTTTTTCTATGAATTTGCGTACCTGGTTGCGCGCTCTTGGCTGTATGTCCAGGCCATCACGTACCCTGATGAAAGGTGACTCCGCTCGCGTACACACTTGCTAACTGTTTTTGTTATGAAAATATTAACTTGCGTGCCTTGTTGCGCGCTCTTGGCGTAATGATGTCAGAACAAACTTGGTGGTGCTTGCGGTGGTGCGTGTGAAACTTGGTTAAACCTTGAAACAATGTGCATGATCTTTATGAAAGGGTTGTTGTCTGCCCTTGTGTGCTCGTGCAGCCTGTCCAGCACAGAAAAGGCTGCTACCTTTATTGGCATGGTCCAGAAGCGTGAAGGGCGCATAAGAGACCCACCCCTGTCGCCACTCAACAAACAGCAAGCAGGAACTAGAACTGTCATACCTCAACAAACACATACACACACTTGCTTAATGCACACTCCCTCTCAAGGAAACACACACTTCATATTACGCATTACACACACACAAGCACACACACACAACTTACACGCACGCAACACACACACACGCAACTCATACGCACGCAAAACACACAGGTATAAGGGCTACTGCAGCTCCTCAGACTTCATCCGCGAGCACATCTTTCCTGGTGGCCACTTGCCCAGTGTGGGCGCAATGGTCGAAGCTGCTAGGGGCACAGGCCTGGGCCTGCACACAACCACAGACATAGGTGAGGTCAATGTGTGAGTGTGTGTGTTGTGTTTGTGTGTGTTTGAGTGTGTGTGGTGTTTGTGAGTGTGTGTTTGAGTGTGTGTTGTGCTTGTGAGTGTGCGTTCGAGTGTGTGTGTGTGTGTGTGTGGTGTTTGTGAGTGTGAGTGCGTTTGAGTGTGTGTGTGGTGTTTGTGAGTGAGCGTTTGACTGAGGGTGTTAAGGGTCTGATCATCAAGCAAGTGCAGCTACAAATAGCATGACACCCTTCTATCAATCATAGGGTTGGCCAGAACCATGTATACACGGTGTGTATACGGTATTTTTTGGCAGGGAAATCACCAAATATACAGTCATATACCAGCTGCAAATACGGTGTTTTTATATACGGTTCTGGCCAACCCTAATCAATCAAGATATTTTGTACCAAAAGTTTGATAACTTGTTTGTGGCGTCATACCTGGTGCGCGTGTGTTGCAGGGTGTCAGGTTTGTGTGCATGTGTGTATGTGTGTATACATGTGTATATGTGTGTGTGTGCATGTGTGCATGTGTGCATGTGTGCATGTGTGCATGTGTGCATGTGTGCATGTGTGCATGTGTGCATGTGTGCATGTGTGCATGTGTGCATGTGTGCATGTGTGTATACATGTGTACATGTGTGTATGTGTGTGTGCATGTGTGCATGATACTACTTAACAACCTCAGTTAGGATCCACAACCTTCAACACACATACATGCGCACACATACACACATGTAAATTGAAGCGCATACACACGCACACACACTCACACACACGCACACACACGCCCTCACACACACGCACACACACATACACACGCATGTGCAGGTCCCCACTACGCAGTCACACTGCGTGAGTGGCGGCAGGCTTGGGAGGACAAGCACGCAGACGTGCTGCGTTTAGGCTACAGCGAGCGCTTCTGGAGAAAGTACAGGCAAGTGGAGAGGCGTCCGTTTTTAGTAAAGTAGTTTTAGGACACAGCAAGCGCTTCTTGAGAAAGAAGAGAAAAAAACGGCAAGTGGAGAGGCAACGGTTATTCTCAGAATAGGGGACACTAATTGTCTTTGGAGAAAGTACAGGCAAATGGAGAGGCAACGATTTCTCTTTGAGTAGGGGACACCGAGCGCTTCTTGAGAAAATAGAGAGGAAAAATACGGCAAGTGGAGGGGCAACGATTTTTCTTAGAGTGGGGGACACTGAGCGCTCTTGAGGAAAGACAGGCGAGTGGATCTCCATAATGTAACGATTCATATAGGAAACAATTCTAAATCGAACATCTCAAGTATGCCTTTTACAACGCGCTGCTACATTGGCAATGAATATTAATCTTAGAATAGGCTACAACGAGCGCTTTTTGAGAAAAACACAGCAAGTGAAGAGGCAACGAAAAGGGGGGTCAGAGATTGGAAGTTTTGTTGCGCCTCCTTTCTGTCACTGTGACATCGGCAAGGATGCACACATATATTTACACACACTCACACTTTCTCTCTATCTCTCTCTCTCTCTCTCCCTCTCCCTCTCCCTCTCCCTCTCCCTCTCCCTCTCCCTCTCCCTCTCCCTCTC
>Ga0307968_1000400_pt1 | contig 29998 bp, 36 predicted proteins | sample OrgLakmetagen650_FD_201834 | JGI IMG/M metagenome (GOLD analysis project Ga0307968, IMG submission 201834) | Saline water microbial communities from Organic Lake, Antarctica - #650 | ecosystem: Environmental > Aquatic > Non-marine Saline and Alkaline > Saline | place: Antarctica: Organic Lake...
TGGGAGTTCTGAGAGTGGTCCTAGAGGTTCTCCTTTTTCTATCCCCTCCTACTTGTACAAGGATTTGGACAAACATGTGTTGAGGAATTTCAGCAGGTTCAGATTGCGTGCACACCATTTGAGAGTGAAGTCTTGCAAATGGCATGGGGGTTCTAGCATTTGTGATAAATGTGAGAGTGCAGAAGCTCAAGATGAGAAGCATGTGCTTTTCTTTTGCAAGTGTGCTGAAGTGTGCGAGCTGCGCATGAGATACAGAGACCTTTTTGAAGGAATGTTTAAGACTCTGCGTGTGTTTGCTCCTTCAAGCTATAAATTTATTCCTTTCTTAACTTGTCATCACAGAATCACTGATTTTGAGATCAATGCATTCCTGAATCAAGACTCATACAGACTCCTCAAGTTTGTGTCAGATTTAGTTTCAATTTTCGACACTGGTTGATTTTGTTTCACCAGCCAATTGCCATCAGCCAGAGTCTCGGGCTGTAGGCCATCCTTGTAACCCCTTGTAACCCCTCGGCCAGCCACATGATTTAAAATCTAGTATTCTACTTAAAAACAAAACCCAAAACGAGCTCCCTGGGTGGTTATTGATTTGATGTAGTAAGAATGAATGGAAACATTGCTTGTAAAATTGTAATATTGAACAATTGTAAAACTGTGTTAAAATTTAAAGGCTATAGAAATTTATTGCAATTTTCATCAAATGAAACGTTTAATGCCTTAAGATGCATGCAATATGCATATCCCAAGGACCTGTAGGTACGTGCATTAGTAAAGTGATTGAAAACCCCAGGCCTAGTTTGCGTATTCAGCATGCTAGGAATTTTCATCAATTTGTCACTCAAGCTTTTAAGTGAGCATGCTCCAGTATAAAATACACGACTGAGGACAGGTTGATCAAAATTTCCAGAACTATGTTCTCTAGCAAATGACACCATTGCAGCCACTAATATCGATTGGCATTTGAAATTTCGCAAGTACTTCTTGTTGAAAATAATCACCCCTGTGTGAAAACGCTGCTCCTCGACCAGACCAAGAACTCCTTTCAAGCTGCGAGGTTCATTAAATGTGCACATGTCGTAAGTATCAGGGCAGCTTGAATTAATACCAAGAAGTAATTTGTCAAGCCTTTGTCCTATCAAAACATCTGCGTCGAGATATAAAAAACGCGAAGGGCACTTAATTTCTTCAGCACAGATGAGCCCGTAAAACGTGTATTTTAAGGATTTTGCCCCGATCGCGGAAACAAGATGGGAGTGCGCAGGAAGCTGTATGAGGTGCACCTTGCTGTTCATAAACGACAACTGGCGGCGTTCAATATTGGCATTTGAAACGAGAACATATACATCGTTTGAATACATGCCATTGGTATACAACGAGCGTATGGCGTAGTCAAGAGGGATGCGCTCTTCTCCATCGTCGTAGAGGTGAATGAACCCGATTGCGACCGATGACGTCGGTGCTTCAAGTTGAGATCTGCATGCAAGGAGCTATATATTCAGTTTGTTGGACACTTCACTCCCTCCCTCCCATCGCTTTTCTTTATGAAGGACATAGTAAATGAATTATTATGTTATAAGCATTCATTGTTCCGGCACACTCATTGAAAGTAAGACATTGATTTCACATGGGAAAGGTGGGAATCGAGTAGTTGCGTTTTGACAAAAATGTTATATACCTGGGGCGATTTGTTTTAGATAAAGCTGGTATATTCAAGTTTGGGGCATGCGCAGAGAGAGTGATAGCAATGTGGTAGGTGTAGTGGCAGGAAGGGGGGGCAAAGAGAGCGGCTGCGGTAGAGGGTGGAAGGCTCCTCATCAATTGCGGGCCCTTTCATTTTTTGCTTGCATACCATTTCGTCTTCTTTGTCTTCGTTTGTCTGTTCAGGAGCAGTACCTTTTTGGTCTTTCTTTGCCCTGCAGGGTGATTGCGGTATTTTTAAACCCCTATACGTTGTTGGGAATATGGCGTCGTCGCCATGAACAATCATGAGCGGACTCCCAGGCCTCCCCCTGCCCCCCTCAGTGCCACCAGCACTCAGTCCCACCAGATACAGCTTCTCCTGCCCCTGTTGCTACCATTGAGTTCCAATTTTAGAGAAAACAAGCACAGCGTTTTCAGGCCTGCAGCGGCAGTCTAGCGAGTAGAAAGCTTTAATTCAGCTGGCACCCTTAAAAGTCGTTGCCAGTGATGCCTTGTTGAGGATGGAAAGCGGTGCTGAAAAATTGGCGAAGCCCATCACGTGCTGTATGTGCAACACGTGCGTGCATATGATGTGTGTGTGTTTGTTTGTGTGCGTATATTCAATTGTGTTTAAGGTTGTATGTAACTGTGTTTTTATTTGTGTGTGTATGTAAGCCCATCCTTCTACCGTAAACGCAGTGGAAATTTTAGGGATTTCCCTGAAGCTGTCAACCACTTTCTTCATATTCTGGATTAGAGGCAAGCCCAAATTCTGCCTGCCACCTTTGCCACCTTTCCTATGTCAAGACATAAAAAGAATCAGATCCAATCTCTGCAAGCCTATAAATAGCATAATTCTGCAGCCTGGTAAAACAGTACCCGTCTTCACAGACCAGACATACTGGTGCTCACAGAGCTTTGCAACATGAGTAACTGGGACTGACTAAACAACCTCCTGGTGGTGGCAAGCTCCCTCGCCTGATGGACAGGGCCTCCTCACCGGCATCAAAAACGATGTGGCCCATGCCCAGGCAGGGTGGGCGTCTTTGAGCACCACCAAGGCAGAAATATTGGGCACCATCAAAGAAAGTGGCAGGATCATCACCATCAAGCTGCGCACAACCAGCTTCCTATTGGCCACCAGGAAGTGAGCCCCAGGATCTGGATGCCCAAGTTCAGATACAAAGCAAAATGTTTTGTTATCTTTGATCCAATCAGAGCAACCCTGCCTTCCTCTCTTCATTGGAGACATGATGCTACCGATATTACGCAAGCGACAGAAGCAGTGAGACAGTATACAGAGCAAATTAAATGTTTAGGTTCTTGTCATGCTAAATCAGTGGACGAATCGTGTGATTTCCCCTGGATTTATAATGTGAGCAACGGTTTTACGGTTATTTGGTTGTTTGGCCAGTTTAGATGGTCCTCTTGTAACAAACTCGCTTTTTTTCTCAGACTTGTATATGGCTCATACTTGCAATCCATGCTGAAGCTGGTACCATGATTCGTCATGACATCCTTCTTGGCAGATTCGCCCCTTGCTCCAATTGGCAACCCCTTGCTCCCCTTGACTTCTTGGCAGATTCGCCCCTTGCTCTAATTGGCAACCCCTTGCTCCCCTTGGCAACCAAGACCCCCTACTTCCAAGACCTTGGACACAATCTGTACATTATGCACCTCATACAGCAGCGCCGGCAACAACAAGGCAGGATGGATGATTCTCTGGTACCTACAGTCATTGCCAAAAACTGCAATGAAGGCTTCACAAAGAATTACGGATGGCGTAGCGATCACCTTTCCCTCCTTGCTAATGTATGAAAAAACTACGCAGGCAGTGAAAACCGCTCCCCACATTAAATAAGGAAAAGGAGCCACTTTGGTATCGAGTACCGTAAACCGTGCTAGTGTACCTATATGTGATCTAGGAATACACATCCAGACTCTTGATAAGGAAAAGGCAAATACAGAGATAATAGATAATAGTGGTCATTTCAACGCTCCACCAATGACTCCGCGAACCTAGCTTGCCACCTCCATATCTCTGCATTGGCTACACTTAAGTAGCCTCTAACCTCAACTTATGTGAAAACCGGCGGACTGGAGGGTTCAGGAAGGCCTTCCTCTCGTATGGCAAGGCTTTGCTATGCAAGGCTTCCCTCTTTTTTGCCTAAGATTGTAATACACGTCCCCAGAGCCACAATATGTATATGTTTCACCTCCTTACACGCAATATGGCTTTGTGACTTACCTTTGAACATCGGCACTTTGGTCCTGGACCTTAGAAATGATGTCCTGTGCCTGCTTAGACTTTACTCCACTACATCGCCCGCATGTTGCTTTGCATAGGCCTCCCTTGACCAACCATCCTTCACTGCATTTTCCCCTGCACATAAAGGCATTCATCACACCTCAATCATTTGTGATCCTGTTCTTTGTTACACTTCCCCCTGCACACCAAAGCAGCATATTGCAACAACTTTTGCAGTGTATGGACACAAAGACAGCTTGGAGCGTGGCAGCCTGACTTTATTAACATCCTTCATTACCCACACGTCTTTATCAGCCATGTAGCCCCACTCATCATCCACATCACCATCCATTCACATACTACAATATTATGAAAGAAAAAGTAAGCACAACACCAACATGCTTGCAAGTGGCAAAGCAACACCTTCACTCACCAGTCTTGTTGCTGCTTACAAGAATAGCCATCGGGGGACTTGTCTGAGCATGATCCAGAGCTTGGGGCAGGCGTAGGTGAAGCCTTTTTGGCAGGACTGGACTCTGGCCACGGGCGGGGGTCATCCCTGTAAGGGTCAAAACCGGCAGGAGGCCTGTGCAGCACAGGAACCGTGTTTAGCATAAACAGACAGATCTATGGAGGCATGAGCTGGAGCTGGCGGCGTTAATAGTTCATTTTACCAAAGCTTGATGCTGCAGGAGTATTGATTGCACCGGCTTTGGCATTTTATTTTGGCCGCAGAGTGGGTTGTGCTCACACAATGTATCATGTTGATAATGGGCACGGTATGTGATGCGTTGGTCTAAGGCACGCACCCTAAACCCTGTGCTAAACCCTTACTGCGTGCATAATCACGACCGGGACAACGGATCACTTTGTGGCTGAAAACATCATAACATGTGTGTGTGGAAGACGAACGGTTGCATAAAGACAGGTTTTCTGCCCTGCCCTGTGTAAGACGTAGATTATGTGCACAAAATAAAATAATGAAATTAGGGACGCACCGGGGTCCAGCTGATGGGCTCTGCCCATTGGGAAGCTTAGCTGCCTTGGACGGTGTGTGTCCACAGGGCACCTGTATGATAAGGACATACTTTACTTAATAATGTAGGCAGTAAAACCTACTCACACAACAAGTGAGGGAAAGGATGTCAGAATAAACCACCCCCACTGCAAAGTCTAAGACTCAGCACAACAACCAAGCAATGATGGCGCGTGGCAAGGTGCCCCTTTTTTCTACTCTATGAAGAAACACTTCCATCTAAGAAAAAGGGAAAGTATGTTACACACTATGCAAGTTGCCTGATCAACACAACAAATATCCCGTAGCTTGGAATGAAAATAATTTCCAAAGATTCGGAAAAATAGGCTAGCAGTCGCACTTCTTGACTGAAGGCCTTTTTTTGTAAACCTTGCCAAGATCGGAAACGAGGTAGGCACATGAACATAAATTCCGACCAACAAAGACTTACCTCTCTGTACTGTATGCCTGCAATAAATGTAGCCAGAAATGCATGTCGTCAGTGCGTGGCTGTGTTTTGTGGTGTGTGTCAGAACAAGCAGCACAGATCAAACCACTCACCAACGACACCCTTTCCTGTAGGGGCAAGCTTCTCAAACGCCCTGTGAAAATAAATCGTGCAAAGTCATCGTGAACGGTCAACGCAAGGCAAGAATAAACCTTGTGTATAAACCTAAGTATACATTTCTATGCTGTACTATCAGAGGCACTTGGAGGTGTCGAGGCAGGCAGATCTATTGTGCTACATAACTCTACAAAGAAGTCTTCCAAGCGACAGCAAAGCTGCCAGTTACCATTTGCTCAGATCCATATGAGGCATGTCCCCACAGCACCTGTGGAAAGGGACAGGTCATTGAATATGTGTGAACGGATCATACATGCAATCCTGAATTGAATGTACGGAAAAAAGAATTTAGCAAGATTACGCACCAGCGCTTGTTGCTGTACTTGTTGTCAGGATAATTCTGCGACCAAATGGGCATGCAAGTATCAACATTTGTTGAGCATTCCTTCTTTTTTGGGGGCCTCTTTTGTTTACTTTCAAGATTAGATGACGCGTATTGAAAGAGTATTACGGTGCCTGATACTAAAGTGGCATCCTTTCCTTTCATCCTTGGAACTAGTAACTTTCTCCACACAGATAAATTGTGTCTTGGCATTGACCTTAGTACTTCTGAGGCGGACACAGGGGGGCACAAGCCTGATTTTACTCTTACAAATTAACCAGTGGCAAGACTTCTCCCTTTTGATGCTAAGCCCATTGTCTTTGTTTGCAGCCACAACTGCGGTGTATTGCTGGCTTGCTAAAAAGCGATGTTTCACACCATCAAAACACTGTGATCAACACTAAGGGATTGAGCTCGCACAACAAAGGTGGGTTCTCGTGCAAACAACCTGATCCCCATTTAATGGATTTTAGTGGTGGGCCCCCTCCAGGGCTCATTTGTGCCAACACTTTGGTGCTCCTTTGAAAATTAAGTCCAGCTGGGTGTGCTATTCCTACCAGCACAACTTTTCTGTTACAATCCACGCCCTCTGTTTTCCAGGCAGGTTGCTCAGACAATAGTGTTTTTCTTTCCTAGGGACTCACGCAGGGGCATTTGGCTGTCACTTGCACCACAACCGACGAGGAGTCATCGTAGCAGTCATTGGTACGGTCAAGCGATTTGCCCTGTGCAGTCGTGTGCGTGGCAAAGCAACAAACATGCGTACATGGGTTGGCATACGTACGTTACTGTTACTTGAGCAATGACAAGAGCATACCGTTGCACATAATATCAATTGGTACTTGCATCAATTGACACGTTGGAGAGCTGAGTTACTGCGACACTCAACGTGCTAATACATCCTGGAAATAAATAGCAAACTGGGACATTAATCTGAAGAGTTTGCTTCTCTTCATTTTGCTTGGTCACCCACTTGAAAACATCAGTATGAAAGCATGCAGCATCAAGTAAAAATTCTTTGTTTTATTTCAATTCACTTACATAGCCGTCAGTTATCCAACCAGGCCTGCACTTCACTTCAAAACAACGCCCGCAAAATCCTTGATCATATCTGTCAGGCCATTGGTCAGATAGGGCCGCAACGTCCCAGCCTGCAAGCAAGAGGAGGTCAAATTTCATATGACCCAGCAGGACGATCTTGCATGTGACGGTTCAGGTATGCAACAAGCCTTGCATTCAGTCTCTGGATGGCACTGCTGCTGCCTCTAATGCGTCCGGCTCAGAAATTAAAAAATATTATCAACAGCAAAGCATCAAACTGAGGTTTACCTCCTGCACAACGGCTTGCGCTGCAGCCACCACCGTCCACTGGCCTGTTATACGAAGCAGCTCTGAGTAGTTTCTCCGCTAACATTTGCCTTGCTCACCTGTTTTGACGTCATTCGACTGGTACTGGTAGCAGCAGTGTCCTTCATGGATGGTCCAGTAGTCAGTCTCGCCGCCGTACCAAGTGCTGCGCCCATCCCTCCACGTCCAGTCTATGCTTGCTATAGACAAGGATGATTTTGCAAACAATTAAAAAACCAAAGTTTGGCGGCTATCATACTGCTCTTGCATTTGTACGGATGAACTGATGAGCGACCACAATAATAATAATGCCGCCGTGACGCATCAATGGCCAGCCAGTCCTTGATGCACGCGGCCTGAGTCGCAGGTTAGGTGCTTAGCAAACGAACGTGGTTGCATTCTGTCTTTAGTTATCAGCGTCAGGGATGATGGATGTGTCAGGCATGCATACACAAGGTGAATGCAGCTTCCACATAGCTTCACTGCTTGTGGCAGTATACTACGTAGGAGTCCAAAATAAATAAAGCACCGCGCATCTGATGGGCTGTCAGCCATGTGTGCTCATTCAGGTGCAAACATTGACGCTATCTGTGCTCAGCCTGACTGACCGTTTTGATGGACAGGGGTTGGATGCATAATGGCGAAAGAGCTTCATCTCTCTTTACCATACTTTTGCACGCGATGGCGCGAGCCGGCTTGTCCAAGCATCAGACGCGTAAGACGCACGGGGCATACACGTACCTCCCGAGTCTGCTGCTTCGGCAGCGGACGGAAATTCGTCGTGCGCTCTTCCTTGATGAACAAACGCGACCCAGGCGAAGAGGGTGATCATTTCGGTTATCAGGGTGATCATTTCGATTATATAACATAATTCAATAATGGACGGTACCACCTTTTCTGGCGAGCTGGCAAAAATGGGGCGATCGATTACCTGTGCTCACTTTTCCGTATGTTTAAGTCTTGAGTCCCTTCTAGCGCCCCATCATCATTTCGTTATAGTTGTTTACGTCACAGCTGCTGTGGTGGTGACTGGTTACCCCCCGCAAATTTGCGAAAGTAATTCTTGGAATTCTTGGAATCTGGAATGCAAAAATTACGATTTAAACCAAGCAATAATTTGATACGAAATTGCTGATGAAGAAACTCGGTCAGACAGCACAGTCTCCAGACTACCGACCTCCCAGCCAAATTGCCTTTGAATTTAATATATCCCCCGATAACTGCTACGTTTGAACTAAAAATTCTGACCCCAGGAGCCCAGTCTTGTGTTTTTTCCTGGAATATGAGCATATTGGCATATTCAGGTGGTATCTCAGGAGGCAGTTTTGATGGCATGAATTGCAAGCCAGCACTCAATTCAGAGACCCTGGGCGTCCCACTTCCAGATAAAAAGCTTTTCTAATCATATACATAACTTCTGTTACTTTGGACGTGCGGCAGCAGGCGTGGGAGGGCCTCGCCATCGTCTGTCCCACGCTCTGTTTGGCCCCGGAAGCCCTAGCAGCCCCGATTCTTGACCATTATTTCAAAATTTGAGCACAGACTTAGAATTCTAAGCTGAAGTTCCAAGCTTTCCAGCGGTGCCCTCAGCTTGCGGAACGGTGCAGTGTGTGGGGAGCTTTCCACATTCAAATACTTTTTGCCGTGGGTTTATTTGGCCAGTCTGGAGACTGTGGTCAGACAGGTGCTTTTCGGTCTCTTTCCCTCTTTACACCAGCTTTTCTCTCAGTTACCTTTACCTGTCAAGCTTCCAGCTCTGTTTATCAGTCATCCAAGCCATCAGTCGTATTATAATGATGACCATCAGTCACTTGCATCAGTGGCATAATGGATCCCTCTATTGAAGAAATATTTATTGTTCAGCAATTACATCTTCCTTTCATGCAATCAGGCCTATACGCTCAAGTCGTGCAGGCAGTCGTGCTTGATTGGTCATGCAATCAGTTATATAATGCAAGGTATTATTGATCATGCTCTCTATCTCCTTATTCCTCTGAACTTTCCGCTGATAGTAAACGCATCCTATCAATCTCAAACCAGGTGTCCACATGCAACAAGCGTGTGAGTGCGCTCCCTTTTATCATTGGAAACAAATGGGCACTGCCAGCATGGTTATACCAGATCATCAGGTTATTACAACGGCTATTACAACAAGCTGAACAGGTCCTCCACTCCCTTTTGTCCTACTTTTCTCTTTTCCTTCGTTGGAAACATGGTGCAATACACTCTCCCTTTCCTTACCGAAGAACATTTCTGTATTTACCCCAACCTCTGCTTTCGGTCTTCCTTTTGCTGTTATGCTTCCAGCCTTGTTCTAACCTTCCTGTGCTATCCATCCATCCATCAAGCAAGCAGTCGTTTGCTATAAGCCGTACACACGGATGTGCTCTTCGGTCACGCTATCATTCATATGCTATCAATCTCCTCCTTTCAGTGTTAGAAATTGCATCTGCCATTCATGCTATCAGTTGCATGCTATCCGTCGTATCGTACAAGTGGTTGTGCTTGGTTATACAATAGTTCTATGCTACAGTTCGCTGTAGGCTTCGTCATTACACCAAGCTGCCCTGGAGATCAAAACCAGGGACACTGGAACCAAAAATGGGCTGTGGTTGTGCTTGGTTATACAATAGGTCTTTTAAGCCGTCAGTCTTTCTGCTCTCTGTTTTCCCCTTGGCAAACGCAGCCACAAAATCTTCTTTACTCCCACAAGCAGTCCTATCAATACGCACGTCATTTAAGCGTTTCCATGGGTTATTGTCCCAACCCTCTCTCATACCTTTTTACAGGCATTGTTAGCAGTGAAGTCCCTCCTCTTACTTCTATTCATACCTCTGGGGGCTTAAGCAACTCACTGATCGGTGGTGGGATTGGGCTAACGCTTCATCACATCTGTGTATTCAGCCTAAATGCGTCCATCCTCTGAATGTCGCCACCAAGTCTAATGGCAAGCAGCAACTTACTTCGGATCTTGGTCATGTGAACAATTGTTCTTGTCTCTACCAAGATTCCGGATGGAATCTTTTTACCATCTTCAGACTTGGCTGATTTAGACAATCTAATGTTTTCCTTGAGTTCGGCCAGCAAATATCACCAAGCAGACATGGATCCCAGAGCCTATATATACTCGAGAAAACTTTTCACGTTGCATTGTACCTTTTATTGTCTTTCATTATGCCTGTCAAAACAAGTTTTCCGTTGCCCCAATTAAAGCAGCCAGCGCAGCAATTTCTATCGCTCACGACTTAACAAACCCTTCTAATGGCACGGATGCCAGTGATTTGAATACCGTGTGGTTTGTGCTTTCTGTACCCTTCAATCAAGTAGGGTTTCAAACGGAAAACGGGTTTCTTTTGGTATGACGATGCGTATTGAACCTGACGTAGGAGCAGATCAAACGACCGTCCCGTTCAGGTACTTCACCTTTTCCTCAATCAAAATCCAGCATTTACAAGCAACATGTTTCCGTGTTTTAATCCTCTGAGCAAGATTCACTACCAAATGTGTATATCCACCCGTCTCTGACCCTACAGTGAAGTAAGCATTCCTGCTCTGAGTGGTTTAGCTGACGCAGCAGATGCCTCTTTTCACGTATGTTCTGACACACAATATCTACATTTACTACATTCTGGAGGTGCCAATTTTGTTGCTAAAATAGTGCGTTAACATGTTCCAGTTCCCATGGAGCTTGGAAAACACCCAAAACCTTACCAAAATAGATTTAGATTATACAATTTCTGGAGAACAAGCTCTGTACCACGTCAGCATGACTTCCTGGCTCACAGCGCGAGCTTGGATATTCCCCGGCTACAGCATCTCACGAAGCAAACAAAAAAGAACTGCTGAGTTCGTGTGTAGCACATGAAATCCAGTTCCTTCCAGTTCCAGTAGTGTAGCAAAAGTGATGTGATATGCTGCTTTATCACTCATGCTCCTTATCTGTGCTTCTTTGTTATTCCTCCATTCTTTTATCTCCTTGCTACTTAGATTTGTTTATAAGTCAGGCCCACCAGGCCTGTTTTCTAAAACGAACCTGCACTGCTTTTCAATTTTAAGTATCCAGGACCTTTAGCTAGGTATATCTAAGCACCTCTGCAAACTCAGTTTGTGGCGGGAGGTGCCCAGGTGAGCAGGGTGGACCTGGGTGGAAATCCTACCAGAAAGTACGATTCATCATCAGGCATCAACCACTGAACCGTTTGGGGTCGCGATTGTTTTGCTGGGCTCATTTTAGTATATAAACTGATAAATTCCCTCGTAAATCTGACTAGTTGAGTTTTTATTATTTCTATGTCCGTGCGCCCAGGGCCTTCTGGCGAAGCCTGAAGTGTTTTGTTTACTTCCCACCTGTCACTGTTCACCACAGCCCACCCCCAGCATCCCAAACCATAAAACTAAACAGGACACCTCTGGGGATTATAATGGACAACTCCTGATACTCAGATGGAGCCCAAACACCGTGCTTCCATGGTCTTCAAAAAATGCACATTTTTGCCTAGCAAACAAGCCCACGCACTAAGTCCTTTGGAGCAAATATTTTGCCCTCCTTTTTTTTGACCCCACGGCTAAGGTTAAACCTAAAAACTACCTGGGAACAAAGAATGGCGAAATTTGTGCTTGGACATGCACCACTGCACTCATGTCACTATAGTTAGCTAATTTGGCAGGGAAACAGCACAAATCCAGCCCCCGACGCACACAGCAGACCTCATACCCCTTTTTTTGGCGCAGAAGTGTTTCATATATTCTACCCTGAACCATTAAAAGTAAAAAAACGATGAGGTTCGTTTTAGGGCCCATATTTGGCTGGGAATGGTGGGTCTGATTATAATCTTAGCTTCCTTTTTATTTGGCAATTTCTCTTCTTAGAGCAAGTTGTGAGGGAACTTGAGCACTGGCAGTTGTGTTACTTCCTTGGTAATAAATCGCCCACCTACAGCATCTCACGGAGCAGACGAAAAAGAATTACGCAGCTAGTGAAAAACCGCTCCCCACATTTATCAAGGAAAAGGAGCCCCTTTGGTATCGGGTACTGTAAAAGAACTCCACTACCAAAAGAAAAAGATCAATGGGGACCAGGAGGGGTTGCAGGCTTGAACTTACACCGTCTCCTGATGTGTTGATAATAGTGCTGGAAAGGGCATGTCTGGTATGGACAAGTTTGGCAGCGTAATTGCTAGAATGAACATGAAGCTTGGAAGCAAGTTCCTCAACTTTTTGAGAATCACGACTCAGCTCCTTGATAGGCTTTAGCGTATGATGTTGTAGATGGTGCCACCCGCTCCCAAAAGGATGGTGTGGAGGGTAACGGCACGGTAAGAAGTTACTGCTGGGCACTGTATCTGGAACAAATAACGCATTAAACAATCCCGGCAACAAACTTTCGTTGAGTGGTGTCACCAGCGTCTGATCAGATAAGGGCTGTGTTATCCTATCAGGCACAACATTGCACAGAAGATGGCAGTGGATTAAAGAGTGCGTGCTCCACCATTCCACACCCCAGCATGATACGAGATATGTTTTAAGATAGGTATATATTTTGTGGTACTTTTAAGTTTAGACCTAGCAACTCTCGTCAGGAGACTTTTTCTGGTCACATTTGCAACCCTCCTGATCCCCATTTACCTTTTTGTATTCAATGGAAGAGTTTTATGTACCCAATACCAAAGTGGCCCCCTTTCCTTGATTAATGTACCACTGGGGAGTGGCTTTTCACTGCCTGCATACTTTGTTGCATGTTGCATATTGCATAGTTTGCCTCTGACCAATCCACCAAGCACCAAAACAACGCCAAAGCTATCTAGTAACTGTGCATCTATTTCAACATATACACGAGGCAATTATCTATCTTTTAAGACACAAGTTGTGCACTGCAGTGTAAGTCGGTGGTGGTCTTTAAATGTCGTCGGCATTTGATCCATCGTACGATGCACCTCTGCAGTTTGCCAAGTTACTGGGAGTCCTTGGCCTTTTGCGCTTCAGTGCCTCCTCTATCTTAGACACGAGCTTCTTCTTCAGCGTATAAGAAGCACATGCCAATTTTATGGAGTATAGGAGACGTTCATGTTGATTCTGCACTGCACATTCGACAGGGCGGACAACACTCTCACCTGCTCAACTGCTCAAACGCGCGATCGCTTTTGCTGCTGCTTTCATCACTGCTGCTCCTTATACTGCTGCTGCTGCTGCCACTGCTCCTGCCGCTGCCACTGAAGGCACTGTTGTGGCTGAGATTATTGGATTTGCTAGAAGTTTCTGTCAGCATGCCAGGAAATGCAGCATAATCTTTTGTATAACGAGCAGGTGCCTGCCGGCCACGTTTTTGGGGGAAGGCTCATTCACATAAAGGAATATTTTCCCCCTTTGCTTTATTTGCCTGATTTTTTGACCCAGGAGGGCGGCCACGCTTTTTCCCCTCTGCAGATGATGGGTGAACTGCTACTTTGAGAAAAACCTTGCCTTTCTTTTGTGCGCTGTCATTCTTTTGGGACGATGCCACATGAAAAGTGCAAACGCAACTCCTTTGTTATTAAGTGCAATAAGCACCATACAAACTTCCCTTAATACAAATCTGCTGGCCACAAATATTATATGTAAGAAATTATAAAGTTGCAACACGTATAGCAAAAGCAGGATTTCATTATATGCACTCCTTTTAGACAATAGAGGGGAACAGCATAAAGTATCAAGTTGGCTGACATACCTTGTGGTACCTGTTGCACTGCCCGAGGTTGGGTAGCAGCATTGGCAGAGGCAGCACCAACACCAGTAGCAGCCACTGTGTCTGGACCCTCGTTGTTGCCTCCAGTACGCCTTGTGTACTTGGAATCCCATAATACAACACTCAATTCTGCCGGCCACAATTTTTTTATGTAGGATACCAAAACATGCAACACGTATGGCAAAAGTAAGCTTTCATATGCACAAACATGGAAGCAAACGTGTATAGGTATGTACACTTCCTGAAACATTTGAGATTACACAAGATCCAGTTAAATAGTATACGTTTTTGAACAGGCACATTTGCATTCAGACTTACACCAGAAGACAGACTTACGTGCAATGCTTGTTTACCAAATTCTTACACGGCAAAAAAAAAATACCTGTTGCAACTGATGCGTGCCGTGCTTATCCCCTTGCCCCTCCACCTCCCCTATGCAATCGACAATGTTCCTCCCTACCTGAGCCTGACTGGTCTAGGTGCGCTTGGCGCTGGACTTCAAGCAGCTGCATCTTCCCCCACGGCTGCGCTTTCCTCAAGCAGAATTTGCTCACGCTCCCTCCTCTTCATCAGCGTCTCCTCTGCTTGGGTCTTGAGGTGAAAGGTGAATCGACTTCGCTGCTGTTTATTCTTACCTGATTTCCTCCTTCCTCCCCCCCCTGCACCCCTCCTCTGGTTCTGGCAGATACCCGCTGCATGTCCCATATCTGGTTCTGGCTGATCTCCACTGCAAGCCTCCCCTGCTGCTCCTTGGCTGCCTTCCCTTTTCCCCCCCAACCTCATCATTGAGGCCGTCAGGCGGCACAGGCTTGGGAACGGCGCGACGCACTGTGCCTCCAAAGCCTCTTTGGCTCTCCCTACAACTTCTAGCTTGAGTAGCCCCAGCTCCACAAGGATTTTCAGTGCCAGTCTGGAAACTGCTGAGTACTCGCAGAAGTACTCTAGTTCTTGGAGGCGAGTGCAACCAAATGTCAGTTAGTACTCTCTTGGCACCGCTTGCGCTGTGCTAACCATCCTTTTTATGCTTGTGCCTTAGATAGTTGGCAGCTTAGTTTTAAGATGGTAAATAAATACGTGAGAATGGGAGCTGCAGCCAAATGCTTGGTGTTGGCACAAGAGTAAAAATCCCCCTCCAGCATTTTGGTGGATACAAGCCGGAATAGAACCCACCTGCAGCAGCCCGTAGAGACGTCAACTCAGTTTGATTACTCATTAATTTGCAGGGGGGTCAGCAGTCTGACAGTCAGGTCTACATAGGCCTCCAGTGCAGGTGTTGAAAATTGAACAAGATCTCAAAGTGGCACTAAATGGAGGTCAGGTCTACATAGGCCTCCAGTGCAGGTGTTGAAAATTAAACAAGATTTCAAAGTAGCACGAAATGGAGGTCAGGTCTACATAGGCCTCCAGTGCAGGTGTTGAAAACTGAACAAGATCTCAAAGTGGCACAAAATGGAGGAAAGAAACGTGTGCAGTGCCCCTTTATTACAGTATACACCAAATTTGGTGAACAACGGTGGCAATTAAAAATCTGGCCATCAGCAATTGAGTCCCCTTCAACCCACTCTTTTCAGGCACAGATAAGCACTTGCACGGCCCAAAAAAGGGGTGATGCATTCAAACCCAGGGGGACTTGCACGTGCGAGCTGCAACAAAAAGGTGTTTCTCTTCTACATCTTGGCATTTTGGGCCAATGTCTTACTTGCATGCCATACATTGCATTACTTACATTGATGTCAGCAACAGATACCCCCCTGGGAGCCTGCCTTTAATTACCTGCGCCCATGGACTGACAAAATGCCAGGGGGTGCCAAAGAGCCGAAGCAAGCATCAGCAGATGCTTTTCCTCCACAGCCACTCCACACAAAAAGAGCACCAAAAGGTGTTGTGTGCTTATGACTCTAACCTTTCCTAGCATTACACAAGTTTTGTGAACTGACCTGTTTGTCTCCTCACATGCAGTCTCAAGCGCTCTGTGAATTCTGCTGTAAGTTCCAGCCATTATTTATTATAATTTCATTGAATTTTCCTCTTATTATAGGCTATTAACCATTTTGTGCAGGGCCGCCACTGTTAGTACTCTGGGAGCTCCCTGGCTAGCCAGGCATGCTTCACTACTCTAGAGGACCAACTGAGAAGTTTTTCCGCCCTGTGTGGAGGGTTCACTTTTCCCGGCCATTTGGTCCCCAACTTACACAAGAAATTCGTGAACTACTTCACTTGGGGGGGCCAACTGGCTTTTCTGCTTCCCACATTTTGGTTGATTTATAGTACGCAGGCATAACATCAATGGACAGTTTTAGTTGGGTGTACAAACAATTTGCCCCCTCCCCTGCAGAGGGGGATCTCGAGCTGACAATTAACTGTGTTGACAAGGAGTACTGAGCGCTAAAAATTGCTTTTAAACCCAGCAGCCTACCGGGTAGTGCTATCAAGGTATGTGTGAATGAATAGTGCAGGGATCAGCCCAAAATATACACTAAGTGCTAGAGAGACATGCACCACAGTCCATCAATATGGCGTGGGTATACTGTATGGATACTTTCCCTACCCAACAAGCAGAAAAGGCACAAGAATAACAGAAGCTGCTAATGCCTCGCTTATTCGGACACAGCAAAACCCTTCACACCATCCTTCTAGGAGAAACAGGCATTTACAGCAGCCACACAAGGAAACCACTCCACAGCCTGGGAGTTACTGGTCTACACCGCAGCACTCATGAAAATTGTAAGCCTACACGCAATCAGATCCGCGACAAAAAACATACAGATGAGACGCAGCATCAAACGCAAACCCCCCAAATATCTGGGCCATTCTCATGGTAGTGTGCAGATTTCTCCCAACCACCTGATCCCCATTAAACGCCCTTCCTCCGTTTATTCTCCAGGTGGGATGTTGTATGGCCCTGCATCCAATGCGTGGCGCAAGACACAAATTAATACCTTTTGGTAATCCACGCCGGTGTTTACACTACCTGCGTTCTTTTTTTATTTCCTTTTCTTACTCTAACAATTGCGCTTTTGTGTGCAATTAGCAAGCTTCCACAAAAAGGTCAGCTTGTTACTGCACGATCATGCAAGTGCAGCCTCACCCACCCCATCAGCGAATGGTGTCTGATCTCGAGGCTCTAAATGTGAAGTGGGTGGAAAGCTTGAGCAGGTGCATGGCCGACAGCAGCGTCCGATGTTGCGCAATTAGTCTTTACTCTCAGACAGGTAGCTTATTCCAAAATAGATGATTGATATGCACTAACTGGGCGTGTGATTTTATTGTTACAACCGATCTGATCTGATACGTCTGTGCGTTCTTGGTCTTAGAGCTGGGGTTTAATCTGTTGGTGAAATCCAATATGATTTGCGTGGAGCGTTCATGGCAAAGAAGTTGATGTTTGCTCTAGGCGTGTGGAAAAAGAAAAAAAGAAAAAACTACGCAGGCAGTGAAATCCACTCCCCACATTAACTAAGGAAAAGGAGCCACTTTGGTACCAAGTACCGTAAAGCTCCTCCACCGTGAAATGGAAAGGAAAAATCAATGGGGATCAAGAGGGTTGCAGGCTTGGCCTGAAACCGGCTCCTGATGAGAGTTGATAACAGTACTGGAAAGGGTACGTCTGGTATGGACAAGTTTAGTAGCAAAGTTCACAGAGTGCACATGGATCTTGGTGGCAAGCTTCTTAACTCTTTGAGAATCGAGACCCAGTTCTTTGAGAGGCTCCAGAGTGTTGGTGTTGTAGATGGTGCCGCCCACACCCAAAAGGATGATGTGGAGAGTAACGGAGGCTCCTTGGAGAATGCTGCAAAGGTCTTTGTGCTGTTCCTTTGCGGCGTTCAGCTGGTTCTGAGGTCTAGTGTCCTCACAGTACTTGATCTCAACGAGGTGGATGTCACGCCGAGGTTTGCTGAGGTCTTTGGGTTGATGCTGTCTGGGGTTGATGGCTCTGCTGGTGGCTGGAGGTGCTGCTGAGATGCTCCCAGTCTCCCTCAATTGCCCCCTGCCACTCCGAAGAACCCATCCCCTTACATTAGTTTGTTGTTTTTATGTTTATGCAGCATGGGAGTAACCAGCACAAAATCTGGGCGGCGGGAGGTAAATCTGCCTTTATCTGGGAAGCGGGGTGGGAAGAGCCATTAAGAAACAATTCTACTTTCAGCTGTTTCAGGAATCTGGAGATTTTGCGTGGTCATCCGTTCGTCGCTGCCTATATCTTTGGAGACAATGCATATTTATAAGGAGCCTGTTTTGCTGATAGCCTTAAATATCATGCGGCATGCTAAGTTGTGTCTTTCGGTGATCATGTTCCTTATGTGCGTGTGTTGGCATCCAGAAAGGATTTGCAGGGCACTGTCTACTTGTGGGCAGAGGAGGCAAGTTTGACTTGTTGAGAGTTTGAACAATACCGCATGTTTTTTGATTACATAGGGTGCCTGCTCTGTATTTCATAATGAAACCTTTGGTCTTAAAAGAAACATTGGATGATGTTGGGTAGCATTGCTAGTGCCTCCATTGGCAGTGCCGTCCTTTATGAGGGTCTGGTAGTACGCATGGTAGTCCACTTCAGTTTTGGCATTTCCCAGTTTATGGAGAAGATGCATGTGTGCTTTAAGGGCGTCACGGTGGTTTGGTAGGTACCAAAGCTTTGAGGGAGGAGAATGGGCCATGTTTGTTGTATGGGTATGATTACGGGTTTGTGTTTGGTTTTCTATGTCTTCTTTTGCAAGCCAGTGGATGTTGTAGAAGGGATTTCCCTCAGGGCCTGCTATTCTGATGGAGGTGTCTGCAATGTCAGAGTAGGTGGTGGCTGACTTTTAGCAAGGGCGTCGGCATGTGCATTACCAAAATACCGGCATGGGACTTTACTTTGAAGAGGTGGATGGGCGATGGTGATTGGCGGATTGCTCTAGCAATGGATTGAAGGACATCTCCTTGGATATGGTGGCGATGGAGATTCGGGTGTGAGAGCTGCTTTTTAATTTGGTGCAATGATGTAAGGCTGCCTGTGGCGATATGTGAGTAGCTGTGTATGACTGCAGCTGCTATATCTGCTAGCTCTGCACGTGAGATGGTGTTGGTTATACCCATGCCTTTTGGGTTTACATAGTGGGAACCATTAAAGTGAGGGTGGTATACGCCTGATCCGGTGTCTTGCCCTACTTCATTCGTTTGGAGGCTGCCATCAGTGTAGGTCCAATCCCGCCAATCTTTTACCTTACGAGTTAGGTTTTGGCTGGAGCTGTTTTGGGGTGCTTCGTTGATATTACAATTATGAAATTGGTCAGTGCTAATCAGGGCACTTATTTTATCTGGGCCTTCTGAGGCTTGAGGGTGGTCATTGGGTAGCTTATTAAATTGGTGAGTCCTGAGTGCTGTCCGGAACCTAAGGCTGTTTGGTAGGGATGAACATGTATGTTTTGAATTTCCCACTTTGCCTCAGGAATTTCTATGGCAAGTTCTTTTAGTCAGTTTTTGTTGTGAGCATTGAGGCAGACCCTGCCCTTGGTTTTCCATATGGCAATGATCTGCAATTCCCAGGAGTGTTTGGAAAGTGGTATTTGTATATTGTTCCAGAAGGGCACTTTCGCATATTGGAGTTGGCTTGATGGGATGGTGCCCAGGAATTTACACATGTGGATATTTGCAGCAGAGTGTTGCGTAGGGATTTGTGCTCATCTTTTTATTCCAGGAAGGGAGGAGCATGAGTGTGGCTGGTTCCTTTGTGCTGACAGCAGCAGAGTAGATGGCGTGTCTTGTTGCTAAGAGCATGGTGTTTTCATGGTAATAAATGGGATGGCAGATGGAGAACCCAGGAAATTGGGAGGAGAAGGCGTTGGTGTTTGCCCCAAACACTTTGTCCCTCGGGTGCTCACTCCAGTAATGGGGGAATTTGGGGTCATGGTCAAGGGGGGATGCCATTTTTTCTTTAGTGACCAGGGCCCGCTTTTGAAAGACGGCGGTGATGTGGAAGGGGAGTATCCGTGCAAAAGAGTCTTTGGTTTTATTGTTCGTATGTTTAGAGGCAGAGGTGTCTTTACATGCAATGAAGCCTACAAGTTCTGATGCAAAGCTAATAGGAAGAGCCTGGACGTGACCGTGTAGACCGCTGCATTTTGCCCTGTTTAAGGCCTTTTGTAGTATGTTAAGGCGCAACATACCTTTGCACTTTCCGTCGGCATTTTTAAATACAGGCTACTGTGTCAGTGTACACTTCAGGAAGCATAGTGTCATCTGGGGAGGATAGGGTTCACTTTTCTTGATACTCCATGAGATCAATGGTCGTGATCCAGTACTCACAATGCCATGTGGCCGTAATGGCCTGTGGGTTGGTGGGTTGGATGTCAAAGGTAACTTTAATCCAAAGATCGACATTGTAGGGTTGGTACTTGTTGCCCTCTTGGGTGGCAGAGTACCCTTGTTTTGGAAGATCATTTAGGCGTGTGTAAAAGTATGAAGAAACGAACATCAGAACCTAAATAAAAGAAACTCGCAGGCAGTGAAAGTTACTCCCCACAATAATAAGGAAAAGGAGCCGCTTTGGTACCGGGTACTGTAGAATCCTCCTCCAAAAGGAAAAGAGCAATGGGAATCAGAAGGGTTGCAGGCTTGACCTGAAACTGGCTTGTGATGGCGGCAGTTGATAATAGTACTGGAACTTACACTGGTATGGACAATTTTGGCAGCGTAATGACAGAATGATCATGAAGCTTGGAAGCAAGTTTCTTACATCTTTAAGAGTCAATACCCAGATCATAAAAAGGCTTCAAGGTGTGAGTGTTGTAGATGGTGCCATCCACTCCCAAAAGGATGGTGTGGAGGGTAACGAAGGCTCCTTAAAGGATGGTGCAGAGGCCTTTATTTGTGCTGTTCCTGCGCAATGCTCAGCTGTTTCTGCGGTCTAGTGTCCTCACAGTACTTGATGAGGCAAATTTCACGTTGGAGAATGCTGAGATCTTTGGGTTGGTGCTGTCTGGAGATGGATCTGCTGGTGGCGGTTGGCGGTACTGCTGAAGTGCTCCCATTCTCCCTCAGTTGCCCCTGCCACTCCTAAGAACTCACCTCCCTTGATAACTGGCCTGTTGCTTTTTTGTTCTTGCGGAGATGGGAGCAACCAGTACAGCATCTGGACGGCTAAGAAAGGTAAACCTATTTTTGTCTGGGAAGCAGGGTGGAAAGAGCCATTTTGGTATAATCCTAGTTTCAGCTGTATCGGGAATTTGGAAATTTTGCATAGCCAGTCGTTTGCTACCTATATTCTTGCAGACAAAGCAGGATCCTGTAATTAAAAGGGTTGTGAGCTGAGTTAGTATGCCTGATTTGGGTCATAAAAGAGTGTCAGATCATCAGGATCTGAAAGTAATGGAGGTCCTGAAGACCTGCAAATTTTTCTTTAAAGAAAGATACGGAGGTCCTTAAAGAGTTGCAAAGAGAGACAGGGAGGTCTTTAGGAATGTTAAGGAGGTCCTTAAGAAAGATAAGGAGGTCCTTACGGAGATCCTTAGGATACATAATCTTATAAGGTGGTCCGTAATGAGTTCAGACAAATCTACGGCCTCCATAGCCTCCTTTCCCGAAGGTTTTAAGGAGGTCTGTAAGGCGATTTTACCCTCCATATGGAGGGGGACTCCAGTCAGGTGCGTGTGTGTGCGTGCGTGCGTGCATGTGTGCGTGCGTGCGTGCGTGCATGTGGCTGTGTATGTGTGTGTAAGTGTGTGTGTGTGAGTGTGTGTGTGCGTGTGTGTGTGTGCCTGCGTGCGTGTGTGTGTGTTGTGTGTGTGTGTGTGTGTGTGTGTGTGTGTGCAGCTTGCACAGCATGGTGACAATTTTGAGCTCACGCAGCTCCGATGGACGCGTCATGCACGCATGGTACCTTGTGTTTTCAACTCCCAGGAGTGTGTGCGTGGGGGGGGGGGCTGTTTGTCCGTTCTCGCACTTTTGCTCGCAACGGACGCTGTTTGTTTGTTCGAGCACGCACGCTTGCATCGCAAGGACCCCTAATTTGTCCACAACGGCACCTTTCACCGGCCTTAGACTTTGTTATTGATTCCCAGGAACACGCACAAAGCTTCGGTGTCACGTCATTTGTCCTGTTTGTGTGTATCGATAGCACCCTCAATTTACAGCACGCATAGCACGGTGCTCGTTCTTGCCTGCACAGCCACGATGGACGCGCAGCACGCACGTTACCCCAACATTTCGACCTTCAGGAAGGTGTGTGTGTGGTCTGTTTTGGCTGGTTTCACTCTTGAAATGCCATTTTCCCACTCAGCTTGCGCCCCAGCAGATCAGACCACCACTGCCTGAATCAGCAGAAATTCAGGAGTGTGCACGTTGTTTGTATTTTAAAGCCCTGCATTGTCTGCATTGTAAAATTGAACATGAGCACACGCGTTTCCTCACGCCCACGTAGAACCGTAGTTCTTCAACAGGCACAGGGCGGATCCTAGGGAGCCCATCTTGCTGATGGCTTTGAAGATCATGCTGCATGCTAAGTTGTGTCTCTCAGTGATAACGTTTCTCATTTGCGTATGTTGGCACCCAGAAAGGATATGCAAAGCACTGTCTAGTTGAGGGCAGAGGGGGCAAGTTAGGCTTATTGAGTGCTTAAACCATATCGCATGCTTTTGTTTGTACAAGGTTCCTGTTCGATATTTCATAATGATGCACTTGGTTTTAACAGAAACATAGGATGCTGTTAGGTAAGCGTTTCTAGCAGCTCCATTGGCAATGCAATTTTTGATAAGGGTCTGGTAGTGTTCATAGACGCCGTAGTATTCATGGCCGCCAGTTTGCTACAGTATTAGTATGTCCTAGTTTTTGGAGGGCTTGCAAGGCGTCATGGTATTTGGATAGGCACTAGAGCCCTGTGGTAGGGGACTGGGCTGTGTTTGGTTGACGTTGTATGATTCGGTGTCCTTCATATTCTTTTGCAAGCCAGCAAATGCTGTTGGAAGGAATTCCCTCAGGACCAGCTGTTTTGATGGAGGTACCAGCAACATCAGAGTGGGTTGTAATTTGACTTTCTAGCAAGAGCGTCAGCGTGTCCATTGCCTATAATACCTGCGTGGGAATCGACTGTAAAAATGAATGGGTTTTGGTGATTGGTGAATTGCTTTGGATATGGATTGGAGGACATCTCCTTGGATGTGGTGAAGGTGGAGGTTTGTATGAGCTGTTCAAAAAACGTCATCTGATGCTGCGCAGCATCCAATCTAGCTGATGTACTTGTTGAGTTGGTAGCAAGACGTGGAGTGTTGCAATTGGTATTTTCATAAATTGTGATCATGTATTGGGCGGATGCGGAGCACTTTCTGCGTTTCGTCCCTGGCTACGACCATCGCCTCCCCCTCCAACACACACCCTCCCCCCCAGCAGCCCGTGGCAGCAGCAGCAGCAGCAACACGCCTTGACACGCCGACCCCCCACCCCCAGCAGCACAATTGCCCGAGCCTTTCCCCCTCTCCCTCAGATGCCCCTCAAGATGCCCCTCCTACACACACCCTCCCCCCAAGCAGCCTGCAACAGCAGCAGCAGCAGCAGCCACTGATCCACCATACCCACCATCTCCAAACAACTTCCCCTCCAAGGCGCCCCTCCCCTCACACCCAGCCAGGCTGGCTCCAATCTGGAGGACAGCGTTCTAGAGCCCCCGCCCCAGCGACCCGCCCCTGCAGCACTACACATCCCCTCTCCCACTTGAGGGCCCTCCATTTTGTCGTAGGGCACCGACAACCAGCAGCAGCACCAGCGCGGGAAGCCGGGCGGCGTATATCTCCACAGGGGCTCCTACGCGAGTAGGCTGGTGGGTTTAGCAGGGGGGGGGGAGCGGTGGAGCCCAGCCTCTTTCTTCTGTGCTGGTCAGGAGGGCTGTTAGCTGCTCTTTTAATTCTGGTGCCCCTCGTCTTGGCCTTTTAGTGGGTTAGTTGGATGGTCCATAGTTTGCCAAGCCTTGTCTTCAGCAGTGCCTTCTCCCCTAGTGAGTATGTGAGTTGTGCTTCCTGTTGTTGATGCAGCTGTCTGTGTTGCCTCTCTGTGTGCAGCCTCACGTAGGGTATGGTGTTTTGCCTGGTGTTGTTGCAGCCTTTTAGCATTGCCTCCCTGTGCGGAGCCTCCCTTCCTTGCTTGCAGATCAACCACGCTCTTTGTTGTACGTCTTTTTGGTACTGCCTTCCCCCTCTCCCCCTCGCCTGGTTTCCCTGCTCACTTGTCTGTGTAGGGTTAGCAACATGCACCTGTGAAACAGTGGTGGTGTTCTACGTGAGTACGCCCCATGCTATCCCATGGGCAGGTCTCATTTTACAATGTGCACAATACAGGGATTATAAAGTCTAACAAGGGGCAGCCTGGCACTCCTGAATCTGTGTGGAGCGAGGTGATGGTGGTTTGATCTGCTGTGGTGCGCGCAAGCTGGGTGCAAAACTGGTGATTCAGTTGTAAAACCATCGCAAACAGAGCACATACACATATTCCTAAGGGTCGAGAACATAGGGTAAGGTGCGTGCTACGTGTCCATCGTGGCTGTGCAGGCAAGAACGAGCACCGTGCTGTGCGTGCTATGATTTGAGGATGCCATCGATGCGCACACACAGGGCAAATGACGCACAACCAACTCTTTGTGCATGTTCCTGAAGGTTGAAAACATTGCCTAGGGCAAGTGGGAGGTGCCAGAGGGGACATTTCAGGTGTCTTACCATGCAAGCCCGCAACAAGAGGCAAAATGCGACTCGTAGACGAGGACAAGGGCAAAGCCAGACACGGCCGACGCCGCACACAGGTTCCTGGGGTTTAAAAACACAGGAGAGGTTGTGTGTGACACGTCCATCGGGGCTGTGAGAACAAAATATGGGCACCATAATGCCATAATAATGTTGTGCGTGCTGCAATTAATGCGCGTCATCCCAATGCACACACACACGCACACACACACACGCACGGTAATAAATGGTGCACAACCGATTAGCTTTTTTCTTTGTGACTTCCAAGTAGGTCGTAGACCGCTGCTCTGTGCCCAGGATCCTCAGGTTTTTTGTGCTGTCCTTCTCTGTACTTTCCGAGGGTACCCCATGAGATTGTTCTGTTTCGCTAGGCCTAGATTCTGAGCTCTAGAGGGGTGTCAGTTTCTAAAGGGGGAGTTGTGTTGGAGCCTGTTTTGGCGCACCAGTCATTGCTATGGCTTAGTTTACTCTTATACTGGCTGGCTCCCAGCTTCTCTTGCCTTCTTGTCTGGTTGATCTTTTGGGAGTGTAGGTATCCAGGCCTCGTTTTTTCAGTTGACCATTGTTTTGCTCTTCCAATTTAGTCTTCCTCACGCAGCTTCCTAAGTTTTTTTTCCGCCTGAACCCATATTCCCCTAAAGGTCTCCCCCCTTGCCTCCTTATTCCTTCCAACCGGCCCCTCTTGCTGCCTTTTTTCTTTCCATTAAACTGGATGCCCCCCCCTACATACCTCTTCTTTTTTTTCAGCCCGCCTTTCTTGCTTCCTTTTTATTTCGTAATTCTCGGTTCGTTCTTATTTTCTTAGTAGAAAGTTTGCTATCTAACCTTGACCTATGTAAACATGCAAAAATCAAACCAGATTTCGCAGTTTGCGTATCCAATTTGGGTGCGAGCAACGGCTTTGGTAATTTTGGGCACTGCTCCAACTGCTTTGAATCAGATGAGGGCCCATCGTTCTAGAATCATGGGAGCATAGCTAGTAGGTGTGGAATTGTTTCTGCTTTTCTGGGAGTACACTATCGCTGTTCCTTTTATTGCAGGTTTAAAACTCCCAACTATCTATGTAGAGGATGTCCTCAATCATCATGGTAAAGCGTGTCGATGGCCTTGGCGGGTGTCATAGAAAAATCCTTTTCTTCCTTGTACGTCCCAAGTTATTGTTGGACGTGGGTGATGCGCAATGGAGTTAGGCTCAGGCTAGGAGGAGGAAGATATCCCAATCCCGTTTTCCTTTGACTAGTTGCCTTTAAAAAGGCTAGCAGCCAAACGCCTTGACGGAAGGCCATTTCCTGTAATGAAACACCTTTACTGAAGGTCCCAATGTAAACATTTATCTTTACATTTAACTTTAGAAAGCAGGTATGGATTTCTCGGTTGTTTATATTCCTTTCAAGCAGATTTTTACACAAGAAAGCACATCCGTAGTAGGAGTCACATACGCACACCTGAGCCACTAAAATATGCACGCGACAAACTCCACACCACAGGAAATTAGAAACCAAGGAAAAAAAGAAAATTACGCTGGTAGCAATAATAAGAAAGGCAGGAACTTTTAACACAAACAACTTCCAGAACTGTACAGGAGCATACAAGCGGCAACGTGGGGCAAAACAGTGAGAATGAGAGAACGATCCTTATATAAACATTATGTATGTGGTCACCAAGTAATATAACTACACTGAAATCACCAATAAAAGGGGCACATGAAAGGATGTTCCGTGCAAGGAAAGAGAAAACACAAGTAACGTTGAAACCAGCTGTACTAAACTGTAGGCATCACTGAAGGAGGTCTAGAAAATGCAAGTCCGATCACTTGTGATTGAAAATGAAAATCAACTTTGGAGCCTTGCGTTTAGTTAAAGGTCCGGAGCATCAAACGAACTTGACTTAAAGCACAAGGTTAATTAAAAGAGTTGCGCAGTTCCTCCAGCCGTTGCTCTGCCTCTTTCCTTTGCTGACTACTTAATTCCTATATGTTCCTGTCAATTGAGTGTGCACATATGAATGAGCGTTTTGTTGGTATCAATATTGATCGAAGGAAACCTAGCTTTTTGTACGATTTATTGGGATATGAGGTTGAAGACTCGGATATACATATGCTGAAGACACTGCAAGGTTCAATGGTACGCAAACCTTGACTCAATATTATTCAATGCTGAAGACACTGCATAGGCAGCAATTAACCCCCCTCCTCTAGCCTTTACATCCATGTGGTGTGTGTGAGTACGTGGTACAAATTGTAAAGAAGCATGGAAAGTCACCAACACATGGTGTGTCTCATTGGTCTTGGTACCTTTTCATAAAAGCACAGAACTTCTTGCGCTGTTGGCCTTGTTGGGATCCCAATTCATGTAGTCTCTAACCTTAAATCTGTGAATTCCGGCTAACTAGTCCAGGCAAGGATTCACTCTCTTATGGCAAGGCTTTGCTTTGCAAGGCTTCCCTCTTTTTTTGCCTGAAATTGTATAACATGTCCCACGACTACAAAACATATATGTTTCACCTCCTTGCCCGTGATATGGCTTTGTGACCTACTTTTGAACATCGGCACTCTGGTCCTGGACCTTAGAAAGGATGTCCTGTGCCTGCTTGGACTGTACTCCACCACAGCGTCCGCATGTTGCTTTGCACAGGCCTCCATTGACCATCCATCCTTCGCTGCACTTTCCCCTGCACACCAAAGCATTTTATCACACCTCAATCATTAGTGATCCTGTTCTTTGTTACACTTCCCCCTGCAAACCAAAGCAATATATTGCCACAACTTTTGCAGTGTATGACAAACAGTTCGGAACCTTGGAGTACAAACGCACAAAGCGACTTTTTCATAATATAAAGGAGCTGCAGGTATTCAACAAGACGCGGATTTTATTGTAAGGCAAGTGGTGAGCAGTGTACACTGGGAGATGCGCTGGGTGCGTGACATGAGATGTGGAGGGACAAACAGCACATAGATCTTTTTTGCACAGGCAGATGGATGGTGGGAAGCGCGCACCAAGAGAGCTGCTGGATACACGATGTGCCGTCATTTGGTGGAGTATCAGAGCACTGGTCAGAAGATGGTGCAGGCCCCGCTGCCTGTGAGCCTTTGGTGGGGGCAGACGGACCTCCTCCACATCGACCACAGGTGGCTTTGCAGAAGCTTCCATTGATCATCCAGCTCTCGCTGCACTTGCCCCTGTTTTTCATGCAACAGTAGCAGCGGTGTATGCAGCGCAACAAAATTGTATGAATCGGGCAAGCGGACCCTCCTCTAAGCAGTCGTGTGCAGATGGATGGTGGGAAGCGCGCACCAAGAGAGCTGCTGGATACACGATGTGCCGTCATTTGGTGGAGTATCAGAGCACTCGTCAGAAGATGGTGCAGGCCCCGCTGCCTGTGAGCCATTGATGGGGGCAGACAGACCTCCTCCACATCGACCACAGGTGGCTTTGCAGAAGCCCCCATTGATCATCCAGCTCTCGCTGCACTTGCCCCTGTTTTTCATGCAACAGTAGCAGCGGTGTATGCAGCGCAACAAAATTGTATGAATCGTGCGGGCGGACCCTCCTCTAAGCAGTCGTGTGCTTGAAACATCCACTGCCACACACTTACAATGCTAGCAATACAGGACTGAAAGCAAAAGTACGCACAACACCAACATGCTTGCAAGTGACAAAGCAACACATTCACTCACCAGTCTTGTTGCTGCTTACAAGATGAGCCATCGGGGGACTTGTCTGAGCATGATCCAGAGCTTGGGGCAGGCGTAGGTGAAGCCTTTTTGGCAGGACTGGACTCTGGCCAAGGGCGGGGGTCATCCCTGTAAGGGTCAAAACCAGCAGGAGGCCTGTGCAGCACAGGAACCGTGTTTAGCATAAACAGACGGATTTATGGAGGCATGAGCTGGAGCTGGCGGCGTGAATACTTCATTTTACCAAAGCTTGATGCTGCGGGGGTCATTGTTTGCACCAGCTCTGGCATTTTGTTTTGGCCGCAGAGTGGGTTGTGCTCACACAATGTATCATGTTGATAATGGGCACGGCATGTGATGCGTTGGTCTAAGGCACGCACCCTAAACCCTGTGCTAAACCCTTACTGCATGCATAATCACGACCGGGACAACGGATCACTTTGTGGCTAAAAATATCAAAACATGTATGTGTGGAAGACGAACGGTTGCATGATGACAGGTTTTCTGCCCTGCCCTGTGTAAGACGTAGATTATGTGAACAGAATAAAATAATTAAATTAGGGACGCACCGGGGTCCAGATGATGGGCTCTGCCCATCGGGAAGCTTAGCTGCCTTGGACGGTGTGTGTCCACAGGGCACCTGTATGATAAGGACATACTTTACTAAATAATGCAGGCAGTAAAACCTACTCACACAACAAGCGAGGGAAAGGATGTCAGAATAAACCACCCCCACTGCAAAGTCTAAGACTCAGCACAACAACCAAGCAATGATCGCGCGTGGCAAGGTGCCCCTTTTTTCTACTCTATGAAGAAACACTTCCATCTAAGAAAAAGGGAAAGTATGTTACACACTATGCAAGTTGCCTGACCAACACAATAAAAATCCCGAGGCTTGGAATGAAGATAACTTCCAAAGATCGGGAAAAAAAGGCAAGCAGTCGCACTTCTTGACTGAAGGCCTTTCTTTGTAAACCTTGCAAAGATCGGAAACGAGGTAGGCACATGAACATAAATTCCGATAAACAAAGACTCACCTCTCTGTACTGTATGCCTGCATAAAATGTAGCCAGGAATGCATGTCGTCAGTGCGTGGCTGTGCGTTGCGGTGTGTGTTGAAATGAGCAGCAGAGATTAGATTCAATGTTGTTGCCGTGTGTACTGGAATGAGAAACAGAGATCAAACCACTCACCGACAACACCCTTTCCTGTAGGGGCAAGCTTCTCAAACGCCCTGTTGAAGCAAATGGTGCAAAATCACCGTGGACGGTCAACGCAAGCAAGAAGTATTCATTTCTATGCTGTACTATCATATGCACTTGGAGGTGTCAAGGCAGGCAGACCTATTGTGCTACAGAACTCTACAGAAAGCCTTCCAAGCGACAGCCAAGCTGCCAGTTACCATTTGCTCAGATCCATATGAGGCATGTCCCCACAGCACCTGTGGAAAGGGACGGGTCATTGAATACTTGTAAACGGATCAGACATGCAATTTCGAATTGAATGTACCAAAAACAATCTAGCACGATCACGCACCAGCGCTTGTTGCTGTACGCGTTGTCAGGATAATTCTGCGACCAAATGGGCATGCAAGTATCAACATTTGTTGAGCATTCCTTCTTTTTTGGGGGCCTCTTTTGTTTACTCTAGAAAGAGTATTA
>Ga0307968_1000401_pt1 | contig 29991 bp, 33 predicted proteins | sample OrgLakmetagen650_FD_201834 | JGI IMG/M metagenome (GOLD analysis project Ga0307968, IMG submission 201834) | Saline water microbial communities from Organic Lake, Antarctica - #650 | ecosystem: Environmental > Aquatic > Non-marine Saline and Alkaline > Saline | place: Antarctica: Organic Lake...
ACTTTTGCCGAGGTGAAGTCGGAGCGGCTTGGCGACAAGGCAGACGCTGCCGCCTGATGGCCGTCTACTACAATGATACCGATCCCGCCGCCTGTGCCTGGCTGCGGGAACTGATCGCGGCCGGGCTCCTGCCCGCGGGCGAGGTGGACGCACGCTCCATCCTCGACGTCACGCCGTCGGACCTGCGGGGCTTTAAGCAATGCCATTTCTTCGCCGGGATCGGCGGCTGGCCCTACGCACTGCGCCTCGCCGGCGTGGCCGAGGATCTGTCCGTCTGGACTGGCTCGCCGCCCTGTCAGCCCTTCAGCCAGGCCGGGCAACGCAAGGGACAGGACGATGACCGCCACCTCGCCCCCGCCTTCCTTCGGCTTGTCGCCGCCTGCCGACCCGGCCTCGTCTTCGGCGAGCAGGTCGCGAGCGCGGCTGTGCTCGGACGCGTTGGCACAGCGTCTCGAAAGCCGGCTGCGGATGCAGATGACTGGGCGTGGTTCGACGCTCTGGCGGCTGAACTGGAAGCGGCATTTTACGCCGTCGCGGCGGCCGATCTGCCGGCTGCGAGCATCAGTGCGCCGCATATCCGCCAGCGACTGTTCTTCGGCGCCTTCGCCATCGGTGCTGCCGCAGGCAGGTTGGGCGACGGCATCTGCGCGGGATCACAAGGACGGGTCGGAGTGCCCGGCGGTGCCGATCAACGCGCTGCTCGGCCGACAGGTCTGGCTGGCGGGCTGGCCGACGGTGATGGCCGGATCGCCAGCCACGGACAGGTACAACGCGGCCGGCAACACCGATGCGAGCCGCAGGACGGTGAAGCTGGTGGACTGGTCGACGTCGCCGACCCCACCGGGACCGGCCCGACTGACGGCGTCTGGCGCGATGCTGACTGGCTCCGCTGCCGCGATGGCCGCTGGAGGCCCGTTGAACCCGGAACATTCCCGCTGGCTGATGGGGTACCCGGCCGCATGGGGCTCCTGCGGGGCTATGGCAATGCGATCGTGCCGCCGCTCGCGGCGGAATTCGTGACGGAGTTTCTGCAAAGTCTGCCGGATGGGCTGCGATGAAGCAGACGCGTACCATGTCGATGGTGGAGGCCGCGGCAAACGTTGTCGTCGGGTACGTTTTGGCCATCGCCACGCAGATCGTCTTGTTCCCGTGGTTCGGCATCGAGAAGGGGCTGGCCGAGCACATGACCATCGGGCTCCTCTTTGTCGGGGTCTCGTTGGCGCGTGGCTATCTGTTGCGGCGGCTGTTTGAACATCTGCGGTTTCTCGCGAGCCACCGTTGACCCCCACATCTGATTCACTGAGCCGTAGATTCGACGCAGCAAGAGAGATGGCTTGGTATCTCGCGGCGAACCTGAACCAGATCGATACCTTCACGTAGACCCACCTCGTAGGCCAGCAGGGCTCGCATATCGAGACACGCAACGGCTTCGATTTTGATGGTGTCGAGATTAAAATTTGCCTAGAATTTGGCACTCTCGCCATCGACTGGCGCGGCCTGTAAAAGAACCTCGGCGCGTAAGCCCGGGCCAGCCGCCTCGCTTCAAATCTAAGCCGAAGATCGTTACCATAGGTGGTTACTCGGACGATTTGGAGGGGCACGATGGAAGCAGTGTTGGTTTTTATGGTATTAGCTGGTCTGGTCTGGAGCATCTGGAAGCTGGGCGAGCCTTGGCGGAAGTACCACGCACAGCATATTGTTCCGCTTGAAAGGAAGATCGCATCAATAGAAGCGCGACGCGCTGAAAATGAGCACGACCGAATGCAGGCTATCACCAACGCCGAACTCTTAATGCGGGATTTTCGAAGAGAAGTTCGGCAACATCAGGAGGCAAAAAATAAAGCCTTCGACGAAATAAACCCCATGCGTGACCGGAAGTCTAAGCTGCACGATGCAATGAATGATGTGCAGGCGAGTTTGAACAGCTGGCACCGTAAATCCAAGAGTGTCTTTGGGAACAAGAGGCAAAAAATAAAGAATAATAGTATTCTTGGATCGTTTGGTCTTGAACAGACGATGGCTCAAAAGGAGAGCCTGGAGAGCCGCCGCGCATCCATTTCCTCGGAAATCAGAGACCTAAAGAGGAAAATGACAGACATCTATGATGAGAGGGTTAAACCAGCCAAAGAAGGCATCAAGGCAGCGTTTGATGACGAAAAGCGCGTGAAGCGTTTAAGACAGGATGGATGGAATGAACGCCTTTTTCGTATCAAGGCCAAAGATCTTGAATTGGAAATAGCCAAACTTGATGGGGAAATCGTTTGCTTAAAGGCGGCGATCAGCGATGTGACCAAAGCGTATAAGAAGCAGCGGAGAGCCTAGCCCACAGAAAGACGACCGAATTTCCTTGAGGGGCCTGTTAACCGCCATTTTCCTTTTCAGAGAGGATCCCGCGATGCAGACCTAAATCCAGCGCAAGGACAGCCTCAAGCTGACCGCACCTTACGTCGTGGATTTCGGCGACGGCTTCCTTTTCGGTTTGGCGTTGGCGATGCTGGGCGTTTCTGCAACAAGAACATAGGCTTGCGACACGATGGGTCACCCGGAGGTCACAGGGGGTGGGGTTCAATTCGATAGACGCGCCCTCTTCCGTCGACCCTCTCGGAGGTGATGGTCAGGCCGAGCTTCTTTTTGAGCGCCCCGGACATTGCGCCCCTCGCGGTGTGCGGTTGCCATTCGAGGGCCGCGACGATCTCGTCGATGGTCGCGCCGCTCTCAGCGCTGAGCATCGTGATCAGCGCCTCCTGCTTTGTGCCGCTGCGGCGGCGCACGGGTTCCGGGGTGGCCTCGGACTCCGATTGGTCCTCCTCCTGCGTGTCGGGAGCGTCCGTGATCCCGAGGGTGCTGTAGGCCAGCGGCGTGGCGCGCAGCGTGACGGGCCCGCGCTCTTCGTCGTGCCGGTAGACGGTGTTGAGGTCGGTGGCGGGGATTTCCTCGATGAGCCTGTGCTTCAGCAGGCTCTTGCAGACATTGCCGACGGCACCGCCCTTGAGGCCTGTGGTGACGGGAAACACCGCGCCGTCCTCGCGTGCGCACGCGGCAGACAGGATGACGGCTTGGGCGTCGGAAAGCTGGATCTGGGTCATGGTTGGTCTCCGGTTTGGGCCCTTGCGACATGCAGCGGCTTCTACCGGGTGAAGCCCGCCGTGATGGCGGGCTGTCCGGGATTAGTTTCGGAAGGGTTACCCTGTGTATTCGCCCTCGCTGAAGGCACTGTCGGTGATGCGCTTGAGCAGGCCGCTGTAATGCTCGAGCGTGCCGACGTCGCCCCAGTTGATCTCGTCGGGGTGGGTCTCGAAATGATCGTCGCTGAGCGCCTGAAGGCGGGCGAGCCGCGCGTTGATCTCGGCCTTCTTCGCGACGAAGGCGGCGAGTGCGGCCTCCTTGTTGCGCCGGGCTTTCTCGGCGCGCAGTTCGTGGCGGGGTGTGGTTTGCGGGTTGAGGCTGGTCATGGCGTGGCTCCGTTGGGTGAGTTGCATCGTCCTTGTGGATCGACGTTCGCTCCGGTGCGGAGGCTTATCAACTCAATAAGCACATGATTTGGAATGACAATCGGAGCGCGGGATGCAGGGCATGAGCGAGCGTGGATACGCGGCCCGTGTCGGGCTGTCGCGCGGGGCCGTGCAGAAGGCCAAGGAAGCCGGGCGGCTGGTGCTGCACGCGGATGGCAGCATCGATGCCGAGGCCTCTGACAGGCGGCGGGCGGAGACCACCGATCCGTCGAAGACCAGAAAGGCACCCGCTCCAAAACATCAGAAGATGAAGCCGGTGCCCGAAGCGGCGGTCGCGTCTGTGGGTGAAACGCTGCGCGAAGAAGGGCTGCCCAGCCCGGGCGGCGGCGGCACCACATTCCTGCAAGCCAAGACCGCCAACGAGGTGATGAAGGCGCAGGAGCGGCGGCTGCGGCTGCAAAAGCTGAAAGGCGAGCTGGTCGACCGGGCCCGGGCCGAAACGCTGATGTTCCGGCTGGCGCGGGACGAGCGCGATGCCTGGGTGACGTGGCCCGCCCGGGTCGCGGCGCTGATGGCGTCGGAGCTGACCGCGGCGCTCGGGGACGGGAGCGAGGTGGAGGCGGCGGTGATGCAGAAGGTTCTGGAAACCCATGTCCGCGCGCAACTCGACAGCCTCGCCGATATCCAGCCCCGGCTTGGGTGACGATGTTGCCGCCTTCGACGGTGCCACGGACCTGATCCGCGCCTGGTCGCGGGGCATGCGACCGGATCCGGATCTGACCGTGTCGGAATGGGCAGACCGGCATCGCTGGCTGTCCTCGCGGGCCTCGGCCGAGCCCGGGCGCTACCGCACCGCGCGCACGCCCTACATGCGCGAGATAATGGATGCGCTCTCGCCGTCCAGCCCGCACCAGCGGGTGGTGTTCATGAAGGCCGCGCAGGTCGGGGCAACGGAAGCGGGCAACTGCTTCATCGGGTTTGTCATGCACCACGCGCCGGGGCCGATGCTGGCGGTCCAGCCGACGGTGGAACTGGCCAAGCGCAATTCGCGCCAGCGGATCGACCCGCTGATCGAGGAAAGCCCGGAACTGCGCGAGCGGGTCAAGCCCGCCCGCTCGCGCGATGCCGGCAACACGATGCTGTCCAAGGAATTCGCGGGCGGCATCCTGATCATGACCGGGGCCAATTCGGCGGTGGGGCTGCGCTCGACCCCGGCGCGCTACATCTTTCTCGACGAGGTCGACGCCTATCCCGCCTCGGCCGACGAGGAAGGCGATCCGGTCAGCCTCGCCGAGGCGCGCTCGCTGACCTTCGCGCATCGGCGCAAGGTGTTTCTGGTCTCGACCCCGACGATCCGGGGGCTGAGCCGCATCGAGCGCGAGTTCGAGGCCAGCGACCAGCGGCGCTACCATTTACCGTGCCCGCATTGCGGCCATGTGCAATGGCTGAAGTTCGAGCGGCTGCGGTGGGACAAGGGCCGGCCGGAGAACGCCGAATATCACTGCGAGGGCTGCGACACACCTATCGCCGAGCACCACAAGACGGCCATGCTGGAGGCAGGCGAATGGCGGGCGACCGCCGAGCCTGAAGATCCCGGCACCGTCGGCTATCATCTCTCGGCGCTCTACTCGCCGGTGGGCTGGCTCGGCTGGGCGCGGATCGCGCGGGCGCATGAAGCGGCCCGAGGCAGCGACGAGGCGATGCGGGCGTTCCGCAACACCGTGCTTGGCGAGACCTGGATGGAGACCGGCGAGGCCCCGGACTGGCAGCGGCTGGCGGAGCGGCGCGAGGCGTGGGCGTCGGGCACCGTGCCCGCGGGCGGTCTGTTCCTCACCGCGGGCGCGGATGTGCAGAAGGACCGGATCGAGGTCGATGTCTGGGCGTGGGGCCGCGGGCTGGAAAGCTGGCTGGTCGATCACATCATTATCGAGGGCGGGCCGGGTGACCCAGATTGCTGGCAGACGCTGACGGATCTGCTGGGCCGGACATGGGCGCATGCCTCTGGCCAGCACCTGACCATCGCGCGGTTCGCGATCGACTCCGGGTTCGAGACCAGCGCGGTTTACGGATGGGCACGGCAGGTGGGATTTGCGCAGGTGGCCCCGGTCAAGGGGCTCGAGGGCTTCAACCGGGCAAGCCCGGTGACGGGTCCGACCTATGTCGACGCAACGGTGGGCGGGAAGCGCTTGCGGCGCGGCGCGCGGCTGTGGAGTGTGGCGACCTCGACCTTCAAGGCCGAGACATATCGCTTTCTGAGGCAGGAGCGGCCGACGGTGGAGGATATCGAGGCCGGGGCATCCTTCCCGGCGGGAACCGTCCACCTGCCGTCATGGGCGGACGCCGAATGGCTGAAACAGCTGACGGCCGAACAACTGGTGACCGTCAAAAGCAGGCGGGGGTTCACCAAGCTCGAATGGCAGAAGCTGCGCGAACGCAACGAGGCGCTGGATTGTCGGGTGTATGCGCGGGCCGCCGCCTGGATTGCGGGGGCAGACCGCTGGCCCGAGGCCCGATGGGCGGATCTGGAAAACCAGCTTGGGGTGGCGAAAACGGACGAGACCGACGCCGAGGCCAGCGCTGTACCGCGATCTCAGGGTCGGACGGCACCGCGGCGGCGGACGATGCGGTCAAGCTACATGGGGTGATCCGTTGGATCAGTGCAGGCAGCATTTCTTGAACTTCCTGCCGCTGCCGCAAGGACAGGGGTCGTTGCGTCCGACTGGAGGCGTCTCATGCGTGAATGTCTCAGTCGTGAGAGGCGTGTGAAGGACGTTTCTGGCCCTGTACTTTTTCAGTTCGGCGAAGAACGCGTCCGAATAGCCGTGCCATCTCGACAATTCGTCGATGGCATCGGTGATCAGGGATTTCCGGTAGCGGCGATTTGCTGGCGCACCGTCCGCATCTCGCGTGGTCTCAAGGTCCTTGAGGAAGTAGTCGAAATCGCAGTAATCTGCCGGGATCAGCCCGATTTCGAACGCCGCGCGCACCTCCTCGGTCATGTCTTCGATCCCGAGATTGGCGACGGCGTCCATCCAGCCGATAAGCACTTCCAGGGGAAGTTCTTCGGGGTGGCGGCTCCGGAAGCTCCGGAAGTAGTCTTCGATCGTCGCGCGATGATCGGGATGCAGTAGCGCGATCAGAACAAGGGCGTCCATCATTGAGGCGCGTGCAAATTCGTAGACCTTCGGGTCCTCGATCACCTCGAACAGGGGCTGCAGATCACCATCGAATGTCCCGCCAACCACGCGAAAGCTCGTCTCGGTGACGGCATCGCCGAGAAGGTATTCAAGGGTCTCGCTATCCTGACGCAGCAATTTCAGCACCGGGCGATAGGCATTCGCCTCGCGAAATTCACCGAGCATGTGAAACACCGGGACAAGCGCCGTGACATCGTCATCGTGCATCGCGGATCGGTCCTGATCCGCAAGCCGGGTGATCAGATCGACGAAGATCGGGACCATGGTTTCCCGATCTTCACGGGCTGCGGCCATGGCCGCCTTGGGGAACATGTCGTCGCGCGCGAGCTCGCGCGCAATCTCGGAAGGGGTCATCGAGTCGCTCCTGATCGTCGGTTGATGGCCCGACTGAAACATTTCTTCTGGTGAGGTCAATCCAAATGGCGACAATCACCGACCTCCGCGCCCGCCGCGACGCCCTCGCCGCGCAGCGATCCTCTGGCGTCGCGCGCGTCAGCTATGACGGCAAGACCGTGGACTATCGCAGCGTCGCGGAGATCGACCGGGCCATCGAGGCGCTAGATCGCGAGATCGCCGCAGCCGAGGGGCGACGCATCGTGCGGCAGATCCGCGTGACGACATCGAAGGGGCTGTGATCCATGGGGCTGTTCGATCGCTTCCGCCGTTCCGAAAGAGGCGGCCCCGCTGCCGTGCGTGCGCGCCTGGAGGGGGCGATGTCCAAACGCCGGCTGCGCGGCTGGAACCCGCCCTTGGAGAACATCAACTCGCTGGTCGCCTCCGGCGGTCCGCGCTTGCTGGCTCGCGCGCGCGAGCTGGTGGTCACCAATGGCTATGCCGCCAATGCCTGCGAGGCCTTTGCGTCCAATATGGTGGGCGACGGCATCAAGCCATCGTCGCTGCTCGAGCATGCAAGCCTGCGGGATCAGGTCCAGCGTCTCTGGCTGGCCTGGACTGACGAGGCGGATGCCGATGGTCTGACCGATTTCTACGGGCTGCAGGCCATGGTGGCGCGCGAGATGTTCGTCTCGGGCGAGTGTTTCGTGCGGATGCGCCCACGCCGAGCCGAGGACGGGCTGCTGGTGCCGCTGCAGATGCAGCTGCTGCAATCGGAAATGCTGCCGTTCGAAAAGACGGACACGGCCGCCAATGGCAATCGTATTCGCTGCGGGATCGAGTTCGATCTGATCGGGCGGCGCGTGGCCTATCATTTCCGCCGCAACCATCCGGGCGACAGCACCGATCAGCGCGTCGCCGTGCCGGAAACCGTTCGGGTGCGTGCAGAGGACGTGCTGCACATCTACCGCCCCATCGATGCGGGCCAGATCCGGGGTCTGCCGCATATCGCGCCGGCCATGGTGCGGCTGTTCCTGCTCGACCAGTACGACGACGCGGAACTGGATCGAAAGAAGACCGCGGCGATGTTCGCGGGCTTCATCACCAAGACCGCCCCCGAAGAGCCGATGATGGGCGAAGCGGAGGCGGATCCGGACGGGACCGCCATCGCCAGTCTCGAGCCCGGCACCCTGCAGGTGCTGCTGCCGGGTGAGGACGTGAAGTTCTCGTCGCCTGCGGATGTCGGCGGCGGTTACGAGGCGTTCCAGTACCGCACGCTACTGGCGGTCTCGGCCTCGCTGGGGCTGCCCTATCACCTCGTCACTGGTGATGTCCGGCAGGCCAACTATTCGAGCCTGCGGGCCGAACTGGTGGAGTTCCGGCGCCGCGTGCAGCAGCTCCAGCACGGGGTGATCGCGCATCAGCTCTGCCGGCCCATCTGGGCGCGCTGGCTGGAGACCGCGCAGCTGGCGGGGCGCTTGGACCTGCCTGATCCCGCCGCTGCGCGCATGGTGCAATGGATCCCTCCCCGCTGGGACTGGGTCGATCCGCTGAAGGACATTCAGGCGCAGGTGCTGGCGATGGAAGCCGGCATCACCTCGCGGCGCAAGGTGGTCGAAGCCACCGGCTACGACGTCGAGGAAGTGGACCGCGAGAACGCGGTGGATGCCAAACGCGCCGAGGGGCTCGGCCTGCGCTACCGCACCAGCCCGGGCGAGACGCAGGGCGCGCGGGCGACGCCTGCGGCCCGGCCTGATCCGAGTGACGGCGCAGGCGATGGCAAGGACCCGGGCACTGGCAGCGACAGCGCCAATACACAGGAGTAACACCATGAACAGTTGGTACACGATCCGCGCCCGCGACAGCGGCGCGGAGGTGCTGATCTATGACGAGATCGGCGCCTATGGCATCTCGGCCAGGGGCTTTCTGGCCGAGCTGGGCGCGCTGCCCGAGGGCACGGCCATCGATCTGCGCCTCAACAGCCCCGGCGGTTCGGTCTTCGATGCCGTCGCGATCCACAACGCGCTGAGCCGCCATGCCGGTACGGTCACTGTCTGGATCGACGGCATCGCCGCCTCGGCGGCAAGCTACATCGCCATGGCGGGTGACGGGATCGTCATGCCGGAAAACGCCTTCCTGATGATCCACGACCCGTCGGGGCTGGTGATGGGTAACGCGGCGGACATGCGCGACATGGCCGGAACGCTGGACAAGATCGCAGCCAGCATGATGCGCGGCTACGCCGCCCGATCCGGCAAGCCCGAGGACGAGATCGCGGCATTCATGGCGGCCGAGACCTGGTTTGATGCCGCTGAGGCGCTGGACGCGGGGCTGGCCACGCGCATGGCCGAGCCCGTGCGCATCGCGGCCAGCTTCGATATCGGGCGTTTCCGCAATGCGCCACCGGACCTGGTCGAGGCGGTCAAGGCTGCCGAGCCGATTGGGGCGCCCACAGCTGCTGACATCGTTGGAGACGCCAACGATGTTGCACCGACCACCGATCCCGCGCCATCGCCCGAGATGGACGAGTCCGACAGCACTGTTGCAGACGCCAACACTGCGCCTGATGCCACCGCCATCCGCGCCGAGGCCATCGCCCATGCGCGCGCCGTCGTGGATCTCTGCCGGCTCGCGGGTCAGCCGCAGATGGCGGGCCGGTTTCTCGAGGAGGAGGCAAGCCTCGATGCGGTCCGCGCCAGCCTCCTAGACGCCCGCGCCGCAGCGGAGCCGGAGATCACGCCGCATCACCCGCAACCGGGGCCGAACCCCACGACGCGCCCCTGGGGCGATGTCATCGCCCGCACCTTCAAACTGAAAGGCTGAAATCATGACCACGCTCACCGAAGGCCCCCATCCCGGCGGCTTCCTCACATGGGAAGTGCTGCGCGACTTCACCCGCGACACCGTCACCCTCGCCTCTGGGGCCGGCAAGCTCGCCCCCGGCACCGTGCTGGGCAAGATCACCTCGGGCGGCAAGTTCACCGTGCTGACACCCGGCGCCACCAACGGCAGCCAAAACGTCGCCGGTATCCTCTGGGGTCCTGCCGATGCCACAGATACCGACGCCCCCGCCGTCGTGCTGGTGCGCGGCCCCGCCATCGCCAACCGTCACGAGATCATGCTGCCGGACGACATCACCGAAGCGCAGATCACCACGGCGACCGCCGCGCTGGCCGCGCTTGGCATCCTGCTGCGCTGAGCCTGAAACAGAAAGGACATTGCCATGGCCACCATGGATATCTTTGAAGGCGATGCCTTCACCATCATCGAGCTGACCCGGGCTTTGGAAAACATCCCCTTCAAGCCCGCGATCCTCTCGGGTGCGGGGCTGTTTGGTTCCCGCGGCGTGCGCGCCCGCACCGTGATGATCGAAAGTCGCGACGGCACGCTGTCGTTGATCCCGTTCTCCGAACGCGGTTCGGCTTACGAGTCCCAGATCCCCGAACGCCGCGAGATGCGCGCCTTCGTCTGCCGCCAGTTCAAGAAGCAGGACGTGCTCTGGGCCTCGGAAATCCAGGCGATCCGCGACTTCGGCTCGGAGACCGCTGTCCAGCAGGTACAGGCGGAGGTCGCCCGCAAGCTGGGCCGGTTGCGCAATGACGCCGAGGCCACCTTCGAGTTCCACCTCTTCAACGGCATCCAGGGCGTGGTGAAGGACCCACGCGACGGGGCCACGGTGATCGACTACCACGCTGAGTTCGGCATCACGCCTGCCACCGAGATCGACTTCGATCTCGACAACACCTCGCCAGCCTCGGGCGCGCTGCGCAAGCGCTGTCAGGCGCTGATCGAAAGTGTCGAGGACACGCTCGGCGGTCTGGCCGCGGGTCAGGTGCAGCTGCGTGCGGAATGCGGCTCGGCCTTCTTCGCCGATCTGGTCGCCCACAAGGAGGTCCGCGAGACCTATCTCAACACCGCCGCGGCGGCCGATCTGCGCGGGCGCGTCGGCGAGGAAGTCAGCTTCGGCGGCATCACCTTACGCCGCTACCGCGGCGGGCTCGGCTTCGGCGTGCCGACCGACAAGGCGTATTTCTACCCCGAGGGCGTCGAGGGGCTGTTCGAGATCTACTACGCCCCGGCCGACACGTTCGAGACGGTCAACACCGTGGGCCTGCCGCTCTATGCGCGGATGATCCCCGATCGCGACCGTGACGAATGGGTGCGCCTCGAGATCGAAAGCAACCCGCTGCCGATCTGCACCCGGCCGCAAGTGCTGCGCAGCGCGCGGCGGACGTAATGGACGCCGTCGCCTTAGCGATGGATGCGCTCTTTGCCGATGGCAATATCGCGACGGACGCTGTCTATATCGCTGAAGGCGGCGCACCCCAACTCGTTCGCGTGGTCACCCGCCGCGCGGATGACGTCTCAAGCTTCGGCGAAGCGCGCATCTGGTCGGAAACCACGCGCATCGATCTACGCGTGGCAGAGGTACCGGCCCCGCGTCCCGGCGACCGGGTTGAGTTTGGTGGCGAGGCGTTCCTTATTCAGAGCGAGCCGGTCCGGGATCGTGAGCGGCTTGTCTGGACTGTGGACCTGAGGCCAGCATGAAACTCAAGCTCGACATCACGCCCGATCTGGCCGCCATGATGGCCGCCGAGATCAAGGCGGGCGAGAAGGCCGTCACGGCGGCCACGCGCGAGGCCGGGACCAGCCTCAAAACCGCATGGCGCGGGCAGATCACGAGCGCCGGGCTGGGGCAGCGGCTGGCGCGCACGATCCGGTCCGAGCAGTACCCGAAGGGTCAGCCCAGCCTGAATGCCGCTGCGCTGGTCTGGTCGAAAGCGCCCGACATCGTCAGCGCACATGATACCGGCCCGTTGATCCGCTCGCGCAACGGCTTCTGGCTGACAATCCCGACGGCAGCCGCCGGCAAGTCGCGGCGCGGCGGGCGGATCACCCCGGGCGAATGGGAACGCCGCACGGGCCTGCGCCTGCGCTTTGTCTATCGCCGATCCAGCCCAAGCCTGCTCGTCGCCGAGGGGCGGCTGAACAAGGGCGGCCGTGCGGTTGCCTCGCGCTCGAAAACCGGCCGCGGCCTGACCACCGTGCCGATCTTCCTGCTGGTGCCGCAGGTCAAACTGCCAAAACGGCTTGATCTCGACAGGGACACCGCGAGGGCGCATGATGCGATGCCAGGCTTGATCGTGGCGAACTGGCTGGATGGAAAATTAGCTGGTATGTAGCTGATGCGTGACTAAGAAGATCAAGTTGCAGCATTCACGAATCTTTCCATTGGAACTTGTGGTTGCTGCACATCATCGTCGCCAGTAATCTTGTGATCCGGAAAGCGATGCCGGAGAAACTCTAGCATTGCCTCTGATACCGGGCCTCCAACTAAAAAAGTACCGAAGCGTTGTCTAAACTCTTCCCAGTGTTGGGAGACGACACCTTTGCGTCTTTCACTCGGACATATCCAAATCCAATCAAGGAGCATCTGTTTGCTTTGTTTTTCGTGTGGACGGAAACAGCATGCACCGATAATTCGAAAATCGTTGTCACGAAAAATATAGCCAATTGCTTTGGGGTCATGGTAACCTTTGATCTCCCATTGGGGCATGTCGTATCCAAACTCGCGCTTGAAAATCTTCGCGCGCCAGTAGACTGATGTTCGGAGCCACTCTGGGGATTTAAGATCGACCCATACTATTTCAGGATTGCTTTGATATTCTACCCTTAGTTCTGATGAAGGCGCCGGCTTGAGAGCTTCAATAAAACCGTCGTGTCTTTCCTCATCATGCCTTTGTTCATCTTCCGGGTCGCCTTCGACATACGTCATACCACAAAGCTCGCATCTCATTAGTCCCATTTCCAATCCTAAAACGTTAGTTGACTTTATACCCCGCCTGTCAGCTTGAACATGATCCGTCCAAACCTTGGCGACCTCGCTGAGCATGCTTAAAGTCAAAACATGGAAAGTCAACTTTCTCCGGGAATACGCACGCCGATTTTCAGAGAGGGAATTCGTGCTCCTCATTCCTTAAAAAACAATTCTCGCCCGCTGCACGGACGGCTCTTAGTTCTGTTTGCCACACGTTGACCACGGATATTGACTTGTCTCAATCTTTACCTGACGCGCCCGACACTGCATCATTCTTAATCGTGCCTGCAGCGTTTATCCACCCACCCACCGAAGGACCACCCATGCCCTCGACCCGCGAGACGATCCTTGCTGCGCTGACGGCGCAGCTGGCCGCGCGCGCAGGCGCCGAGGTCCGGCGCAACGCGACACTGCCTGAGCGGGTGCCGGCCGAAGGGCTGGTGATCCTGCGCGACGGCAACCCGGGCGAGCCGGATGTGACGCTGAGCCCGTGGCGGGCGTATTACCGGCACCGCGTGGAAATCGAGGCGTTCATGCCGCCGGGCGCGGCGGAGGCGGCGCTCGACGCGCTGCTCGCCCGCATCGGGGCCGCGCTGGCCCATGACGACAGCCTCGGCGGGCGCGTCGAGCTGATGACACCGTCCGCGCCGGAGTTGCAGCCGGTGCCGGTGGAGGGCGGCGCGCCGTTTCTGGCCGCGGCGCTGGCAGTGACGCTGGAATACCAGGTCAGCGATCCGCTGAGCGGGTGAGAGCGGCCGACAGGCGCAGATTTTCGAACATCACAGGAGACATGACATGGGCAAGCAACGCGCCTATGGCGCCGATGCCACACTCAGGGCGGTGCGCGAGACGCAGTATGGCGGGGCCACAACCGGCCCGGTGCGGGCGCTCGATTTCAAGACGGCGGATCTGTCGGCGAGCATCCCGCTCGGCGACGACCCGCTGCTGGGGCGCGGGCGCAATGCGCAGGACCCGTATCGCGGGCTGGTCACCGATGAGGGCCAGCTGGAGATCCCGTTCGATCTGCAGGGCACCGGCTGGTGGATGACGGCGCTGTTTGGCGATCCCGAGACCACACCGCAGGCGGCGACCGGACGGATCACCTTCGCGGATAATCCCGCGCCGGGCGACACGCTCACGCTGAACGGGATGACATGGACCCTTGTTGCAGGAGTTGCGGCCGGTGACGAGACCGAGATCGGCGCGACGCTGGCCGATACGCTCACAGCACTTGCCGCGGACCTCAACGTCGCCACAGATCCCGCCATCTCCGTCGCTTCTTACACGGTCGAGGATGATACAACCCTCACGATCACCCATGACGCCACCGGCCCGGACGGAAACGCTTTCACGCTGGACGCCTCATTTGCGCAACGCTCCGCCCCCACGCTCACTGGCGGCGGCTATCGCCATGTCTGGCGCAGCGGGGCCGACAGCATCCCGTCCTTCCTGATCGAGATCGGGCACCCGAAGCTCACCACCCCGGTCTTCTTTCGCCATGCGGGCGCGGTGCTGGAGGAGCTGTCGTTCCAGATGGGCCAGGAAGGCCCGGCCAATGCCACCGTCTCGGTCGTGGCGCAGGGCGAGGAGACCGCAACTGCCACGCTGGAGCCGAACCCCGCCGCCTTCGCGCTGCGCCGCTTCAGCCAGGGACGCGGGCGCATTGTGCGCGCAGGATCACCGCTGGCGGGCGTCACCTCCGGCTCGCTGACCTTCTCCAACGGCATCGAGCGGGTGCGGTCGATCCGCGAGGATGGCCGCATCGATGGCGCCGATCCGACCCTTGCCACCTGCGAGGGATCGCTGACCGTGCGCTTCGATGGCGAGACGCTGATGGCCGAGGCCGCCAGCGGCGATCCGGTGGCGCTGGTCTACGGCTTTGCGATGGCCGAAGGCTACGCGCTCAGCTTCACGCTACCGCGGGTCTACCTGCCCAAGCCGAAGTATTCGATCACCGGCCCGGCCGGGGTCGAGGCGAGTTTCGACTGGCGCGCCGCCGCAGATGCGACCGGCGTGATGCTCGAGGTCGCCCTGCTCAACGATGTCCCAACCCATGGAGAGACCTGATGATCCGTCTCGACCTGAACGCGTCGCCCGACTGGCTCGATCTCGGCCACGGTGTGCAGCTGCGCGTGGCCCCGATCACCACCTCGCTGATGAACCGTGCCCGCGAGGAGCCGATCCTCGCGGATCTGCCGGAAGAGGCCAGCGCGAACAGGCGCGGCATAGCCCTCGCAAAGGCGCTGGCTCGGGTGGCCGTGGATGACTGGGCCGGCGTGCATGATGCCACCGACGCGCCGGCCGCGCTCAGCCCCGAAGGGCTCGACGCACTGCTGGAGATCGTGCCGATCTTCGAGGCGTTCCAGCTGCGCTACGTGGCCCCGGGCCTGCATCTGGAGCAGGAAAAAAACGCCTCAGCGCCCTCGCCGAATGGCACTTCGGCGGGGGCGACGGGTACTGCAACAACTGCCCGCAAATCTGCAAAGCCTGCCCGGCGCGGCAAAACGCGCCGCTGACGCGCGAGGGCGCGCTGGCCTGGGATGTCGCCTGCCGGGCCACCGGCCAGCTGCGCGTCTCGGACGGCGCGGTGCTCGGCTGGGACATGGGCGCGGTGCTGGCCATGGCCACAGCTGCCGGGCTCGACCCACGCGCCGCGGTCGAGCTTCTGCCGGTGATCGAGGCGGCGATGGTGCGCGCGGTCAACGCGCAGATCCGGGCGCAGCGCCCACAGTAAAACGACACGCCATAAAAGCAGAGAAACAGGGATCGGAGTCCCAATGACCAGCGCATCAAAACAGGTCACGGTGCGGCTGGCGGCCGAGGGTGGCCGGCAGGTGCGCGCGGAACTCAAGGGGATCGGGGCCGACGGCGCCACCGCCTTTCAGCGTCTCGGCTCGGAGATGGAAGCCGCGAATGCGCGCGCCGACCGGTTCTTTCGCCGGCTGCGGATCGCGGCGGCGGCAGGTGCTGCGGCCGTGGGGGCTGCAGCCACGGCGATGATCCGCAGCGGGCTGCAGGTCGTCGACAGCCAGGCCAAGCTGGCGCAATCGCTGGGCACCACCGTCGCCTCGATCCAGACGCTGGAGCGCGCGGGCGAGCTGGCGGGCGTGTCGATGTCGGGCATCGAGCAGGCGACCAAGGATTTGACGCGCCGTCTCAGCCAGGCCGCGGCCGGGACCGGCCCCGCCACGGACGCGCTGGACCGGCTGGGGCTGTCGGCCACCGACCTGATCGCGCTGCCGCTCGATGAGCGTGTCGGGGCGATCAACGCCGCCATCAAGGAGTTCGTCCCCGCGGCCGAGCGGGCCGCGGTGGCGGGCCAGCTTTTCGGCGAGGAAGGTTCGATCGCCATGGGCCGGATCGATAGCGCCACGCTGCGCCAGGCGACCAAGGACGTGCGCGCCTTCGGGGTCGTGGTCTCGGCGCAGGACGCGACCCAGATCGAGCGGACCAACGATGCGATCTCGCGGCTGGGGCTGATCTGGCGCGGGCTGGCCAACCAGCTGGCGGTGGCCGCAGCCCCGGCGCTGGAGGCCGTGGCCGACGCGATGGCAGCACTCGCGGAGCGCAGCGGCCCGGTGGGCCGTGCCATCGAGCTGGTGCTGGGCAATCTCGACCGGCTGGCGGCCACGCTTGCAGCGACAGCAGGGCTTGTGGCGGGGCGTTTTGTGGCCGGGTTGGCAGCGGCGGCTGTCAGCGTGCGCGGGCTGGCCACGGCGCTGGCGCTGTTGCGCGGGGCGCTGATCCGGCTGCCCTTCGTGGCGCTGGTGATCGGCGCGCAGGAGCTGATCCTGCGCTTTGGCCGACTGGTCGCTGCTGCCGGGAGTTTCTCCGACGCCCTCGATCTTATGCGCGGCGTGGCCGCGGAGGTCTGGGACCGCATGGGCACCGGCGCACAGGCGCTCGGGGCGACGGTGGCGGCAGCGTGGGCCGGCATCCGCGCCAGTGTCGCCGACGGCGTGCAGGCCAGTCTTGACGCGGTGGCGCGCGGCGCATCGCTGATCGTCAACACGTGGCGCGGGGCGTTCGCAGCAACAAGCGCGATCTGGTCCGATCTGCCGGCCGTGCTGGGCGAGGTCGTGACCGGGGCGGCCAATGCCATGGTGCGCGGCGTGGAGCGGATGCTCAATTCGGTGATCGGGCGGGTGAACCGCTTCATCGCCGGGATCAACACGGTGCTCGCCGCATTGCCGGCATGGGCCGTGGGCGACAGCGGGCTGCGCATCGGCGCGCTCGAGGATGTCAGCCTCGGCAATTTGGGGAACCGGTTCGCGGGCGCGGCACGCGACGCCGGCGGCCGGGCGGCGGAGGCGTTCACGCAAGCCTTCGAGCGGGAGTATCGCGTCCCCGATCTCGGCCTCGGGGCCTATGCCGCGGACGCCCGGGCCACGCAGGACGCACTCCGCGGGGTGGTCGATGCGTTGCGCGCCGCGGCGACCGGGCCGCTGGAGTCGGTCGCGGCGATCCGCGAGGTGCTGGCGCGGACATCGGAGGCGGCCGATGCGTCAGCGGACTCCGTCGCCGGGATCGGCGATGCTTTTGACGGGATCGCCGGCGGCACGGATGGGGCCTCCGGCACCGGTTCCGGCAGCAGCGGTGCCGCGGGACGTGCGGCCAACGCCGCCACGGAGGCCGGCAACACGATCGCGGCAGCCGGCGAGACGGCGGCGCGCGGCTGGGATGCGGTCTCAGAAAGCCTTCAGGGCTATGCTGACAGTGCGATGGAAACCGGCCGCCAGATCGGCGATGCGCTGGTCAGTGCGTTTCGCGGGGCCGAGGACGCGCTTCTGGCGCTGGTCACAAAGGGCAAGGTGGATTTTCGCGATCTGGCCAATTCGATCCTCGAGAACATCACCCGCATCGCGCTGCGCTCGGCGGTGCTCGGGCCCCTCGCCAACTGGCTGGGCGGCGCGCTTGGCGGAATCGGGGGCGGGCTTGGAGGTAGCTTGGGCGGCAGCCTCACCGCAGCGGTGGCGCATTCGGGCGGAGTGATCGGTGTCTCGGCACTGCCGCAGCGGCAGGTGCCGGCCATGGCCTTCGCCGGGGCTGAGCGTTTCCATGGTGGCGGTTATCCCGGTCTCCGCCCCGGTTCTGGTGTTGCGGGCCTTCGGCCCGACGAGGTCCCCGCGATCCTGCAGCGCGGCGAGCGGGTGCTGTCGCGAAGGGAGGTGGCCGAGACGCAGCGCGGTGCTGGCGGTGACCACGGCGGTGGCATCACCATTAACATGAGCATCAGCACGCCCGATGCCGACAGCTTCCGCCGCTCGCAGGGCCAGATCACCGCTGAGATGAGCCGCGCCATCGCGCGGGCGCGGCGCAACAGGTAGGAGCACAGATGACCGACTTTCACGATGTGCAGTTTCCGGCCACCATCGCCTATGGCGCCAGCGGCGGGCCGCGGTTCCTGACCGCTATTACCGCCACGCAGAGCGGGCGCGAGCAGCGCGTGGCACAGTGGCAGGGCTCCCGCGGCGAATGGAACGTCTCCACGGGCATCCGCTCGCGCGCCGACGTGTCCGCATTCCTCGCCTTCTTCTACGCCCGCCGCGGCCGTGCGCACGGGTTTCGCTTCAAGGACTGGACCGATTTCCGGGCGGCGGGACAGTTGCTTGGGACGGGCGACGGAGAACAGATCGCCTTTCAACTGGTCCGACGCTATGACAGCGGGGGCACCGTGCACGAACGCCGGATCACGCGCCCGGTCGAGGGCACGGTCATGGTCTATCGCGACGGTGTGAAGGCCACGTCCGGGGTTTCGGTGGATTACGCGACAGGGATCATCACCTTCTCGACACCGCCAGACCCCGGCGTCGCCGTCACCGCGGATTTCGAGTTCGACGTGCCGGCGCGGTTCGACACCGATGCCGCCGATCTCACCGTCGAGACCTTCGAGATGCAGCAATGGGGCCGCATCACCGTGGTGGAGATCCGCGAATGAAGGTGATGTCATGAAGACGGTCTCCCCGGAACTGGCCGCGCATCTTGAGGGCGATGTGCTCACACTGGCCACCTGCTGGCGGCTGGCGCGCCGCGACGGGGTGGTGTTTCGCGCCACCGATCACGATGGCGATCTCGCGGTCGACGGCGAGATCTACCGCGCGCGTGCGGGGTATTCGCGCACCGCCGTGGCCTCGGAGGCCGGGCTCGCGGTCGGCAATGTCGATCTCGAGGGCGTGCTCGACGATGCCGGGATCGACGCGGACGCGTTGCGCGCCGGGCTCTATGACGGCGCCGAAGTGCGGATCTTCCTGGTCAACTGGCAGGATCCGTCGCAGGGCACCCTCCGGCTGCGCCGCGGCTGGCTGGGCGAGGTCATGCTGTCGAGCGAGGGCCAGTGGCGCACCGAACTGCGCGGCATGTCCCAGGTGCTCGCACAGCGGCTGATCGAGCCCTACACGCCCGACTGCCGCGCCGATCTCGGCGACGCGCGCTGCGGGGTGGACATCCGCGATCCGCAATGGACGCGGCCAGGCCTCGTCACCGCGCCGCTCGACGCGCTGTCGTTCACCGCGGCGATCGATATCACCGACAAACCCGACGACTGGTTCGCCGGCGGGGTCATTCGCTTCACATCCGGGCAGAACAGCGGCCGGGCCATCGAGGTCCGCGGCGCGGATCTGGCGACGGGTGATCTGGTGCTGTCCTTCCCGCCGCCATTTCCGGTCGGGACGGGCGACGCGTTCGAGATCTATCCGGGCTGCGACAAGCGGCTCTCTACCTGCATCGAGCGCTTCGACAATGTGCTCAATTTCCGGGGCGATCCCTTCGTGCCCGGCGCCGACAAGCTGACGGAGACGCCCAATGCACGGTGAATCAATGGATAGAGAGCCAGTGCACGATGCGCCAATGCGCGGTGACGATATCGTGACCGAAGCACGCCGCTGGATCGGGGCGCGCTGGCGTCATCAGGGCCGCGGGCCGGCCGGTGTCGACTGCATCGGGCTGCTGATCGTGGTCGCCGACGCGCTCGGCGTGCCGCATCATGACGTGACGGGCTATGACCGACGCGCGACCGGCACGAGGCTGCTGGAGGCATTTGCGGTCGATCTCGACCCGCTTCCCCTCGCCGACTCTTGCCCCGGCGACATTCTGGTCTTTGCCGAGACCAGCTATCCCTGCCATGCGGGGTTCCTCACCGCGCGGCACGGTGTCCCGCATCTGCTGCACGCGCATGCGCTGCGGCGCTGCGTGCTCGAGGAGCCGCTGATCGAGCCATGGCTGTCGCGCCGGCGCGCGGCCTGGCGCATTCCGGGGGTGGTCTGATGGCGGTGCTGGCCATCGCCGGCGCGGGCGCGCTCGGCAGCACGGCGCTCGGGCTGGGCTGGCAGGCCGGCTGGCTGATCGGCTCGACTGTCGGCTCTCTCCTGTTCGGCCCCGACCAGCCCGATATCGAGGGGCCGCGCCTGCGCGATCTGTCGGTGACCTCCTCGGCCTGGGGCGCGCCGATCCCGCTGATCTACGGCACCATGCGCGCCTCTGGCAACGTGATCTGGGCGCCCGGGATTCGCGAGGAACGCCAGACCCGCAAGGTGGGCGGCAAGGGCGGCGGCGGTCAGCGTCAGACCACCTATGGCTACTACGCCTCCTTCGCGCTCGGGCTCGCCGAAGGCCCGGCCGGCGACCTCATCCGGATCTGGGCCGATGGCAAGCTCATCCATGACGCGCGCGGCACCAATCCGGATGTGTCGATCCCCGGTCTGGAGTTCCGGTTCCACGAAGGCAGCGAGGACCAGCTGCCTGATCCGCTGATCGAGGCCACGCAAGGCCATGGCCGCACCCCGGCCTTTCGCGGACTGGCCTATCTGGTGTTCGAGGATCTGCCGCTGGAGAACTTCGGCAACCGCATCCCCAACATCACCGCCGAGGTGACCTTCAACGCGCGGGCGGCGTACCCCGCGCTCAAGAGCACATCGCTGCCCGGCGGCGCGCTCGACAGCGTGCTGACGAGCTACGGGGCCACCGACTGGCACCGCCAGCGCCAGCTCATGCTGTCGCCGGACGGTCTGCGGCTGTTCGATCTGCGCACGCTGGAGGAATTGGCGCAGGCACAGCCCGAGGATCTGATTTCCGACGCGCTGGCCGACGCATTGAACCTCTACAAGGATAATTTCAGGTTCGATCACTGCTTCATCGGCGGCGATGGGTATGCCTACACTCAGCTGGGCATCAGCAACACCAAGCCGATCGTGAAGATCGATCTCGACGCCATGGCGATCGTGGACAGCTTCGGGCGCCGCAGCAGCAGCCTGAGCAACAACGCAGGCGGCTTCGTATCCCTCACGACACTCGGCTGGATGCGCGCGCTCAGCCTGACCGGCCCTGTCGATGTCCTGATCGCCTCGGGCCGCTTCGGCGGCGGCCATGGCTGCATTCTCACGGAGACGATGGAGTTTCTCGCCAACCTGCCGCGCATGGGACCGGGGCCGACCAATGTCGAGACTATCGTGCAGGGTCTCGTGGGCGAGGGCCTCGGCGAAGCGTGGATCCTGCGCACGTCAAATACCGGCACGGCCAGCACCATTCCCATCGAGCGGCTCCGCCTGCGCCCGGGCGCACCCCAGCCTGTCGTCGAGAATGCCGGGCACTGGCAGCTTTCTCCGGCCGACATCCACCCTGACGCGACCGGATTCACATATGAGCCGGCCGGGGCTGTGTATGATCCCGTCGATGACGCGCTCGTGTGGATCAGCGCCCTCGCGTTTCCGGACGCGCTCGGGGAGCTCGCCGGGCGGTATGCGGTCAAGTGGCGCCCCGGTGACGGGGTGATCTGGGCGACGCGGCTGTCGCTCTTTGCGTTCTCCACCAGGCGCAAGGAGAACATGGCCATAGCGAAGTCCCGCACCGAGGGAAGGCGCATGGCGTGGCATCGCGAACCGCAGGTCTGCCAGGTCGATCTGCGCACCGGCGCGGAGATCCTGTTCACCGAAGGATTCGCCGCGGGCAGCATCTTCGGCGGCGGCGAGGCCGCGGGGTATGACGCCCGCTCGGACACGCTCACGGGCTATGTGCAGACCGGATCGGCCGCAACCCGGCTGTTTCTCAACCGCACGGCCGGAGAAGGCGTGACGCCGGGCAGCGTCGTTGCGGATATCTGCGCCCGCGTCGGGCTTGGGCCTGCCGATATCGACGTGTCCGAGATCGACGCGCCGGTATTCCGGGGCTACGCCATCGGCCGGCAGGGCTCGGCGCGGTCGGGCATAGAGCCGGTGGCGCAGGCGTTTTCCTTCGACGCGGTCGAGTCCGACGACCGGATCCGCTTTGTCCCGCGCGCAAGGTCCGCTGTTGACGCCCCGCTTCTGACCGCGGACGATCTCGTGCCCGCGCGCGACACCGGCCGCGTCGTGCAGCTCCAGCGCGTGCAGGAGACCGATTTGCCCGAGCGTATCACCGTCACCTATCAGGACGCCGGCCAGGAGACCGGTCAGGGAACGGGCGGCGACTACAATCAGGGCGCCCAGTCCGCCACGCGGGTCTCGCAGCCCGTCGCCACGATGGGCTCGCGCGACAAGCGCGACGTGGAACTGCCCATGGCGCTCGAGGCCACGGAGGCCAAACGCATCGCCGAACGCCTCATGGCCTCGGCCTGGATCGAGCGCGATGGGGTCGAGTTTGCCCTGCGGCCGGGGTTTCTGCGCCTCGATCCGACGGATCTGTTACGTATCAACGCACCGGGCGGCTCCGAGGTGGCAGTGCGGCTCACGCAGGTCGAGATCGGCGCGGACTGGGAGCTGCGCGCGAAGGGCGTCCGGCATATCGGGTCGGCCTATGTCTCCGAGGCCATCGGCGCGACCGGCACCGGGGCCCAAACCTCGGGCGTGCTCGGTGATGTGCCCTCACGGTGGGTCGTGCCACAAGTCCCGCTGCTGCGCGATCGCCATGATACCGGCGGCGTGGCGTCGCGGCAGTATCTATTCGCCGCCCCGCGCGTGGCGGGGCCGTGGACCGGCCTGTCGCTCTTTCGCTCGCGCGACGGGGCGGACTGGGACATCCCGGCGCGCATCAGCGATCCCGCGCTGATCGGCACCTTGCGGGCACCGCTCGGCCCGCCGCGCTCGGTCTGGACATGGGACGCGGCGAATGTCGTTGAGGCGCGCCTGCGCGACCCCAACGGTCAGCTCGAATCGGTCTCGGACCTGCAGCTGCTCAATGGCCGCAACGCAGCACTGGTGGTCGATGCGGATGGCGGGGCCGAGCTGATCCAGTTTCGCGATGTCACGCCGCTCGGCAATGATATCTACCGGCTCTCGACGCTGCTGCGCGGGCGGCGCGGCTCCGAGGCCCGGCTCGCGCATGCGGCCGGGGCGGTGATCGTGGTGCTCGAGGACGAGGGCGCGCTGTTTACCGAACCCCTCGGGCTGGTCGGCCAGCCGCTGCGCTATCGCGGCGTCGGCCGGGGCGAGGCGTTCGACGAGGGGGACACGGTGACGCAAACCCTGCGCGGCACCGATCTCAAGCCCTACGCCCCGGCGCATGTCGCGGGCGCGTGGACGGCCGCCGGCATCACGATCGGCTGGCGGCGACGCACCCGGATCGGCGGCGACTGGCGTGACGGCACCGGTACCGTGCCCCTCGCCGAGGCGGCGGAGGCCTATGAGGTGGACGTGCTGGGTGCAGGTGGCGAGGTGATCCGGGTGCTGGAGAGTGCCACGCCGCAGGTGCTCTACACAGCAGAGGACGCGGAGGCCGATTTCGGCGCGGTGCCGGGCACGCTCACCCTGCGCGTCCACCAGATCAGCGCGGCGGTCGGGCGCGGTTTTCCCGCCACGGCCACAGTGATCGCCCCCTTGGTCGCCCCAGTGCAGGAGACATGAATGAGCACGCCCAATCTCTCCATTGCCCATATCCAGGCATCGCAGGACCAGAAGGAGGTCACCGCGAACGCCGCCTTCGATGCGCTCGATCTCGCCATCACGGAATCGGGTATCCTGGATGTCAGTGCCGGCGGCATCATCACCGTGCCGTCCGCGCAGGCGCTCGGTCTCGTGCGGCTCGTGCTGACAGGCGCGCCCGGCGCCGGGGTCACGGTTGCCTTCCCGGCCGTTAAGCGACTTGTCCTCGTGCGCAACGACGCGGATGCCGTGGCCGTCATCACGCGCGCCGGTGGTGCCGGCGAAACGACAGTCGAGCCCGGCGATCAGCGGATCCTCTATCTCTCCGGCGGTGGTGTTCAGCCGGCCGCGCGCGAGATCTACGATTTCGGGTTCGTGTCCATGGCCACACCCGGCCCGGGCGACGTCATCGGAAAACTGGTGATGCCGCGCGATGTGCTTCTGCCGGCGAGCCTTAAAGGCGCGGTCGGGCATGTCGATGTGCCGCCCGACGCCGCGTGGTCGGTGGATGTCACGGTCGACGGGCTATCGGTCAGCACGATCGGTGTGTCCAGCACCGGCGTGGTCACGTTCTCGACCACATCGCCGGATCCGGTGCGGATCGACGCCGGATCGGTCGTGCGGTTCGTCGCGTCCTCGTTCGCAGCCCCGGCCGAGGCATCCGTCGCGGGCACGGCCGTCACATTGCGCGGCGCGGTGATCTGATGCCGCTGTTGTTCACCGCCCTGTTCCTGTCCGGCGACGAGATCGATGTGAACGTCCAACAGTTCCCCGGAGCCTGGATCGACGCCAATCAGGCCGGCGCCCTGGCGCAGTGGCGGGGGCAGCCGCCCGGCAATGTCACTGATGGCGATCCTGTCGGGGTGGCCAAAAACCAACGGGAGACGTTTCAATGACTATTCTTGCGGCAACGAGCGAGTTCGACGGCTTCACCGAGCTGCCGGCGCTGTCAGCGCTCATCAGATACACCGACCTGACGGAAAGCGGCCCCAACTCGCGCGTGGGCAACGCGGTTCTCTATCCGACGCGCGCGCGTCTCGGGTTCACGCCGACGAACGGCGTCTGGCTGCACGCGCGCGTTCTGTCGCGGCAGAGCGCTAGCGCGCATGACGGACCGTCCTGGATCCTCGGGCTCGAGGATGCCGATGGCAACGTGATCTGCGGTCTCTGGAATCCGACTACCGGATCGCAGGCCGACGAGACGTTGTGGTTTCGCACCCATGCCGGTCTCGAGGAAGCTTTCCCGGTCTTCGGCGCGGCCAGCATCGATATGTATGTGAAGATCGGCGATCCGGACGGGGTCTTTCTGGCCTATATCGACGGGATCCTGCAATTCGTGCACGAGGGCGCGCTCAAGCCGGGGACATCGGAACTCGTGGCCTCCCTGCGCGTTGAGGGCTGTTCGGACCGGACCAACGACTTCTACAATGTGCCATGGGCCGAGCTGATCGTCGCGGATGTTCCGACCCTCGGATTCAGGCTGCACACCCTGCCTCTGGTCTCCGACGGCACGCCCGCGGCGTTCACAGGGTCGGTCGCCAGCATCTCGGGCACCGCGTTTGCGGATGTCGCGGATGCCATGGTCGCGAGCAAAGTAGGACAGGCGCATGTGTTCAATCTCGCCGACACGCCCGCGTTGCCTGCCGACACCGCGATCTTCGGGGTGTCGTTTGTCGCGGCCGCGTTCAGGAGCGGAGCCTCTCCGGTTCAGCGTTTCGACGGCCGGGCCGGTGCGGATCTGCTGGGATCGCCTGTCGATATCGAGGACGCGCTTGGCGCTGTCCGGTTCTTCTGGGACGTGAACCCCGCAACCGGGGTCGCCTGGACGGCTTCGGAGATCGACGAGGCGCAGTTCGGGCTCGAGGCGCTCACGTGACCGACGTTACCCGGATCCGGAAATCCACGGCGTTCGTGGTGGCGGGTCTGGACACCGAAGGCAGATCCGCCGTTCGAAAAGCCACGGCCCATGTGGTGGAGGGGCTGGAAACGGAAGGCAAATCTCCGGTTCGCAAGTCCACGGCGTTCGTGGTCGCAGGTCTGGCAACAGACACGACGTCCGCCATCCGGAAGGCGTCGGGCCATGCACTTGTTCGGGACATCTCGGATCTCTCGGGTGACATGTTCGGCTTCAGGGATCGGCCGGTCTACCGCGCCGGCACGGTTATGCCTTTTCTGGAGTTCGGGGACGGGGCGGGGTTCAGCGTCACCATTCCACAGGCGCAGGCCGGGACCTGGACGCTGATGATCTACCGGCCGGACGATACGTTCACCGAGGACGTGATCCCGCTGTCGGCCGGGATCAATGCGCTCGGGCTGTCGGGGCACGCCAATCAGGTGATGCTGTTTCCCGGCACGCTGGACAGCGCGACGCGCGACCACATCCAAGCGGTCGCGCGCAACCGCGCCGGGATGTGAGCCGGGCCGCGGCCCGGAGGAGCGCGCATCTCCGCCCGTCGCTCCCCGCAGCCCCCATGATCATGCACGACCAGCACGCCAGCCATCAGGGAGACCGGATGCCCGACCGCGAAAGTATTTCCGATCAGATCATCCACGCCCTGCGCGAGCACGGGTTGGCCGCGGCCATCGGCGTGTGGTTCAGCCTCATTGCCGGGCTGGCCGCGGCCGTGACGCGCAAGGCATTTACCAACGAGGCGCTCTTGCACAAGCTCGAGCAGGAGCTCGAGGCCGAGCGACTGCGCATCGAGAAGCGCCGCGACGAGGACCGTCGCATCGATCACGACCGCCTGGAACGCATCGAGCGCGACATCCACGACATGCGCAACCTCATGTTCGCCGCCTTCCAGCGCAAGAGCGACGACTGACAGCGCGCGCTCCGTGCACCGGAGCGCAACGCGATCCGGAAAAACCTCTCTCAGCACCGTTTCCCGACCCGCCGTCCGTCCCCACGGGCGGCGCGCTGTTCCTATGTCCTAAAAGCCCAAGGAGACCCATCATGGCCGACCCCATCCGCAGTTTCCGCCATTTCCGCGATGTGCCGGACCAGCTCTGGCGCTGGCGCAACTTCTCGCCCGCCGAGATCGCCTGTCGTGGAACCGGCCAACTCAAGCTGCACCCCGCAGCGCTCGACACCCTGCAGGCGCTGCGCGAGCGCTTGGGCAAGCCGATGATCGTTCGCTCGGCGTATCGCTCCCCCGAGCACAACCGCGCTGTTGGCGGGGCAAATGCCTCGAAGCACATGGATGGCACCGCCTTCGATATCGCCATGGCGAACCACGATCCCGCGGCCTTCGAAGCAGCAGCCCGCGAGGTCGGGTTCCTCGGCTTCGGCTATTACCCGCGCTCGGGCTTCATGCATGTTGATCTGGGGCCGGCGCGCCAATGGGGCGAGCGCTTCCCGGTCCGGGCGACCGTATTCGCCGAGGACACGCCGCCCGCGCGCGAGGTGTTGGCCGACAGTCGCACAATGAAGGGCGGCGGGGCGGCCGGGGTTGCGACGCTGGGCGCGGCGGGGGTCGAAGTCGCACAGAGCGTCCTGTCCGAGACCCAGTCCGCCGTCCTGCCACTGGTGCCATATCTGGACACGTTGCGCTGGGTGTTCATCGCCGTGGCGCTCGGAGGGATCGCGGTCACCATCTATGCCCGCCTCGATGATTGGAAACGGGGGCAGAGATGATCGCCGGCATTCTCGGCGGGATCGTTGCCACCCCACCGGCGCGGGCCGCTTTGCGCTATGGAGCTATGGTTGTCGCCATCGTCCTGTTCCTGCTTTCGATCCGCCGTTCCGGCGAGCGCGTTGGTCGCTTGGCGGAACGCCTTGAAACCAGGGAGAAGACCAATGAAATCCAACGCCGGATGCTGGAGGCGGCGGTTCGCCGTCCTCGTGATCGTGGCGAGCTGGTTGACCGGCTGCGCGACGGCGGGTTTTGAAGCGAACGGTTTGGCGGCATGTCCGCCGGTCGTGGAATACAGTAGGGAAATTCGGAACCGCGCAACGGAGGAACTCGCTCTTCTGCCGGACGGATCGGCCGTCGTCGAGATGATGGGCGATTACGCGGTCATGCGAGATCAGGCGCGGGCCTGCAGTTGGTCGGCACCATAAGGCTTCCTACGCGTGGAAAGGAAAATTCCAAATAGCAATCCCACGCCGACAAACCAAGTTTCTGAATTTATATCATGGTGTTGTCGTTGACGTGCCTGACGGCGAACGTGGTATTGGGAGCTTCGGATTCGAATGCATAACCACCCTATTTGGTTGGCTCAGCAGCGTCTTTTTCGCTCAGACCCGACTCCCAATCCGCATAGGTTGATCCGTCGGGCAGCTTCCAAAGAATTCGGCCGTTCGCGCTTGCTCCGATCACTGCTGCAGCGGCGGCTGAAACCGATGAAAAGCTGTAGTTGCTGGTAAAGAGGAGAAATTTCCCGTCTTCACGCAACACGCCCTTTTCAAGCAGGGTGGAGCGCAAAGTCGTGGTTCCTCTGGGGATTGTGGATGTAGTTCGAAGCCGCGCTTTTGACCCCGCTTGAACAATGAAATCCCCGGACGGGCCGACCACCATTTCTGCCGAAAAGCCTTCGCCACGGAAAAAGAATTTTGCGCTTGCGATCGGCTCAGGCTGCAGCATGTCCTGTTCTAGCGGTATCATTTGCGGTGCCCGCCCACGCATCTCGCGAAACACATCCCAGCCGAGAGCGCCGACCAGTGTTTTCGTCTGATCAACAAATTCGTCCATGGCCGCGCGATCAGGAAGCGGTAACTTCCCAGCATCGTTGGACGGCATTCTAGTATTGGGCAGGGTCCAGCGAGGATTGCTCCCAGCGCTACGGATCAAGCATGCTTCCACGTAGCGCGCATGGCTTTTGGTAAGGTTCTCATCTTTGCTTATCAGGACAACCGTGTCTGTCCAAAAACCTTTAGCATCTCGCCCGCTTTCATTGGAGTTGTGAGTGGATAGCCTACCACCGATACCTTCAGACTCACCGATATAGGCGAGTTGCTGATCCGCCTGATTGTCATCGGAGCCAATCAAGATATAGACGCCTGGCCGCTCAATCTCGGGAAAAGCCTCGCGAACCCGGCGCAGCTGGTTGCGGCGGAAGGCGATTGCCTGGATCGTAGACATCGAGATTTGCGCTACCCGAATGCCGTTCGGATCGCCGTCGAGGAGGAAGATGTTGATCGAGCGGGGTTTCATCACGCTGCACGACCGACTATATCCATCAACTTTGCATAATCAGTGACGACCTCGTATTTCACCTTATCTTGTGAAATTTTCTGACTGATTTCATCAAAGAATTTTCTGGCGCACTCGATTTTGGTCTTCTCTATCTCGCGCAATTTCATCGTTGACATCGAACCTTTGGTTTCAGCCACGAAATAAATATGTTTCACGCCCCCATCCTTGAAAGAGATCGCCCAATCTGGGTTGTAATCTCCAACTGGCGTTGGAATGAGGAAACCACGAGGAAGCTTGGCGTATACGACCACTTCTGAGCTGGTTTCCAACTCTGCCACGAAACGCTTTTCGACATCAGAATCGGTTACAACATAATCGTAGACGTGGTTCTTCAGCTTGGCGCTTGCGCGCGAGAAATCTTGACCGCTCTGATTGGCGGTGAAGATATCGACGTCGTAGCAGTCAGCGACCTCGTCATAGCTCAGACGCTCGATAATCATCGTCGCCTTCTGCTCGGCAATAATCCGCGATGCCTCTGCGATAAAGTGCTCTGGATTCTGCTGAAACTGAGCGAAGATACTAGCCTCTAAGCCTGAAAGGATTGAGGCAGTCGACTGACGCGTGAGCTGGGAATTCTCTGCGATCTTGCCAACCAAGTCATATTTCACTCGTGAGTACACCGAGCCACCATGTTGGGTGGAAGTCGCGGTCACCTCGAAACCGTCGCCAGCCTTCAACTGGTCGTCGGTAATCCCATCCGTCTGAACGCCTGCTTGAACGGTATACTGAAGTGGTGTTACGCGTAGCTGGCTGTCGAGGGCGCTGACACATTTTCGAACTAACTCAGCTGAGTTGAAGTCCACGCGATAGACTGCTTTCCGATTGATCCGGGACCAGAGCTCCTGGAATTCCTTCTTCTCGAAGTTGGCATTGAGCGGGTTCGTCTTTGGTTTTCGCCCGTCGTCGACTTTAGGCAGCTGTGCATCGCTGAACACACTGTCAATGAGCTGGAATATCTGCTCGGCATGCGGCTTAAGTTCATCTGGCAACTCGACCAGCGTGCCTGCTTCTTTTGCCTTGTGGTAGTCTTCAGAAATTTGATCAGCGTCGTCCGTGTAATCATTCTTGACGAGATATCTGTAGACCTGCTTCGCCATTGCAGGCGTGATTTCAATAGGGCCCGCATCGGTGGTGATGGTCTTGCCTGCAAAGTAGGCTTCGGTGGCC
>Ga0307968_1000402_pt1 | contig 29982 bp, 39 predicted proteins | sample OrgLakmetagen650_FD_201834 | JGI IMG/M metagenome (GOLD analysis project Ga0307968, IMG submission 201834) | Saline water microbial communities from Organic Lake, Antarctica - #650 | ecosystem: Environmental > Aquatic > Non-marine Saline and Alkaline > Saline | place: Antarctica: Organic Lake...
GTTTTTTGAAGGAGGGCCACCACTGGATAAGGGCGTGGGGAGCTGTGGGAGCGTCTGCGCTGCAGGACGCAAAAGTGGCTGCCATGGCTGCACGGGCTTGGAGGGTGGAGAAGGCATTGAAAAAGGTAAAGGCTGATGCTAAGTTAAAAAGTAACTCTTAATCGCCAGCATTTTAGCAAGAGCCCCTTACCGCCAGAATTCAGTTGTAGGCCACTTCAGAAGGATTAGGGGCGTTGTCTGCGAAGGTACCCATACCTAGGGTTAACAAAGGGGGTAACCAGCATATGTACGATCCATGTCGCTGATATAGGGCTTACAAAGGGAGTAGCTGCAAGGCTGATGATTGTTTTGGTCTCAGCCAGCAACAAAAGCGAAAAAAAGGGGGGGAAACCGGACCAGCTAGTGCAAAGTTCAGGGTAAGAGTACAATTAAAAGACCAAGGTCTCGCTCAGCTTCCGCAAAATAGTGTCAAGGTGAAAGACAGACTGGTCCAGCCAGTTAAGCTTGGTCTAAGAAAGAATTGATGTTTGATATAAAGTGAAGGAAAAACCACTCTCAACTCAAATAGCAATGCACAAGAACAATCACTAGAGCAACTCTTCACTATGCCCCTTACAAGCAACTGACACCTGTATGTCATAGCACACTCTAACACCGCTCGCCCCCTCAGCATTATTAAGCTTCTCTGACACTAGGAATTTTGACAACCATGCCCTCCTCAGTATTTGCTCTTCACTCTCTGCGTCCTCTGCAGCAAAACGCACTCTGCTCTCTTTGTTAACAACAGCATACAAGCAAAACACGCAAGCGTGCGAACGATCACTCGCATAAAAAGGAGTCCTCCTCTTCATCCCACCACAGCCCGCCTTGTTGCCCTAATATCGAACCACCTGAGGACAGGAAGCAGTGGGTGAGGCGTGTATGTTTGTGTATCAATGTATGCATTCGTTCTGATAGATTTCACCCACAGTTTGATCGTCCCGATACCTTGCACACCCTTTTGGATTTGAATTATACCACCCTGCCCTCCTTGTCTATGGTTTCTCCTATGCGGTAATTCCTCCTTCTGTTACGTGTACCATCCCTACTTCCGACGTAACCTACATGTAGGTGCCTTTTGCTTGAGGTGCCATCACCACTTGCGTATTGCATACATGTATTTTTACTACACTTCAGGCAGGAGGCGTCAAGAATTTTTACTTTTTGACGGCATGTGTCATCCCGAAAAAAATTATACATTCGGAATCCTGGTGTCGAGAGCTACCAATTGATACATAAATGAGTCGATTCTGGGGGGGAGGGGGGTGGGTGGGTCAGGGGGGGTCTGATGATTTTTGGGTGGTTCTCCAGAATTTTACTGGGCCGCTTTCACGAAATGCTAAATATATTTTTGGAATCTCAGCTCAAGCCAGTCGATTGGCACCCTTGTTGGGCGATTTGATAAAAGGGGGGGGTCTGGGTGCCTGGTCATAGGAATGCATGTAATGTAATGTCCCCAAGTAGGCCGCGGGGGTGTGTTCAGGCAAATTACCAGCAATTGATTCCAAACTTGCAGTTCACACATTGCGTTATGCATAAATTGCATGAATGAAGTTAAAAAGGGCTTTGGCAAAGATTTTGGCTGGATTTGTGCACTAAACAGGAGGCCAGTGCAAGAGCGTGCCCTTTTTGTCAGTTTTTGCCCTATAGCTCGTCAGCTATTGCATTATTTGGCATGAAAATTGTGCAGACAGATAGCAGCTTATATTTTGAGCAGATTGACACCCTTTTTATTAGTGTGGGGGGTCAGGAAGGGGGGTTTGGGGGGTCATTTTGTGCCGGAGGCCAAAACTTTGGACATGCCTGTCTACAATATTTTTACGCCTCCTGCGTCGGGAGTAGTAAACTTGTTTTTTTCAGTCCATGCAACATGTCCCCCCCCCCCCCCAAAAGCTCACCAACCGCAGCGTTGGCTGTGGTAGCAGCAAATTCTAAAAAGGGGGTGGCCACAGGTGGTCACAGTAGTTACTAAAAAGGTTAGTTGGTATCTGTGGTTTGGTAATGATTGTGGTCTAAGAAGTACAAAAAGGGGGTGACTGTGGTTACAGTAGTTACTAAAAAGGTTAATTGGTAACTGTGGTTTGGTAATAATCGTGGTAACAGCATATTATAAAAAAGGGGTGACTATGGTCACAGTAGTTTCTAAAAAGGAGGTGACCACAGGTGGACACAGTAATTACTAAAAAGATTAAATTGGTAACTGTGGTTTGGTAATGATTGTGGCCACAGTAGTAACTAAAAAGGTTAGTTGGTAACTGTGGTCTGGTAATGATTGTGGCTACAGTAGGTACTTTAAGGGGGCGACTGTGGTTACAGTAGTTACTAAAAAGGTTAGTTGGTAACTGTGGTTTGGTAATGATTGTGGTTACAGTAGGTAGTTAAAGGGGGTGACTGTGGTTACAGTAGTTACTGAAGAGGGGGTGACTGTCAGCCGGGTTGTTTGACAGACAGGCTGCTGACTGGTCTCGGCCAGGCACATGTAATTCCATAACCTCGGATACACGGAACATGTTATTGATTAGCGCACCAGACGCTGCGTTGGCTGCAGCAAGGGCCTCTGCGCTCCCGCAGGCAATGACGGCCAAAGAGTCGGCATCCGCTGCATAACGCACGCCACCCTGCGAGTGCGTGTGTGTGTGTGTGTGTGATGCATGATGCATGATGCGTGCATGTAGTCGGATTGAAAGCAAAAATGAGAGCTTCCACGCAATGCAGGCTTAATCAGAGACAGGCCATTACACATTGCCGCTGCCGCAAGGGGCCTCTGTAAGTGTATGTGTGTGTATGTGTGTGTTGTCACGTGGTGTGTGTGTGTGTGTGTGTGTGTGTGTTGTCACGTGGTGTGTGTGAATATACATTTGCCTCCTCCTCTTCCAGGCATGAACCACACAGGCGAGGTGGGCCAAGGAGTTTGGCAGCAGCGGCATAGCGCACACCACCTTGCGCGCTTGCACAGATATGTAGTAGTGTGTGTGTGTGTGTGAATATGAGCTGTGGTTAGAAAACACAAGCCTTCTGCGCACTATCATGTGCGGTGGCTTAACAAAGGGGGCCTGACAAGTATGTGCTGCGTGTACATGACACAGGGCTGTTTGCACTGCCTTGTGCTGCAAGTATGTGCTGCGTGTACACGACAGGCCTTGTGCTGCAAGTATGTGCTGCGTGTACACAACACAGGCCTTGTGCTGCAAGTATGTGCTGCGTGTACACAACACAGGCCATGTGCTGCAAGGTTGTGCTGCGTGTACACGACACAGGCCATGTGCTGCAAGTATGTGCTGCGTGTACACGGCACAGGCCTTGTGCTGCAAGCATGTGCTGCGTGTACACGACACAGGGCCGTTTGCACTGCCTTGTGCAGATACGGCAACACCCTTGGTTATCTGAAACGTTTCAAAAATAACAGGCTTGTTTCCAAGCTTCCGCTGAGACGCCCTCTGAGGCATATATAGTGATGTAACCTTAACCTTAACCTTAACCTTGGTTATCTGAACAACAACCGTGCCTTACTTGAACCACAATGTGCCATAATTGAACATCAGTGTGCAACTGTGCCTTACTTAAACCACAATGTGCCATAATTGAACACCAGTGTGCAACTATGCCTTACTTGAACCACAACGTGCCATAATTGAACACCAGTGTGCACTGTGCCTTACTTAAACAACAATGTGCAACACGCCTGGTTATTTGAACCACAATGTGCAACCGCGCACATGCACATGCACACCCCTGGTTATTTGAACCACAATGTGCAACCGTGCACATGCACATGCACACGCCTGGTTATTTGAACCACAATGTGCAACTGTGCACATGCACATGCACACACCTGGTTATTTGAACCACAATGTGCAACCGTGCACATGCACATGCACGCACACGCACACGCCTGGTTACTTGAACCACAATGTGCAACCGTGCACATGCACACGCACGCACGCACACACCCACCCACTCAAACAAGCACTGCAAAATGTCAGTGTACAGTGATATTGCACAGGCTTGTCCTTTTTCCTTGCTAGTGCGTGTTAATAGGGTTGACCGGAACCATATATATACAGTGTACACACGGCATTTTTGGCAGGGATATCACCAATTATACGGTAATATACGGTGAAAATATACGGTTTTGGCCAACCCTACATATGACCCATCCCTGCACATTTGTGATTCATTCCGCGTTCTTTTCCTGAAGTGATGCGGGGAGCAGTTGTCACCGCCTACGTACGTTTCTCTTTTAGCACTTGTAGGGTTGGCCAGACCCGCATATATACACCGTATATGACCGTCAATGTAACGATTTCCCTGCCAAAAAAAACACAAAAAAACTGTATGCACACCATATATATATGGTTCTGGCCAACCCTGCACACTTGTTGCAACGAGGGAGGCACTGCTGCATCCCGAACCATCACTAAAAAACTGTGAATTTGGAACGTTTAAACAAAACACTTATGTACACCATATATAATACAAGGTGACACAGAATGGAATGAAACACGTTGCTGACCTGGAAGCGCAGGAAAGTGTCGCAAGCCTCGTTCAATCACCTCATCTCACTAGTTCAATCACCTCATCTCACTAGTTCAATCACCTCATCTCACTAATTCAATCACCTCATCTCACTAATTCAATCACCTCATCTCACTAATTAAATCACTTCATCTCACTAGTTCAATCACCTCATCTCACTAGTTCAATCACCTCATCTCACTAGTTCAATCACCTCATCTCACTAGTTCAATCACCTCATCGCACTAACCTGCAAGGATGGCAATAGGATCACTAATTAAATCATCTCATCTCACTAACCTGCAAGGATGGCACTAATGCAGCAGCGGCAGCAGCGGCAGAGGCTGCAGAGGGCCCCATGGCCAGATCTAGGCTCAAGGAACTAGCAGAGGGGGACACACTGCCCAGACTGCTGCTGCTGCTGCTGCTGCTGCTGGGGGATGGAGAGCTTGCCAGGAGGGGGGCCAGCATGAGGCCTGTATGTGTGTGTACGTGTGTGCATTTGTGTGTATGTGTGTGTGCGTGTGTGTGTATCGTGTATGTGTATGTGTGCGCAAGTGCATGCGCAAGTGCATGCGCATGAGCATGTGTACGATGGTCTTGGTGTTGCTGCTATTATGCATAATTCATGCAATACTGTTTAGGCTTGTCCCACTACTGTTTAGGCTTGACCAAACTACTGTTTAGGCTTGCCGTCCCTATACTGACACCCACGGGCATCAATGAAGCAAAGCAGTAGAACAGAAGGGCAGAGGCAGCAAGATCAACACACACATCAGTCTCAAAAGTGTGTTAAAATGCTTGATAAAAAATCATCTCAACATGCATGCTTGAGATAAGAATGCTGAATACAATTACTCGGCAGGGTGCTGGTGGGGTTGATCAATAACTAGACAGATGCAGCACATTCAACTCAACAGACGCAGCATATTTAATAACTCAACAGATCCACGCAACACTCACTGCACAGAGCGCCTCAACACAACTCAAGACACTCATCACAAACATTTACCTGGGTGGGCAGTGGGCGATAGGGGGCAAGGCAACATATTCAACAACTCAACAGACGCAGCATATTCAACAACTCAACAGATGCAGTATAATCAACAACTCGACCAATGCAGCATATTCAACTCAACAGACGCAGCATAATTACTCAACAGATCCACGCAACACTCACTGCACAAAGCGCTTCAACACAACTAAGACATTCATCACAAACATTCACCTGGGTGGGCAGTGGGCGATAGGGGGCAAGGCAGCATATTCAAGAACTCAACAGACGCAGCATATTTAACAACTCAACAGACGCAGCATATTCAACAACTCAACAGATGCAGCATATTCAACTCAACAGAAGCAGCATATAAAAAACTCAACAGATCCAGCATATTCAACAACTCAACAGATGCACCGGGGGCAGCTTCACACAACACTCATTGCACAGAGCGTCTCAACAGGTACTTCAGAACATCACTCGATACAGACAGTCACTTAGCACATATTCATTACAGTCAACTAATAGCAGTCATTTCAGTCATTGTCATTCAGTCAACTAATAGCACTTATCACAGTCATTGTCATTCAGGCAACTAATAGCAGTCATTTCAGTCATTGTCATTCAGTCAACTAATAGCACTTATCACAGTCATTGTCATTCAGTCAACTAATAGCACGTATCACAGTCATTTCAGTCATTGTCATTCAGTCAACTAATAGCACTTATCACAGTCATTTCAGTCATTGTCAATCAGTCAACTAATAGCACGTGTCACAGTTAGTCACCTAGCAGGGCAGTGGGGTTGGAGGCAGCAGAGGGAGCACCGCCACTGGCAGCGGCAGTCAAGGCGGCAGCGGTGGAGCCTGTGGTTGATGTTTGTGGAGCATATGATGTGTGTGTGTGTGTGTGTGTGTGTGTGTGTGTGTGTGTGTGTGTGTGTGTGTGTGTGTTGAAAGACGCAAATGGTAGGTCGGTGAAGTAACTGTAAATAAGTTCAAGGATGAACAGCAACCTCCATAATTCAGGGATGAGGGGAAGCTGACATTGTTTTCATTGAATTCCAAGGCTGCTAAGGATCGTGCATCATTTTCCATACATACATACACTTATAAAGATATACACTCAAATTGAAAATCATTCTCCATCATCTATCATACATTTAGATGACACTATTATACTAATGTCATACATACACTCAGATGAAATGATGATGTACACTCATAACCCCTCAGATGATATTCACGCATATGATATACACTCAGATCGTGCATCATTCTCCATCATATATTATACATTTAGATGACACTATTATACTACGTTTAAACCTGGCCACGTCTCGACAGGCGACCACAGAACGTTTGGAATCTTTCCAAAGCTTTGCGGAACTTAAATTAAGCCACGTCTTGAGAGACGGCCACAGACACAACAGCATTTGGCATCTTCCCTGAGCTCCGTAAAGTTTAAATCTGGCCACGTCTTGACAGGCGACCACAGAAAAAACAGCATTTAGCATCTTCCCTGAGCTTTGTAAAGTTTGAATCTGGCCACGTCTTGAGGGACGGCCACAGATAAAACAGCATTTGACATCTTTCCAAAGCTTTGCAGAGTTTGAATTTGGCCACGTCTTGAGAGACGGCCACAGAAAAAACAGCATTTGACATCTTCCCTGAGCTTTGTAAAGTTTGAATCTGGCCACGTCTTGAGAAACGGCCACAGAGAAAATAAGCGTTTGGCATCTTTCCAAAGCTTTGCAGAGTTTAAATCTGGCCACGACTTGACAGGCGACCACAGAAAAAACAGCATTTGGCATCTTCCCTAAGCTTTGTAGAGTTTAAATCTGGAATCAACTTGAGGGACGGCCACAGGAACATAGCGTTTGGCATCTTCCCTAAGCTTTGTAAAGTTTAAATCTGGAATCATCTTAAGAGACGGCCACAGGAACATAGCAGCTTGGTATCACACAGCACGCGACAATCTGGAAACATCCTTGTTGTGTTTAACAGCATGTTCACAGCTATATCTGAACTCCAATCCCCAGCGATTTGAGCTCTGAACAGCGCAGCCTATTCTTTATAGCAACAGTGGTTGCAGCGGTAATGACCCCGTGGTAGGTTGTGAAACAACACCAAGAACTCGCACACATAATGCACCACATAGGCAGAAGCAACACATACCTAACAACAGTTGCAAGGGGGAGCCTTGCGTTTTGCCCATCTCCAGGATCCCAATGCGCTCATTGTCCTTCAGTCCAGCAGCCTCACGTACCTGTGTGTGTGTGTGTGTGTGTGTGCGTGCGTGTGCGTGTGCGTGTGCGTGTGTGTGTGTATGTGTGTGTGTGTGTGTGTGTGTGTGTGTGTGAGAGGTGCATAAGGATGTATACGTGACATGGCTGACGATCACCCTCCAATCTGACCATTGCTTGTGCTTGGAACACACGCACCAGTGCCATTGCACGTGTAAGATTGTCCATTATATCTTTGATAAAGGCAAAATTCACCAATAAAGTAAAATGAAGGAAACATGCAATGCTTGAAATATGTATGCAGTTACCTCTAACACGCACTAGGACGAAATATATCAAGACAGGTGAAACACAGGGGACAAGCAAAAATAATGCTTAGCATGTCATCTAACAGATCCTAAGCATTTTAAACACACACCAGGGCCACTGCTCGTGCAACTCCTCCAAGGTTGTCGACCAAGCCCATCTCTAGAGCACGCCGCCCTGACCACACACGGCCCTGTGCAAAAGGCAACACAATATGATGAGTGTCAGTGCTTTGTATTGTGGGGAGAGTCACAAACGGATTTGCTGGTAAGACGTTTCAAGAATTAAGCAAACGCCACTTTGGACATATACACAGCCCTTTAGATAAATATACTTGTGTATACAAGCACTTGAAAGGACACATACACACCTCCCCTCACCCCCCGCCCAAGAATTGGCACACACACACACACGCACATACACACTCACACGCACACACACATGCACATACACACGCACGCACACACACGCTCACACCTACCTGCGCAACTTCCTGCATTGCCTCGATGGCCATGTTTCGACTGGCAGCTGCTTTGTCCCGGAAAGAGGCGTACGCATGAGCAGCAGACTCTGTGAATATTTTGTCCTCATCCTGCATGCACATATGTATGTTTATGTACGTATGTGTATGTGCGCGTGTGCGTGTGTGTGATCCCGGATGCACTGTCTTGCAGTTGAAACTGCAGCCACAAATATGACAACCATTTGCTTAGTGCATGACTTGGGTTGGCCAGAACCGTATATGTATATTACACACACATATATATATATATATATATATATATTTACCGTAAATGACCGCACATTTGGTGACCTGCCTGCCAAAAATAAACCATATATACACCGTATTATAAATGGTTCCGGCCAACCCTATGCAAGACGCACGGCATGGACTCTTACACAAACAAAATTACGATGAGATGATTTTAAACACAAATTCCAGCATGCCTCCATAACCCTGTGTAGTGCATCTTCAGGACTGGAAGGGGTTCAGGAAAAGGGCGTCTAGAAAGAACAAAAGGATACAGAAAAGCAATAGTAACACTTCGTTTGGTTGCAAATGTGTGCACACCTATAGGTGAAAGGCAATAGTAACGCTTCGTTCGGTTGCAAATTTGCACATGCCTGGGTGAAAGGCAATAGTAACGCTTCGTTCGGATGCAAATGTGCGCATGCCTGGGTGAAAGGCAATAGTGAAACTTCGTTCGGTTGCAAATGTGTGCACACTTAGGTGAAAGGCAATAGTAACACTACGTTCGATTGCATATGTGTGCACACCTGGGTGAAAGGCCTGTTGTCTGCCAGCAGCTGCGCGTATCTGCCTTTGCTGATGAGCTCCTTTCCGTAGCCTATCTTACCGTACAGCTCAGCGAGGTTGAACTTGCCTGCGCGCAAGCACAGGCACCGTGTCCAACCAAGATAGTTTTGTCTACGCAAACAGAGCATGAGGGATGCATTGAGCCGGTCATTCCACACAGCTTGGCAAGGCTGAACTTGCCTGCAAAAACGTAGCCCTGTGTACACGACAAATTTGTAAGGTTGGCCAGAACTGCACACTTACGAACATGCATACTTACGAACACCGTATATGACCGTAAATTAAGTTATTTCCCTGCCAAAATTACCGTATTTATACACCGTATATATTATACATATGGTTCTGGCATGATCCTACAGCTTTGAAAACGGGAACCCACATGCAAGTTCTATCTCAAAATGGCTGCGGACAAACGCAAAGGCAAATCAAAGTGAAACTCGCAGGATCAGAGCAACACTGACCTCGTACGCCTACAAAAAGACGACAAAGGCTGCAAGGCATTCTAGTTACTAAATGATTTGAATTTGTACACTTCACCTCTCGCCCATCTGGAGCACTCAGACGCATCACAACTAAAGTTTGTTTTAGGCTTGTTCACGTTCATACCCTGACCACACCGACGAAAAATGGGTGACGGTCATGAAGCACACTCTACGCCACAGACATTTGGCACAAGGGCCACACTTTCTAATGTGAATACGCTCACGTAAATAATGCTCATGTGAATAATCCTCTCATGTGACAATCTTCATGTGAATAATGCTCATGTGCACAATCCTCATGTGAATAACGCTCATGTGAATAATGCTCATGCGAATATGCTCATGTGAATAAAGCAGTCGTGCTTGACCTCTCACCCCCTCACCTGTTACCACACCAATTGATCCGGTTATGGTCATGGACTCTGCCACAATCTTCTGACAGCCCTGCACCGAAAACCATGTTGCACAGATCAATTTGGTGAAGGGTATATGCCAATAAACGGTCAGGGATGAGCAGATCTGGGCAGGTGATATGAAGCGGCACATTCTGGCTTGCAGCTTCCTGCACAAGTCAAAGACATCGACACAGGCTTATGAAAGGTTTGCAGCTTACTGCTTGAGTTAAAGACATCGACACAGATACATAAGAAGATTGCAGCTTCCTGCTCAAGTTAAAGACATCGACACAATTGCATAAAAAGATTGCAGCTTCCTGCTCAAGTTACAGACATCGACACAATTGCATAAAAAGATTGCAGCTTCCTGCTCAAGTTACAGACATCGACACAGAAACATTAAAAGATTGCAGCTTCCTGCTCAAGTTACAGACATCGACACAGAAACATTAAAAGATTGCAGCTTCCTGCTCAAGTTACAGACATCGACACAGATACATATAAAGATTGCAGCTTCCTGCTCAAGTTACAGACATCGACACAGATACATAAAAATATTGCAGTTTTTTCCCAGAGGTGGTCTCGACGGAGGACTGAAAAGGGGGTGATTTTGAAATGTTCCCAGAGTATGCGCACCCCAACGGGCAGTTTCTAAGCTCAGTACCCAGAGGTGCTTTGAACACCCAAGCTTGAAAGCTGCCATTAGGGGTGCACGTGTCTAATTGCCCGTGGCGTGAACCCAACATTTCACCACCAATCTGTCATATCTCACCACCAACTGACCCGATTTGTGTCATTTTTTATCTACATTTCAATAAAAAATAGCATTGCAGCAAAAACGGGGCATAACGGAGCAGTAGATGGCCAGGTACCCCATTTTGGCCCATTTCCCTTGTAAAAAATTAGCAAAAAGGGTGCCAAAAAGGGTGGAAAACCAAATTCCACCAAATCCGGTTTTCAGCATGCCAGACGATTTCTGATCATAAAAGAAGTACTCCTGTCGTGTTTTGAGGTGAAAAGAGGCCCTGGGTAGAGTGTGGTGGCTCAATACGTAAACATTCAGTGCCAAAATTTGAATTGGATTTCTGCCCAGACCACTGGGGTAGTCCATTTGGCCTCAAACTTCATGAAACATTTAGTTATGTTAATTAAACACGATTTGCATCAAAAAAGGAACATTTTCAGGACTTTTGCTCCGTCAACCACCTCTGGCTTTTTACTGCTCAAGTCAAAGGCATCGACACAGATGTATAAAAGATTGCAGCTTCCTGCTCAAGTCAAAGACATCGACACAGGCTTATGAGAAGAGAAAAAGAGAGCAACGGAGGCAGCAAAAAATGCTCGCTGCATTATTTCTAGTTGTGCAAACAAATGTGCTTGTGTGTGAATGGATGTGTTTGTGTGATAATGAATGTGTGTATGCATGTGTGTATATGTGTGTGTGTGTGTGTGCAGCATGCTAGGTCTCACCATGGCCATGTAGTAGCCGCCTGAGGCTGCCACATCTGCCATGGAGGCAATCACTGGCTTCTTCTCACCTACATGTAAATAACAGTGGATGAGAAACATGAAGAGAGTGTGTGTGTGTATTTGTGAGAGTGCTTTGTGACTTTGTGCTTGTCTGCACACTTTTGTGTATGTGAGTATGTACGTGCGTGTGAGTGTGTTGTGCTTGTCTGCACATTTTTGTGAGTTTGTGCGTGCGTGTGAGTGTGTATGTGTGTGTGCTGTACATCATGACTGATCTTTGCATCACTTTTTCTTTAACTGCTGCGATGGCTGTCATTTGAACAGCAATTGCTGGTGCATACTTTCAAATGCGTTTCTTTGTGCAGATGCTCCATCCTTCCTTGTGCACCATGTGTGTAGATGCACTGCGCCATTCCTTTGTGCGTAGATGCTTCCTTTGCGTGTAGATGCACTGCTCCATTTCTATGTGTGTAGATGCACTGCTCCATTCCTTTGTGTGCAGCTGCATCCTTTGTGTGTAGATGCTTCCTTTGCGTGTAGATGCACTGCTCCATTTCTATGAGTGTAGATGCACTGCTCCGTTCCTTTGTGTGTAGATGCATCCTTTGTGTGTAGATGCTTCCTTTGCGTGTAGATGCACTACTCCATTTCTATGTGTGTAGATGCTCTGCTCCGTTCCTTTGTGTGTAGATGCATCCTTTGTGTGGCTGCATCCTTTGTGTGTAGATGCTTCATTTGCGTGTAGATGCACTGCTGCATTTCTATGTGTGTAGATGCACTGCACCATTCCTTTGTGTGTAGATGCATCCTTTGCGTGTAGATGCACTGCTCCATCCTTCCACATCATCGTGAACCTGTTAAATAGCTTTTGAATGCAAACAGCACGACAAACCTATGTACGCTTCTCCTTTTAAGTTTTGGTATGAAAAGCGTCAACATTTCAATTCCATACAAGTACCCTTCGAATTTGACAGCACATCAACTAATACACATGGCTCACCCAGCTTATTGAACGAGACATACATTAATTCTCAGCTATCAACCAACTAACTGCTTGTCACACAACTCATTGCTGCTACTGAATGGGCGTGACACCAAAATCAAAAATACATCAGTGTATGCTATTTCTGTGAACAAGGTTGTAGCACATGACCTCTTGAGAATAAACAACTGGGAGGAAATGGACACCAAATCCTGATCATGAATACAGCCATTTTTCAGGTAATACACACTGGGAGGAAAAGGTTACAAATTCCTGATCACAAATACAAACATCATTATCTATGGCCGTGAACATGAGGAAAGACTAGGCCTGAGTGGGAAGGCTTGAGCGGTAAGGCTTGAGCAGGAAGGCTTGAGCAATTGAGCAGCACAGGCTTTAGCAATTGAGCAGCACAGGCTTGAGCAGTTGAGCAGCACAGGCTTGAGCAGGAAAGCTTGAGCAATTGAGCAGCAAAGGCTTTAGCAATTGAGCAGCACAGGATTGAGCAGGAAAGCTTGAGCAATTGAGCAGCACAGGCTTTAGCAATTGAGCAGCACAGGCTTGAGCAGGAAAGCTTGAGCGGGAAGGCTTGAGCGGGAAGGCTTGAGCGGGAAGGCTTGAGCGGTAAGGCTTGAGCAGGAAGGCTTGAGCACAGGCTCGAGCAGCACAGGCTTGAGCAATTGAGCAGCACAGGCTTGAGCAGTTGAGCAGCACAGGCTTGAGCAGTTGAGCAGCACAGGCTTGAGCAATTGAGCAGCACAGGCTTGAGCAGGAAAGCTTGAGCGGGAGGGCTTGAGCGGGATGGTTTGAGCGGTAAGGCTTGAGCAGGAAGGCTTGAGCAATTGAGCAGCACAGGCTTGAGCAATTGAGTAGCACAGGCTTGAGCAGGAAAGCTTGAGCGGGAGGGCTTGAGCAAGAAAGCTTGAGCAGTAATTCCTTAAGACCGCAAACGTGAGGACAGGCTCAAACAGGAAAAACAAACTTACATTGCCTTACTTGGTTTTGTCTTGTAATGCCACCCCCACACACACGTTTGCACCATTGCGTGCAGTTCTAAAGATGGCACGCTTCATCTCTCACATACCTCGCAGCACTCTCTCTAAAACAAGCATTACCACAAAACTTTCTGACGGAGAGTCCACGTACACAACACACATACACGCCCCCCCCCCTCCCCCCCAAACACGCACACACACTCACCTTTCACACTCACACACACACACTCGCACATACACGTACACATACACGCACAAACACACGCACACGCACACGCACACGCACACGCACACGCACACACATACTCACTGAGCTTCTTGATCTCACGCCACATCAGATCTGACGCCAGTGCGTCTCCTCCTGGGGAGTCCACGCGCAGCACCACGCCCACCACGTCCTTTCGCAGACCCAATGCACGCAGCTGAGGAATTAGGGCGTCTGGGGTGATGGAGCCACCACTACCGCTGGCCTTGCCTGTATGTGAATGTGTGTGTAAGCATGTCCATGTCAGAGTGTATGTGTGTGTGTGTATGAGCATGTCAATGTCTAAGTGTGTGGGGAGGGATGCGAATAAATCGAATCGTTTCTTTGATTTTGGAACAGTGAATGGTTTCGCAACCTATTGTATCAATCATTGGATCAAGCAATGGCAGATTAAACAATGTGCAGCAATTCACGTGCGTCTTGCACAATGACAAAAGACAAAACACTTGCATACCGCGTGCCAGTAGAACGCAAAAAACAAGGCACTGATTTGACTAAATGTTTTTCCAAAATGAGTTGAAGTAGACATGCAAGTGCGGGTGCCACAACTCCCTTAATTAAAGGCACCACAGCTCCTCTGTGCACTCGGATATGATCCTTGCAAAGCAAAATCAAATAAGTAGTTCTATTCCGCTTGCATCGTGAGATGAGCTCACTTCTGATTTTCTCAGGTTTCTGCTTTGGGGAGAGGAGGAAGCAGCTGTCACTGACACTTACTTCCTCCTCTTTCCAAAGCAGAAACCTGAGAGAACCAAAAAGTGAGATCATCTCACTTTATGCTTCATTTCAAGAACCTGAGTTCAGGTGTTTCATACTGAACTCATAAGATCCGCCACTGCAAAAGCATACCCACCAAACTCGATTCAAAAGGAAGAAAGTTATTAGTGCGCTCCTCGCACCACCACGCCCACCAGGAACAACTCCATAAGTATGCAGCATTGCAATGTGCTTTTTGACCAAAGACAGGTCAAAAGGTGAGCGCACATCCTCTCGCTTGCACCACCACACACACCGAGCAATGCTCCAGACGTTTGCAGCACAGTGATGCGCTTCTGACCAAAGGCAGGTCAAAAGTTGAGCGCACATCGTCTCACTTGCACCACCATACCCACTGAGAGGCTCCAGACGTTCGCAGTACTACGATGCGCTTCTGACCAAAGACAGGACAAATGTTGAGCGCACATCCTCTCGCTTGCACCACCACACCCACTGAGATTGGCTCCAGACGTTCGCAGTACTACGATGCACTTCTGACCAAAGGCAGGTCAAAAGGTGAATGCACATCCTCACTTGCACCACCATACCCATGGCACCACCATACTTAACAAGAATGGCTCCAGACGTTCGCAGTACTATGATGCGCTTCTGACCAAAGACAGGTCAAAAGGTGAATGCACATCCTCACTTGCACCACCATACCCATGCCACCACCATACCCACAGCACCACCATACATAACAAGAATGGTTCCAGACGTTCGCAGTACTACGATGCGCTTCTGACCAAAGACAGGCCAAAAGGTGAATGCACATCCTCACTTGCACCACCATACTCACGGCACCACCATACTTAACAAGAATGGCTCCAGACGTTCGCAGTACTACGATGCGCTTCTGACCAAAGACAGGCCAAAAGGTGAATGCACATCCTCACTTGCACCACCATACCCATGCCACCACCATACCCACCAAGAATGGCTCCTGACGTTCGCAGCACAACGATGCGCTTCTTGCCGCTGTTGAGGCCAAACGCTGTGGGGTTGACCTTGCCGTACTTTTTTAGACTGACCTACAGATGGTGGTCAAAGCAGAACGGGTTTACAAGGTCACCACGTTGAGGGTCACACAATGGAGGTCACAGTAACATCGATTGGAAGGTCACACACACGCGCGCACACACACACACACACACACACACACACACACACACACACACACACACACACACACACACACAAAGTCACACATTGGAGGTAGCACACAACAAAGACAAACCTGAAATAAATCAATAGAGTGGTGGAATTGTTATGCTATTTGAGTTTTGCAAATTAGAGGCTCAACAAACAGTAAACAATTTCCGCTTGCCCACACTTCTTCATCACCCAATTGCTGTGGACCCCAGCTCAGAACAGTGGAAATATTGCACGCCAGCTCAGAACAGTGAAACTGTCGCACCCCAGCTCAGAACAGTGAAAATATGCACCCCAGCTCAGAACAGTGAAAGTATTGCATGCCAGCTCAGAACAGTGAAAGTATTGCATGCCAGCTCGGAACAGTGAAAATATTGCACCCCAGATCAGAACAGTGAAAATATCGCACCACAGCTCAGAGCAGTGAAAACATTGCACCACAGCTCGGAACAGTGAAAATATTGCACCCCAGCTCAGAACAGTGAAATTATTGCACCACAGCTCAGAACAGTGAAAATATCGCACCACAGCTCAGAACAGTGAAAATGTCGCACCCCAGCTCAGAACAGTGAAAATATTGCATCCCAGCTCAGAACAGTGAATATCGCACCCCAGCTCAGAACAGTGAAAATATCGCACGCCAGCTCAGAACAGTGAAAATATCGCACCCCAGCTCGGAACAGTGAAAATATTGCACCCCAGCTCAGAACAGCGAAACTATCGCACGCCAGCTCAGAACAGTGAAAATATCGCACCCCAGCTCGGAACAGTGAAAATATTGCACCCCAGCTCAGAACAGCGAAAATATCGCACGCCAGCTCAGAACAGTGAAAATATCGCACCCCAGCTCGGAACAGTGAAAATATTGCACCCCAGCTCAGAACAGCGAAAATATCGCACCCCAGCTCAGAACAGTGAAAATGTCGCACCCCAGCTCAGAACAGTGAAAATACTGCACCCCAGCTCAGAACAGTGATAATATCACACCCCAGCTCAGAACAGTGAAAACATTGCGCTGTAGACAAAAAATTGACGGGGCTCTTATTTGGCCACAAACCCCTCCAGGGGCATCACTATGTACACTCACTATGTACACACTTTTGAGGACCTTTTGAGGACCTGAACCCTAAAACCCTAGACTCTAACCCTAAATCCCTACTCTAACCCTAAGCGCAACTTGTATGAAAATCTAGCCCCAACTTCTTCAGCGGCTTTGCCAGCTGCTGCAAATCATGGCTGGGAGCGTTGGTCAAAGCACATTGTGCAGCCCTTCAGTACAACTGTGATGGGGCTCTGGATTTGACCGCACCTTCTTCAGAGGCTTTGCCAGCTGCTGTGGCTCTTGACTGGGAGCGGTGCGCTGCTTCAAATCGTCCATGACTTCATCTTCATACTTGAGGCCTGTGAGCAGTAGGTTTGCATGCAGCTGTGAGTGTACAAGTTCATACTCGAGGCTCGTAAGCAGTAGGTTTGCATGCAGCTGTGGGTGCATGAATTTATACTTGAGGCCTGTGAGCAGTAGGTTAAAATGCAGCTGTGAGTGTACAAGTTCATACTCGAGGCTCGTGAGCAGTTGGTTTGCATGCAGCTGTGGGTGTACGTATTCATACTTGAGGCCCGTGAGCAGTAGGTTAGAATGCAGCTGTGAGTGTACAATTTCATACTTGAGGCCTGTGAGCAGTAGGTTTTCATATAGCTGTGAGTGTAAGAATCTATACTTGAGGCCCATACATTGGTAGGTTTTCATGTAGCTGTGAGTGTACAGATATATACTTGAGGCCTGTGAGCAGTAGGTTTGCATACAGCTGTGAGTTAACAAACACAACCATGATGCACCCACACCCACACCCACACCCACACCCACACCCCCATATCCACACCCCCACCATCACACCGACTGCTCTCAGCCACGTCTAAGTTTTTGGTGTCTCAGATGTCGGAGTCTTTTCAATACATTGCTCATTCAAGGTCGCAATGAAAGCCTAGTCATGACAGCCGTGCAATGTGCAATCAACGTGAGAAGGCGTGAGGGATCCCACCGTCAGACCCCTGCTGTTAGCCATGCCTTTGGCGTCTTTTGTGCCGGCATCTGTTCAATACAACTTACTCAACATAAGGACTCATATGGACTCACCATCCAGCCAGCCACCCTCAGCCAAATCCTTGGCATCGTAGATGCCGGCATCCAGCAGTGCTTTAACTTCGTCCTCTGTCTTGTTGCGTGCCCCTGCTATGGTGCTCACGAAATTGTCGTACACATCATCCAGCAGGGCCTGCGTGGGCGACGACAACGATGGCAACAATGGCAAAGATATATGAGGATGGCAACGATGGCAACAATATATGACAAAGGCCTTCCGTCATATATTGTTTTCGTGTCGTACACAGCTTCAGTACACGCACACAGCTCGCGCTGAGCCTTGCGCTTGAGCAGCTGTCAGCGTCACTCCTGAATCACATTCTGGCACTTCACACACACACACACACACGAACACACACACCACACGCAACCCCACCAGCGCCTAACCAACCCAACACAAGCGCAGCCCTTCCCACCTACAGCTGCCCAAGCTGGGCCTCTTCAGCAACTATCAGCATCACAATCATATCCTGGTTTGTATCTGCTCAAATACACACACAGCACACACACACACACATTCACACACACGTGCACAAGCGCAACCCCTTTGCACCTGCAGCTGCTCGCGCTGAGCCTCACTCATGTCGCTCCTCAGGAGTTGGTCACCTGCGCTCTTGTACTTCCCATACCGTTGGACTTGAGGCTCCACGCCCACTTTGTCCAGCACACCACGCAGGAAGGTGCCTGCAAATTGATCGAACCATTTCTAGTCTGGATACAAACACCACTGTTGCCATACTTCATCCCACTTTGTCAACGAAGCACACCACGCAGGAAGGTGCCTGCAAATTGATCAAACTATTTTTAATCTGGAAACAAACACCAATGTTGCCATACTTCATCCCACTTTGTCCAGCACACCACGCAGGAAGGTGCCTGCAAATTGATCAAACTTATTTCTAATCTGGAAACAAACACCAATGTTGCCATACTTCATCCCACTTTGTCCAGCACACCACGCAGGAAGGTGCCTGCAAATTGATCAAACTATTTCTAATCTGGAAACAAACACCATTGTTGCCATACTTCATCCCACTTTGTCAAAGAAGCACACCACGCAGGAAGGTGCCTGCAAATTGATCAAACTATTTCTAATCTGGAAACAAACACCAATGTTGCCATACTTCATCCCACTTTGTCCAGCACACCACGCAGGAAGGTGCCTGCAAATTTATCAAACTATTTCTAATCTGGAAACAAACACCAATGTTGCCATACTTCATCCCACTTTGTCCGCACACCACGCAGGAAGGTGCCTGCAAATTGATTGACCATGTTTTAACCTGGATCAATCACCATCGTTGCCATACTACATTCCATTTTGTCCAGCACTTACCATCCATGTGTGCGTGTATGTGTGTGTGTGTGCGTGTGTGTGTGTATGTGTGCAAAAACCGACGTAAGCACCACCAAGTAGAGTGCATGTGTGTTTATGTTGGAATTGTATGCATGTGCACGGATGTACACGTACACACACACACACACACACACAAAAGGCATCAAACACTAACCTCCCACTGCAAAGCCCCTAAGAGAGATGGACGCTGTGGGGGGCGCGTAGATTTCATTACAGGCGCTGGCAAGGTAGTACTCCTGCAGTGTGTATGTGTGTGTGTGTGCGTATGTGTGTGTGTGTGTGTAACAGAGGTATTACTCCTGCAGTTGTGCAACGCAGATACGCAAGTTGGGTTGGCCAGAACCATTTATACATACGGTGTATACAAGGAATTTTTGGAAGGCAAATCATCAAAAATACGGTGCATATGTATACGGTTCTGGCCAACCCAACTTGGCCAGAACCATCTATACATACAATGCATACTCGGTACGTTTGGCAGGCAAATCATTAAAAATATGGTGCATATATATTTATACGGTGCATATCTATATACGGTTCTGGCCAACCCCACAGATGAAAAGATGAGGGGAGAAAGGACGAGTGTGAAAGAGGACGTATGGGTTCGTTGCACGCACTGCTGGCAAAATGGTGCTCTTAACGCGTGCATGGGACTGGGATGATGCATGGGACTTGTTCAAGAAAACACTTGTGAGCAGTAGGTGCCAGCAGCAGTGCAAATGGAGGGGTATGTGCGTCAGTATTGTTGCGATTACGCGGAGGATTTATAAAAGATTTGGTTAAGTGGAGCGAGACGGCCTTTTGAAACCTAGCACGATTACAGGCAGAGTCAGTAGTTTGAATGCGAAAGCAAAGCTACATTATATATTATAGAAGCTTGTCGCATGCCTTGTACCGTTGTCGGCTGTCATTTACTTTGCTCAGGCTCTTGCCTAGCAAGGGGGGTTGTGCTACAACTCTTTGTACAGACCTACCATCGGCTACTTTCAGCATTTTGGCACTTCTATAACCAATGCTTATTCAGCTCATTTCGTCAAGTCATCTGGCTTAAATGCGAAAGCAAAGTTTTATTATGAAAAACCATGTATGAGCACGAGCAGACTGTACCAGTGTGAACCGGTAATTTCCGGCAGGGACACCCTGAAATAAATGATTTGTAAATGTCCGGTTCTGGCTAATCCTGATTCTGAACCTTCGAATGGCATTGTGGCCATAGCTTATGAAATGCTCTGAAGAAGGTGTGAGGTGATCGACAAATAGCCACAGGGCCCACCTTCTCTTTTCCTTGCTTCATGTGAATGATGGAAATGATGAATTCATGCAAGTCATGGAAATGATCAACTTATAATAATCGACTTATAGCCACAGGGCCCACCTTCCCTCCTCCTTGCTTCATGTAAAAGATGGATTAATGTAAATGATGGATTCATGTAAATGATGGAATTGATCAATTAATAGCCACAGGGCCCACCTTCTCTCCTCCTTGCTTCATGTAAGCGACGCTGAACTTTCCAGACTCCTGGAAATGGGTGAGGTACCTGCGCGTTTGTTAATTGGAGTAATCTGCTCAGTGTGTGTATGTGTGTGTGTGTGTGTACGTGCGTGCACGTGCGTGTGTGTGTGTGCGCGTGTGTGTGAATGTGTGTGTGTGTGCGTGTGTGTGAATGTGTGTGTGTGTGCGTATGTGTGCGTGTGTGCGTGTGTGTGTGACTGAAGAGTGCCTTAACTTTTCTGCTGGGACAACTTGTACGCGCTGTGTAGCAGTGGCAAGAGAAGGATTCTACTGTTCTATTGCTCTCACCTACCTTCGATTGTTTGACTGATAGTCACACACTCACACACACACACACACACACACACACACGAACACGCACACATATACACACCTCCTGACTTCCATGAGCTTGCCGTAGCCTGCGGCAAGTGGGCCAAACTCGATGGCGATTCCCAAAATACGAGGGTCTGCGCACATAATGAGGAGGGCAGTGCTTTGCGTGTTTTGTCCATAACACATATAGCAAACTGGTTGAACCTTTAGAGCGTCGCGAAGGTCCTTTACCGGCTTCTTTGACTTGTGCAAAAAACGAACATTGCACAATCTAAAGAAGCTGCTAAAGGACCTACGCGACGACAATCTGGAGGTTTGGCTTTTGTTTACAACAAAAGGGAATTGTTGATTGTCATGCTAACATTAAGACGCAAATAGTTTTGTCTAAAACAGTATTTGTGCTGATTCAGACGCAAAAAACAAGAGGTGTTGGCATTGGCTGCGGTGATAAAAGATGTTTGCTGCCACTAAGACAAGGCACTAGGAAAGAGAAGAGCAACGGAGTACAAGCTCAAGGCCACAGTGTATATAATATACAATCAAAAATGCGCACAATCCCTGCCCTTTCACCCCTCCTTCACACGCAGACATAGACACACAGACACACACATTTACAGACACTGGTCTGTTCATACATACAACGCACGGAGCGCTGCAGTGTTGCAGAACTCGCTATTGATTCAAGCTTAGCAGCACACTAGGTGGCAGGAGACAGCTAGCACGCTCATTCCTTGCCACGCTCTAATCAAGCATAGCAGGCTGAACTGCAACACTTCCTCTGAGCCTGACAGCTAAAGGAACACACAGAGACACCTTTATATATATCCATGTTCCACAAGCTGTCAGGTCGCGAGGGGAATAAAATAATATTATATGAGCTCATACACATGAAGACCGAGGTGATGAAATAAGGATAGGGAAGGAAGTTGCGTCCCAAAACCAATCCTAAGTAAATCCCTCACAACAACAAACACACAAACTTGACCCCCCCGACCCCCCTGCACCCATGCACGCACATGCACACGCACACACACACACACGCACCAAGTGCGGCCTTCTGCAGTGCCAAGCACAGCTGCGGCACGCTGCTCCCAGGGCCTCGGTCCGGCCACGAGCGGCTGGCATCTGGGATCTCTCCTTCCAGCTGTGAACGCATGTGTTGAGCGCAAGTGTATTTGTTGTATCAAATAAATTTTCGATGAACACCAACCACGCGTGAGGCAAGTAAGCAACAACAACTGAAGTGGCCGGACACAAGAAGACGAAACACATGTGAAGCAAACTGACTTAGGTATATGGTACTGTGGAACATAAGCAAGGAGCTGCTCCCTTTGGGCAAGTCAAGTGCACAGAATAAAAAGGAACAAAATGAGGGAGGAGGGCAAACACGTGTGCGTCGTCATATGTCATATCAGTCCTGGTGTCTGTTTGTGCATAAGACCATGCACACTCACTGCCGAGTGCATTGCTCACGGCCTCACCTTGAAAACCAGCACCGAGTTCTTCTTGAACCGCCGCCAAGGCAGCGCAAAGGCAAGCTTTGTGTTTGTCCAAAACTTGTCGTAAGTGCTGGGAGCAGAGTAGGGAACACACTTCAAGAGAGCAACGTCTTCTGCGCAAGGCGTCTTCACACTTCTGGCAGGGGGCTGTGCGTGGGAGGGCACCCCATTGGAGCTGGCAACCTGTACAAGAAAGGAGGGGCAAAGCACGGAAGGAAAACGCACCTATAGTCAACGCTTCTGCCTTATCACTCGGTAGCTAACGACTGCTAAAGTTGATCTTGAGCATTCATGCTAAAGCATTTCAATAGACATTAAAAGGAGGCGTCACGCATAAACCGGCGAGAGGAGAGGCATGCCTCAATTGAGCGTCTTGTTGAGTTGACAGGACGTGCTTTTTTAGGCATCTCAAATCACCTCGGCATTGGAAGCCACTTGGGCCTCCTCTTTGGGAGAGGCGCAGACTTGCCGCAGAGCACGCTTGTGTGGGTGTGCTGTGCACGGTTGAGCACCTGTGGGAAGTTCACGCTAGCAGTGTTTGTGGCTGTTTTTCAACAATTCATCACTAGCCACGCTGCAGCTTGCCAGGAAGCAGGGACTTGAGTGAAAGTGAATTTCAGAGTTTGAGAGAATGGATGGTAGTAGCATGGTGGGTTTCTGTGGCCCACAAAAAAACTCCGACCTGAGGTGAAAGTTTCACTCACCAAGAGTTTGTTGCGAAGCTGACACTTTGGGTACCTGCAGCATCCCCATTTTGTAATTCATCATGTTCGCGATAGGGACGGGTGGAAATGGCTTTTATGGTAATATTTATAATATTTTAATTTCTGTGATTTATTATTTGTTATGAAGTTCTGTGGTTTTTGTGCACTTGCACCCAACTTGCTATAAAACAACATAAAACTGCATTACTGAATCTGCTCAAGCAATCAATTAGCGCGTTCTCTCAGCCGCTCAGGTCAAACTATGGCGGGTCCCACCGTTTGCCACCGTTTGCACTAAGACCGGTAATCAATTTTCGAAACATGAAGAATCATTTTAATGTCATATATGCGGATCGGGAGGGGAGGCGTACTTGGGGCACGGACGGGAGAAATTTTTAAGTGCATTTAAACCTCGCTCTTCACCTCCCCTTGCTCCCGCAATGGACTGTAGGAGGCTGATGGGGAATGGAGGAGTGGAAGCGCAAAGTCAAGATCTCTGTTGGGTTTGTGACACTTGTAACAGAACATCCACTTTTCCTCAGATCACCTAACAGATAACAGACTCACCAAAATTTATTAGATTTTCGTATTATTTGGCGATTATTAATATTACAGCTGCAGGCACGAACTCAAGACCAAGCCACCTAATTCCAACACCTGTATCCTTGCATTTGGTATTGAAGCTGGGCATCATAACCAAATTTGAAGGGCGAGGATTTGTAGTATTTCTCCAAGTTTTCCAATTTTTTGCCAGAATTCATGCTCTCCCGATCTCCAGTGTTTTCGCAAACCAAAAAGGTCATATAAACATTGATCTATTTACAAGTATGTCCATACACAACTGTGATTGATGTTTTGCATCTGTGACTTCCGGCTTGGCCTTAGATCCCTGGGGTTTGCACAAAGCACGGTATCTTGCAGATAATCTATTATGTGATACTTTTGGCAATGGCCTCAGCCTCTGGTGAGTATGCGGCAACTGTCCCATCAAGTGCTGCGACTGCTGCTAAAACGGAAGCGAGCACTGCATTTGCTTGTCGTCCTGAAGCGAGTAGGTGGCTACCGCCTTGCAGTCGGCCGCTGTCGTTGCCCTCTTGCAGTCCAGCACGCTGGGAGGAGAATTTGAGCAAGTGACAGCGGTGCAATATATATTGGTGCAATATAAACGGTAGGGTAAGACTTGTGAAGATCAACTACGAACCTCCTGTAATGAACAAGGAGCTGCTCATAAGGCAATCGTCGCATGTGTCGCTAATGTTGCACAAGGATAAACTTCAAACCTCCTGTAATGAACAAGGAGCTGCTCATAAGGCAATTGTCGCATGTGTCGCTAATGTTGCACAAGGATCCTTATGACAGCTGTTTTACACTCGAAAGTGATTCTAAACTAAAAAAACAGTCGTTTTTTTCCTTCCATACCTGCAGTACCTTCCCAAGCAGTAGCTGACCAATCCCAGCCTCCCCCTCCCCCCCAAACGCCAAGCTACTGCCGCTTTGTTGCGGCGTGGGGGGAGGCATGTCCTGGTTGATGTGCGTAGGTGTAGGTTGCATCAGCAGATGATTGCGTCGTGTGTTACGGTGTAGGTGAAACCTTTGGGTCAGAGGGTGCGTGGATGTGGATCATCAGCGGGAAAGTAGGCGTTAAATTATTGCTCAATAGTTCATAGTTATAGTTAGTACATTGCATAGTGTGTTTTTATGGTGTGGGGGAAAGAAAGTGAGGCGGCGGCCGTTCAGTGTCTGTGAGTGCCCTCCCTATATTATCAAGTTAAAAGGCGTCAAGATACCCCAGATCGTTAAGTTGAGTTGCGGACCCGAGGGAAACAAAGCTGCTCACCAACCTGTATTCACAAATACTCACCAACCTGTATTAACAAATTATTCACAAAAGCTGCTCACCAACCTGTATTCACAAATGTATTCACAAATACTCACCAACCTGTATTCACAAATGTATTCGCAAAAGCTGCTCACCAACCTGTATTCACAAATGTATTCACATATACTCACCAAGCAGTATTCACAAATGTATTCGCAAAAGCTCACCAACCTTATTCACAAATGTATTCGCAAAAGCTGCTCACCAATCTGTATTCACAAATGTATTCACAAATGTTCACCAACCTGTGTTCACACTACGGTTTGATGAGTTGACCAGAGCCACCATCATGCACAGCGGAATGGTTGTCAGAGCGCTTTCGATGCTCACTGTTGTGTGTAATGCAATGTACCTATATGAAGCTGGCCAACTCTCAATTGTAGCTGCACCCCCAGCATGATAGACAATTGAAGGGTACCTGATCAGGAGGCTTGCCGACCCCGCCTGCAGGACCTGCGGCCCGAAGCAGCCGAGCGATGAGAGGCAGCTTTGGGACTGGGTAGGGGAACACGACCTGTCGAATTCAAAGTAAAGAGTAGGAGTAAGAGAAGGAGTAGGAGTAAAGGAGTAGGAGCGTAAGCGTAAAAGAGCAAAAATAAGAGCATGATCAAGGGTAGAGTAAGAGTAAGATTAGGTAGGTACCGATCAGGACTGGCGATCAGGATCAATGGTTCAAACAAACCAAGCCAGAGCTCACACTGGCAGGATCCCCACCAAAGGCCCGTGGGTGTTTGTGATGGGGAAGAGCAAGCTTTGTTGGTGCCTTATTCTGTCTGCTATGTTGAAGGGAATGAAAAATTCACAGTTCCCGGTACTTGAGCGGCTTTCTTTTCCTCCATTCATGTGGGCACTGGCTTATTACTGCTAGTGAGGTTGATTCTGCTCTGTTTCTAAGCGCTTGTGGGGGGGGTGCAGGGGTGACAAGGTAGGCAGAGCCTTGCATGTTTTCTCCCTTGCGCCTGCCACCAGAACACAAGCAAGCAGCCTGGCATGTTTTCTCCCTCGCCCCTGCCACCAGAACACAAGCAAGCAGCCTGGCACACGCAGCAGACAAGTTAAGCACTCACACAACTGAAACCAAAGATTTAGAAGAAGCCAAGACCGGCATTAAGTAGCTAGAACTTATACAGATAAAGCCAAAGGATTGGGAGGGGTTCTGAATCTGCCACTTGGACACAAAGTGACCTTAGCCTGCAACCAAAACTCAACGCTGCATTCTGGGTATGAGCAGCTAGATCCAGTTATTATAATTATGTCACTGGCGTACTCAAATGCTCTGAGATTTCTGCATGAAGTAACGGAGCCTTACTGGTAGACAGGACTGGTGACTCACATACATGTAGAGATCTCCAATAGCCCAGAGACCTTGACATGTTTTACATGCACAAAACAGGTAAAGCAGGGGAAATCACCTGCTCATCAGTCCTGGCTTCGTCGATTCCAGCCAGCTTCCTAGCTTCTGCAATTGCCTCACGGAGGCCACCTGCCCACAATATTTGCAAGCGTTGTATGTGTGTATTTGTGTGTGCATTTGTTTGTGTTTGCATGTTATTGTGTGTGTGTGAGTGAGATTGTGTGTGTGTGATTGTGTGTGTATTTGTATGTGTGTTTTTGCGCTTATGTGTGTGTGTGTGCACACGTGTATTGTGCATTAGAGGGTGCACGAACTCTGAATATACTCGCATACTCTTCTATATAGATACGTACTATTGCTTACACTTCTACATACTGGCGTAGGTACTTTGATATGAAGCTTCATAAAAGCCTCCGTAACAACAAAGGGCTGTTTTGAATTTCTAATTAATTATTTTACGGAAGAACGAGAACTTTCTCAGTTGTAAACAACAAATGCATCTCCCAAGGAAGAACAATTAAGCAATACTGACCTTGCTCATCCACCAGCTTTGCAGCAATGGCTTGAGATCCAGTGTATACTCTACCCCCGGCTGCTTTCTTCACTGCCTCCAAACTCAACCCCCGGCCTAGTGCGACCTGCACAAGGTCAAAAGTAGCACAAGAGCAAAAGCAAGAAGGGTATCTTGCAGAGCTCCAAGCTGGTTCACACACAAAAAGCAAGCGCCCCAGGCCCCACCGAAGATGTGCACGGGTATTATACGTAAAAAATTAGGCTGCTGTCTTCGATGCATGTGTGAAAAGTGCTCAAGCTGTAAATGCAGAGATAATGCGGTTTGTGAGGTTTGGTGTTTGGAGGTGCTTCAGAACAAGTCATTTCTATGTGTTGTGCCTCATTTCTGATTATGATCTTGCTTCCCAACCACCCACACCCACACCCACACACAAACACACTCACATACAAACATCCTGCGTATTCCCTTTCCGTTCCTAAGCAGCAAGTGCAAGGACCCACCTTCCTCAGAAAATCATCGTAGATTGAATCCATCAGGTGGTTGATGATTTTCACCTGTAGGCAACAACTTCCACACATGAGTCAGCTTTTAATCAAGAGCACCCCGGAACAACCCTGTTTTCTACAAACCAAACAAAGAACACACAAGACAGTGCTTGCGCCGTAACACTACAACTACAAGGGACACGTACACTTACATGCTTGCGCTGTCACACAAGGCACACTTACACTAACATTTACATGCTTGCGCATGCTTGCGCCGGAACATGTACACAAACATGCTTGCGCCGTCACACAAGGCACACTTACACTAACACTTACACGCTTGCGCATGCTTGTGCCGGAACATGTACACAAACATGCTTGGCCCGTCACACAAGGCACACCTACACTAACACTTATATGCTTGCGCACGCTTGCGTTGTGACACGTACACTTACATGCTTGGCCCGTCACACAAAGCACACTTACACCTACACTTACATGCTTGCATCGTCACACAAGGCACACTTACACTTACAATTACACACCTGCGCCGTGACACGTACACTTACATGCTTGGCCCGTCACACAAGGCACACTTACACCTACACTTACATGCTTGCATCGTCACACAAGGCAGACATACACTTGCGCTTACATGCTTGCACCGAGACACGTACACTTACATGCTAGAGCCTTCACACAAAAGGCACACTTCCACCAACCTGCTTATCATCCGGCCTCACGAATGGGCTCGTCAGAGTGAGGTTGGGGCTGCCTGATTCTATGCTGGCAGGGTTAACACCGTACTCGTTCAGCAGCTGTGACACGTGGAATTTGCCTGCAAGACAAGGCAGCACAGGCACTGCTGACCTTACATTTTCATTCAGCAGCTGTGAAACGTGGGATTTGCCTGCGAGGCAAGGCAGCACAGGCACCTGCCGACCTGACATTTTCATTCAGCAGCTGTGACACGTGGAAATTGCCTGCAAGACAAGGCAGCGCAGTCACCTGCCGACCTCACATTTTCATTCAGCAGCTGTGAAACGTGGGATTTGCCTGCAAGACAAGACAGCACAGGCACCTGCCAACTTTTTGTGCTGCTCCTCGGAAAACAGTATGCCTGAGCAATCAGCCGCAATAAGTAGTAGTAGCTGTGAAGATGTTCGACCATGCCTTACAGACTGGGCTGCAGCAGGGTAAAGGGTTGGCTTGGTCACCAACAACACATGCAAGCACCATAACCATTACCACTATGCATGCATGCAGTGCGTGCATAATGCTCCTACATCCATAGATGTCTTGGATTTATACTAGTGGAAGCTCAGTTATGTGTTTTGTACCACGTTTTATGTATGCAGTGTATTAAGCTCCGACATCTACAGATGTCTTGGTTCGATAATAATGTAAGCTCAGTCACGTCACAGTTTGCCACTGACACCCACCTGTTTTTGCCACCCATGCTGCCTGTGAAAGTGTCAGGCTTTGCAATTATCTTTTCATAATGCGCACAAGGCACTCACTCACCTGTTGACGACCATCATGATGAAGACGAACAGGTCGAACAGGGTGATCGATAACTTTTGACCGCCTCAACCTTATCAGTGATTAACTTATCACACGGCATATGATAGCATACATCACCTTGACTTGACGAGCATGAACAAAAATGTTACACATGATCACGTCAACGCTGCATATTGCATATACCAGGTCGACTACTCATTGACTCTTAATGACGACTCACACAAAAAAATTACCTGTGATCACACCAACGCTGCATATGTCGACAACTCATTGACTTTTGATGACGACTCGCACGAAATACCCGACAACTCATTGACTTTTAATGACGACTCGCACGAAATACCCGACAACTCATTGGCTTTTAATGACGACTTGCACAAATACCCAACAACTCATTGACTTTTAATGACGACTCGCACGAAATACCCGACAACTCATTGACTTTTAATGACGACTCGCACGAAATACCCGACAACTCATTGACTTTTAATGACGACTTGCACAAAATACCCACCTGTGATTACACCAATGCTGCCTGTGAGCGTTCCAGGCTGCGCAAATATCTTGTCCCCCGTGACGGCCATGAACATGCCTCCGGACGCAGCCAAATCACCGCAGCTCACCACCACTTTCTTGTTTGCATCTCGCAGCTTCATCAAGGCTGCATTTTGTACAAACAACAAGCAAAAACCATTACAAAAAGGGTAAAGACCTTAACAATGCCTCGCGGCTCACCACCACTTTCTTGCCTGCATCACGCAGCTTCATCAGGGCTGCATTT
>Ga0307968_1000404_pt1 | contig 29914 bp, 33 predicted proteins | sample OrgLakmetagen650_FD_201834 | JGI IMG/M metagenome (GOLD analysis project Ga0307968, IMG submission 201834) | Saline water microbial communities from Organic Lake, Antarctica - #650 | ecosystem: Environmental > Aquatic > Non-marine Saline and Alkaline > Saline | place: Antarctica: Organic Lake...
GTAAGGTTAGCATTTTCCAGTTGCGTCACAGCCCTTTTTTTACTTGGTTTGTTTTGAGGTTTACCTCGTTCTCATAGGTTGAGCAGCCATTCCAGGTTGAATGCCTTTGTAATCCAAACTAAACTATACTAAACTTAGACCTTCAGGAAGACAGTGCAGATTCGCAAGCTTACCTGGAAGCGCTTGGGGATGACGCCAAGCATGTAAATTGTGTCGAGCACCTGGGGGAGAGGCAGGCGATCGTGCGATTGTTAAGGTCAGAGAGGTCGTATCAGGGAGGGGCAAGGTAGACATAGGCAAAAGAATCCCTCAAAGCGGGCAGTAAGGTACTGGCTCTCAGCTTCGGCTCAGGTTCCTCACCTGGTCGTAGAGCGTGCCATCTGCGCCAACGAGGGCCACACCGGCATTCTTTTGTGTGCTCCAAGCGTCGGCCTGGACGGTTGCCGCGACGTGCTGCAGCTCTTCTGCGGTCGCTGCCCTCTTCCAAAACCTGCGCAGAAGTGCGGTTGGACAAAGAAAACGTTTAGTGGCCAAACGTGGGCAGTACCGAGAGGAGGGATACATGGTTCGGGGACTGTACACAGACTCAGGGTCATACCAGGCAAGGTGCAAGTGCAAAGGAGGGGGGACGAGACGGGAAACACTAGAATGTTTTATACGCCCGACGCACTCTCTCTGGAGTCCGCCGCCTGCAACACCTCCTCCTACCTCTCAATCACGGTCTTGATGTCTCTCTTGGGGCCGATGCGGGGGAACCCTGCCGCGCGCGCGGGAGGAGGAGAAGGTTGTGAGGTGACAGCTCAAGAAAAGCAGTGCATACGCTCTTGGATCGGCAAGCAAGGACTGCACAAACGGGAGAGCCAGCCCCAGGGGACGGGTATGCGACACACAATGGACTCATGCAGAGGGCCTGTCAGGACTACGACCGGCGGCAAGTGGGGACACCAAGCGTACCAATTGTGGATGTGTGCAGGGCAGACATGGCGACGGATGTGTGGTTGTAGGGTGACAGCGGAGGGAGATTGAAGAATTGATTAATAATGTCGAGCGTGCTGCGGTTGGAGTTGCGGTTGGAGTTGCGGTTGGGACCCCAAGAAAAAAGTCAACAACAACAAATTGAACCAGCTACAAAATGCCGAAAACGCTCGAATTTTGTCCCTGCCTGTTTGAACCAGCACAAGAATCCCAACTTTGACCCTGGTCCCGGTGGCTAAGCCCTCTGAGGTTCTATAGAGATTGGATAGAAAATCACGGGAGTCTGTGGGACCCTATATCCTTGGTCAAAGGTGAGTCAACGTGCATGCGCACACGCACATGAGCGCACACGCACACACACACACACACGCACACACACACACACACACACTCACACACACACATACACACACACATACACACACACAGCAACAACATACACACACACACACACACACACACACACCACAACATACAGACATCACAGAAAAACGTTAATAACACACACAAATAATCGCACACACAAAGCACACATGTGCTTGCGCGCACATGCGCGCGAACACACACACACACACACGCACACACACAGATACATACACACACGATATACACAAATTAGTGCTCACAATTAGGCAATCACGCGCCTACCACAAACACGCATTATTACACACACAAACACACACATGACACACATCCACATTTAGGTACAACATTTGACCGCATACAACACCACAGAACCAGTACAGCATGTGCGACTCGCACTTTAACCTTGTATGGATCATTGAAAGTACGTGCAAACTCTCACTCGATTCACAGGACTTCGCCAGTTATTGAGAGGATCCCTTTCAGAAGTCGATGAGCAGGCCGTACTGTTACCGGGAGCCGGAGGAGCAATGCGGCAACTGCAAAGTGCTGCAGGTAAAGTCATCCTTCTCATACAGCAAGCAGACCTTAGTTGAGCTGCGCATTTTGCTGACTTTAGGCTACATTTACCTGCAGCTTGTCAAAAAGCAGCTTGAGCACGAATCAGCAAAGGGCCATGACTACAGAGAAAAGCTGCGTGACACTCGTACTGAATTGACCAGCAAGGACCGCCAGCTAGAGGTGGCCCGTCGTATGCTAGCCAAAGTAAACGCAGAGAAATCAAACCTTGAGGTAATGGGTAGTACGCAGTTCGTTTATTTGTAGGCTGCCATGATTAGGTTTATGCGCAGTCATAGCCTTCATACATACGCTGGTGCATATTTTTGCAGTTGGCATTTCTCTAAGTAAATCAGAATGGAGCAAGCAGGCAGCGTTACTGCAGTTTCAAAAACCTCCTGAGCACATTGCTGACTCCATCCCGCACAGGATTTGCGTTACAATGATATAAAGCACACGCAGCAAACAAACTCAACACAAACTTGTAACGCCAACATCCAACTGCTCTCGACTTACCCGTCTTGTAGATTAACGCAGACAACGACCGTGCCGCTTTCCGCAAACTTGAGGCACGCTTGTCCATCGGTAAAGAGGGGCCAGACCTGCAGGCCAAGTGTGCCAAATACAAGCACAGGGTGAGGTGCAGCTTGCCACTGAACGGCATAGTTCCAGCAATTGCAACTTGTCGATTAAAGGCTAGCTGAAAATGCTTCAGCACATGACAGCATGGTCGGCTGCGTCATGGCTACGTCTGTTCATAAATTTATATACCAAATGACGCATAGCATCAAGCACGCCTGTAATCGCAGGTTTTTGAGCTGAAGCAAGGGCTAGAGGATGCCGAGGCAAGGCTGCTCATGGCCGAAGAAGCAAATCTGGTGCAATCACGAGAGGTATATTGTGCGATAGTTACCAAATCATAATCCAGGCCTACAGGTTCGGCAGGAAATTTCACATATACGACCAAAGCATCTACTCTGCGTCCGTGCTGCCCTTTATGTTGTGATGTAAACAAGAGCTGTACTGTGACAAAAAGTTTGATTGATCTGGATCTGAGCGGCTGAACTCTACCAGACTGGGCCCCCCCCTTGCTGATTAGGGCTAAAGGCCCTGCAGGGTTGTGCGGGGAGGGCAAACACATGTATTGTAGAAGTGTGGGAATACTTCTGGATTTTGGGGTGCGGGATGGATCCGCTAAGGTACGATATGTATCATATATAGGGTGGGTGGTTCAGGGATGGTAGTCAAAATTTTCTGTTTAAAACTGTGTATAAAGGTCAGGAAACCCCCCCCGCTCCCCAGCCCTAGCTGACCCTCCCCTCCCAGCCCCAGCTGAAAGGCTGACAGAGGAGCAGCTGTTGCAGACAGTGTGCACACCAGGTCTAGCACCCGAGGAGCCCGCAGCTATGGAGGGGGAAGGGTGGCAGACGCTCAACGGGGCTTGTTATATATAGAGCACAGGAACGTGAGCATGCAAGTTGAGCATGCAAGAACACAGGAACGTGAGCATGCAAGTTGTAAGCAGCCTTGGGGTCAACATAAATTTGCGGCCCTGAATTTAGGTCTCTGTCATCCCAAGCCTCCAAAAGTTCCTTTGCGAGGAGGTGGTTTATTTTCACTGAATATGCTCTAGGGGGTTGGCTGCTGCTTTTTGTAAATGTTTATTTTTCTTGGTTGTGAGTCCATGTACATATGTACATACAGTAACCGTTGTGACAAAATGTCACGCCGCAATAATGCAGTTTTTGGGGGGATAGGTCAGCTCACCCACCTCCAATATAAATAAATACATGAGAGGGTGCAGGTTGCAGGTTACTACGATTTGGGTTTTATAATGAGTCGGTCCATGAGTGGGAAAGAGCTCCTGTGGTGCGTGTCCAGACAGGGATGGCCAGCTTCTGCAAGGCACCTCTGAGTGGCTTGGTGCCTTTCTAGTCTCTTGGTGCAGCCTTGAGGGCGTTTTGCCCCTGCAGATTGGTGCGGCAAGCACTTAAATATTGAGAGGGGTGCAGATTGGTGCGGACAGGGTGAAAATAACTCTTTTTTGAGGGGTGCGAATGAGTACATGTCATTACGGTAATTAGAAAGATTGCGCTTGATTTCGTGACATTTTGGTGAAGTTTGGGGAAATTGTACAAATCCACCCCAGAATGGCCAAACTCGGCAAGTTCATGACCAATCCTTATAATTGTGAGAATTTAAACGCTCTGAGAAGATAAAATTGTACTGGGATAACGTCATGCTGGTGGCAAGACCAAATAATGGCCGGTTGCAGGTTTAAACAAAGGTTTGAAGTTCACCCACATCCACTCCATCCCCCTCCCCTACACACACACATACACCTTCTCAAGCCTATGCATAAGCGTAAGGCCATAGTAAGCCCTATATCACTCCTAAATTGGTGGTGTGGAGTAAAAATGAAGCGTCAGATTCCCAGCATGAGCGTGTGTGTGTTATCTGGTTGTAGAAAAGGGGTAAGGTAAGTCTTCTACTTGTGACTCGTTGGGGGTTTACCTCAAAGGGCTACTGTGAAGGACCTACCTGAGTGCATCATTTTACAAGGTCAACGATGTTGCACGCTGGGGCAGAACAGGTGCAATATTTATTGAGATGGAACAGCGTACAGGTGCATTCAAAAAGTTCCAAACTATGGTGCAGCCTGGCAGTTACTGAACTTACAAGGTTTACAAGGTTTACTGAACTCACTCGTCCAACTATTTGCACGCTGACACAGGTGCACGTGCTCAAAGGGGCTTTGGGATTGAGGAATGACACCCAGAACTATACCTTAGACAACCAGGCTCAGCTCCTGCACACAGTTGCTCAGGTATGAGCAATTTGTAAACGCTTCTCTTGCCCAGGCGTTATGCCTCTCATAGGACCCGATTTTACCCATGCATTCAAGTCTTGATCTCACTCTTACCCTGTTGTGCGTTGGAAATTGAGGCATGTGTACCTGCACATCTGCTCGTTTGCAACTGGAGCCACTGAGAGCGTCAGAAGGCAGTCCAATTGACGACTTGTGCACTGTGTTCCAAGTGTAAAGGCTGCGCCAAGGCCTAAGCTTGTTTTCCTCACCATCTCGTAGTGTCAGGAGGAGAGTGCCTCGTTAGCCCTGGCCTTGGCAGGCAAAGAGCGCATGGTGGCAGAGCTGAGCCATGCTCTACGTGAATCCAAAGGTGTGCGTTGGCTTGTGTCCTCAGTTGAACCAGTGCTTCAGTCCTGTAACGACAAGAATACTCTAACCTTCAGCAAACATATATTCGGGTGCATTAGCCATTACAATGCAAAAGCCAAGAGTAGCTATATCCATACACCTTATATGACTGTTCAAACACAACTTCCCTGCCAAGTCATCCGTTCAGACACCCACCACTCTTGTAGGTGCTTTCAAGATGCATGCAAAGGGCAGTCAAGCCTCCCCTGCCTTACGTAAATACGGGCATTGTCACTTTTCCAGGTTCTCTGTTCTACTTGTAGGTGAAGTCGAGCGCCTGCTGTGCGTGCGCGTAGACATGGAGGCGCGTGTGGAAGAGCTGAAACGCAATGCAAATGATGCGGTTGCCTTGGCTGAGGAAAATCAGATGGAGGCAGAGGGAGCAAAAGCACAGGCTAAAAGTGCGCGCACGGCTGAAGAAGAGGTGGGTGTGCGAGCCGACATCTCATGCACTCACCCCTTGTAGCCTTGACCTATCAACAGAAATGGTGCAACGATAGCATTTAGAGGGGCATCACCTTGGTGTCCTTGTTTCGAGTAGCAGGCAATCTCAGCACACATTATGTTCGTGGTGAGCAATTGAGTGCTCATCTTGCGAAGTAGTGTGCAGTTAGGCATCCCTCGTCATATGTCCCTTGTGTCCAGGCCCTTGCTTACCGTGCTCGGACAGAAGCCCTGCTGCACAACGCGGAGTCCAGCATGGCAGCCTTGCAAGATCGCAACCGATCACTGTCAGAGAAAATGCAGAGCATGGAGCGCACCAGCAAACTTTCGGTGAGCTGCTGCTGTAGAAGCATCAACATGTCCGACTCGTCAAACTACTACAGGAAAAGTCGCTGGCATTAATCAATTAATGAAAGGCCTTTAGAGACACAGTAAAGGTTTGTTCGGGGGAGTTGCAGGCACAAAGAGTTTGTGGAAAGGCCTGAATACAAGTATTGGGCTCATACCAGCAGGTATCATGCGCAGGTCATTGCTTAGTCATGTCCGCATTTCTGTCTTAGCATACTTGCCAATGTGCATGTATGCAGGCTGAGGCCTTACGAACAGAGGTGGCTTTTGCTGTTGAGCGAGCAGAGGCAGCTACTGCTCAGGCTCGTGCAGATGCAGCGATGGGAGAGGCAATACTGCAGGAGCGGCTTGTGCAGTGTCAGCAAGACTTGGAGCAGGCCAAGGTAAGACACTATCGTCGAATTGAGATGATGAATTGAAATTTTTCATGTTGAAATTTGTAATGCAGGGGCTCGCAAAGTGCTCATTATGAGTGGCTGCATGCAATTTCAAATTGAGGACCTGCTGATCAGATCGTGCATTTGGTGAAACCTCACAAAAATGCGACTGTAAGAGGTCAGAGTTCAATTGCTGTCTTACCGCTGTACACTGGAAGTGGTAGTAAATACATCAAACCGCTCGTGCAGATCAGCTGCCACCTTCTAAAGTGTACTGTGTATACTGTGTATGTTGCTCGTGTAGGCCGACGTTGTAGAGGCATCACGAGCTAGGGGTGCAGAGGCATCAACTGCTGCAGGACAAGAGGCCTCGTTGCGGGATGAGGTCCAGGCACTTAAGCACACAGGTAAGCTTGCAAGCTAGTTCAAATGGCATTATGCTTGGATTACAACAAACATGCTGCACAAGCTTGCCAAGAACAATGCAGCACAACAGCTTGTCGCTTTACATGTAAATGCACTCACAGACAGGCACATTCACAAACAATCACATCTCATTTTAAATAGGTCGGCACCACATGGACGAGGCTGAGCGATTGACAGAGCACATGGAGCAGCTTGCAGAGTCAAACAGACGGCTGAAGGTGTGCTGAGGATGGGGAGGGGGGGGAGAGAGAGAGAGAGAGAGAGAGAGAGAGAGAGAGAGAGAGAGAGAGAGAGATAGAGAGAGAGTGTATGAGAGAGAGTGTATGTTCTGGGCATGAACTGATTGCTAGTCTTGGACCACAATGATGCAGACAACGTAGCAGGTAGCCTGAAAGGTTTACCCTAGTTTAATATACCTGGTACATATTGCAATTTACCCTCCCGGAAGGAACGGACTGCCATACGTTGTTTGTTGCTTACAATTGAAAAATAGGAATATTGGGTTGATTGCGCAAGTAATATCATCAGGCATACTTGAAAAGCCTCCACTTACCGTGTTAATCAGAAGCTTCAAATTTTCCCTGGCCTGCTTTTCTTCCTATTACAGATGGATCTGGATGTGGCAAGGGAAGCGGCCTCAGACACTGGTGCCCACAGCAGGGAGTTGGCTGCTTCCTTAGAGGCTGAGCGAACGTGAGTCTATAGCAAAACGTCTGCTGGTGCATCAAACAGGATGGGCCACTCATATTAACTGCTGCCCCTGACACACTCAACAAAACTAGTTATCTGTGAACAGTACCTGTTTGATTGGTGTGGTAAGATTCTCTGCAAGTTGCTTTCAGTAGGAAGCTTGCTGCATAACCTTGGAGCTGAGCACATGTACTGCTCCGTGTGCTAACCTTCTCCCACTGGTGCAGGGCACAAGCTGAGCTGTCAAGGCATGTGTCTGCGATGGAGGCCCGGCTGAGGGATTCCCTAGGAGTAGGGTCAGCAAGGGAGGGTGCTTTACAGGAGGAGGTGAGTTTGGTGTCAAGGAGAAGTATGCTGAAAGGCTTGTCACTTCATCAATTGCTCCTTTTACTACCTGCAGCTCCGACCATTGCACAGGCAGGAGCCATTGGATTTGAACTTTACTAGTATCAGCTTACACGACCAATTGCTCTGGCCATCCCAGGTGCATGCGCTCCGGAGTGAGTTGCTTGCCTCGTCAAACATGGTGGACCGGTTGCAAGCAGAGCTGCAACTGACACGCGCACAGGTGTGTGTGTGTGTGCTTATAACTTGTCCTCGACGCATTTTTGGCTCCTGACCTATTTTCTACTTTGCTCGCTGAAAGCTCAAAAACATCATGGATCATGGAGCACGGACAATTAAATAATAAGTCCGGGGCTGTGTTAATTAACTTTTGACAAAAATATGATGACCAGGCACATCGTGTTGTGAATGTGCAGGGCTCTCAAGCTGCTTCCAAATATGAGCACGTTGATGCTCATGTGGAGGAGCTGCATTCCACGATCCAGTCTCTCACTCAATCAAAGGTCAGTTTAGTGAGCGTAGCAGAAAGGCTCTTCCTGAACAGCTCCTCATTTAGATGCTTGATTGCTAAGATATCTGCTATGCACCCTGATTGCACATGATTCCGGTTGGCCAGAAACAGACCTGTGCGTATTTACCTTGCATGTACGGTGGCTATTACCAGGGAGTTTTTATGTAGGTCGTGTGCGATGTGTGTATACGGTTTTGAGCAACCCTATACACTTATGTGTGCAGTAGACATGTATCGACTCATTTGTCCCTTTCAGCCCAAAAGTTGTTTTATCACACCCATTTCGCTTACCACGTGCCAATAATACTCTGCCCTGATGTGAGCACTAAAGATGTGCAGACTTTTCCTCACACTGGCTATTCCGTCGGCTCATATCCTCTTGCTTACCACGTCCATCCAGGCTCGCATGCAGAGCAGCATGCTTGAGCAGCTTTCCTCTTTCCGCTCCCAGCTTGAGATAGTTGCAGAGGAAAACAAGCAACTGAGGCACGAGTTGACCATGCTGAACCAGGCAGCTGCATCAAGGGTGGGTGTGGGCGTTAATTGGAGGCCTTGTGTAGCGAGCAAATTTGCAGCACACCTAGGGAAATTCGGAACTTGGACGTGCATGAAATTGCACAGAGGCATGAGGCAATGAAAACAGACTTATATTTGGCTGGCTAACAGGTGCACATAAACGTTCACACAAACACAAATTAAGTACGGACAGGCAGGCAGACATGCATGCATACAGCAACATTGCCTCTGCTACTTCCCACAGGTACAAGAGCGATCAGAAGCCATGCTGCAGCGCCAGCGCAAGGCCCTGGAAGATGACGACCACTATGGCAGATCTGACCCACCCGTCTTACGTACCAGCAGCAGCCCGTCACGCCACACCACCTCACACTACCAGCAGCCGGTCCTAAACACCATCAGCAGCCCATCACGTCATAATGCTACACACTACCAGCAGCCAGTCCTGACTAGTAGCCCAGGTATGACTCTGGATACAGGAAGAAGGATATGAACTATCAAGTGCCCGGTTCTGCACTTGTGCAGGCTTATATGCACACACACACATTCACACACACACACACATGAGCAGAATGCACGTATTGAAAGACACACAAAGCGCAAGATGAATGAACACACACAGACAAACACGCATGCAGGGCGGCAAGATCAGAGCGCTCACCAAGGACTCGCGCTTAAATTCAGGAGGGTGCCGAAAGCCAAAAAAGACAAGGACAGCAGTAGCAGGTGTGGAATCACGTATGTATCTGCTTTCTCAACCACTTGTCTCCTAGGAATTTTATGATGTGTGCTATGTTTTGATGTCTGTGATTTAACTGTTACTTGTGCAGTGAGGATGACACCAACAAGGCGAGAAAAAGGGATGCGGTCCAGCGATCCACGTTGCTTGACCGTGCCCGTGCTGCGAGCAAGGCACGTGGCTATGAGGACACAGATGAAAGCGAGGATGACGTGAAGAGCAGGCCCAGGAGGGCTTTCCATGCTGCAGGCATCTCTAAATGCGGCTGCCCCCATTGCAAAACAGGGGCAAAGGGAGACAAGGACGGGTGTGCTTTTCGGGGCAGGCAGGTCGGAGGGTTTGGGAGCAGTGCGAGGCGCACGCTGTTGCAGGTGCCGTTGACAGGCAAATGAAGGAAGAAACGCTCAGGCAGTGAAAAACACTCCCAGTACTAGTGATAGCAGTCTCACTCACCAATATTATGTTGTTGTGTCGAGTACAATGGGTCTCTTCCTTGGTTGGAATGCACACTTGCTTGTAAAGGAAAGCAAAATAATGCAATGAGAACAATTGCTTGTTTGAAGTGAGCCAGTTAAAGGATGCAAAGTGGTGAGAGAGTAGCAAATGACGATTGGGTTCTGAAAATGAGTACACAGCTCAAAACCGTACTGCATTAAATTAAAGGACGTTTTTCCTGGGGACGCCCTGTGCGGTGTGTGCTGGTTCATTTCAGCAGCATTTGTCAGAGCTCGTCAAGTGCTTTTGACCTGAAGGGCATTTGCAGACGAATCATGTTGACTGTTAAATCTCCCTATTCTGAACAAGCCGGTGACAATGCCTCTAAGAAAAGAAAAAGAATAAACTACGCAGGCAGTGAAAGCCACCCCCCACATTATTACTAATTAAGGAAAAGGAGTCACCGAGTACCGTAAAGCTCCTCCACCGCGAAAGGAGAGGAAAAATCAACGGGGATCAAGAGGGTTGCAGGCTTGTCTAATTTCAATTTGATGTACATCGCGATTAGACGTATATCACTTTATTGGATATCATCGGCATCACACAGGTCACAGGTGGGGGAGTTACTTTGGTTCCATGTCGCTGTCTCATAACGTAATGTACAGCTTTCGACGCCAGCATTCCGAATATCTGGAGGTTCTTATTCAGTTTGACATGTAGCGTCAAAGTGTTAGGAGGACTGCACCCTCCTGTGCTCAGGAATGAATAAAGATGCAATATGGGAGTGGCCTGCTGCATTCGTATTTTCTTTTATGCTTTATCAAGAACGCAGTTAGTATAAACACAACCGGCATGGACTAATGGCATGTGGATTAACAGATTAACGGAATGGAATGGCGTTGACCACTGTTTGAAACGCCCTTCAATCTTAAGCAAATCTGAGCTACAGGGCTCTAGCCAGGGCCTGGAACTTATGCCAAATGAAGCCCCTGGCTTAACTTTGACCACCCAAAAATCCACTCTTCCGACTTCCTGCAGCCTGATTAATGATTTTTTCATTGCTATGCTGCTCGGAGAGAAGGCAGCGAGAAGGGTGTGAGCAACAGTGGCGGAAGTCAAGCTGCATTTTTAATGTGCATGGGTTGATGCTTGGATTATTGGTGTTCATTAATCCGCCCCTGGATAATTGCCTATTAATCTATTGATCCAAAATTGTTGTGCCATAAGAAAGGATGTTAATTTACGCTTTTTCAATTTTCCTGCGAGTTTATTACTTTGCGGCGTATCACTTTCAGCTTCTCATCTTGCCAACCTGACTGTTTGGTGTTCAACTCAACAGGCCAAATGAGCACCGATTCAGCTGATAACGGGAAAGCATGTGACATGACACTGTATTGGACCCCAGGACTTAGTCCTAGGCTTATGGATTGCTAGAGAAACTGAGAGCCTTATAGCTTAGAAATTGTGACCTTTCTCCAAAACCTTTAACAGCTAAATCGAGTAAGAACCTCATGCCAAGAAGGATGGTGCTTTCCAATTGTTGAACAGTGCCCTGGTTGGAAAATGTCCTTTGAGCTTCTTGATATAAAATTGATACAGATGGAAAGAAGACCTATTTTAAGACATACTGGGCCTTCCCGTCTCGAATGGCGATGGGCGATGACCTAACTCACACAGCAGGTGCGGTTACTGGATACTGCACCTCAGCTCTTAATTCAAAACGCATAGCTAAGAATTAGTAATTTTTACTGATTCAGATGACACTCTTAAAAGTGGGGGTTGACCCGAACACCCCTGCCCGTCAGGAACGTTCAGCACTAAGGCATTTCAGGCCAAAAACAGGTAAAAATGAACTTTATGGATTTCCCTGAAACTTTCTAATTTGGGTAATAAGCAGGGTGCGCGTTTTAAAAACATCTGCAAGGTGAATTTTTTGAAATTTAGCTGTCTTGAGATGGTGTATGCTTGGCTGCCCTGTCCTGGGTACCTAAACGGCCAAAAAATTGACATCTTGAAAATTGCCGAGTATCATGGGTATTTCAAGAACACCTGTAAGCTCAGATTTGTGAATTTATGCCTCCTTAAGATGATGCATGCTTTGCTGCCCTGTCCGTCTCAGGCTGTGAGCTCGATTCGTATGCACTTACAAGTAGTATAATCAACCAGTAAGACTGTCAAAACAATTTAACACACACAAGAGAAGTGTAGATCCAGTTAGTCCATCAGAAAGTTCACCATGTAAAAAAAATTGATCTAAGCTGCTCCTTCCCACCAGTCATGGGCAAAACAAAAGAAGTTTCCTCCAGTGCAAACGCCCTAGCACTGTGACACCCATATGCACAGTCAGCTCCACTGCATAATTAACAGCCTTCAATGATGAATCAATACTATGAATACAATGACTCAACGTGTAAAAGGAAAGTGTGGAAATTTAATGTTTAGGAAGAATGACTGTTTAGGCATATATTGGAAATTGTCCTTCAAAATAAGTATTCTTGTCTGCCAAAGCCCTTAAAGGGAACTGCTCATCAAGTGGGGTATCAGAACTTCACACCCCAAATCTACGGATCAGGCAATTAATGGTAAATTAATAAGCTGGAAAGGGGATACATCACCCATACATCCAGCTCCACAAAAACATCACACCCAACGTGCATTAACGGCCCCTTTCACACTGTCAACACTGCACAGCTCTTGCAATGCACTGCATCGCTCTATGGTATACCCTACAATTTCCTTGTGAAGCGGAATCGCAGCATAATTAGGGCTTCTGCCTGAGAATGGAGCAGCTGCAAGAAAAATCGTACTGAGCATGGATACCATCTGCCTGCACCACACTTCATCAAATGGCACATACAAAATTTGCACTCTTGTACATCCCAACGAGCTAGCAGACAGTGCGAAACACTTGTAGCTAGCATTTGCACTTGGCATTGCACAAAATGCTTCACGCTCACTCCCTGAGGTGCTCTTTTAAAAGGGAGCCGCACCCAGCCTCTACCATCATCTTTCTCTACAAATGGGCAGACACACTTCACTTCAAGGAGCATCTCAGAACCACCTCCTACCGACTTTGCATCTGGCGAGGCAGCGATGGCATATTGAGCAGAAGGCACGCCAAACACAAAGCCTTGCAAAAATGTGTGTGTGCGTGCGTGTGTGTACATGTGCATTACCTGTTTATAACGCCGGAATCTGTGGCTTGCAGCAGTGAGGTCCTCTTGGGAAATTTGAACGGGAGCAGGCTCAATGCCATCAACTGGAGGCAAAGGCCACTTGCTGATGACGTGTCGCACGGAGAGGGCACTACCCGTTGGAGAACGGCAGAGAGACTCAGAGTTGATTGCAAAGTCTCAGCCCCGTAGAGCCGTCCTCCACTACAAGCACAGGGCGCAACAGGCCTGCACCAGCCACCTTACTTGCTTTGCACTTCCTTTGCATGCATGACGCAGGATCTTGAGAATGCAGGTATGCATTGAGCACCAGCATTGGGCACATGCGCAGCTCATGCATTTGCACACGCAAGGCTAGCTGGATGGGGTGAGCAGGGAACCAGTTCCAGGAGAGCACACAACTCTGCTTAGGGCAGAATTGCCAGGTCGTATAGGCATACGAGACCATGCCATATTTGGGAATAATTCTGTGAAGGGCAAGGAAGCCCTTGCTCATCGCAGACATTTGGCTGTCACGACGAGGCTCTGGTATCGTACCAGCTTAAGCATGGATTGCAAGTATGGGCTATGATGGATTGCAAGTATGGGCTATAGTAATATGGAAGTATTGACCTAGGGTCCCAAGCGCACCGCCACTATTTTTTCCTAGATCTGTGTACGTACACAGGCCTTGTATACAAGGCCACAGCTCGACTCTTTATGGAAACGGTATATGCCAGAAACCAACCATTTAAGGTCAAGTCAGGTGAAGAGGGAAGAAAAAGAAAAACTCCACTGTTCAAAGAAATGCCTTCTCTTTTAAAGGCAATTTCCACCCCTCAACTCCAGCAATGTGATCTCCCTCCTCCCTGCTCCCAATGGTTTGCTACAATATATACTTCTATGACCGTACTGGGTGCATCCATTACCAAGAGTGGCTGCGCCCAAAGCCCGTAAAGCAGGGCGCAGGCACGCTGGAGGACGATCAAAAGCAGATGTTTGGCTTGTGCTGGACGCTCTCCAACTTCTGTGCTGCCATAGATCCAAAGGGGTGGGTGAGGGAGGGTGTGTGGGGAGAGTGAGGAGAGCAACTGCTTAGCTCGATTTCACACTCTGCACCCGCAGGACCGACAAGCCCCAGCTCGGCGCTCCCCGGCGGATTGGCCAGGGCAGCCAATTCCGCAGCTTCAAGACGAATAATTATAAACTGCACTTCCTCGAAACACCATCTGGCTACAAGGTGAGGGGCATTTACAAAATACACGCACACAAGCACGCGCACACACACACACACACATATACACAAACACTCACTCACATAAAAACTCACACACACGCTCACATAAACACACGTGCACGCACACACACATACACACGTATACACATACATACACACGTACACGCACGCACACATACACGCACGTACACACACACACACACATACACACACATACACACACGCACACACACATACACGCATGCACACATACATACACATACATACACGCACGCACACACACACACACACACACACAGACACACACACACTCACACACACACACACACACAAACACACACACACACACACACACACACACACACACACACACACACACATACACACACTCACTCACACACACACACACACACACACACACACACACACACACACACACACACACACACACACATAAACGCACGCGCACGCACACATGCACACGCATGCTCATGAAAGCACACATGTGCGCTCTGAAAGAGGGCAAGTGCTAGTGGCTGAAACAGGGTGTGAAACAAGTAATACGCTCGTTAAGGCTCTGCATGTTTGTAGCACGATAAACATATGTTTTGTTCAGCAGCTTATTTATTCCACGCTGTGTTGTGTGTGTGTGTGTGTGTGTGTGTGTGTTTGTGTGTGTGTGTGTGTTTGTGATGCTTACACTTCCTGACCTTACTATGCAGGTGGTACTCAGTACTAGCCAAGATGTAGGATCTTTACAAGAAACCCTGGCTGCTATTTATGAGCAGCTTTTGGTGGCAAGGTGTATACGCAACCCAATGTACAAGGGCCCAGGGCAACCAATTCCAAAGTGAGCCCTTTGGCAATGTCATTGATCAGTGTAAAAGGTTAGAAGCTCATAGATGCACGAGCTTGCTTATGACTCTGAAGCATCAGAACAGGACTGCTGTTTGTCTTTAAATTGCTGGCGTCATATAGCCTCTTGATAAATGGCCAGGGAAGCAGGCTCTAGAAATGCTTCTGCATTGTCAGTCTACGGTGCCTTACTTGAACATAACAAAAATTACGCAGGCTTCCCCACACCTAACGCCGCTTCATCGTGTGCGTCACTTCTTCTGGCAGTTGCCTCGCTGCATTTTACATTCCAGCTTGCCTGCAATCCCCTAGGGTAGGACTTTATTTTGCCATTGTCATCATCATGTAAATTTTAAGTGACGTCCACTTTGCTGCTACCCACCCCTCTTTGCAGTCCTGAAAGCTTCAATGCTGCGCTGACACAATTATTAAGGGTAAGGGGTGTGCTACCGACATCTCAATGATGAGTAGGGTAGGAAAGCATACTGGTAGTCTGATACAACACCCAGAATGACCAAGGGAAGATGACTTGCTTTACATGCCACTTGCCCAGTTACCACCCATCGTCGCTGCTATCATTCGCCACCACACCTACCACCAAAATAAACACTTTGACTGACTGACTGTTTGACTTCTTTTTTGGCACAACCTTGGCTTGGTCCTGCAATAGTGTGGCAAACTAAATACGTGTTGCACATTAGGGTTGGGAAATTTGTTGTTCAGGAAGTTTCGGGCAACAAAGGGTGATCCTCCCTGTCTTGACTAATTGTTACTGTTTCGATCTAAAAAACTGTCTGTGCTGAGTAGGGTTAAACCTAGTCATTTATTCGTAACAATAAATTATTTCAAGGTTTTCCGTCTGTTGAACTTATTACTAGATTGCTCCCTTTTTTGGCTGTTCAGCTTTAAGTTAAGGAGGTTTCTGAGTCATCAGTTTGTAAGAGCATTGCTTGCGAGCTGATGCGGTAGAGCTTTTCTCTATTATAAAGCATTTACAAAGAGAGGGCCACTGGTCTCGCTCTTGCTCAGGCAGTGCGTGCAGAGTTGAACATAAGAACCAAATTAAAAACTGGTCTGAGCCAGCAGAACCTTTTTCAGACTTCTTTAAGAAATAGGTGACCATTCTAGCTACAAGGTGGAGCTAGAATGGTCGAAGCCAGCGCAAACATGTTACAGGTAGGTGAAAATTTCAACACAAGTGTGTTGGGCAATGACTCCTAAAAGTAAAAGTCAACGTTGGAGCACCAGCGTGCATTAGGGAAAGACTCTCACCTAATATTCACACTAAAAATAAAAAAGAGAAACAAGAGCGAGTAATGAGGATCTGGCGGGTTGTCAGCCATGCGATCCGGGCTGCGCCCAGCCCTCCTGAAGCCAGCCGCTCTAACAGTAACCCCCCCATCAGATCCCCTATTATTAATTATCGCTGTTGTTGTTGAATTGTATTTTGTCTTGTTTATATGATCTTGTTTAAGCTTTTTATTGCATGGCAGTGTAGTGCAGTGGCTAGTTGGTGCACTTTATGCAGAAAGATGCCCAAGTTTAGTAGAGGAGTTATGGTGTACTGATTGTAGATTGTGCCCCCGACTCCAAGGAGTATAATGGTTACAATGGCTACAATGGGGGGTGACCTTCAGCCAGGTTGTTTGGCTGATCGGCTGCTGACTGGGGGTCTCGGCCAGCCAAACATAATTCCAAATGCTTAGAAATAAAGTGTATATTGTTCTGCTGAGAAAGGAAATCATGAACAAGTTGGTTGTTGACCTGTTGCAGCAAAAAGGGTTGGGCTGCTGAAAGAAAGTCCTCAACAAATGGTGTAAACTGAAAGGAAAAAAGTTTCCTCAGCTCACAAACTCGATGGTCTTGGCAAAATAAAAGAGCATGCACCTCGTTCTGAACATGTTCATCTTCACCAGGACATTGGTCACACCATACGCAAGAACCATCTTCAAGCCACGCTGCTGCCTCAACTTTCAAAGTATGCGCACGCAAGCGGAATCTACGTATATTGCGCATAACATGTTTGGACAGATTAAGATGGAGATACCGTGGTACATTAATCGGCATACGCTCATTTCTAGAAAAAGGGATGGCAAACCAAGAATGATGGGTGGCCAGTTTGTTTTTGTGCGTGTTGGGATCCACCAACTCATCGTCTCTCCAAACACCTCTCATCCAATGCTTCAAATCTGCAGTTAACTCTTGCATGGTAATAGCATGCCCTGTTTGAACAGCTCGTACATACAACTCACACCCACGCAGTCCCTAAAAAGCGCTCAGCAATTGAGCTGTCCAGCAGGCACTTGAACGAGGCTGTAAATTGAGATCAGCCTGGACTACCCTCCGCAAAGTGTTACTATTGGTATTACTAATATATACTAATATATTGAAAAGATTGACGGCTGACCGAAACCAGTATAATTATAACGGTTCATGTCCACATTCTTGGAGTACAGCCCAATTAGTGGTAGACTGCTTCACACCTAATGTGCCCTTCAGAAAATGCAAATGAAGCGTAGACAGCGGGCTAGAGAACTCCCTGCCTGCCTGCAAGAAACCCGTACCCCATACTTGACTACCATACATGCCAGCAGGAATAACATACGTCTTAGCGAGCCACAAAGAAGTGTGTGGCCTGTCTGCCAAAGCGTGTTCACGCACGAATCTACGTATCCTATAGGCAGAGACAAGAAAAGGACGGGCCGCGTGTTCAGCAGACTTAGCCATGTTCAAGGTCCTGTAGAAAACCATGCCCAAATACCTAAAAGAATCTTTGTGATAAAGGGTGGCACCGCCAACATTATAAAAAGGAAATTGTTCACCTGCGGAGTTGAAGTGCACAACTTCGGACTTGGAAGTGTTGACAATTAGATGTTTATTCCTGGCATACACAGCCAACCGACTCAGCATGGTTTGCATATCACGGGGCTCATTACTCAGCAAAGTCAGATCATCTGCATACAACATGTGTGAAACGCACGTGCACACCCGCGGTTCCGGTGATAGCCCCTGATACACCCTCAGCAATGTCGTCAATATCGTTAATATAAAGGGAAAAAAGCAGAGGAGACAGGGGGCAACCTTGTTTAACCCCACGAGTTGGATGCACACGAGCAGTCTTATCACCATCCTTCAAGACATACTCATCACGGTTGTACATGTCTTGAGTCACAGACAACAAAGGCGCAGGCATGCGAGTACGCCTAAGTTGTTTCCATAGTGCATCCCTTGGAATGGTGTCATAGGCTTGTTTAAAATCAATGAAAGCAGCGTGCAACCTAGGCGACCCATTGGGTTTAATTGTTCGTGCAGCATGCATGTTGTAAGTGCCGAAGAATGAACATGGGTTGCAAAGTGTTACGACCTGGGTAAAAACCATATTGGGTGTCAGGGATCTGACCAGTTGCCACACACCACTCAGTAAGCAACGAGCGAATAACATTGGCATACATACGGTACATAGTGCCACTGACAGCCAACATGCGGTAATTGTTGGGGTCCAAAAGGGGGCCTTTCTTATACAGAGGGCTAAGCTTTGCTTGCTTCCAGCACGCAGGGATGCAGGCCTTGTCATACAGCAGATTTAACAACTGAGCAATGTAAGGCGCTTAGACGTTAACACGCTCACTACCACGCCCGTCAGGCTTTGGCCGAACCACTACAGCATTCTTAATAAAGGAAGCAGCCACGCAATCAAATCCTGGGGAAGCACGTCTGTTCATCTTTCCTACTATTTGCTCAGCCACCAAGGCAAGCATGGTATCGCTACTAGGGGGATCAATAGTGTCAGGAGCAGGCATGCAATCATTCTGAACACCTTTTTGTAGCAGAATTTCTGGGGGGGGGTTACGTCCAAGCGGCACCACCATGTCTCTAGCTGATAAGCCACTCCCCACCCCCAGACCTCGCGGTCGCACACCTCTTGCTGCTGATGGATGGAAATGCCGATTAAGATAAGCATTTTAGGCTGGTTGCGTCAGTGGCGTTGGCTGCGTGCATTTAGGCTGACGTAGCATAGCGTGTAGTCAGGGTTTTTGTTGAATAACTTGTCCAGAAAGGCAGCCTTCTGGTACTTAGTATACGCACGCTTAGCTCGTCTCGTTTGCTCAAGGTACTCTGTTTTAGCAAACTTGCACGCATTTACAGCCTGACCATCCTGCACCGCTGTCCTAAACAAACGTCGCTTCTCTTTGCAATGGGCGTCAAACCAAGGCGGGTCGCACACTCTATTTTTACCACACAAAGGAGCACAGGCACAGCTATTTAAAGACACCATCCATCCCTACAAGGTTAAAGCTCATGGTGGCATTCCAGGATAAAATAATGAGTGCGCTGATGCACTAGCAAAGTGCTCTGCGGAAAATCAAAGTGGCCACGATATCCGCATCTACACCGACACCCATCCCCATTCATCCGTACTCTGGCTAGCAAGGGTGGAAAACCCTCCCCCAGCTTGCCTACCTGAATCTCTTAACACCTGCCAACCAGGGCCTCCAGCAGAAAGGCTCTCTATTTTCTCATATCTCAATGCTGTAAAAACACACATGCATGTCCAACAAAAACAAGGTCTTCAATCAAAAAAGGTTTCAAACCATCAGTCCACAAAGTGCTACACAAAATACCAAGAACTGATCAAGGAAGGCATTGTCGGAAAAGACATAAGTAACTCCAAAATATTTGTTGGAAAAGTGCAAGCGTAACCTCTGGAGAAAAGGAAATGGCATGCTCTGCCGCACAGATTGATATACAACCAAAAGCGTGCCACTCAATATAGAAGGCCCACCAATCTGCCCCTTTTGCCAGAAGCTAGACGGTACCTACCACATGCTGTCAGGCTGCAGTCATCTCATTATCAATAAAACGATAAGTAACAAGCACAACACTGCTGGACGTATGAATTCAAAAGGGATCCAACAAGGAACACAGGGTGCATGCCTGCTAGCACAAGCAGACGTAGGCAGTCGTGAAAAGATGGTACAACAAGGCATTATACCAGTTTGGAATCATTCCTATCTGTGTCTCCTCGAAAAAGGAGACACAGATAGGAATGATTCCAACCTGGCTCAGCTCTTACCATACAATCTCAATGCACAACAGCAGCGGAAATTTAGCAAGCCAGATGCAATCATAGTTACTCCGACCCAGCAACCACGCCCCAAACGATACCCAAGAAACACGTATCAAACTAGGTGGCCAATGCAAGAAGAGTTGCCCGTAATTATCTGGCAGATGGCGCTGCCAATCCATACCCCCTCCCCTGGGTATGAAACTAAGAGACATACAACCAAACGCGATTTACATTAAATCGAAATACCGTGTAGATACTTTCCCTACTTAACAAGCAGAAAAGGCACAAGAACAACATAAGCTGCCAACGCCTCGCTTATCAGACACTGCAAAAACCTTCAAACCATCTTGCAAGTAAGGAGCAACAGGCACCATCTACAGCAGCCACGCAAGAAACCCACTCCACAGCCTCAGAGTTACTGCTACAGCACTCATGAAAAATAAGCCTACATGCAATCAGACTCGCAGCAAAATTCATCTAAATGACAAGACATTGAATACAACCCCCATATATATTCGAGCGGTACTCCTGGTGGTGTGCAGGCCTCTGCCTCCCAATCACCTGATCCCCACTGAAAAACTTCTCTTATTTTCATTCTCCAGGTAGGATGTTGCGTGTCTCTGCATCCATTGGATGGTGCAGAACACAACAGCATCCATGCTAACATGCCGGTAGTGATGATGCTATCTGCGCTCTTTCTCTGTTCTTTTCTTTACACTGCAACTGCAACCCGACACCAACTTCCTGTCCGCCTGCAAGATATATTTGCTTGAAGCGGCTGAACTCAGTTGACCATCATTCAAGAATTACGAACGATAGACTGGAAGGTAGTTAAAGCCGGGTCAACATCTATGTTATTAAAAACAAGGCCAGCTTATTTGACCTAATTACACTTCCCTTAATGCTCTTGACGGACGCACGTTTTCTCTAAAATACTCTTTATTATTATGGTCGCACATAAGACAAGCGCTGAAAACATGAAAACAAGGAGAAGCTGCCACAGTAATTGCTCCTTGATGTTGGCTCTTCTGTGCAGATTTAAACAGTTTTAATGTTAACAACAAACCCAATCTCTATTTCTGTCTACTGCTTTCTTGTCAAATCCATCTACTCTTAACTTGATCAGCATCATTTTGTACACTGGCAGCTTTAGAAGCTTTAAAAGCTGCGGCTTGTTGCTCATCTCTGCTGCCTTTCCTTTGGCTATTGCTGATGCGATTCCTTCCACCACCACCAGCTGCATTAACAGACCGAGACAGACCGATGTTGCAGGGAGAAGCGGCTGCTGGGCCGGGAGATGAGAAGCACCCATGACTTTGTATTCTTCGGACCTCAGGGCTGAACAACGGAGCATGAATGGTGGCACTTTCAGGGCTCGGTTCGCTTGAAACAGCTGTTTGTCCAGGTGTTGGCAAAACGGTGGTTGCTGCTGTTGTGCTAATTCGTCGTCGACGGGCTGCCAGAGTGGCAGATGTCACGCGAGTATCGGTCACCCGTGCAGGTGGTGGAGTGGTAGACGCTGTACAAGCAAGGACACATAAGGATTTATGCTTGTTTGTATCAGTGTTGAGACTTGGTGTCAGAGAGTCTTGCAGCCTGTGTCACTTGCAGAAGTACGGTTAACGTTGGGGAAAAATCTGCTCTTTCCCGGCACAGTCACATCTATACATACAGTTTAGCTTGTGCAATTGTGATTGTTTTGGTGTGCCGTCATTCCCAAACCAGCCGCCAAACAAAAGCAGATACAACAGAGGGTTACGGCAAGATGCCTTCACTCCAGCCTGCACCTTACGCTGCATCAGGGCGAAACAATGAAGAGCACCACATGCAATATACCTTGGTCCAGTGAGCTATCCACAATGAACATCACGCCCCCGCTGTTCGCATTGGCTTTGTCTGTGCTTCTAAGCAAGGCACTTTCAGCATCATCAGCTCTGTTCTTGGTCCGCAAGCGGTCAGGTGTTTGTAGCTGCAGGATCTGTGCACATATGTGGAAGAGCACAGCAGGATCTAGCTTGCAAGAAAGGCTTGTGTTGCGGCAGATGACACCTGGTCATTTGCTGAGATGAGACAAATAAAAGTAACAATGTTCAAACTATTCGAATTTTGCTGGGGTGAGGTGAGAAAAAGTATGCAGAGAGTGGAACCGTCCCTCACTTCTGATGCTGCCAAGGATGACAATCCTGCCACTCATATGGCTTGCCTTACATAGGGTAGTATCAAACTAAAATAAGGCACTCCAGCGGTAAAACTTCCACAATTCAATTTTGTGCTGCTGTTAGTGGCTTGCGCGCAACTTACAATGAACCTATTACTACAACCAGTGTTGCTGCATGCAGGGCTGGAAACATCTCTCAATTGAAGCGTACGCTTGCCTAATTTACTTATAATGCAGCCTGATGATAAATCACTTGGCATGCCATAAAGGAGAACAAAATTATGTATTGGAACCTTCTGGAAGCCTACCTGCAAGTCAACCATGAGTTGGTGCTGCTGATTTGTAGGGAGGACTTTCCATTGAGGAGAGTTGCGCAGCATGGTGAAGCGTTTACTCATGTGGGCTCTGAGGCATTCGTAGAAGTGAAGCACGGCATCCTGGGAAGGGAGGTGTACAATATTAAACGTCTCCATTGTAAGCTTCTTGGAAACTACAGAAACTGCAGCGACAAGGAGGAATCGCAGAAAAGTGTTCAAGCCTCACTTGCAAATGACAGAAGCCCTCCCCCCATGCTTCATACTTCCTTTGGATGACAGGCCGGCCGGCTAGAGCCTGCACGCATACGCAAACGAGCAATGGAAAACCATGTGATGAAGGACACCCTTTGTTCCTGTAACTCAGTGGATTAAATGTTTCCTGAAGGTACCACACTGGATCCTCTCCCAATTCCACTCGTCTGCCTAAGCTCCTCTCATCGCTTTAACTCTTCTACATCACTCCATAAGCACTCAAACTGCACTCAGACTGCGGTTGCTACGTCATCCTGACCTTGATTGCTTCAGCAGGCGTCCCGAGCTCTTGTGCATATTCACTGACCTGCAGACCAATAATGGTTCATGCATGGCAGATGTGTTTTACAGAAGGGGAATTATCGGAGGAAACGGCTGCATCCCGGAATGTAAAGCACTGTCAAGGGATAAACGAGAAGAAAGGCAAATTACGCAGGCATTGGAAACCACATCAATCAAGGAAAAGAAGCCAGGTGTGGCCAAAACTACACAAACTTGAGCTTTCCAGCAGCAATTGCACCTAACGCTTTTCGGCTATGCACAATCCTTCTGCCTTCACAACGCTTTTACTGTAACGCACTTGATAAAGCACTTCCGTACTCCACGGTGACGCCAGATCTTTTTTGATTGAAGGACTGCACATGACTGTGACGAAGTTGCTCCAAATAAAATTCAAAGTAGACTGTTGGAGCCGCTCTGCCAACTCTTACCACGCAACACGCCCAAGCAAGCCCTGATGGTATAGCTGCCTGCGTGTGTGTGTGTGTGTGTGTGTGTGTGATATATCAGGGCACAACTTGCACGCGACGAACCTGTACAAAGCTTCTGATCCAACTTAATCTTACAACAGATGACCTCGACTTGGTATTTGCTGACAATCGCCTCGATTGTTAAATTACCGGCTGTGGCAAAACAGATGGCACTTATCCTGGCATCCTCACCTGCAGCTGCTGGCATCGTAGCAATGCCCCCATCGCCCCATGTACTCCAAGGTTGCCTTCAGCGCTGCGCAGAACCTCCTCATGCAGAGTGCTGCAGGGATCGTAAGGATAGAGGTGATACAAGCCCGTCATGATGCCTTAGAGTAAGTAACAGAGCTGATCCGATTTGGGTCACCTTATCGGTGACAGAAGATGTAAGTCCTTCATTTTTCCGTCTGTTCAGCTCCCATTTCAATGGTTTGGCCCTTTAGGTCACCTTATTTGTGACAGATGTAAATCCTTCAGTTTACTGTCTGTTCAGCTCCCATTTCAATGATTTGGCCCTTTTAGTGCCAAACCTTAAACCACAACTTCAGACCACTTTAGGTCTCTAGCTTCTACCCAAAAGGCCCTTGCTTTCTCTATGCTCGCCAATAAAAATAGTCTACCTGGGCAACGCAGCAAACGCCCTCGTTGGCCATGAGCGAGCAGACCTTTCAGCTAGCCAGTTTACACAGTCGGTCTGCATTGACAATAAGGAAAGGTTCAGGTGTGTAGTGTACAAGAGGACAGTTGCAGAGAGAAAGACAAGGCTTCACATCTTTACCCAATTGCTAGGCACCTGACAGTGAGGCCCAATCTGTGATGCACACGTGCAAAGGTGCCATATAGCATATAGCGCTTTCCCCGTTTTGCATCACACACCTTACACAAGTTGCATATAGCACACACCTACCTACCCGTAAGCAGAGAAGAGCTCCGTCAAAATCGCCGACACAGGAGAGTGCCTGCTCGAGCAGCAGCAGCACCTGTGGACAAAATCGCGTACACATGCGTCGTATGTTCTGTGTGCGTGATTGTGATTTTGTGTGTGTGTGCGCTACTGTGCCTAGAGATGAACAAGTACACACACACACACACACAACACACAAAAGGAACAGGCCAAGAGCACACAGCACGCCTGACCATCGATGTTCTGCTGACTCAGCAGAAAGTTGGACTTTCCTGGGTAATGCTCTCCGTCGCTGCTCCCGAAGCAGCCTGGTTGAGCTTGTAAAGGCCTCTACAGAACACGGGGCTGTGACGGAGCTCGTGCAAAATCCAAGCACGCAGACGTGGAACCTGCACAAGAGGAGGAAATGGCTCGTTACGCTTCACAACAGCCTTTGATCTGCCATTGTCACGCTCTGACCCAGATCCTTACAACGACAGGTGGTGGCTAGAGTTTTAATGTGTGTGTTGATGTATGTATGTGGGTGTGTGGGTGAATGGGTGTGCATGTGTATGTGTGATATGCTTATGCTTTCTCTCACTCACGTCCCAGTGATCTGCAAGTTGTAGCAGCTCCGCAACGTTGGAACACGTGACTTCCAGCATGCTCCCATCCTCTCCTCCCCCAAACCTTTCCCTGGATTGTGCGCAGGGCGCCTGTTGCTGCGTTGAAGCATCAGCTGCTCTGTTCTGTTGTGCTGGGTGCACCTGCGGCTCAGCAGTAGCAGCATCCCCAGATTGGCAAGCATCTTGCTGATGCTGCTCAGAAGTAAGATGGCAGGTAGCAAGCAGGCTTTGGCTGCTTTGCTCGCCCGAGGGGGACTTGGCACGAGGAGGGAACAGGACTAAAGAGTTGCCGGCAAAAGGAGGAGGCAGAAGGGATGTGTGAAGGAGCCAGGACAGGCAATGTGCAGCCATATGTGGCTCGCAGTTGCCTGCAAGAGTGCGTAGGGTTCAGGTGAAATGAGAGCGTGTGTAGCTTTTTGTTCATGGAAGTGCAAGTGAAACTGAGAGTGCGTGCACATCGGTGTGTGCTTGTATGCATGAGCAACCAAATGTGTATGCATGTATGCATGTGTGCATGTGCAATGTGCAACAATGTCTCTTGTGTTTAGGTGTGTGAGAGAGTGTGTGTGTGCGCACGAGCGCATGTGTGTGTATGTGTATGTGTATTTGTGTGTGTATCTATGTGAGAGTGCGCGTGTATGCGTGTGTGTGTATGTGTGTGTGAGTGTGTGTATGTGTGTGTATGTGTGTGTATGTGTGTGTATGTGTGTGTGTGTGTGTGAGAGAGAGAGAGAGAGAGAGAGAGAGAGAGAGAGAGTGAGAGAGAGAGAGAATGTGTGTACTTCTGTGTACACACATGTGTGTGCGTGCTGTGCATGCACTTGTATGTGCGAATCATCCAGTTTATGAGTGTGATGTACATTTGCCTGTATATGTTATGCGTGCATGTATGTATTATGTGCGTGTGTATATGTGTGTATGCGCGTGTGTGTGTGTGTGTGTGTGTGTGTGTGTGTGTCTGAATGTGTATGTGTGTGTGTGTGCGTGTGTGCCTGTGTGTGCCTGTGTGCGTGTGTGTGTGCCTGTGAGTGTGTGTGTTTGTGTTTATGTTTGCGTTCGTATCTGAGTGTATGTGTGTGTGCGTGCGTGTGCGTGTGCGTGTGTGCGTGTGCATGCGCGTGTGTGTGTGTGTGTGTGTGTGTGTGTTTGGTGTGCCTGTGTGTGTGCGTGTGCGGGTGTGCCTGCGTGTTTGTTTGTGCGCGCATGACGTGAGTGCGTGTGCATTCGACCTACATTCCAATACAAGTCCCCCTTCTAATATGGCTCCTACTGAGTGACCGCGAAAGCGAAGAGCAGCTTCCAAGTATCCACACGCTTTGGTAAGGATTGGCAAATCTGTCGCTGTGCACAAGAATTTCCTTGTTTCCTTCCCCTTTGATTGTAGGAGCAGTAGGGTATCCATTCCTACCATTAGTAGTCAATACTTATTTTTTAGTAGTCAATACTTATTTTGCTTCAAACTTTAGTTGAGGCAAAACCAAAATGAAACAACACGTGCTGTAACCATCCTAAATACTGCGTAGTAGAATTTGAGCAGCCTGTTGAAAAGAAGGTTGACCCAGCCCCGTTTGCGGCTCACCTGATCAAACTCATACCTTGCGCCCCAATTTCCTAAGCTCGGCACGACTACTGCATGCTCATTACCTACTTGAGATGCTGGCGTTGCCGGGTAAAGCTCCGCCTACGGTCTTCTTGTTGTAGTTTTATGGGAAAGAAAGAAGATATGCTGACCCCTGCATGCCCTGCAGTCCGTCTCGTTGATCACCACTCATTCAGAACCTGTCATAATGAACAAACATGCTACCAAAATGCATGCAAGCACTTATAGAGTTTGTGGCGTTAACAGTAGGTATGCAAGGCAATGTGGCACCAAAAACAGCTAGTGTAGATCCAAGTCCCTCTGGGCACACAATCCCGGAATATGCGCAAAGTATGTATGAACTCTAATCATGTGCCTAGGCCTATCATTGCATGATATGTATGAACTTTCGTGTGCTTGATTCTATCACCTGGTTTCTGCCCCCCCTGCCAGTCTTACACGCTCTTACCTAACAAAAACACGCTGGTTAACATTTTTGGCATACAGAAAGCCTACGGAGGCATCTACCGTCGTGAAAGCCTGACGGCCTGCCACGGGTGAGTTCTTTTTGAGATCCAAAAGGTTAAACATAACAAAATTTTTGGCAAGGTACCAAGGTACCAACGGGAGCAGAAGTAAGTAGACATTGTTTCAACCCTTTTTACCAGCAGGGGGTGACACCCACCAAGCCTATGCTAACACATCGAAGGAGCAGCTTGTCCCTCCAGCAGGGAAGCCTTCCTCACGCAACAAGTAGACATTGGCACCAAATTTGCGCTGTAACTGACAGAAAGCTGAGCTTGCACCGTACCTGACGGAATGTGAGACAGGCCTGCTGCTGGCACCAGGATCAATTTCTCAAGTAACTAGTGATGTGTGTCAGAACAATTCAGACAAGCTGCTCGAGCTGGTGTCAATTGCGCCTTATTTCAATCATTCCATCATGCCATAACTTAGGTTTTACTTTTCTATCACTGAGGATTAGTCGTTGAAAACAACAACGTTCAGCTATGTTTCCGGTTTACCTCTTTTTTAAGAGATGCAGAGGTGGTTTTCAAATGAGGTTCCATGCATAATGGGCAGCGAACCATAATGAATCATAGTGAAGGAGGATTAGTATGATATCTTCACTTAAGACTTTGGTACAACATTTTAACTGTGTCTGCCTTGAATGAACATCTGTGCAACTGCAACATTTCCTACCCCAGCCTTCTTTTAAAAAGCAGCTAGCTGTCTGGGCAGATAAATATAAACGTAGTCGCTTTCGATCGATTCCAGGAACTTCCAGCCTTCCTGTCCCAAATCTGTGAAGTACTTAACTTGACCTCTCAGCGTTCCTCAGACCTGGAAACACACAAGGAAATATTTCAATTAGCTTGGTAAGTAATTCGCTGGTGAATGCTGTGTTGTATGGCGCACGAGCAAAAATGCGATTGGAAAACAAGTTAGCCTTTTAATAATGCGTGACAAGAATGCATATGCACAGCATCACCTTTTCAAAGCTTCCACAATTATCCAACATCCACTTTGCACGGATAACGACATCGGGCTCACATTCGTCCCCATCGTAATCCTCGTCATCATTCTTGCTTGTCCTCATCTTCATCAGATGTATAGTCTTCATCAGGTTGCTCATTGCCAGCAGCCTGCAGTGTGCAAGAAGTGGTAGGACGACGGAAGGAATGTATTTGATCATCCTTACTATTAGGTCCTTTACACATTATGCTGTGACATTATACATCACTACAATAACAGCCACCTATGCTTTTGCTCTCTCCTGCCGCTAACTTCACAGGGGTGTCCAGCAAACCCTTTTTTATGACAAGTAATACTTGGAAGGTATTTCCACCATCCAAGTTATTAATATAAAACAGCAAATGTCCTGAAATTGATTATTGAGAACACGATTGCTTACATAATCCTGTTATTGCACTTTTATATTTCCTAAATTTAGCTCTGTATACTTATTTTGCATACCTTGATATCTAACAGTACTGAATTGAAACAAATTGTGTGAGACAAAACTCATAAGCAATGCAAGTGGAAAATAGAATAAAGCACAAAAACGGACTTTACAGACATAAACCTCTGCAAGGTCGCACCTCAGACTTCTTAGACAAATTGCAGTTGGCTTCCTCCCTAAATTACAGTTTTGAAGAGCTATATCTGGTAAATTTAGCCCAAGGACCACATAAATTTCCAGAGAGTTTAATGAACTTAGTATCAAGCATCTGATGTAGTGCAAACAAAAAGCAATCGCAAACTGCTTATTTGCCTTTTCCCCAATATGGCCTGGATTATTATTCATAGATAATCAAGCAAAATCTGCTTATCTGAATGTGGTTCCAGCAGGTCTCAGTAAGAGAAAGTGCAGGTCAACGTGTAACAAAAACCTTGGTTAAGCAATGAGTTAATCCCCGATTGCAGAACAAAACATTTGGTTTTCTATCATTTCCATCGTTGATGACATGGTGACTCTAAATAAAAATGATGCGATTTGTGTGAGGGTCAGCATCTGCCCAGTGCAGGCAACTGCTCCCCGCCTCACAGTGGGAAATAAGGACAGAACACTAACGACCCTCGTTTACTCAAATCAGTAATTCCATTGGCATCAAAACAACCTGTTTCCATTGTAGACAATGCATTGAGACAGCGTGGTAACTCGAAATGAAATTGAGAAGCATTTGTGGTATGTGGAGCATCTCCTTAGGCCGCTTCTCCTAGCAATGGGACAGAACATCAAAATGCTGGGCAGTATTCTTGTTTTGCTTTCCATCACATTCATTTATCCATCGTAGACAATCCATATGCAAACACATCGGTATGTAACAAGAAATGCACACAGTTGTGCGGCAATATCTGCGCGGTTCACCAGACTGATGAGGAGCCCCAAGGGCATGTTCTTTCCATATGGGTTACAAACGCCTAGGGTTGAAAATTGAAACGCCAAAAATTGAAGAGCCTTGTAAAGGGTAAGGGTAAGGGTAAGGGTTACACAGCTATATCCGCCAGCGAGGGCAGTTGAGCTATAGCATAAAAAAGCCAGCTTCAAGAAGAGAAAGAGGCCAGACTGAACAAGACACCAGAAAAAGAA